>Ga0307287_10000203_pt1 | contig 22222 bp, 22 predicted proteins | sample ER_DNA_141_FD_194485 | JGI IMG/M metagenome (GOLD analysis project Ga0307287, IMG submission 194485) | Bulk soil microbial communities from the East River watershed near Crested Butte, Colorado, United States - ER_DNA_141 | ecosystem: Environmental > Terrestrial > Soil > Floodplain | place...
CTTGACCATCCTTAGCGTGGTCATAGGGCTGGAGTCCTAGCGTTTGGGCTCCGGCCCTCCTTCTTGCCCCTATTCACCCTAGTGCGTGGAAGGTAAATTCTCCGAACTTCGCGCCGGTCTACGGGAAGTGGCATCATGTTTGTGGTCGAAAGGGTTAGAACCCGCCTAGACAGAGCGGGATAGGAAAGGAGCAAGCTCTAGGATGCAGTACCTCGTAACCGAAGAGTTGATCGATCCGGGGCCGCTACTTCCCCCTGATCAGCTTGTTAAGATAATGCGCCAATGGGTTTTTCCTTCTATGGATGCTCTTATAAACCTCAAATCAGAGGGCAAGATAATTGGCGGAGGGCTTCCAGTCGGAGAGAGGGCTCTAGTGCTTATCTTTGAGGCAGAATCCAATGAAGAGTTGGACACTATCTTGCAAAGGTTGCCTCTATGGGGGTTGGCAAAGTGGAAAGTAACTCCGCTAGAGAACCTCGAAGGTAGGACTTCGCGTGACCGCCAATTCATTGAGCAGTTGGAGCAGAGTCTGCAGAGATAAGAAGCACTCAGTCCGGTCACGGACCGCGGCCCCCAGAATTTCTTCGCGGGAAACCTGTTGATCACCTTCCTAGTCACGCGCGGACCGGCGCCCAGAATTTCTTCGCGGGAAACCTGTTGATCACACCAGCCGCAGGCTAGAGGACGTCAAAAGTTCAAAAGTTCGGTTTCAAGATCATCGGAGTCAGCGTCTCTGCGAATGGCCCAATCAAAAATATCGGGACTCAGGGAAAGGGCTAGATCATGAAGCGCAAGACACTCAAGATCATCGGACTGTCACTGCTCGCAGGGGTGATCGTCGGCATGGGTCTCCTTGCTCGTCCTTTGGTCGATCGGCTCGTGGAAAGTGTGGCAGCAACTGATCAAGAAAGGAACTCATGATCGGGCCGGACCCGGCGCCGCTTATGCCAGCTCCGGAACTCACCCTTCGTACAAGCGGCATCACATGGCGCACGGAGGGCTTCGGTGGGCCCTTTAACAACGTGCAGTTGACCGCACTTGGCCAGCTATGCGTGGATTATCTGTCGGCGGATCCAGCCTCGGCCGCCGGACCGGCGGAGTGATCATGAAGTGGCCGTAGTTAGAGCACTGGCCACAACCAATGCATCAGAATGCCAAGGAAAACCGTGGCTGAACGGATCCAGAGCCTGAGTTCAGGTGAGCTTGGGGAGCGGAGAATAAGTTTCGAGAAGTGTGTGGGCCTCCTCGATCGCGCTCTGGACTTCTTCGCGGGTGAGTTTGATGCCTCTATGGACGCATGAGTTGCGAGGGTTCGCGAGCCTGTCCGCTACCCGCTTCCATCGACTTTTTTCGGTGCTGTCGATCTGCTCGACAAGTTTGAGCAAGCCAACCAGGCCGTTGGCTGAGTGGATCGTGGCTTCTAACGCGTCCTCCGGCATCTCACCAAGCCTCGTCCGTAGCGCATATGCGAGCGCCACCTCTGCTGCCGTGGCGGCATCGATGACGGCTCGTCGATTGTCTCGCAGCACCCGAGCACTGTTTAAGAGTCGCCACTCCAACGGCGGCGGTTCCGGTCTTGAGGCGCGCCGCGCCGCCGCCTCAGCAACGGCTCTTGTCGCAGCGAAGTCTGAGTCGTAGGTCCGGACCGCCGCACCGGACACCCATCCCGTAAGTTCCTGAGATCCCGAGTGCTCCGCCACAAGGTCGGCCTGAGTTTGGATGGCCATTCCTCTATCTATGGCGGAGGGCGATCCAGTCCAGATGCTGACCCATTCAAGCCAATTTGCATACCAGAGATTGAACCTCGGCCCGAATGCGGCTGCCACTTGCCACGGTTGGCGGTCCTCGTCATAGGTCTCAATCTCAATTGCTACGCGGTTGACCCATGACGCGAGAATCCGTCGTCCGTCTGAGCGGCCCTCAAAACCAAGGTAACCCCACGCCATGGCCCCGAGGGTCTCGGTACAAGGCCATGATTCATTCTTCGGCGGCTCAAGAAGGAATCCCGCTCCATCCGCATCAGCGGGGAGACGGGGCAAGCTCAGCGAGAATACGGCGCGATCAGTCGCGCCACATAGGCTGCCGCCCAGCGCGTCTTCGCTGAACAACACAGCGAACGGTAGGCGCACGACTCCACGCATCCGCGATAGGGGCACAATCAGGCAGGCTAGCCGCTCACCGGCAACGTTGCGTCGAGGCGGGCAACGACCTCGGGCAGGTGCGGCACCGCGCACTCAATCTCGCCGGTCTCCTTGTTCACCAGCGGCACTAAACCAGGGACGATGATGAAGTTGGGATCCGGGTTGTCAGCCATCGCCTCAGGCCGCACCGCGTACGACCAGGTAGTGGGTGGCGTCCTCCCACCCGTCGTTCTCGATCATGTAGGTGCCCAGGTCCCAGTTCGCCTCCTCGGCGTCGCGGACGATGGCCTTCGCCTCAGCGAATGTGATCACCACCGTTCACCCCCTCGCTGTGTGTAGCAGTCGTTGAAATGTTCGGCCCTGCACGTGGACGCCTGGGCGCCCCGCCCGGGCGTGAGACCTGGATGGGACCCTGCCGTCGGTCCGCGCGGCACCTGGCAGAGGCTTGGTCCACAGAGTTCTCCACATACCTCGACCACGGAAGTTGCCGGAACCTCCGCGCCAGGGCTTCGACTTCACTACGGTTGGGCCCCGGCCCCGCCGGTCATACCTCGCTGTTCGTCCGACCGGCGGGGCCGCAGGATGACCAGGTCAAAATGAATTGGGGAATCACTGGTGACTACGCCGCCAACCATGTCTGGGCCATCCGCCGCAGACCCTTCTTTCCTGGATTCTCTGCCCCATTCCGGCCGCCCAAGAGGGCCACGTACTTGGCTGATCGTCCTGATCAACATTTTGGCTCTCATGCTGGTCTCCATCGTCGGTTGCGTGGCCCTCATCGGCACCGCTGGCAAGGCCCTCGACGAGGGCATGACTGCGGCCTCAGCGGAGTCACAGCAGGCCGAGGACGACAGGAACGCCCCGCGGGAGGTCAAGGCGGGCAAGGCCTTCACCGTCGGCAGCCACAAGACGCTCGCGGGCTGGGCGGTGAAGCAGGACACCAGCCTCGGTGATGCGCAGTTCAACGTCACCGGCAAGGTGAAGAACGTCAGCCACGCCACATCGACCGCGTTCATTCACTTCAAGTTCATTGACTCGTCCGGTGAAGTCCTTGGCAGCGTGGAATGCAGTTCCGGTGACCTGGAGCCGGGCCAGACTCAAGCCCTCACCTGCATCTCGGACGGCAAGTACGGCAAGTACAAGACGGTGACTGCCGAAGCTACCTTCTAGCCCACCACCTGCTTCCGCTTTAGCAAGGACTACCAGGCTGCGGAAATCGGTCATCGCCGGTCATAGCCGCCGTGCCCGAACCGCTCGACGACGTTCTGGAACGGGAAGCAGAGCAGCGGGTGCGGGTCGCTGAGCTCCTCGACGGCCTCGACGAGTGAGCTACGTTACGAACATGGGCGAGACTCGTAACCCGGAGAGCCCAGAGCCGATGACTGCCGCGGAACGGATGCGGGGGCACCGAGCCCGGCAGCTTGGCGACGACGTACCCAAAGTGAAGCCGGGACCTAAGCCAGGCAAACCACAGACGTTGGGCGAAGCGTCGTTGGAGGAACTTATCGATGAGGTGAGCGACCGTCTCACCGGCCGGATGGCTGACGACCGCGAGGTACGCGAGCTTGCATTCCGTGGGGTCGTCCACAGCTACCAGACCTCCGGCGACCGGCTGAGCTTCGTGTCCATCGAACCCTTTGCCGAGGAGTGACGAACTTTGGCGGGGCCTGTAACCTCAGCGGCCCGCTCTGAGCCATCGGAGCCCTGCCCACCCCCCACCCACCCGGGCGCCCGCCGCGGACAGCCGTTGCACCGCCCACGTCCGCCGCGGAGCGCCACTGGACGATGACGAAGCGGGGGTCTGGGGTCTCGCCCATCGCTTCTGCGGCACCGCGAACCACCAGCCAGTGGGTGGCGTCCTCAAATCCCTCATCCTCAATCTGGGTAGGTGTCGACCGTCCAGGCCGGTTCCTCAGCAGCGCCGACAATCTCCTTGGCCTGGGCGACGAAATAGCCACCGTCAGCCCCCGTCTGGTTCGTCGGAGGCTTCCTGCGCCACGTCCGAGCAGCGGCTCCGCAGCCAATCAGCCCAGACCTCAAAGGCCGGGTCGTCGGGGCCGATTTCAACCATCCCTTCGCCGATTTCCCCCCGCGGACCTTCAGCGCGACGCGGCACCAATAGGCGCCCGTTCGGTAGCTCCTTGGCGTTCATCGTGACCGACGCTTGGATAGCCAGTACAGCGGCCCTAAGCCGACCCGTACGCGTCGGGTGCGGCTGTTGGTTGATACCGGGCCGAGCACCCGACACCTGCGAGTACGTCCTCATGTACGCAACCATGCCTTGCGGGGACGTAGATGTCCTCGGTGTGCAGCGGGGGCAGATAGCTCACCACGTCTCGTCCCTCTTCTCCCCGACCAGGTCCAAGACAATGAACCCGGCGACGAGGAGCAGGCCCAGCAGAACCAGAACCAGCAGGATCATCATCGGACCGTCACCCGCTCCCCGTGCTCGGCGTAAGCCCTGGCTAAGACGTGGAGCCCCTTGTCGGTGATCCTGCCGCAAAGGTGCATCCGGACCCGTTCGCCGTACTCGTCGTCGCGTAGCGGCCGGTAGAAGAGTTCGACGTACCCCTCCTCTGCGAGGCGTTTCATGGCCCGCCTGACGGATTGCTTCTTGGCCCTGCTGCTCCACCCCATCTCGACTACCGCTACCCAGTCGCGGAAGTGAGTTTTAGCGGCAGCTTCGGCGAGTTCGCGGAGGACGTGCCGCTGGATGATTCCATGACCCTTACTCATAAGTGTTAACCCTACTATAAGTGTTGACCATGGATGTCAGATCACCGTTCGGCGCCATTTGCCGCGGAGCCACCATCCGACCGCGACACCGGCCGGGAAGGCGAGGATGGCGCCTAGCAGAGTGACCAGTGTTGGTTGATACCGGGCCGAGCTTCCCTATGACGCTGGCGCCCGATTTCGAGAGGTTCAGTGTCAGGAACGGCCGAGCTTGTGGCGGAGCGGCCTGAGGTGCAGGGTCACAGCTTCACCCGCACGCCGTCGGAGAACCCCCACACACCCGCTTTCAGCAGCAGATAGTCAGGCTTCGCGCGCTTGGAGACATCGAACGGCACAGTTGTTTTAAGCGTGTTACCTGGGTTGATTTCGCCGAGCGGGTCGGAGTCGTCCACGTAAATCCAGGCTTCGTCATCAGGCGGGTAGGTTTTGCCCTTGGTGTCGATGAGCGCCTGGTTTCGTGACTGGTAGCCGTCGTCGCGGACCTTCTCACCAATCCTGCCAGTCGCTGGCTGGCACGCGGATGCAGCACGGTGGGTTTTGCGGGCCACCGGACGATGACGACCGCTGGGGTTTCATCGGCCTCAATCAGTTCGACGGTGATGGTGTCGACTGCGGTGATCTGGGCGATTGCCAGGGTGGTTATGTTGCTCATGGGATCTCGCTCCTTGCCAGTGAGATCCTGGCCCGGCGGTGTTGTGAGCACCGACCGGGCCGCTTACATGTTTAGCGGCGGGTCTCGCCTTCTTGATCATGATTAGTGGTCACGTGGTGGTCACGGACGCGCCATAACGGGCGGGGAACGACCAGCATAAGCCAACACACGAAAGCGGGATTGACTAGGGAGAACAGCACAGGCGAACCCGGAGGTCTTCACCCGGCTGACTGCGGGGCCGCAGTACCCGAATCTCACGCTGCCGCAGTTGGTCGGCTAATTCAGATGGGGCGTCCTCACGGACGTCGGCAAGGCGCACGAAGTCGCCATTCGGATCGAAAATGATCATGGGCAGCTCGGTCTGCAGCAGCACCTCCTCAAGCACAACGCCCAGCGCGTACGTCTTGCCCGACCCGCTCTGGCCACACCAGAAGGTGTGCCGATGCAATCTGTGCGGCATCAGCCGTGCCGGAAGATCAGATCCCGACGCCATGCAGCCGATGTCCAGTGCGGCCTCAGCGCCGATGTTCAAGCTCGTGATCATTTCGCGGTCAGCTGCCGCCACTTTCGGCGATCCGAAGACCGACAGGGCAGTGGATCCAGGCCTCCTGGCTCAACGGTGCCGAGCACGCGCCCAGCCGCCAGCATCTGGCCGTCTGCCAGCAGCTGAAGCGTCTCGACCTGGCCGAGTCGCATCACGCCCTGATCGTCGGTGAGAGAGACGAGAGACCCGATAGGGCACACCCGTTGCGGGGACATGCTGACCTGAAACGTCCGGCCCTCCGCTGATCTCGCCGTGTCAACGGCATCCGGCAATTCCTGCACTGGACTCATGGCTCATCGTATGGACCGGTCTGGCCCGACGGATCACACGAGACGGGTGAGGCGGCAGGTTGACAACCGAAGCTGGCTTCAGCCCAGGGAGGGTTCGCCACAGGAGGCATCTTCTGTATTGTCGGCCTTACGGCGGTGGTCCTGACGTACCCAGCCGAAGCTGCGATCAGCGTCAACTTCTGGACACCTCTGGCAACCCAGTCCGACTGTGGACTGACGTCGCAGCCGCCCTCGACCGCGCACCTTGCGTCACCGCAAGCAGCTGCCGAGGTACGTCACCCTCAGCGGGTGAACCTCAAGACCTGGGGCCTCAGTCGTTCTCCTGACGTATCGCGGGCCCGAACAGCCGCGGCAGGCGGCCTATCCCGGCGGGCTGCCGGTATGTGTGTCTTCAGGGGTAAGCCGGATCGGTCGAGAAGTCATCCTGGACCGGAGGGGCTCATCCCACGAGAGACCGACGGGGTGCGTGTCGATGTGCCGTCGCCGGTTGCACGCAGCGGGCGGGGGTCGGCCGAACCTTGGCGTGCATGGCTCAATCACCCGCTGTGGGAGTCTTGTGGTGTCGCACAGCGCGCTCTTCCAGACGATGCGCCGAACATTCTGATCGTGCTGATCGATGATGTTGGTCCCGGGCTGCCGACTACGTTTGGCGGCGAGATCCGGACTGACACGTTGACCCCGATCTACAGCGAGGGGATTGGGTACAACCGGTTCCACACGACGGCGATGTGCTCACCGACGCGGGCATCGCTGCTGACAGGTCGTAACCATCACCGGATCGGGAATGGTCAGATCGCTGAGTTGGCTAACGATTGGGACGGCTACTCCGGGGAGATTCCGAGGAGCAGTGCGCGGGTCGCGGAGGTTTTGCGGCTCTACGGCTATGCGACGGCGGCGTGGGGGAAGTGGCACAACCGGCGGAAACCTTGACACCCAATAGGAGCAACTCCTCTCGGATTTCAGACCAGCCAGTTCCACCGTTCAGCCGACCGTCCGTTCGAAAAATGTGAGTGGCGGCTAGGACGGTGAACTCATGACCGAGGGACGACTAAGCCACAGAGGACGCTAAGACGCGATCTTGTGCCGTTGCTGTGTTTGTGCTGACTGGTGGGAGGAGCCGGTACGTGTCGCCCGAGTATGTGTTGGGTTGTCGCCCGCGCCGCATGGAAGCGCTAGGCGAGAGGCATTTTGCGGTCAAATTCGGCAATGAGATTCGTGCAGATTTCCAGTGCTTGGCGGGCGCATCGCTCTGTGAACTGGGTGAGGAGTTTGCGGCCTTGCGCATTGCCTGCCCTGATGAATTTAACCGCCTCACGTTGGATGTCGGGGAGTTCTAGGGCCCAGCGTTGCTGTAGCGGGTCGAACGCTTGGCGAACCTGGGGCTGCCGGTCGTTGAACATCCAGGCTCGCTCGTCTCCTTTGACGTGGTCGAGGAGTTTTTGGAATTGCCACCAGTAGGACTGCGCGTCGTAGGTAGCCGTTGCTACGTCCTCGGGCCGCTCGGCTACGACGGTCGCTGCGGGAAGAGCCAAGGCATTCGGCACGCTGGCGGCTGCGGGGAAGATCGGGAGGTAGACGCTCGTGCATGGTGTGGCGGCCGCCCACCACAGGTGTGGGAGCTGGTCGGGAGTGTCGGGCATGAGCATGATCGCGGAGCTGGCGGTGTTTCCCCAGGTGAATCCCGCGGGGGAGTCGTGCATGCACAGTGTCATCAGGTCGGGCAGCGCTGCAGTGAAGTACGGCCCCCCGAGGAAGGTGTCCTCGTAATGATCGCGTAGCACGCGTGTTGCTTGATCGAATGTGATCTTGCCGTGACGCGTTGCGTCGGCCAGCAGGTGCCGTGAGCGTTGCAATCGGACATGGGATACCTGCAGTGGTGTGCCGGGGTCGGTGTAGGCACGGGCGAAGTCAAATGGCCGGTTCTCACTGGCGGGCCACCAGCCGGCTTCGATGGCGTGGTCTATGAGGTCCTGACTGGCTCCGTCCCATTCGATGCGGATGGTGGGCTGGTTGGAGATGGCGTAGGTGCCGGTGCGTATCGCGCGTGCTGCCCACCGATGACCGGAGGTCTCGATCACCCAGGCTTCGCGAGGGTCGGCTACAAGATACGAGTTGTCATAGGCGCCCTGCTCGATCGGGCGGCCGGGAACGCCGGATCCCCACTGGCCGTGTGCGGCGACCAGCTCAGTAATGGTGCTGACTGCCTCCTGCGCTGTGGTTGCGCGTTCGAGTCCGAGCCGGACCAGTTCCATCCCGAGTATCCCCGCCGGAGGTGGCTGGCCGTGACGGGATTGGGTGACGTGCTCGGCGAGGTCGCGGGTGAACAATGCTTCGTTGCCGATGCCGACACCCCACTCATTGAGTCCGAGCTCGTGCCCCCAGCACCAGTATGGTGAGCCACCGAGGTGCGCCCAGCTTTGCCTGACATCGGGAATTTCGACATAGGCCAAACGCAGTGGGGAGGTGGCCATCGATTGTCGGCGTGGCCAGTAGCGCAGCGGTTGGCATTCTTTGGCGGGCCGGTCACTGTTCTTGGCCAGCAGCATGGAGCCGTCTGCGGTCACGTCGGGCAGCGCGACGAACGTGTCGCAGCTCCACGGACGCTGGGGTGGCGCAGTCGGCACGAATGTTGGAGTCATCGGGTGATCACGTTCTCCTCGAGGTGCGCGTACGGCGGCAGTCGTAGCAGCGACCGGTGGTGGCAGCCCGGTGGTGCGAGGGTATCTGCCGACGGGCATGACCTGCAGCACAGCATTCGCCCGGCCCTCAGCCCTTAACGCCGCCCCCGAAAGCGAACGCGCCGCCCAGCCTGCGGCTCAGCACCAGGTACAGCAGCACCGAGGGCAGTGAGTAGAGCAGCGAATATGCCGCGAGCTGTCCGTAGACCACCTGCCCGTACTGGCCGAAGAAGGTATAGATCGTCACTGACATCGGCTGTTTCTCCGGGGTCAGGAGCAGGATGAACGGAACGAAGAAGTTCCCCCACAGTCCGATGAAGGTGTAGATCGCGACGACCGACAGACCTGGTCCCATCAGTGGCATCACGATTCGCAACAGTCCGCGCATCGGACTCGCCCCGTCCGTCCAGGCCGCCTCCTCGAGCTCGATCGGGACGCCGTCCATGAAGTTCTTTGTCAGCCAGATCGAGATCGGTAGGGCCGTCGTCGCCATGAACACCATGGTGGCGCGGATCGAGTCGTCGAGCGCCAGCTGGACGAACAGCCCGTACACCGGCACCATGATCGCGGTGATCGGCAGCCCGGTGGAGAACAAGATGGTAACGAGGAACGGCCGCTTGAGTCGGGAGCGGTAGCGCGACAGCGGGTAGGCGGCCAGAGTCGCGCACACCATCGTGATCAAGGTCCCGCCGACGCACAGGATGGCACCGTTGAGCAGCGGCACGTACGTCGTCTCCGGCGTCATCACCGCCTTGAAGTTGTCGAGCGTGAACGGGTGCGGCCACATGATGCTGATGCCCTGGTTCGGATCCCCGTTGACGGCCGCCAAGATCACCCACAGCAGCGGGATCACGAAGCCTGCGGCCAGTACGAGCAAGATCAAGCTCGCCAACAGCCGGCCCGACAGCCGTGGTCGCCCGCGGGGTCTGATGCGAGTGACTGCTGGGGCCGCAGCGCTCGCCGGGGCGGTGACCGCAGCCGTCACCGGACCGGCTCCGACTTGCTGAGGGCGCGGAGATAGATGACCGAGAAGATTCCGCCGATCACTAGCAGCAGCAGGGCGATCGCCGTCCCGTAGCCGAGATCGGCCGCGACGAAGGCCTGGTTGTAGGCGAACAACGGCAGAGTCATGCTCTTCTCACTGGGGCCGCCCTTCGTCATGGTATAGATCAGCCCGAACACCGAGAGGGTCTGCAGGGTGATCAACATGAGGTTGGTCGCGATGGTCCGCCGGACCAGGGGAATGGTGATGGAGATGAGCAGCCGGAACCGGCCGGCGCCGTCGACCAGCGCAGCCTCCTCAAGATCGCGCGGCACCTCCGAGAGCGCCGCGGAGTAGACCAACATAGAGAACGCCGTGCCGCGCCAGATGTTGGCGATCGAGACGGCGATAATCGGCGTGGTGAAAAGCCAGTTCTGCGGTGGAAGGTGGAAGAAGCCGGTGACAGTGTTCCAGGACCCGTCCGGCCCCAGCACGGCCTGCCATAGATAGGCCGCGACGACCTCAGGCAGCACCCAGGCGCCGATCACCACCGCAGACGTCAGCGCTCGCGCGACGGCGTGACCCGACCGCATCAGCAACGCCAGCACCATACCCAACACGTTTTGGCCGATGATCGCCGAAACCAACGTGAACACCACCGTGAGCCAGACCGAGTTGTAGAACGCGGGATCGGAGAACGCCCGGGTGAAGTTGTCGAAGCCGACGAACTGGGTACCCACCTGGCCCGTGAGGGCCATGTTGGTGAAGGCTGCGTAGATGCAGTACAAGATCGGCCCGGCTAGGAACACGACGAGCAGCACCACGGACGGCACGATCGGTAGACCGCGCAGCAGGGTCCGCCGGGTCCGGCCGACGGGAGGCGCCGTTGGGCGGACCTCGGCCCAGGTCGCAGCCATCAAATCGTGGTGGTCTTGTCTTGACCGACGATCTGTGTGACGCCGTCGCTGTAGAACTTCGCCGCCGCGTCCGGTGTCGCGGTCTTGGTGATCACCTTCTCCGTTGCCTGCTGGAGCAGGAGCGAGATCTTGGCGTACGCGGGGTAGGCCGGCCGATAAATCGTGCTCTCCACCAGGTCGGAGAAGAACGCGTTCGTTGGGTTGGCCTTCAGGTAGCTGGGATCCTTGGCTACGTCGGTCCGGACGGGGATCTGGACTTGCTTGATGTCGTACTCCAGCTCACCCTCCTTGGAGGTGAGCATCTTGATGAACTCCCAGGCGGCGTTGGCGTTCTGGGCGTTCTTCGGAATCGCCCAAGTCCAGCCGCCGGACATCGTGACCTTGCCGCTGCCCTCACCGTTCTGGGTTGGCATGTACGCGTTCCCGAGAGTGGTATGCCACTCCGGCCACGGCGCGGCACCGGTGGGGAGCCAGTTGAGCGATAACCAGCTGCCGTCGAGGTCGATAGCCAGCTTCTGCTGCGGCAGCAGCTCCTGGGCGACCGTGTTGGTCCAGGTCGGCGCGAGCGCCTGCTGCGGCGTCGGTCCGAGGCCCTGACTCCAGACCTGCTCGTAGGCGGTCAGTGCATCGGTGAACGCCTTGGAGTCGACCACCCATTTCTGACTCTGCATGTCGAACAGGGTTCCGGTCGGGATGCCGTAGAGGAGCATCTCGAAGCCCTGCATCGAGGCCGCCTCTCCGACGCCGGTGCCGGCGTAGACGTTCAGCGGGATGACGCCGGGCACCTTCTGCTTAATCGTCTGGGCTGCGGTGATGATGTCGTTCCAGCTCTTCGGCTGCCAGTCCGTCGGCAGGCCCGCCTTCTCGAAGATCTTCTTGTTGAACCACAGGGCGCGAACGTCGGTGCCGTCGGGGATCCCGTACGTCTTGCCGTCCAGCGCCTGCGCCGCGGTCTTCGCGGTGTCCTTGAACTGGCTCCAGTCAGGCCAGCTGCTGATCCGGTCGTCCAGCGCGGTCAGGTAGCCGGCGGAGATGTCGGAGTTGATCAGGAACGTGTCCTCGTAGCACATGTCCGGCGCGGTACGAGGCGACCGCATCGACAGCTGCAGCTTGGTGTAGTAGTCGTTCTCGGACGCGGTGATCGGCTGCAGCTTCACCGTCGCCTGGGGATGGGCGGCGGTGAACTTCTTCGCCCACCCGTTGAGGAAGTTCGCCTGGACTTTCGAGTTGCCGAACTGCTGGAAGGTTTGAGTTTGTCTCGTTGAGGGCACTGACGGCTGCTGGACAAGATCGGCAACGATTATGTCACCTCGATAGAGTTATTCCTCGTTGAGATCACGGTATGCTCCTGCCGTCGATCAACCACCCGACCCGTCACCGGGTCCGCGGATCGGAAGGAGCCCGAAATGGGGCGCGGCTCCAACCTCAGCCGGCTGGGCGACTTCAACCAGACCGTGGTGTTCGACGCCATCCGCCGGACCCCGAGTGGGATCAGCCGTGTCGAGCTGGTCGGAGAGACCGGTCTCACCGCACAGACCGTGAGCAACATCGTCCGCCGCCTGTTGGCCCAGGAGCTCATCGTGGAGAGCGGTCGGGTGCAGTCGGCGGTTCGCGGGAAGCCGAGAACGTTGCTGCGGGTGGAGCCGTCCGCCAGGTTCGCAGTCGGCGTCCACGTCGACCCCGCGACCTTGACCTACGTCCTGATCGACATCGAGGGAAAGGTCCGCCAGTACGCTCGCCGCCGCACCCTCCAGGCCCGCCGGCCGGAGCAGGTGGTAGCCGCCATCGCTGATCAGGTGACCCAGCTCGTCACGGCCGCCGGGATCAGGCCGGCGGCAGTGCTCGGCCTTGGGGTCGCTGCGCCTGGCCCGCTCGACGTGGTCGAGGGGGTATTGCTGAAACCTCCCCAGTTGGCGGGTTGGGAAAAGGTCCGACTGCGCGCTGATCTGCATGCCGCCACCGGCCTGCACGTGCTGGTAGACAAGGACGTAACTGCTGCGGCGACCGGCGAACGCTGGGCTCAAGAGGGCGCCCGGCACCACTATGTCTTCTGCTATCTGGGCTCCGGGGTGGGAGCCGGGGTGGTGATGGACGACGTCGTGCTGCGGGGTGCCACTAACAACATCGGCGAGATCGGCAACATCCTTGTCGACCCAGGAGCCGAGGACCTCGGGGTTGGCCAGCCAGGCACGCTGGCCGCGGCGTGCCTTCCCCGAGCACTGGTAGTGCGGGCCGCCCGACGCGGCTTGATCACCAGCACCGTCTCGCCCGACGACTTCGTGGCCGTCGACGAGGTCTTCACGACGCTTTGCGAGCGGGCGTACGCCGGCGAGGCTGCCTGCCTGCAGCTGATCGACGAGGCGGCGACCGCGCTGGCCGCCGGGCTAGCGGTGCTGGTGAACGCCCTCGACGTCGATCGGGTGGTGCTCGGGGGACCGATCTGGTCGCGGATCAGCAGTCGGATCTTGGCCCTCTTGCCCGAATTGATCCAGCCGCAGCTCGTGGCCGCTCGGCAGCCGCTAATCGTCGAGGGCTCCGCGGTCGGCGAGCACGTCGCCGCTCAGGGTGCAGCGGCGCTAGTCCTCGACCATTTCCTCTCCCCGCGGCCGTCCGTACTGCTCATGGACTGACTGCCGTGGTCAAGTCCAGTTGTTTGAATTAGTGTGAGTTGCGCCCGTGCCCCCGACGCCGACGAGGACCTCATGCACGATGACCGGCGATTGCTCGAAGCACGCCTGAACCGTTTCTTCCGCGACCATGTGGAACCAGCCATCTACCAGGCCAGCGCTCCGCTGGCGCTCACCGCCTGGCGCGTGCCCGGCGAGCCAGTTCCCTTTGCAGATGCGGCCCGGCAGAACTTCACGTCGATCGACATTGGGGCGGCTTGGGGCGAACCATGGAGCACGCTCTGGATCCATGCCGTCGGCGAGGTGCCGGCCGACTGGTTGAGCGTAGCGGCGACCAAGCCCGAGGTGGTGATCGACCTCGGCTTCACCGCGGCAGCCGGCTTCCAGGCTGAAGCGCTCGCGTATCGGGCGGACGGAAGCATCATCAAAGCCGTCTCACCGTTCAACAACTACCTTCCGGTTACGCCGGGAGAACCCGTCGAGTTCTACCTCGAGGCCGCGGCCAACCCCGACGTCGCAAACACCGGCTTTATGCCGACTCCCAACGGGGATCCCGCCACCGCGATCGACACGCCGCTGTACGTGATCAAGAAGCTCGCCCTGGCCCTCCGGAACGTACAAGTGTGGGAGCTGCGCGCCGACATCTGGACGTTGTCGGGACTGATGCACGAGCTGCCGCTGGACTCCACTCGGCGGGCCGAGATCTTGTTCGCGCTGCAACGAGCAATCGACGTCACTGACCCGGACGACGTGGCGGGGACCGCGGTGGCCGCCCGGGGGGAGCTGACGGAGGCACTCTCCCGGCCAGCGTCAGCCAGCGCGCACCGAGTCGTCGCCGTTGGGCACGCGCACATCGATAGTGCCTGGCTGTGGCCCATACGGGAGACGATCCGTAAGTGCGCACGCACCTTTTCCAACGTAATCCAGCTCGCGGACGCCGACCCTACGTTTAAGTTCGCCTGCTCCTCGGCGCAGCAGTACGCCTGGATCAAGCAGTACTACCCCGAGCTGTTCGACAAGATCACCGAAAAGGTCCGCGCCGGCCAGTTCGTACCCGTCGGCGGGATGTGGGTCGAATCAGACACCAACATGCCAGGCGGGGAGGCGCTGGCCCGCCAGTTCGTCGCCGGCAAGGGATTCTTCCTCAAGAACTTCGGGATCGAGACCGAGGAGGTTTGGCTACCGGACTCCTTCGGTTACTCCGCGGCAGTCCCCCAGATCGTCCGCGCGTCGGGCTCGCGGTGGTTCCTCACCCAGAAGATCTCTTGGAACCAGATCAACACCATGCCGCACCACACGTTCTGGTGGGAGGGCATCGACGGCAGTCGAGTGTTCACCCACTTCCCGCCGGCGGACACCTACAACGCCACCCTCTCAGGTGCCGAGCTAGCGCGGGCCGAGCGGCAGTACCGGGAGAAGGGCCGCGGCACCACCTCGCTCCTGCTGTTCGGATACGGCGACGGCGGCGGCGGGCCGAACCGAGACATGCTGGCTTCGGCACATCGGCTGCGGTCATTGGAGGGATCGCCGACGCTACGGATCGACTCACCGGCCGCCTTCTTCAGCGAGGCCGAGGCGGAGTATCCGGACGCGCCGGTCTGGCGTGGCGAGATGTACCTCGAGCTTCACCGCGGGACCTACACCAGCCAGGCTCGGACCAAGCAGGGCAACCGCCGCAGTGAACACCTGCTGCGAGAGGCCGAGCTCTGGAGCGCCACAGCCACGTTACGGGTCGGCAATCGTTACCCGGCCGCCGAACTGAAGCAGCTGTGGGAGCTCGTCCTCCTCCAGCAGTTCCACGACATCTTGCCTGGCAGTTCCATCGCGTGGGTGCACTCCGACGCCGAGCGCAACTATGCAGCCATCGCGGAGCGGGCGGAGAAGATCATTGATGAGGCCGTCCGGGCGCTGGTGGGCGAGGGGCAGCATCTGCTGGCGGTGAACGCCGCCCCGCATGCCAGGGCCGGCGTCCCCGCACTGGGTATCGGGCTCCCCGTCACCGGAGGCCGTGAGGTGGAGGCCGAGGAAGGCGACGGCGGCTTCACCCTGGACAACGGACTCCTTCGGGCCGTGATCACTTCGGCTGGACAGCTCGCGTCGCTAGTCGACGCCGTCACCGGCCGCGATGCCATCGCCCCGGGGGACCGAGGCAACCGGCTGCAGCTGCACCGGGACATCCCCAACGCATGGGACGCCTGGGATGTTGACGAGCACTACCGCCGCACCGTGCAGGAGATCGACGGGGTCGAGGAGATCCGGCTGGAGAGCAAGCCGGAGGAGGCGGCGGTCGTGGTCGTGCGGTCCTTCGGAGCGTCGCGGATCGAACAGCGGCTGGCGCTAGCGGCCGGTTCGCCGTCGCTGGAGATCACTAACACCATCGACTGGCATGAGCGGCAGAAGCTTCTCAAGCTCGGCTTCGAGCTGGACGTGCACGCGGACCGCTCGGCGGCGGAGATCCAGTTCGGGCACGTTTTCCGTCCGACCCACACCAACACCTCCTGGGAATTCGCGCGGTTCGAGATCTGTGGGCACCGGTTCTTGTATCTCGGTGAACCCGGCTACGGCGTGGCGGTCACCAACGACTCGACGTACGGCCACGACGTCAGCCGGCGCACTCGCACGGACGGCGGCACCACCACGACCATACGAGAGTCGCTGCTGCGGGCGCCGCTGTATCCCGACCCGCACGCCGACCAGGGGCGGCATGTGCTGCGGACGACCGTGCGGCCCGGTGCCGGCATGGCGCAAGCAGTGGAAGAGGGCTACCGGACCAACCTGCCGCTGCGACACGTGGCCGGCGATCACCCGGTGGCGCCGCTCGTCACGGTCAGCAACCCCGGCGTCGTGGTGGAGGCCGTCAAGCTGGCCGAGGACGGCAGCGGCGACCTGGTGGTCCGGCTCTACGAGTCGCTAGGCGGCCGGGCGCGAACCACGGTCACCGCCGCCGCGGAGGTTGGATCGGTGGACGCCACGGATCTGCTGGAGCGGCCCTTGCCCGAGGGTGCCACCAGCGAGGGTCCATCTATCGACCTCGAGCTGAGGCCGTTCCAGCTGGTCACGTTGCGCTTCCGCCGCTGAGGGCGAGCAGCTACCGCTCGGTCCTGTCGTAGCTGGGCGGCACGGCGCCGACTGGACCAAACCCGACGCCGAGCACTACCGATGCGTCTGAGCCGCTCGCGACAGGACGGGTGAAAAACCTGGCGTTATCTGCGATAAAGCTCGACCACTCGCCGGGCACGTCGTCCTCGTAGAAGACCGCCTCGATCGGGCAAACCGGCTCGCATGCTCCACAGTCGATGCATCATCGGGGTGGATATACAACGCCCGATCACCCTCATCTGCAGTCGACCCGGGCACTCTTCGACACAGGCCCAGTCCGCTACGTCGATGCACGGCTCAGCAATCAAGTCGGCTATCGCTCCTCCTCGCGCTCAGTGGGGTTACTACTCCTTCCCGGCCTTGCTGGCCGCTCCGTCCTTGATGGCGGCAAAAGCCGCGACACATCTTGGATCCGTTTCGCTCGCGCCGAGTGCTAAATTCCCTGAGCACCAAAGATCACGGCAACGCCGCCTCGGGATCGATCGCTGCGTAGGTGGTCTGTCGAGCCGGGCGCGGTGGGCGCCCGTGTTGATGGCGATCACCCTGCCGGTCGTCGCACTAGCGAGTGGCTATGCGGAGGCCGATCGCAGTTCGGTTGATCCGCAGCAGGATGTCGACGCCGCACTCAAGGTCGTGCCGGACAACTCGATCATCTTCACCTACGACAACGGAACCCGGCACCAGTTCTGGTATCGCCTCATGCCTGGCGACGTAGGAAGCCGCCGCAACGTGTGGGCAGCCAAGGGCGTTAACCCGCGCGACTCGAGCGACCGTGTCGGTCAGATCCTGCAGTATTGCGCCAATTCGTCTGGACTATGGATTTGGTCAGACCAGGAGAAGGCGGCCGGCCCTGGCGTTCCCCCCGACCTCAAGACCTACGTCTTCGGCTCCACTTACGTGAAGCAGTGCGGATACCGGGCCTGCGGGTCACGCGCTACAGCGGTTAGCTCTTTAGCGTCAGCTGCCCCTCCTAACCGCGGCAGGCTGGCAGGTCGTCCGCGATCCCACCTCGGTCACGCCAGGGGCGATCCGAGGTCTTTGCGGGATCATTCGAGTACATTCCAGCCGCCTGAACGACGCTCTTTGAGGCGTTCGCTGGCACCTTGGAAGCAAGGGTTAGGGGTTCAGGTCCGCTTGGTCCCACGTTAGTCCGACAGTCTTTCGACGGGCCTCGATCGCGCCGGTTGAGCCACGGCGCCAGTCTCAGTTTTAGTCTCATTCGCGACCGTTCAGCAGGGTTCAGGGTCAGTTGCCATGCCTGTAATCGCCGCCTCGCGGTGTGGTCTGAACCTGACTGACTGGCCGCGGGCAGGCTTGGAAAGCAGATTGAACTACATCCGCCTGACAAGGCATTTTGTACGTCCACACCTGCTGTCGTGCGGCTCGCCGTGCCTCAAACGGGCCACAACCTTTCCTACGACGAACCTGAGAGTAGCGCATGTCGGCGCGTCGATCCCGAGCCGATCGCGGCCAAGAGTCGCTGCGTCAGTGGTGCGGGTGCTCGGGCTCACCCGGCTCGGGCGGGGCCGGCCGGTCGGGCCCGTAGCCAGGGTCGCGGCCCTCCTCGTCGTAGCCGCTGGTGTCGCGCTCAATGTCTTGGGCCTGAATCTCGACGATGTCTCCCTCGGGAGTTCGCTTGAACATGCTGAATCTCATGCTCTGGTGATCATGCCCGTGATCATGATCAGGAACGTCCTCTGCGGGCGGTGGCTTTCGATTGCGGGTGCTGTCCTTCGCGGGCTGCTCCGTGAGTCCAAACTCCTCCGGCTCGCCCCGGCCTTTGCGTGACCTGCCCATGGAACTCCTCCCTCTTGCTCCGGCTTTGCGCGCGGCGCGGATCTCCCCGTCTGGACGCTGGGCTTCGTGAACCTTGTCGTCACCGGGTTGTCCCTGGCCGCTCGGGATCTCGCCACGATATGCGGTCACCGTACGAGTCTCCTCCCGCTGAAACCGGTTCCGACGTCCGCTCCCGCCGGTAGCCAAGAACCGTACGACGTGCACGCCGGGCTGCGCGGCGACGAAATTCGCCTCGAAGCGCCCTGCTCCGGTCACGACAAGTGCCATCTGAGTGTCCATGCCGTTCGGGTCGGTCACAACGGCCACCAGCTCGGCCGAGTCCACGTATGGCTGCTCGTACGCGCTGAGCACGGCGAGCAGCTCGACAACCTCGCCGGCCAAACACAGTGACGGCTTGACCCCGACCTCCAGGCGCAGGTTGCTGTAGCTCTGCACCACCAGGCTGTAGGGCAGCGTTCCGGTCTGCGACAGTTGGCGAATGCGGTCGAGCCACTCAGGCTGCTCGTTCGCGTGCTTCTCCAACGACTCTTTAGTCAGTCGCAGCACGACCGTCCATTGGCCAGAACGAGGAATCGAGGGCCCCACCGGAAGGATCAGCCGGTAGAAGGCGTCGTCGAGCTGCTCGTGGTACTCCACTGTCGGGGCGCCGAAGCCTGCGTCAATAGCCGTGCCGTCCGGCGCTTCCAGGCTCATCTCCAGCAGCGGCGCCAGCGGCGACAGCGCGACAACATCGACCTCGACGTCATGATCGCTGAGCACGAACGCGACCCGGTGCTCGCTGCCGACATTGAGATCACCCTGCGGATCCACCACGATCGCCGTGCGGGTGATGCCGGCGAGGATCTGCATGAAGTACTTGGTCAGCCGGAAGCGCCGCTCAGCCGCAGTGATGTCGCCAGTGATCAGCATGTAGTTGGAGATGGCGGTGAGTACGGCGTCGCTGACGTCGCCCGCCTGGCCTAGCCCGATGGCGTAGATGGCGTTGCCGTAGGGAGAAATCTTGGCCGTCACGGCCGGATCGAGGACCATAGGCGGCGTGTTCTCGTTGCCGTCGGTCATCACGCACATCGCGAAGCGCTGGTAGGCGGTCCCTGCCACGAGGCGCTCGTTGTCCAAGACCACGGCGCCGTCGATCATGCCCTGCCCGATACCGGTGAAGTTGCGAGGCATCAGATCGGCCGACACGATCGCATCGTCCAGCGCCGCCCGACCCGACCCCGGTGCAGAGGGGACGACTGCGGGACCCATTTGAGTGATCTGGTTCAGGGTCGTCGTCACGTCGTCGAAGGTGACCACGCCGACGCCATCGATCGGCCGCATGATGTCGCGTACAACGGCAAGGGAGGACTTCAGCATGTCGTAGCGCGACCCGGCCGCACCCGCGCTCAACGACATGGAGCCCGACCGATCCAGCACCAGGCTTATGGCAGCGCTAGGCCGCGACACCGGGGTAGCGGTCAGGTTGATCGTCCAGCTGCCGAGGGCGTACGCATTGCCAGGGTTGGCCGTGTCGTAGCCGTCGTCGTCAATCGTTGACGCCTGGATGGTGACCGTGCCGGCTTGTGGCGAGCCGACAACACCGTTGGCCTGGAACTGGAGATAGACCCGGGCTGTGACGGTCTCGCTGCCATGCTCCTCGTCAACCACCACGACGCCCTGGCTGGCTGGCTCGCTGAAGTTGGCACCGGTGACGTTGGTGACCTCGAAGCGCACCGGCCGGCAGGTGCGAACGGTGAACGTCGCCGGCATGAAGGTGGTCAGCAGCTCCGGCACCTGGCCGAATGCGACCGATGGGGTATTGAGCGTGACCTCGGGAATATCGCTGTGGTACCAGTAGCCAAGGGCTTGATGATCATCAACGTCGACGGGGCGTGGGTGCAGCGGCGCGTTGAACCAGGAAGGGTCGGCGAACCTGTTCATCGTGTCGTTGCCGTTGTGGCCGACATTGGTTGTCCCGGTGCCCTGCGGCCGGTATTGCGAGTTCGCCACCTTGCGCTGCCAGATCGACCAGATGCGGTCGACGTTGCAGTGATGCAGCCAGAACACCGGGTCGTTAACCGACACGGCCGGGAAGGTCATGTGCCCGCCGTCTATTGGAGTCTGATTCAACTCCCAAGCGTCGCCAACCCAGCCGTGCACGCCGTCGTGCAGGATGCGCTCGAGGTACCTGCGAAAGGACCCTAAGACCTGCTGGTTGGTGACGGGACCGTTGCGCTCAGCCCATGGCGCACCGTCGTAGACCTCCGGCCAGGTCGCACCGGTGGGAACTCCGATGCCGAAGCTGAAGAGTACGTCGCCTCGTTCTGGTAGATCAGCAGCGGCTGGTACGCCACGGGAGCGCTTGAGATTGATGTCGGCGTCGCCGATAAGGCGAATGTTGATCCTCCACGTGGCTGGGTTGCTGAACGGGCCCGTCGTGACATACCCCGTGGTCGGCCCTGGCCCGGCGTTGCCGAAGCCACCCATGAAGTCGTTGGTGAACGGCCAGCCGGGGTCTGCGGCGCTGCGGGCGGTCGTCCAGTCCCAGTACGGCAAGGTCAGGTGTGGATCACCGCTGACCTGCTGGAGGTCGAACTCAAGCTGGAACAGAAATTCACGATGCCACGGTCCGAAGGCTGGGCCGCGATGCGCACCGAAGCCAACTGTGTTGTGCATCCAGACGTAATCGTCGTACCGATTCGGGGTGCCGCCACCGCTGATCACCGCGGCTTGCGCGGCCGGGATCCTGCTAGGGGCCCTCGCCGGGTTCTTCAGATCCAGGAATGCCTGGACGAGCTGTGACTTCTGGACGAGGGTGAGCTCGGCTACATTGTTTCGGCACTTCATGATCATCTCCCGCTGGAATCGTGCGGGCCCCTCCGATCGGACGACGCCTTGCCGGCGGCCCGCTACCGGAAGGAGGCACGGGCGATAAGACTGATACGCCTGGCAGGTGCTCGACTTCGCGGCGTTGATGCGGCAACTGCTGACATGCTGACCGTGCCGCAGCGAGCGTCGCTCCCTCTGAGCAGTTGCAGTTCGACATGCTAGCTACACCAGTGGAGAAAGGAATCACCACCGTGTCTATTGGATTTGGCCAGGTTGTCATCGACTCCCGGCGCGCTGACGAGATCGCCGCCTTCTGGTCGGCCCTGCTAGACCGCCCGGTCAACGACGGCGCCAACCAGTTCTTCGCAATGATCCCAGCGTCTGACGACCGCAGCTTCCCGGCGCTGATGTTTCTGGCCGTACCCGAGCCGCGCCAGGCCAAGAATCGGATGCACCTTGACCTCGTCGCGACGGACCTCCCAGCCGAAGTCGAGCGCGCGGTCGCTCTCGGCGCGACCAAAGTCGCTGAATTTGATGAGTATGGGACGAGATGGACCACCTTGACAGATCCGGAAGGCAACGTCTTCGACATTGGCGTTGGACAGTCCCCCGAAGAACCAGCCGACACAAGCCATCCGGTGAGGTCAGGGAACCCCCTGACCTCACCGGAGCCAGCCCTGAAAGGCCCAACTGCCGCTCCCGCGATCTGAGGGCTCCGGACTAGCTTGGGGTGATGACCGAGGCCGTCCCCGAACCGACGAACGTTGGCCCCATTGCCGGTGGCAATCTGCGTGCCTCCGACGCCGACCGCGAGCAGGTGGCCACTGTCCTCAGCACTGCGTACGCCGAGGGCCGGCTGACCCTGGAGGAGCACGACGAGCGCGTCGACCAATTGATGGCCGCCAAGACGTTCGATGACCTGATCCCGATCACGCGCGATCTTGTCGTCATCGG
>Ga0307287_10000205_pt1 | contig 22176 bp, 18 predicted proteins | sample ER_DNA_141_FD_194485 | JGI IMG/M metagenome (GOLD analysis project Ga0307287, IMG submission 194485) | Bulk soil microbial communities from the East River watershed near Crested Butte, Colorado, United States - ER_DNA_141 | ecosystem: Environmental > Terrestrial > Soil > Floodplain | place...
CCTGCCCCGGTCACCGGGAAGAAGTCCCCATAGCCGACCGTGGTGATCGTCACGAGCGCCCACCACAGCGCGTCCCCACCGGTCGTGATGTTGGCGTCGGCGGCTCGGCTCTCGAACTGCAGCACGAGCACGCTGCACACCACTAGCACGATCATCGCCGCAGTGATCGAGACGAACGCCGCGTACTGCCCGCGGTGCGTGACTACGTCGTCGATCAGCTCGCGCTTCTTCTGGCCACGTAGTAACCGGGTGATCCTCGCGAGTCGAGACAGCCGCGCCAGGCGGAACAACGCCGTGAACCTGAAGGCCCCGAAGCTCGGGATCGAGCCGAGGAGGTCCAGCCACCCGCGGCGGCCGATGAAGTACTCCCGCTTGGTCGGCGCCCGTGAGAGGTTCCCGAAGAAGTCGATCAGGAAGACCACGCAGATCGCGTTGTCGTAGACCGTGAGGAGTTGCCTCGTCGCGTCGGAGACCGGCAGCACCAGGACCACCATGATGCCGAGCGAGAGCACCGTGAGCACGAGGATGAACAGCTCGTAGGCGTTGCTCCGCTTCGCGCCGGTCTTAGGTCCGGATGACATCTGCGGCCTCCTCGGGTCCTCACCCGTCGAAGGAGCGGCGAGGGTTCACGCGAAGGCTAACCCCGGTCCCCGGCCACGTCGGGATGCTGAGGCGTGGAGCTTCGTCCGCCTCGGGATCCGTCAGACGGTCGCGGCGTTCCGCAGCACGGGCAGGATCCGCTCGAGCCCCCACTCGAGCTCCTCCTGCGAGATGACGAGCGGTGGTGCGAGCCGGAGCGTGCTCTCGTGCGTGTCCTTCGCGAGCACGCCCTTCTCGAGCAGCCGCTCGGCCGAACGACGAGCGGGTCGCGCGGATTCGACGAGCTGGATCCCGGCCCACAGACCCCGCCCGCGGACCTCCTGGACGGTCGGGAGGTCCGCAGCCCGCAGCGCCGAATGCAGGTACGCGCCGAGTCGCGTCGACGCCTCCTGGAACTCGCCGGTCCGAAGCATCGCCACCACCCGACGCCCGATCGCACACGCGAAGGGGTTGCCGCCGAACGTGCTGCCGTGCTCGCCCGGCCTGAACACCCCGAGGATCGCCTCGTCCGCGACGACCGCCGACAGCGGCACGATCCCCCCCGCGAGCGCCTTGCCCAGGATGAACACGTCCGGACGGACGCCGTCGTGTTCGCACGCGAACGTCGTCCCGGTCCGCCCGAGCCCGGTCTGGATCTCGTCGGCGACGAGCAGCACGTTCCGCTCGGTGCAGAGCTCGCGCGCGCGACGGAGGTAGCCGTCGGGCGGGACGACGACGCCGGCCTCGCCCTGGATCGGTTCGACGAGGAACGCCACCGTGTCCTCGTCGATCGCCGCCTCGAGCGCGGCCGCGTCGCCGTATGGCACGACCTCGAACCCGGGGGTGAGCGGACCGAAGTTCCGTCTCGAGGGCTCGTCGGTCGAGAAGCTGATGATCGTGATCGTCCGGCCGTGGAAGTTCCCGCCGGCGACGATCACCTTGGCGCGATCGGGCGCCACGCCCTTGACCTCGTAGCCCCACTTGCGCGCGGTCTTGATCGCGGTCTCGACCGCCTCCGCGCCCGAGTTCATGAGCAGCGCCAGGTCCATGCCGCAGAGCTCGGTGAGGTCGCGCAGGAACGGGCCCATCTGGTCGTTGTGGAACGCTCGGCTCGTGAGCGTCACCCGGTCGAGCTGCTCCTTGGCCGCCGCGATCAGCTCGGGATGGCGGTGCCCGAAGTTCAGCGCCGAGTACGCAGCCAGCATGTCGAGGTACCGCCTGCCCTCCACGTCGGTGACCCAGCAGCCCTCCGCCTCGGCCACGACGACGGGGAGCGGGTGGTAGTTGTGCGCGGTCGTCCGCTCGACGAGCTCGATGTGCTCCTCGGACGTGCGCGGGGTCGCCGTTTCGAGCCGTTCGGCCTGCTTCATGACACATCTCCTCGATCGACGGGTGTCGCGTCGAGTCTAATCCAGCCGGATGGCGGCCCCAGTGGCGCCGGTGGCAGCGCCGTCGTAGCCTCGGAACTACCAGACGAAAGGAGCCCGAATGTCGACCAAGACGGATTACGTGGACGAGGAATGGATGCACTTGAGACGGTCACCGTTCGTGGTCGCCGCCGCCATCACGATCGCGGATCCGGGCGGACCGATCGAGATTGCGCACGAGACGACGGCGGCCCTGAAGGCGGCGTCCAGCCCACCGTCCCGCGAGCAGCTGTTGATCGAGGTGTCGCAGGAGATCTCGTCGATGGTCGCCCAGAAGCAGAGCCCTCTGGAGGGGTTCAAGCCCGAAGGCTCGACGCCGGCGGATCAGGCGGTGATGGACGAGATCGGCATCGTGAACAGCATCCTGGACGCCAAGGCCACACAGGAGGAGGCGGCCGCGTTCCGCCGATGGCTGCTCGAGGTCGCCCAGGCCTCGGCCGACGCCGCCAAGGAGGGCGGCTTCATGGGGATCGGCGCCGTCCGGGTCAGCGAGGGCGAGCAGACCATGCTCGACCGGCTGCGATCGGCCCTCGGCGCGACCTAGAGCCGCTCGCTTTCGATCGCGGCGGCCTCCAGGAGGTCGTCGAAGATCTCGCCGATCGAGCCGACGGCGAGAGACAGATGCCCGTGTTCGGGGCGCAGCCGGGAGCGAGCGGTCGGCACGTGTTCGATGAGCCACTGGCCGTGCGCGAACGGCACCATCAGATCCTGCTGCCCCTGCCACACCGAGACCGGGACGCCGATCGACGAGAGCTCGAACCCCCAGGGCCGGACGAACGCGAGGTCGTCGTCGAACCATCCCCACGGCCCGGCGCGGAACGCCCGATGGAACGACGTCGCCATGAGCTCGCCGAGCGCGCCGGTCACCTCGGCCTCGTCGACCTCGGAGATCAGGCTCTGGAGCTCGGACACGATCTCGTCCGGTTTCACGGCACCGAGGGCCTCCACCTGCGGCCGCATCCAGCGGAGGAGCTCGTCGGGGTCGCGCGCGGCGAGCGGGTACTCGATCTGGTTGTTCTCCCCCATCCCCGCCGTCCAGTCCAGGCCTTGCGCGTCGTAGGGCGCGACCCCGGCGATCGTCGCGGCGGCGCGGACGCGGTCGGGCAGCAGCGCCGCGCACGCGAGCGCATGGGGCCCGCCGCCGGACCAGCCCATCGTGAGGAACCGCTCGGCGCCGAGGTGATCGGCGAGCGCGGCGGCATCGCCTGCCGCGCTCGCGACGCTGCGACCCTCGTCCCGGCTCGAGTCCCCGAACCCGGCTCGCGAGATCGTCACGAGGCGGATCCCGCGCTCGGCGGCGGCACGGCCGAACGGTTCGAACGGCACCGCGGCGCCGGGGCTCCCGTGATGGAAGACGACCAGCGTGCCGTCCGGGTCGCCTTCCTCGACGGCCTCGAGCGTTCGGCCGTCCGGCGATCCGATAAGGAGTTCGCGGCTCACGCGGTGATGGCGTTAGGCGGTGACGGCCCGCGCGAACGTTTCGAAGTTGTCGACGTAGCGCTGCACGTCCCCGTCGGTGTGCGCGACGGAGAGCGTCCAGGTCTCCTGCTTGGACCACGGGGACTTGAATACGCCGCCGTTCTGCTGGAAGAGCCACGCGAGGTAGGTGATCCGCTCGTCGATGGCGATCGCGTCCCGGTACTCGCGCACCGGCGTGGGCGAGTGGATCACCGAGCCCTTGGCGCCGAGGCCCGTCACGTAGGCGGGCAACCGGTAGCGCTCGATCACCGCGGACAGGCGCTCGACCAGGAGGCCGTGGAGGCGGTCCAGGGCGGGGTACGCGTCGCGCGTGAGCACCTGGGTGAGGGTCGCACGCGTGGCGGCCATCGTGAGCGGGTTGCCGTTGAATGTCCCGGCCATGTCGTATTCACCGCCCACCACGAGCGCGAACAGCTCCTCGGTCGCCCCGACCGCGCCGCACGGCGTCCCGCCCCCGATGGCCTTGGCCAGGCACACGATGTCGGGTACGACGCCGAACGCCTCGACGGCGCCGCCGTACGCGAGCGTGGCGCCCGTCTTCACCTCGTCGAACGCGAGGTAGGCGCCGAACTCGTGGCACAGGTCGGCCAGGCCCTGCAGGTACCCGGGTTCGGGCAGGACGACCCCGCAGTTCATCATCGCCGGCTCGACGATCATCCCGGCGACCTCACCCGGGTGCTCCTCGAACGCCTGCCGGGCGGCCGCGAGATCGTTGAACGGCACCACCCGCACGAGGTCGGCGAACGCCTGCGGGATGCCGGGCGCCTGGGGGACGGTCACCGGATGCTCGCGCGGCCCCATCAGCTCCGGATCCGGGATCACGCTGAACATCAGCGAGTCGTGGTGCCCGTGGTAGGTCCCCTCGATCTTGATCAACAGATCGCGGCCGGTCTTGGCGCGCATCAGCCGAGCCGCCTCCAGTGTCGCCTCGGTCCCCGAGTTGCAGAACCGCCACAGCGGGAGCGAGAAGCGGTCCGCCAGGTTCTCCCCGATCACGTCCAGGTCCCGGGTCGGCTGCGCGAAGTGCGTCCCACGGGACGCCTGTCGCTTGATCGCCTCGACGATCGCCGGATGCGCGTGACCGACCACCATCGCCCCGTAGCCGAGGTGGTAGTCGATGTACTCGTTGCCGTCGATGTCCCAGATCCGGCTGCCGTCACCGCGGTCGATGAAGATCGCGTGCGGCGGCGCGTCCTGCCACGACGAGGCCACGCCGCCGGCCACGTGGCGCTCGGCGACCTTCCGGTACGCGATCGAGGCTCGGTGCCGGGGCTCAAGCTCGGCCTCCTGCTCCTGGATGAGGCGGTCGACCCTGTCCAGGTCGATCTCGACGGACTCGCGAACCGCCATGGGCGTTCCTCCTGCGCGGCGGGCTGTTTGAATGGCCGTTCAATCATGGCAGAGGCCGGCGGTGTCGGCAAGGGCCGAACGGGGGCGCGGGTACAATCGCGACCGAACACGGTGGCCGTAGCTCAAGTGGTCAGAGCACCAGGTTGTGGTCCTGGGGGTTGGGGGTTCGAGTCCCCTCGGTCACCCCGAGCCCGAGCCGTCGGAGGTCCACCATCCAGTGGATCGCCCCAGCCTGAAGACGCTGCCCACCGAGGCCCAGCAGGAGGGGGTCACGATGGCCCTCTACGTCTGCCTCGTGCTGGCGGCGGAGTTCGTCGCGGTGGGCGACCTCGCGGACAGCGAGGGCATCGTGCTCGCCACGATCTGGGCCACGACGATCGGCCTGGCGCTGGCGCACGTGTTCGCGTTCGATCTCGCGGGGCGCTTGTTCTCCGGCGGGCGGCGTCGATCCGAGGCAGCGACCGCGGCCCTGGTCCAGGTCGTCGCGGCGATCGCCGTCGCCGCGGCCGTCTCGCTCCCGTTCGTGTTCCTGCCGCTCGACCGGGCATTGGACGTCGCCGCCTTCGCGACGGCCGCGCTGGTTGGCGTCACCGCCTACGCCGTCGCGCGCGCGGGCGGCGTCCGGCATCACCGAGCGATCGGCCACGGGGCGATCGCCCTGCTCATCGCTGCGATCATCGTCGGCGTCAAGGCGCTGCTGGCAGGGCCATGAGGCGACCGACCGGTTGCTAGACTGCGCCGGGCCTCTAGCTCAATCTGGCAGAGCAACGGACTCTTAATCCGCAGGTTCGGGGTTCGAATCCCCGGGGGCCCACGAAGGCCCTTCGCGAGGCTCTCTGCCGACGGAAACGTCCGGAAATGCCGATGTCAAGGCGTTGCATACCGCTGCTGTGCGCGCAGCTGCGATCGCGCCGGGGGGGCGATCAGGTCGTGTTGCGTAGAGGTGGTCAGCGGTGTCGATGGTCAACCCGGATCCGAGATGGAGTCCGTCGCCGACCTTGTACACGGGGGAGCACGACTTCACATCATCTGGGTGATGACCCTGGCAGAGGCCAAAACTACGTTCCTGCCATAGGACCGAACCAAAGGAGGCTGTGATGCCCGATCTGACCAAGACGCCCGTGCCCGAAGCGATCACGACACCTTCGAAAGAGGACACGGGGATCGGAGCCCTGGAGTTCACCGACGGCTACCCGACGCGCGAGACTGCGGAGAAGCTGCGTGACCACCTGGACTACCTGCACGGCGTCGATACGTTCATGAACACCATCTCCGGGGTATCCGTGTTCGCCATCCGGAAGGGATTCCAGGAGGCCGGGATCGCAGATGGCGACGTGCTGATCTGTTCCGGGCTGATGGATTCCCGAGGGCTGTTCTTGACCGCGAATGCCGACACCGTCTACTTCTGGTCCTTCCACGACCTGTCGCACGGACCGCTGGTAGTGGAGACACCGTCCGACACGCTTGGCCTCTTCAACGACATCTGGTTCCGCTGGATCAGCGACTTCGGGCTGCCGGGTGCGGACCGTGGCCAGGGCGGGACCTACTTGCTGGTCGGGCCCGGCTACGACGCGCCGCTGCCCGAAGGTGGCTGCTACGTCCGGCACTCGCGTACCAACCACGTGACCTTAATCGGCCGGGCGTTCATCAACGAGAACCCAAGCGATGACCCCGCCCCCACCGTCGACCGGATCAAGGAGCAGCTGAAGATCTACCCCTACGCCGCCGGGGGCCTCGGCAGCAGCGTCGGAGCCTTCCTGACGGGGAAGGGTCCGATGGGCAAGCCGGCCAGTCCGCGGAGTCCCCGGTTCGTGGAGGGCACGGGACTGGCGATCAACACCGTCCCGCCGAACGACTTCGGGCACTACGAGCTGCTCGATGCGCTGGTACAGCTGGAACCGGCCGAGGCGCTCGATACCGAGCTGGCCGGCCAATTCGCGGCCCTCGGGATCGTCAAGGGCGAGGAGTTCGCGCCCGACGCCCGTCTGCGGAAGATCCTCGACGACGCAGTGGCCGTCGGCAACGCCGCCTCTCGTATGGTCGGGATGGGCGCACACCCGAGCGAGGGCTTCCGCTATTACGACGGTGACTCTGCGTGGTGGAACATGCTGTTCGTCGGCGGGTTCGAGTTCACCAACCCCCCGCCCAACGTCACCGCCGAAGGCATGCAGCCCTTCCCAAACAAGGGAGCACGCCAGCTGCACTCCCGCACCTCGATGTTCTACACCGCCACCGCCATCACCCCTGCCATGTGCATGCGGCTGACCGGCGTCGGCTCGCAGTACCTGGTCTCCAACGTCGACACCACGGGCGAACCCTTCGACGGTGCGAAGACCTATCGGGTGAGGCTGCCCAAGGACATCCCGGCGGCCCGGTTCTGGTCCCTCAACGTCTACGACAACCAAAGCCGCTCCCTGCTGCAGACCGACCAGGTCTACCCGCGCGCCGGCAGCCAGGAGTACCCCTCCCCCGCCGCGGAGGCCGAATCTGACGGCAGCACGGTCGTGTACTTCTCGCCGACCCGGCCCGACGACGTCCCGCCGAGTAACTGGATCCAGACCGACCCTGACAAGGGCTGGTTCGTCATCCTGCGCCTCTACAGCCCGCTGCAGCCATTCTTCGACAAGAGCTGGCGACCCGGGGAGATCGAGGCCGTCGGCTGATACCCGCTTATCGGCTACCTGCCCGGGCGCAGTCTGGACGATGTTCGGGCTGGTTCCGTGAAAGTAGACATCAGATGATGCAACGAAGGCGTTCCATGACTTGTGGTATCGCCCTGCTCGCGATGGTGGCGCTGGTCGGCACCGCTTGCTCCTCGGATCCGGAACCGAACGAGGGATGTGCAGAGGTGGCGACGTTGAAGGATTCGCTGACTGCACTCACGCAGGTCGAGCCCGTGCAAGACGGACTGGATGCACTGCAGTCGGCGGTTGCCACGGTGAAGACCGATCTGCAGAGCGCCGCCGGCGCAGTGTCCGATGCACTCGAACCGTCGGTGGATCAGGTGCAGTCGTCCTTCGATCAGTTGGAGACGTCGTTGGAAGACGTCACGGCCGACAATCTCGCTGCCTCCGCCACCGAGATCGGGACCGCGCTCACCGCGGTGGGCACGTCACTGACCGACCTGGAATCCGAACTCAGCGAGAAGTGCCCGTAGGGCGCTTCCTTCTGAGGCATCAACGGTTCGTCGGAGGCGTTGCGGTCGGTGGCGTTGGGTTCCTCCCCATGCCCGGACCGTGTCCCGCTGCTCGTAGGTGTTCGCGTAGTGGCTCAGATCGAGCAACACGGCGAGCACGATCCAGAGCCAGTCCCACCCCTCGACCCCCTGAGGCGGCGCGCCGACGAGCAACCAGATCAGGGTCGTGAACGGCAGGAAGATCAACCCGAGCAACGGAAAGATCCAGGTGTCAAACACCGCGTCGAAGTAGGCGGGCCTCGCGATCCACGCGAACACCACGATCAGGCGCGGCGCGAATGCCGACAGCAACACCAGCAGACAGCCCATGCGTCCTCCCCCTCAGCGGACCTCGGTCGGTCCGTCCGCGCGATCGTAGTTCTACCTTCCTGCAGGCGCACCGCGAGGGTTCAGTCTTCGCGGACTGCGGCGACCGCCGCCCGCACGGTCGGATAGTTCTCGAGCAAGGAGGGTGGCCCCGAACCCGTGTGATCGATCGCCTCCCGTACCTGGCCGATCGTGCGGGCGAGCACGAGGCGCTTCCCTTGGGTCCGCAGTTCGCTACCCAGCTGCAACAGCATGGCACCGGCTGTCACGTCGATGGTGGGCACGGTCTCGGCGTCGATCACGACGGCCCTGACGTGTTCGTCGGCAGCATGGGCTCTGATCTGATCGCGCACGGCGTCGGCGTTCGCGAAGAACAGCGGGCTCTCGACGCGCAAGATCGCAACGCCCGGAACCTCGGCGGCCTCGGGATGGCGCTTGGCGTCCACGAAGAGCCCGTCCGCACCTAGTGCCTGTGCCAGGACGGCCACGTTCGGGATCGAGGCGCGGTAGAGCAGCAAGAGGATCGAGGTGACGATGCCGATCCCCAGCCCCGGGAGTGTGTCGAACACCAACACGCCGAGGGTCGTCGCGAGCGCCGCGATGAAGTCGGCTCGAGCAGCGAAGCCATAGATACGGCCGAGGCCCTTCGTGTGCGCGCGGTACAGCCTCACCAGCGACGGGATGTCCACCAGCTCGATCAGGGCGGCGATCACGATCGCAGCGAGGGTCGCCTCGGGGAGGTCTTCGAAGAGGCCGGTGAGGAACAGGAGCGTGACGACGGTGAGCATCGCGACGACCAGCAGCGACAGCTGACTCTTCGCGCCCGCCGAAGCGTTCACCGCGCTCTTCGAGAGGCTGCCGTTTACGACCATGCCACTCGACAGGCCCGCACCGATGTTCGCTGCCCCGAGCCCGAGCAGCTCGCGGTTCGCGTCGATCTCGTACCCCTCCTTGGCCGCATAGGTCTTGCCGGCACCGAGTCCTTCCGCGAACCCGATGACCATGAGGCCGACGGACGCGCCGAGCAGGCTGAGGAAATCCGAGGCTGAGACGTCCGGGATCCCGAAACTGGGAAGCCCGCTCTTGATCGGTCCGACGATCGCAACGCCGGCCGTATCGAGACCGAAGAGATGCACCGCGAGGATCCCGAGCAGCACCGCCACGAGCGATCCCGGGATCACCGGCTTCCACATCTTCAGCCCGAGGACCAGCACGAGGGACAACCCGCCGACCAGCAGCGTCAGACCGCTCGTCTGATCGACGTTCTTGAAGAAGTCCCAGAGCTGCTCGAAGAAGTCACCGGAGCCCTTCTCGATGCCGAACAGCTTCGGCAGCTGGCCGACGATGACCGTCAGCGCCAGTCCGATGATGAACCCCTTGAACACCGGCTGGGAGATGAAGGTCGCGATGAACCCCAACCGAAAGACCGCCGCGACGATCGCCAGCAGCCCGACGGTGATCGCGAGCGTCGCCGTCAGCTGGACGTAGTCGCTCGACCCTTGTGTGGCGAGGTCGCCCACGATCGCCGCCGACAGCGCGGCCGACGCCGACGCCGGACCCGTGACGAGTTGGCGTGAGCTGCCGAACGCCGCATACAGGATCAGGGCGCCGGGCGCCGCGTACAGGCCGACGACCGGCGAGACTCCCGCGATCGATGCGTACGCGAGCGCCTCCGGCACGAGCACGGCCCAAACGGTCAGACCCGCGACGAGGTCGCCGGGGAGCTTCGGGTCCGACAACGATCGGAAGACCGGGAGCTTCATCTGCCCCCCGCGTTCCGGTCACGAGCAGCTGCCCACGCCCGGCCGGATCGACAGCGAACGAGATCGCTCATCATCTGGATACAAGTAGGGAAGCCCGGACGTCGCATCACGCAGATGGTGTGAACGGCGCAACCTCGACGCCTCTCGAAGTGTCCGGGCAACCCTCACGTCGGGCCGGTCGAGTTGTCCAGGAGCGCATCCGGCCCTTAGGATTCGCCGATGTCCGAGGATCCGGGGGGCCCGACGATGGTGGCTGAGCCCGATCGGTTCCTGCTTGAGGCCAAGCTTGCGATCCCGGAGCCACATCCAGGTGGGGTCAGTCGCGCCGAACTCATCGAGGCCGCGCGAGCGAGCGAGCGCCGCGTGATCGTCGTCTCTGCGCCCGCGGGCTACGGCAAGTCGACGCTGCTGGCTCAATGGGCACGTACGGAGGAACGCCGCGTCGCATGGGTGTCTCTCGACCGTCTCGACGACGACCCCGCGGCCCTGCTCACGCTTTTGGCGACGGCGTACGCTCGGATCTCGTCGGGCGACGCAGATCTCGTCACCGATATGGGCGGCGGTCTCGGCGTGTCGGCCCTGGGGCGCGCGGCGCCTCGCCTCGCGTCGGCGTTCAGGACTAGCCCATCGCCATTCGTGCTCATGCTGGACGACCTTCACGAGCTTCGCTCACCGGACTGCCACGACGTGCTCGGCGTCGTTCTCGCCGGGATCCCCCCAGGCTCTCAAGTGGTCACGGCGAGCCGGTCCGAGCAACCGTACGTGCCGCAGCTCCGGGTGATAGGTGACGCCTGGGAGATCGGGGCCCGCGACCTCGCCTTCGACGCCACCGGCGCCGAGCAGATCTTCTCGGAGGCACTCGTAGACCTCACGCGTGAGCAGGCCGTCGTCGTGATCGATCGGACCGAAGGCTGGCCCGCGGGCATCTACCTGGCTGCGCTGATCGCGCGCCACAACGATGGCGCGGCCTCGACGGTCTCCGGTGACGATCGGTACGTGGCCGACTACCTGTACCGCGAGTCGTTGCTGCACCTGCCGGAGGACACCCAGCGGTTCCTGCGGCGCACGGCGGTGCTCGATCAGCTCTGTGGCCCGCTCTGCGACGCGCTCCTCGGAGGAGCCGGCGCGAAGGGACAGCTTCGTGACCTCGAAGCCTCGAACATGTTCCTGATCCCGCTCGACCGTCGTCGTGAGTGGTACCGGTATCACTCGCTGTTCCGCGAGTTCCTGTTGGCCGAGTTGGATCGGGTCGAGCCGGATGTCGTCATGAAGCTCCACCTGCGTGCCGCCGACTGGTACGAGTCCCACGGATCCCCGGTGACCGCGCTGGAGCACCTGTTGCACACGACCGAGCGGGACCGAAGCGTCCGACTGATGACGGCGTTGACACTCGCGACCTACCAGGCCGGCCAGATCTCGACGGTGCAGCGTTGGCTCTCAACGGTGGGCGACGCAGCGATCGAGGCATATCCCCCCCTCGCGGTGCTGGCCGGCTGGATGGCAGCCTTGAGCGGACAGACGGCCGAAGCCCAGCGGTGGGCAGCGATCATCGACGCCGCTTCGTACGACCTGACGCCCGAGGACGGCACGGCATCGTTCGACTCGGCGCGAGCGATGCTTCGGTCCATCATGTGTCCCGCCGGCCCCCAGCAAGCGATGACCGATGCGATCCTCGCGGTGACCCAAGAGCCGACATGGAGCCCGTGGCGGGACCAGGCGCTCGGCCTGAGCGCCGAGGCGCACCTGCTCGTCGGCGAGGTCGATCAGGCCATAGCACTGTTCACGGAGTCGTCCGCCATGGCAGCGACGACGGGCACTTCGGATGCGACCGTCGTGAGCGAGTCCGAGCTCGCGCTCCTGGCCATGGACCGCGGGCGGTGGCAAGAGGCCGCCGAGCACGTGGAACGTGCCCTGGAAGCCATCGAAAAGACCCGGATGCCCGACTACGCCACGAGCGTGCTCGCGTTCGCCGGCGCGGCCCGGCTCGCCGTGCACCGAGGTGACCTGGTGGGGGCGAACCGCCGCCTCACACAGGCGATGCGAGCACGTCCGTCGTTGACGTTCGCGGTCCCCTACCTGGCCGTGCGGGTACGCCTGCACCTCGCCAAGGTGTATCTCGCGATGGCCGACGCGGGGACCGCTCGTCACCTTGTCCGCGAGATCGACGACATCTTGCTGCTACGGCCTGCTCTCGGAGCCCTCGCCGAGGAGGTCTCGGAGTTCCGCCACCTCGTCGCATCGGATGCGCAGGTCGATGGGACCGGGGGGCCGCCTCTCACCTCGGCGGAGCTTCGCCTGCTCCCCTACCTCCAAACGCACCTCACGCTTCGCGAGATCGGGGAACGGCTGTTCGTCTCCCGGAACACCGTGAGCTCCGAGGTCAGCTCGATCTATCGGAAGCTGGGCGTCTCCTCACGCGGCGCAGCGGTGGAACAGGCGACGACGATCGGCCTGCTCGGCGCGTGACCAACGATCAGCCACCGGACCGGGCTTCCGCGTCACCGTTGATGTCGTACCCAAGCGCCATCCCGACCTTCGGGGCCGCCGCGACCACGCGAGGAAGCCCGACCGTGGGAACGACGCCGACGAGGACATCCACGATCTCGGCTGCACTCGCGCCGGCACTGACCGCGGCGTCGGCATGCGCTCCGAAGGACGGCCCGGAGCCGCCGACCGCGACCAACGCGGCGAGGCGGGCGAGCGCCAGGGTCTTCGGGTCGAGCCCTGCGGATCCGGCGTCGGCCTCGCGGAGGCAGCGCTCCGTGAAACCCATGTCGTTGATGGCCAGACGGCGCAGTTGCTCGGTGTGATCCAATCGGCTCAACCTTCCGCGTCTGTCGCGGGTCGAGTAGACGGTCCAGGTATCGTCGGCGTTCGAGTCGCGAACCGCATCACACAGATCATGAGAATCGATCCTTCGCTCTGTTCCATCCGGGTCACGCTCGTTGCCCGCCATGTGATGTTCCGTCGTAGTCATAGTGCCCACCCGGCATCGGAAGGTCCGAGACGTTCATCGCCCACGCAGCCCCGTACGCCGCGAAGCCGGCGATCATCGGCGGCGGAAACGTCGGGTCGGCGAAGGTGCCGGCTGCGACCCCGAGGAGCTCCGGAGCGATTGAGATCTCCCAATAGACGGTCGAACCGCACTCAGGGCAGAAGTGAAACGTGGCCCCCCCGCTGTCGCAGGAGCGGAACTCGGCCGGCTTCTCGCTGTCAGTGGGGACGGTCCGCTTCGTCGATCGGCCTTCGATCGTCACGTGCTCGATCGGAAGTCGCGTTTGCCAGCTGAACGCGCTGCCCGTCCGCTTCTGGCACTCGTAGCACTGGCACAGAGATATGCGCTCTGGGTCGGGTCCGTCGTAGCGAACGCTGAGTTGTCCGCAATTGCACGAAGCCTCACGGGTGGCCATGCCTCCTCCTACTCGCGGCGAGCATCTTGGAGGGGTCGGGCTCGACGGCCCGACCCCCCGCGTTGACCTTCCGTCAGCTTTCGGCCTTCAGCTGCTTGGCGAGCTCGTCCGCGTCCGCGTCGATCGCGTCGGAGACGAAGCGGTTCTCCGCCTTGATGCTCGCGGCGACCTGGTCGGCCATGTTCGTCGCGTAGATCACGATCAGACCGGCCTCCCCGTTCTCCAGGACGGTACCGAGCTGCTTGAGATCGTCGTTGCTCATCCCGCCCTGCAGATGCCCGGTGACCGCGCCGATCCCCGCGCCGACCGCGGCGCCCACGCCCAGGCCAATCCCCGGCAGGACCGCGGTCAACGCCCCGATGGCCAGACCCGTCCAGGCGCCGTGGCGCGTCGACTCCTCGTGCTTCTTCGCTACCTTCACCTTGCCGTCGTCCCCGCGCTCGACGATCGCGGCATCGAAGTCGTGCCCGACCCCCGCGTTGTCGTACATCGCCTTGACGGCCTCGTAGTCGACCTCGGCGTCCGACACGCTGTCGTAGGACGCTCCGAGGACCACCAACATGTCCTTCTCGCTCATCCCGTACCCCCTTGCATCGAGACCCCTGCCGACCCTTCCGAACCTGCGGTGCTCATACCCCTTCGATCACCTCCAATCTGCCGGAGCGGGTCGCCTTGACGAACGCCTCGAAGTCCCTGTCGTTCTGGTCGGCGTAGCGCTCGGAGAAGTCGGCGATCGATCGGTCGAAGTCGTCGCTCTTGCCGAGGTAGGCCGCGATCGCGATGGGGTCTCCCGATCGAGCGTGCGCCCGCGCCAGCGTCCATCCGCACGCGCCCGCGTAGAACCCGAGGTTGGCCGGAGCCATCGACTCCACGACGACCGATGCCTTCATGTCGCGCAGTTGTCGCCAGTAGAAGTGGCGGTCGTCGGCCGCCCCCCGCGTCCACCCGAGGTAGATGTCACTCGCGGCTTGCATCAAGCGCTGGCCCTGGACCACGCGCTCTCCAGGCTGCTTGAACCGGCTCTTCGGAAGGTGGTCTTCGAGCACCGACGCGGTGGCTTCCTTGACCTGGAGGAAGAGCGGATCCTGTTGGTCACGCCCCTGGAGCAAGGCGATGTACGCTCGTGTTCCGACGCTGCCGACACCGACGACCTTGCGGGCGACGTCGATGATCTGGAAGCGCTCCAGCAGATGACGTCGGTCGTTCTGCAGCGTGGACCTGTAGGCGCGGAACTGCTCCTCGATCACGTGCCGAACTTCGTCGGCCGACATCTCCGCGGTCGCGGGGAGGTCTCGGAGCGGGATCACGATCGGCGGCTGGCTGACGATCCGGTACCGGCCGTCAACCAGCTCCCCGAGCTTGGAGAGAGCCTGGAGGCTGTCGCGCGTGCGGGCCTTGGTAACGATCGCCTGGGCCTTCTTCTCGCCCTTCTTCGCCTCCTTCTTCGCTTCCTTCTTGCTCTTGCCATCCGCGGTCCGCGACAGGTTCCGGATCGCGGCCAAGAGCTCCTGCTCGGATAGGTGCGCGTACCAGACGTCCATCATGCCCATCTTCGCGAACCCGGCCATCGACTCGCGGTACGCCCGCACGGACGCCAGCGTGACGGCGCGCGTATCCGCCTCGGCGAAGCCGTTGTTGCGTCCCGCGATCGTGAAGCTCGCGGACATGCGCTTGACGTCGTATTCGAACGGCCCGGAAAGCGTCTCGTCGAAGTCGTTCAAGTCGAACAGCAGGGTCCGCTCGGGCGACCCGAACATGCCGAAGTTCGACAGGTGCGCGTCACCGCAGAGTTGCACGTTCAGGCCGGCCCGCGGCGTGGTCCTCAGGTCGGCTGCCATGATCTTCGCCGCGCCCCGGTAGAACGTGAACGGTGAGACCATCATCCTCCCGTGCCGTACCGGAACTAGGTCCTGCTCACGGGACGAGTCCTGCTCCTCGAGGAGCGCTACCGGGTCGGGACGATCGGCGGCCGGCTCCCATCCCGTGTGGCTGGAGGGCGCCGCCTCCCCCCGTAGCGACTTGCCACGTGCCTTCCGGTCCTCGACGGTCGGGTTCTCGATCTGCGCCGGAGCAGCAACCATCTTGCCTCCTTCAGAACCGACGGATATCCGCCACTTCTTCTCTCTCTGGCTATGAAACCCCTGGGTCGTCGACGCGCCATCACACAGAGAGGGTGAAACCCGGATCCCCTTCATTCACGCAATATGGATGACGACACACTGCGGACGTGGCTTCATCCTCCGGGAGGCGACCGAGAGGCCCATGAGGGGTGGCCGCAGGCACGGCCGGCAGGTCGGCGAGGTCGAGCGTTCCAAGACCTGAACGCTGAATCACCCTCGGGACTGCGGACCGCATCGAGCACGCAGAACCTCTGAAGGAGGCCGGGATGGGAGGGGCATTCGGCTGGGGGACGCTGGCCGCGTCATCGCTCGTCATCGGTGCCGTCATCGCGATCCTGTTCCGCATCTCCCCACGGACGATCGGGTTGATCATGGCGTTCGGCGGAGGGGTCCTGATCAGTGCCGTCGCGTTCGATCTGGTGGAAGAAGCGGTCGAGATGGGGTCGGGCCACGGATGGGTCATCGCGGGCATCTTCGCGGGCTGCGCCGTCTTCTTCGGCGGCGACTGGTTGATCGACCGAGCCGGAGGGGCCAAACGCAAGGATGCCGATGGTGGCCAGGAGAGCGGTTCCGCGCTCGCCATCGTGCTCGGATCCGTGCTCGACGGGATCCCGGAGTCGATGGTGATCGGCCTGACGATCTTCCAGGGTGGCGCGGTCGGAGCCGCCTACCTGATCGCGGTGTTCATCTCCAACATCCCTGAATCGATCTCGTCGACGAGCGGTTTGGTCACGAGCGGCTGGAAGAAGGCGCGCGTCCTGTGGATGTGGATCGGGATCGCGATCGTCTCGGGACTCGCATCGCTCGCCGGCTACGCACTGTTCCAGCATTCGTCTCCGGACGTCGTCGCGTTCGTGCTCGCGTTCGCGGCCGGAGCGATCCTCACCATGCTGGCCGACACGATGATGCCTGAGGCCTACCAGCACGCCGGCAAGTGGGTCGGGGTCCTGACGACACTCGGATTCGCGGTCGCGTTCACGATCCACGTCCTCGACTAGCCCGCTCGCGAGCGGTGATCTTCATGCGTTCTGCGTGATGACCGCCGAGGGACGCTGCTCGAAGATCGGCCGCAAGGTCCGGACAACCATGGATGGAGGTCACGATGAGCGATCCGAAGTCAGGGGTCTCAGCCGAGACTTTGCAGTCGATCTCGACACCCGACAAGGTGGAGACCACCTTGGGGATCCTGGAGTTCGATGACGGTGCGCCGTCCAAGGAAACCGCAGAGCTGCTGTACGAGAACCTCGACTTCATGCACGGCGTCGAGGCGTTCATCAACAGCTTCCCAGGAGCGTCGTTGGCGGCGATGCGCCAGGGATTCCTGGGCATCGGCGTCCAGGACAACGACGTACTGGCGTTCCCTGAGTTGATGGACTCGGCGTCGCTGTTCCTGACCGCGAACTGCGACACGCTGTACTTCATCTCGTTCCTGGACTTGACGAACGGCCCGATGGTCGTCGAGCTGCCCGCGTTGGGTCCGCCGACGGGGATACTGGGTGGGGTCGACGACATGTGGTTCGGCTGGGTAACCGACATGGGGCTCCCGGGGCGGGACCGAGGTGCCGGCGGGCGCTACCTGATCGTCGGACCGGGTTATGAGGGTCCGCTCCCGGACGACGGGTACTTCGTGTCGCACTGCCGCACGACGCGGGCCTGGTGGTTCGCTCGAGCGTTCAAGGTTGACAACGACCCCGCACCAGCGGCCGAAGTCATCCGCAATGGCTTGAAGATCTATCCGTACCAGCCGGGCGGGGTGGGGTCGCCGGTCGCGTCGTACCTCTCCGGTGCCGGCCCGTTCGGACCCGCCACAGAGCCCGCGCCGACGCGCTTCGTCGACGCGGTCCACAAGTCGTTCAACACGGTCCCGCCGGTCGATGACTCGTACTGGGACCTGATCAACGAAGTGGTACAAACCGAACCAGTGGAGGCAGGGAACCCCGAGATCCTCGGGCTGCTCGCCTCGATCGGGATCGTCAAGGGGCAACCGTTCGCGCCCGACGCGCGGATGCGCAGGATCCTCAGCGACGCGGTCAAGGTGGGCAACGCGACCGCCCGGACACTGGCGCTCGACCCGCGCGAAGAAGAAGGCTGGGCGTTCTACCCGGACTCGGCGTGGTTCACCATGATGTGGGAGGGCTACGAGTTCCTCACCCCACCACCACTGATCACTCCGAACGGGGTCGAGCAGTCCCCGAGCGACGGTGCCCGCAAGCACAATGCTCGCATCGCGTTCTTCTACGCGTACACCGGCGTCACCCCGGCGATGTGTATGCGACTCACCGGGATCGGCTCGCAGTACATCTTCGCCACTCGCGACGCTCGTGGCGACTACCTCGATGGTGCGCGCTCCTACCGGATCACGTTGCCTCCCAACATCCCGGAGAGTCGGTTCTGGTCGGTGATGGCCTACGACCGGCAGACGCGCTCCATGCTCCAAACCGACCAAGCGATGCCTGACCTCGGAAGTCAGTCGGGCACGGTCGAAACCAACGAAGATGGGACGACCGATATCTACTTCGGTCCCACCGCGCCCAAGGGTAAAGAATCGAACTGGCTCCAGACGAAGCCCGCCAAGGGCTGGTTCCCCATCCTCCGCCTCTACAACCCCGAGGCGGCATTCTTCGACAAGTCCTGGCGGCCCAGCGAGATCGAACCGATCTAATGGACACGACCCGAGCTGACGAACACGTCATACCGGACGCGGAGCCTGGTGACGCGGAGCCGCGTGTCGGAGCGGTGCCTCTGACCGCTGTTCCGAAGGTCGGGGCCTTGGCGTGGACCTTCATCGGGGTGGTGATCGCGACGATCATCGTGGTCACCGGGTTCTCGGCGGTGAGCGAGATCCTCCTCCCCCTTCTCTTCGCGGCCGTGCTCGCCGTGATCTTCAAACCTCTGGTCGGGACGCTCGAACGCCACCGACTCAAGCCGTCTCTTGCCGCAGGGTTGATCGTCCTCGGACTGCTCATCCTCATGACCGTCGTGTTGGTCGCGACCGTGAGGGGAGTCGTCGACCAGACGGATGAGATCGGTGCCTCGGTCAACGCCGCGATCGACAAGGCGGCGGACGAGCTCGGCATCGATCAGGGTTCCCTGAAGGATGCCGAGAGCGCGACCCAGGAGGCCGGCCCCATGGTCGGCGAAGGCGTCGTCACGGCGTTGGTGTCCGGGGTCAACTCGCTGCTCGGCCTGGTCAGCGGCCTGATCCTCGGCGCGCTCATCATGTACTACTTGCTCAAGGACGGCACCAAGCTGCGCCGCAACGTGGTCGCGAAGATCGACCCCCCGATCAGGGACGAGGTCGACGATTTCATCGGGGATGCGTGCCGGATCCTCCGCGACTACGGACGGGGTCGCACCGCCATGTCCGCCATCGTCGCGGTAGTCGTCGGCCTCGCGAGCCTCCTGCTCGGTCTCCCCCTCGTCTTCACGATCTTCGTGGTGAACTTCATCGGCGGCTACATCCCCTATATCGGCGCCTTCCTGGGTGGCGGGCTGGCCGTGATCATCGCGTGGGGCGACGGGGGGATCGGCGTGGCCGCCCTCATGCTCGTGATCGTGCTCGCCGCGAACCTGTTGCTGGAGAACTTCGTGGAGCCCAAGGTGATGGGCCGCACCCTCGACATCCACCCGCTGGTCGTGCTCATCGTCACGGCCTTGGGCGGCTTCCTCGCCGGCATCGTCGGCCTCATCCTGGCGGTACCGTTCACGGTGATCGCCGGCAACGCGATCGGCCGTCTCCGATCGAGAGGCTTCTTCACGGTGGTGGCCGACCGAGCGGAGCCGACCGTGAAGGGCCTGCTCGATTGACCTGACGGCGGGATCGTGCATGCACGAGGGGGACGGAGATGACGGGCCGCTCAGGCATCAGCGAGGCTCGCGGACGGGTCGCCCGTCTCCGGACTTGGCTGGAACGACTCCTCGTCTGGCGCGTGTGGGAACGCATGCTCGAGATCGAGTTCGTCGACCGGAGCGTCGCCCTCGCCGCGAAGGCGTTCGTGTCGTTCTTCCCGCTCGTGATCGTGGTGGCTGCTTTCGTTCCCGCGCGGATACGGATGTCCATCATCACCGCCCTCGCCGCGCGGCTCGGCCTGCGGGGAGACGCCTTCTCGCTCGTCCAGTCGTCCTTCGCGTCATCGGACGACATCCGCAGGGCCACCGGACTGCTCGGGCTCGTGCTCACGATCTTCTTCGCGACCTCCTTCACGACGGCATTGCGGCGTGTCTACATGCGCGCGTGGCGACGACCGCCGCATTCCGGGGTCGACAACTACTGGCGGGGAGTGACCTGGCTGTTCGCGATGCTGCTGTCCTTGGCGGTCCTCGGCGGCTTGCGGGGTGCTGCCGGCGAAGGGGCTGGGGTCGTCGCATGGGCGGTCGTAGCGCTGGCGGTCTACGTCGGGCTCTGGTGGTTCACGGCGTGGTGGCTCCTGCTAGGCGACGTCCGCATGCGGGTGCTGGCGCCCACCGGCGTGATCACGGGGATCGCGATGGCAGGGTACGGGCTGTCCGCCTCGATCTGGATGCCCGAAGTTGTGGCGAGCAACCAAGAACAGTTCGGCTTCTTCGGGATCGCGCTGGCGCTGGTGACGTGGTTCTCCGGCGCCGCGATCTGCATCCTGGCCGGTGCCTGCGCCGGCCCCGTCTTCGCGGAGGACACCGGTCGACTCGGCCGGTTCATCCGCGGGGGCGAGCCCGGGACCCTGAACGCCGGCGCCCAGCCGGAGCTCCCGCCCCCGACGCGCGATCTCAGCCTCCGCGACGCGTTTCGGACCGGCGAGGACGCATGACCGTGAGGCAGGGCTGACATGGCACAGGAGGGAACGGCAGCCGGTTCGGTCGAGCCTGTGGCCGACTCGCGGACGACCGAGCGCCCCGTCGGGCGTCGGACCCCGCGCGCCTCCGGGATCAGGGTCTTCTCGTCGGCGTCCGATGCTCCCCGGTCGCGTCGACCCACCGATGCGATCATGCTCGCGCTTACGGTCCTCGGCGCGATCGCGTTGTCGTTCCCCGCGCCGGGGCCGACCGCGATCGACACCGCTGCGACGAACCTGGTGCGACAGTTACCCGGCCTCGTCGGATGGTTATGGGACGCCGGCTATGCCCTCCTGGTGATCTGGGGCCTAACGCTGATGGTGTTGGCTTTGGTCGCCCATGGGAGGAAGCGACTCTTCCTCTACGAGGTGCTCGGGGCGGCACTGGCTCTTGGTTTCGCGATCCTCGCCGCCAGCGTCAGCGGTACGGACCCATCGACCAGCCTGCGCGGTCTGATCAACACCGCGTCGCCCCCGATCTACCTGGCGACGAGGATCGCCATCGCCACCGCCGTCATCGTGACGGCATCGCCGGACCTCGCTCGGCCGATCCGCGTCGTCGGGAGGTGGCTGATCGCGATCGGGGCGGTGGCCGCCGTCGCGCTCGGCGCCTCCCTTCCGATCGGGGTCGCCGCCGGCTTCCTGATCGGGTTCGCTTCGGCGGCAGTGGTGCACCTCCTGGTCGGGTCACCCGGAGGACGGCTCACCCTCGACCAGATCACGGACGTGCTCAGGGAACTCGGCGTCGACGCGACCGCCACGAAGGACGCTCCCCTGCAACCGCGGGGCGTCGCCCTCACCCTCGCGTCGACCCCCGAGGGTCGGCCGCTGCTCGTCAAGACCTTCGGGCGCGACGCGTGGGACGGCCAACTGGTGTCCGCCGCGTGGTACGCGATCTGGCATCGGGGCGCGAAACGCGTCGGGGCAGGTCGACTGGAGCAGGTGGAGCACGAGGCCTTCCTCACGTTGGCCGCCGAGCGAGGCGGAGTGCCCGTGATGCCGGTCATCGCCGCGGGCGAGGTGGACCAGGGCGACGCCCTCCTCGTGATCGACGCGAGGGGTCGCACGATGAGCTCCCTCGATGCGGACCAGGTCGACCTCGATCTCCTTCGCGGCTCGTGGAAGGTCCTCGGCGGTCTCCACGCGCTCGGCATCTCGCACGGACGGGTGAACGCAGACACCCTGATCGTGCGGCCGGACGGTTCGGCCGCAATCACGGATCTGGGTGCTGCTCGCATCGCCGCACCCGAAGGGGAGCTCCACACCGACCAGGCGCAACTCCTCGTGACCACCGCGCTCGCCGCCGACACCGACAAGGCGGTGACGGCCGCGGCGGATGTGCTCGGCAACGACGGCCTCGCCGCGGTGCTCCCGTTCCTCCAGCCGGCCGCGTTCGAGTACGACACGCGCAAGGCGATGCACGACCAACGCTTGGACCTCAAGAGCCTGCGCGAGCTGATCGCCACGAAGACCGGCAGCGAGATCCCGCCGCTGGAGCCGCTCCAGCGGGTCACCTGGAAGTCGCTCGTGAAGGTCGCCGTGATCGGCTTCCTCGCGTACACGCTCATCTCCGCGTTCGCCAACATCGGCATCGACACGATCGTCTCGCAGTTCCAGGGTGCCGATTGGTGGTTGCTGTTGGCCGCGTTGGTCCTGTCGCCCCTGTCGCAGATCCCCCAGGCCTTCTCGACGATGGGGGCAACCCTGCACGAGATCCGATTCTTGCCCGTGCTGA
>Ga0307287_10000208_pt1 | contig 22112 bp, 20 predicted proteins | sample ER_DNA_141_FD_194485 | JGI IMG/M metagenome (GOLD analysis project Ga0307287, IMG submission 194485) | Bulk soil microbial communities from the East River watershed near Crested Butte, Colorado, United States - ER_DNA_141 | ecosystem: Environmental > Terrestrial > Soil > Floodplain | place...
GCGCGCCGCGAACAGGCTCCGCTCGTCCATCACGACGAACGAGAACGCGCCCTCGAGCGTGGGGAGCACGTCGATCAGCGCCGACTCGAGGTCCTCCGATGGATGCCGGGCAAGGATCGTCGCGACCAGGTCCGAGTCGGTCGTGGCCGCGCCCCCGGCGCCCACCCGCTCCGCGAGCTCGAGCGTGTTCACGAGGTTGCCGTTGTGCCCGAGCGCGAGCGAGCGCTGGCCGTCGGTCTTGAACGCGGGCTGAGCGTTCTCCCAGGTGGTCGACCCGGTCGTCGAATAGCGGTTGTGCCCGATCCCGAGGTCGCCGCGGAGCGTCGAGAGCGTCGCCTCGTCGAACACCTGGGAGACGAGCCCCAGCTCCTTGAACACCAGGATGTGCTCGCCGTCGGAGACCGCCATCCCGGCCGCCTCCTGGCCTCGGTGCTGTTGAGCGAAGAGCGCGAAGTAGGTCAGCCTCGCGACGTCGTCGCCGGGCGCCCACACGCCGAAGACGCCGCACTCCTCCTTCGGACCCTCGGCACCCACCCGGCCCGATGCTAGCACCGGATCTGCGCGCCTCCCGGGACGTTCACCCGGTCAACAGCTTCGGGATCGCGTCCTCGTAGACGGCGGCGATCTCGGCCACGGTCATCTCGAACAGCGCGTCGAACGCGACCGCGGGCCCGCCGGTCTCGCCGAGCCGGGCGAACGAGACGCCGCCCTCCGCCGCCGCGTCCTCGAGCTCGGTCGCCCGTTCGGGCGCCACCGAGACCACGACGCGCGACGCCGACTCGGAGAACAGACCGACGTGCCCGGGCTGGTCCCCGGGCAGCGTCACGGCGAAGCCGACGCCACCGGCGATCGCGGATTCGGCGAGCGCGATCGCGATCCCGCCCTCCGCGCAGTCGTGCGCGCTCTCGAGCAGGTCGGAGCGGGCGGCCCCGATCAGCAGCCGGTGGAGCCGCCGTTCGCGTTCGAGATCGAGCGCCGGGGGGCGCCCCGTCACGGACCCGAGGACCACCTCCGCGAACTCGCTCCCCCCGAGCTCGGCGAACGTCTCGCCGAGCAGGTAGATCCACGACCCGTTGCCCGTGAACCCGCCACGGACCGCCAGGCGATGGTCCTCGATCAGGCCCAGCATCCCGATCACGGGCGTCGGCCAGATCGCGGACGAGCCGGACTCGTTGTAGAAGCTCACGTTCCCGCCGGTCACCGGGGTCCCGAACACGCGGCAGGCGTCCGCGATCCCTCGCACCGACTGCGCGAACTGCCACATCACCTCCGGCCGCTCTGGGTTGCCGAAGTTCAGGCAATTGGTGATCGCGAGCGGCGTCGCCCCCGCGCAGGCGACGTTGCGGGCCGACTCGGCGACGGCGTGCGCCGCACCCAGGTAGGGATCGAGCGCGCCGAACCGGCCCTTGCCGTCCGTCGACAACGCGATCGCCTTCAGGGTGCCCTCGATCCGCACGAGCGCCGCGTCGGCGCCGGGCGGCACCACCGTTCCCCCCAGCACGATCGAGTCGTACTGCTCCCACACCCAGCGCTTGCTCGCGACGTTCGGCGACCGGAGCACCGCGAGGAACGCCTCGTCGGGCGCCATGGTCACGGTCGCGAACGTCGGGTCGTCGGCGATCGCGTCCTCGACCTCGGCGGGAGCCGCCATCGCGCGCGTGTAGACCGGCCCCTCGTCGGCGAGGGAGCGTGCCGGGACGTCGGCAACCACGGCGCCGCCGAACGTCGCGCGGAGGCCGCCGCCTCGGACGAGCCGGCCGATCACCGCGGTCGAGACCCCCCACCGCTCGCACACGGCCCGAACGTCGCCGAGCCGATCGGGGTGCACGATCGCGAGCATCCGCTCCTGTGACTCGCTCGTCAGGATCTCGAACGCCTCCAGGCCGGGCTCGCGGAGGGGGACCGCGCCCAGGTCGAGCTCGGCGCCGAGCCCGGCCCGGGAGGCCGACTCGCTCACCGCGCACGTGATCCCGGCCCCGCCCAGGTCCTGCAGCCCTTCGAGCAGGTCGCGTTCGACGAGCTCGAGCGAGGCCTCGATCAGGAGCTTCTCGGCGAACGGGTCGCCGATCTGCACGCTCGGGCGGCGTTCCTCGGCCCCGTCCTCGAGGGTGTTGGACGCCAGCACCGAGACCCCGCCGATGCCGTCGCGACCGGTGGCCGCGCCGAACATGACGAGCAACGACCCCTCGTGGACCTGGCGGTCCGACGTGACGAGCCGCTCGGCCGGCGCGACGCCGACGCACATCACGTTCACGGTGGGGTTCGCCGTGTGGGCGAGCGCGAACTGCACCTCGCCGCCCACCGTCGGGACGCCGATGCAGTTGCCGTAGCCGCCGATCCCCGCCACCACGCCCTCGAACAACCACCGGTTCCGCTCCTCGTCGAGCGGGCCGAACCGCAGCGGGTCCAGCAACGCGATCGGTCGGGCCCCCATCGAGATCACGTCGCGCACGATCCCGCCGACCCCGGTCGCGGCGCCCTGGTAGGGCTCGACCGCCGACGGGTGCGAGTGCGACTCGAGCTTGAATACGACCGCGATGCCGTCGCCCACGTCGACCGCGCCGGCGTCCTGCCCAGGGCCGACGAGCACGGCGGGACCCTCGGTGGGCAGCTTCCTCAGGTGGACCTTCGAGGACTTGTAGGAGCAATGCTCGGACCACATCACGGCGTACATCGCGAGCTCGTTGAGGTTGGGATCGCGGCCGAGTGTCGAGCTGATCGACCCCAGCTCGTCGTCGGTGAGCCCGAGCTGTCGGTGGAGCGGCTCGGACGCGCTCACGCGGCGGAGACGCGGGCGAGCGAGGACGACAGCAACGACGCGAACATCGGCTGCCCGCCCGTCGCGCCGACGTCCGGGTCGACCGCGTGCTCGGGATGCGGCATCAGACCGACGACGTTGCCCGCCTCGTTGCGGACCCCGGCGATCTCGTTCGAGGCGCCGTTGGGGTTGTGCGGCTCGCCGGTCGTGCCCTCGGGCGAGCAGTATCGGAAGACGACGAGGCCGTCGCGTTCGATCCGGTCGAGATCGCCGGCGGACGCGACGAACTGCCCCTCACCGTGCTTGACCGGGACCCGCAGGATCTCCCCCGCGACCAGGTCCGCCGAGAGTGGCGACACGGAGGTCTCGACGCGGACGTCCACCCATCGGCACACGAAGCGGAGCCGTCGATTCCGGATGAGCGCGCCCGGCAGCATCCCGGCCTCGCACAGGATCTGGAATCCGTTGCAGATCCCGATGACGGCGCCGCCGGCCTCGGCGAACCCCCGCACCTCGTCCATGATCGGCGCGAACCGCGCGATCGCGCCGCACCGCAGGTAGTCGCCGTAGGAGAACCCGCCGGGCAGGATCACGGCGTCGACGCCACGGAGATCGCGATCGGCGTGCCACAGCTCGACGCCCTCCCCGCCCATGAAGCGCACCGCGCGAAGCGCGTCCCGGTCGTCCAGCGACCCGGGGAACGTGACGACGCCGATCCGCGGCCGCCTGGCGTCGCTCATCTTGCGCTCATGTGGCGCTCAACGCCCCACCTGCTCGGCCCGCAGGACCTGGAACTCCTCGATCACCGGGTTCGACAGGAGCCGGGAGGCCATCTCCTCGACCTGCGCCTGCGCAGCCTCCTCGCTTTCGGCGTCGATCGTGAGCTCGACGTGGCGGCCTACGCGCACGCCGCTCACGTTCGTCCACCCCATGGCCGGCAGCGATCCCTCGACCGCCTTGCCCTGGGGGTCGAGCAGGCCCGGCTTGAGCTGGACCAGGACCTCGAACCGCACGTTCACGCGTGCTCCCGACGGAGACGTTCGAGCGCGGCCGCATCGGTCTCGGCGTCGTCACCGGAGGTCACACCGCTCAGGTGCCGGTAGTGGTCGAACGGCGACGCGGCGACGCGCTCGTAGGCCTCGCGGTACTTGAGCGATGTGCGGTCGACGACCTCGGAGGGCAGGTCGGGCGCGGGCGGTTCGTGATCCCAACCGCTCGCGTCCAGCCAGTCGCGGACGAACTGCTTGTCGAACGAGGGCTGTGCGCGCCCGGCTCGGTAGCCGTCTGCAGGCCAGAACCTGGACGAGTCCGGGGTCAATACCTCGTCGATCAGGATCAGCTCGCCGTCCGCGAACCCGAACTCGAACTTCGTGTCGGCGAGCAGGATCCCGCGTTCGGCGGCGATGCCCGCCCCCCGCTCGTACAGCGCGATCGAGATCTCGCGCAGGCGCTCGGCGAGCCCGCGCCCGACCAGATCCACCGTCTCGTCGAACGTCAGCGGAAGGTCGTGACCCGCGGCCGCCTTCGTCGTGGGCGTGAAGATCGGCGCGGCCAGCCGCGACGACTCCCCCAACCCCTCCGGCAGCGCGACCCCGCACACGTGACCCTCGGCGCGGTACTGCTTCAGCCCCGAACCCGTGAGGTACCCGCGCACCACGCACTCGACGGGGATCACCTGCGCCTTGGTGGCGAGCATCGCCCGGCCGGCCAGCGCCGGCTCGCTGCGGAACGGCTCGGGGAAGTCGCGCCGGTCGGCGCTCGCGAGGTGGTTGGGGACCACGCCGGTCGTGCGCTGGAGCCAGAACAGTGTGAGCCCGGTCAGGACTCGGCCCTTGTCAGGGATCGGGTTGGGCAGCACCACGTCGAACGCGCTGATGCGATCGGTCGCGACGAGAAGCACCCGATCGTCGCCGACGTCGTAGATGTCCCGGACCTTGCCCTGTCCGTGCAGCCGGGCCGCGGTGCCGCTCATCCCTGACGGACCTCGACCTTCTCGAGCCGGTCGAACACCACGTCGAGGTTCCGCAGCGCGGCCGCCGGGTCGAACAGCTCGGCGAGCCGTTCGCCGAGCCGTTCGCGCACGCGGGGGTCCGAGGCGACCAGCTCGCGGAACGACGCGTCGTCGTCCCACGCCGTGGCCGCGGTGTCCTGCACGATCGCGTACGCCTCGTCGCGCGTCAGCCCCGCGTCCACGAGCGCGAGCAGCACGTTCTGCGAGAACGCCAGCCCGCCGCCCACCTGCAGGTTCTCGCGCATCCGTTCCGGATAGATCACGAGCCCGTCGAGGACCTCGGTCATCTCGGCCAGCATGAAGTGCAGCGCCATCGTCGAGTCGGGCAGGATCACGCGCTCGGCCGACGAATGCGAGATGTCGCGCTCGTGCCAGAGCACGGTGTTCTCGAGCGCCGCCTGCAGGTTGCCGCGGATCACGCGGGCGAGCCCGGTCACGCGTTCGCAGCGGACCGGGTTCCGCTTGTGGGGCATCGCACTCGAACCCTTCTGTCCCGCCGTGAACGGCTCCTGCACCTCTCGGACCTCGGTCCGCGCGAGATGGCGGATCTCGGTCGCGATCGCGTCGAGCGACGAGGCCGTGATCGCGAGCGCGGCCATCAGCTCGGCGTGCCGGTCGCGCGCCACGATCTGGCTCGACGCCTCGGCGGCGCGCAGGCCAAGCTTCGCGCACACCTCCTCCTCGACGCGCGGGTCGACCTGCGCGTAGGTTCCGACGGCCCCGCTGATCGCGCCGACGCTGACGGCCTCGCGCGCGCGACGGAGCCGGTCCCGGTCGCGGTCGAGCTCGAACGCCCAGAGCGCCACCTTGTGGCCGAAGCTGGTCGGCTCCGCGACGACGCCGTGCGTCCGGCCGGCCATCACGACGTCCCGGTTGCCGAGCGCGATCCGCTTGGCGACGGCCAGCAGCCGCTCGAGCCGTTCGAGCAGCAGGTCGCTCGCCTCGCGCAGCTGCAGCGCGAGACCGGTGTCCAGGACGTCCGAGGAGGTCAGCCCGTAGTGCACCCAGCGGCCCGCCGGACCGACGGACGCGGCAACGACCTGCACGAACGCGGCCACGTCGTGCCTGGTGACGCGCTCGACGTCGGCGATGCGCTCAGGGTCGAACGACGCCGTCGCCCGGATCTCGCGCGCGTCGGCGTCCGGTACCACGCCGAGCCCGGCCAGGGCCTCGGCGACGAGGATCTCGATCTCGAGCCAGTGCCCGAACCGCGCGTCGTCGGACCAGACGGCGGCCATCTCCGGGAGGACGTACCGCGGGATCATGGCTCGGACCGGAGGGTGTGGCGCCGGCTCACAGCCGGAGACCCTCCGCCAGGTCGTCCTTGAACCGCCAGAGCCGTTTCTGCACGTCGGGGTCGGCGACCCCGACGATCTCGGCGGCCAGGACCGCCGCGTTCATCGCCGAGTCGACGCCCACCGTGGCGACCGGAACGCCGCTCGGCATCTGCGCCGTCACGTACAGGGCCTGCTCGCCACCCATCTGGTCGGTCGCGATCGGCACGCCGATCACCGGCACGATCGTGCGGGCCGCGACCGCGGCGGCGAGGTGCCCGGAGATCCCCGTCGTGCACACGAGGGCCTTCAACCCGCGGTCGAACGCCGTCCGAGCGTACTCGTCGACGAGGTCCGGGCTCCTCGACGACGACATCACGCGGATCTCGTGGGGAAGCTCGAGCTTCTCCAGGATCGCGGTCGCCTGCTGCATCACCGGAAGCTCGGCCGGGGAGCCGACCAGCACGCCGACCAGCGGTGCCGGTTCGCTCATCCCCGCTCCTCCTTCGCCGCGAATGCCGCGATGTCCGTCCGGTGACGCATCCCCTCGAACGAGACGCGCCCGCCCGCCTCGTAGGCGCGGTCCCGGGCCTCGGCGATCGACGCCCCGGTCGCGCTCACCGACAGCACCCGTCCTCCCGCGGTGACCACTCTACCCTGCCGCTCCGCGGTGCCCGAATGGAACACGGTCGCGCCCTCGACGCGCTCGGCCGCGTCGAGCCCACGGATCTCGAACCCGGTGTCGTAGGCCCCCGGATAGCCGCCCGAGGCCAGGACGACGGTCACGCACGCCCCCCGGGCGAGGTCCACCGGTGCAGTCCCGAGCTCGCCCCGGGCGCACGCGAGGAACAGCTCGGCGGGCTCGGACCAGAGCCGCGGCATGAGGACCTGGGTCTCCGGGTCGCCGAACCGGCAGTTGAACTCGAGCACCGTCGGGCCGCGGTCGGTCAGCATCAGACCCGCGTACAGGACCCCTCGGTACGGGATCCCCTCCTCGGCAAGGGCGCGGACGGTCCGATCGAGGATGTCGGCGCGGATGCGCTCGGCCATCGCGTCGTCCACGAACGGGACCGGCGAGTACGCTCCCATCCCCCCGGTGTTGGGTCCCGTGTCGTGATCCCCGATGCGCTTGAAGTCCTGCGCGAACCCGAGCGTCGCGGCGGTCGCTCCGTCGGCGAGCGCGAACGCCGAGACCTCTCGCCCCGCGAGGTGCTCCTCGATCACCACGGTCGACCCCGCCTCGCCGAACTCCTCCTCCAGCAGGGCCCGCTCGAGCGCCCCCACCGCCTCGTCGCGCTCCTGCGTGATCATGACCCCCTTGCCCGCCGCCAGCCCGTCGGCCTTGACCACGTAGGGGGGCCCGAACGCGTCGAGCGCCTCGAGCGCGTCCGACATCGTCGAGGCGCTCAGGCTCTCCGCCGCGGGGATCCCGTACCGCTCGCATAGGTCCTTCGCCCATGCCTTGGAGCCCTCGAGCCGCGCGCCCTCGGCCGAGGGACCGAACACCGGCTGCCCTCGCGCCGAGAGCTCGTCGGCAAGACCGGCGACGAGCGGGCCCTCGGGGCCGACCACCGTGAGGTCGACGCGTTCGCGTTCGATCAGCGCGAGCAGGCCGTCGGTGTCGTCGGCGGCGACGTCGTGGCACGAGGCCTCCCTCGCGACCCCGGCGTTCCCGGGGGCGGCGAGCACGCGCTCGACGGACGGGTCGCGCGCCAACCGCCACACGAGCGCGTGCTCGCGCCCGCCGGCACCGACGACCAGGACCCTCATCCCGCGGTCAGGCTCTGTTCGCGGCCCGGTCCGACCGAGACCACGCCGACCGGGACGCCGACGAGTTCCTGGATCCGCTCGAGGTACTTGCGGGCGGCCGGCGGCAGGTCGCCGAACGACGTGGCCGCGCCGATCTCGTCCTGCCAGCCCTCGAGCTCCTCGTAGACCGGCTCCGCCTTGTGGAACAGCGACTGGTGCGGCGGGACGTCCTCGAACGTCTCGCCCTCGGCGCGGTACGCCGTGCAGACCCGGACGGTCTCGAACCCCGAGAGCACGTCGAGCTTGGTGACGAAGAGCTCGGTCAGCCCGTTGACGCGGGCCGCGTACCGCAGGATCACGGCGTCGAACCACCCGCACCGACGCTTGCGACCCGTCACCGTGCCGAACTCCTGTCCTCGTTCGCCGAGCCGGTCACCGCCGGGGCCGTGGTCCTCGGTCGGGAACGGGCCCGCGCCCACGCGCGTGACGTACGCCTTCGTGATCCCGATGACCCGCGCGACCTCGCGCGGACCGATCCCGGCGGAGGCGAGCGCATACCCGGTGACCGGGTTCGACGACGTGACGAACGGATAGGTCCCCTTGTCGAGGTCGAGCATCGTGCCTTGCGCGCCCTCGAGCAGCACCTCCTTGCCCTCGCGCAGCGCGTCGTGCAGGAGCTTCGACGTATCGGTCACGCGTGGGCGCAGCCGCTCCGCGTAGCGCATGTAGTCGTCGACGATCGTCCCAGCGACCAATGGGAGCCGACCGTAGATCCGGGTCAGGATCTGGTTCTTCTCGCGCAGGACGACGTCGAGCTTCTGGCGGAAGATCTTCTCGTCGAACAGGTCCTGGATCCGCAGGCCGATCCGCGCGGCCTTGTCCCCATAGGCGGGGCCGATGCCCCGCTTGGTGGTGCCGAGCGCGTTCGTGCCCAGGAACCGCTCGGTCACCCGCTCGAGCTCGAGGTGGTACGGCATGATCATGTGACAGTTGCCCGAGACGACCAGCTTGGACGGGTCGACGCCGACGGCCTCCAGCCCGTCCAGCTCGTCCAGCAGGACGCGGGGGTCGACCACCACGCCGTCGGCGATCACGGACGTGATGTGCGGGTACAGGATCCCCGAGGGGATCAGCTGGAGCTTGAGCGTGTGCCCCTCGGCCAGGATCGTGTGGCCGGCGTTGTTCCCGCCCTGGTACCGGACGACCAGGTCCATCCGGTCGGCCAGGTAGTCCGTCGCCTTGCCCTTGCCCTCGTCTCCCCACTGGGTCCCGACGACGACGGAGGCCGGCATGCGGTCAGTCTATCCGCGACGTCCGGCGCGCCCCGAGCCCCGGATCGGCTACGAGCGCTCGATGCGGAAGCTGATGCGGACCTGCGTGTGGTACTCGGAGATCTGACCGTCGGCCACGACCGCCGATGTGCCGAGGATGTCCATGGACTCGATCCCGCGGATCGTCTTCGACGCTTCCGAAAGCGCCTGATGTGCGGCGTCCCGCCACGACTCGGATGAGACACCGACCAGATCGATCGTCTTGATGACCGCCATCGCCACTCCTACCTCCCTTGATAGACGTCGATGAACCGCCGGTAGTTGGCGGCGATCTGCTTCGCGGCGTCCTCGCGCCCGAGGTTGCCGTCGACGAACCCCTTCAACGGATCCCACCAGATCGAGCGGCCGATCGCGAACCCGATGTAACCCGGCACGCCCGAACCCATCCGCAGCCAGTGATCGACCGCCGCGTCGTCGGCCCCGCGGCCGAGCACCACGCACGCCACGCCGTCGCGCCCGTCGCGGCGTGCCGTGGCCGAGATCAACTCGCAGTCCTCGCGCCGGTCGATGCCCTCGATCTTCCAGATGTCGGGCTCGACGGCGGCGCCCTGGAGCTCCTCGATCGCCACCCTCATCAGCTTGGGCCGCTCCTGCGAGTCCCAGCGCTGCTCGTCGCCGCCCGCGGCCGCGATCTGCCCGGGGGTCGGCGGGACGAGCAGCTCGAACAGGAACAGCCGCCCGTGCTCGTGCAACCAGTCGCCGAGCCTCTTCAGCCGGCCGGCCTGGCGCTCGTTCATCGCCTGGTCGCCCTCGGTGTTGTAGCGGACCAGCACCTTGGAGAAGCTCGGGTCGAACGACTCGATGTGCGCGCCGAACTCCTCGTCGTACTGGAAGTCGAACTCCTCCTGCCCGCTCTTCTCGACCGGCATCGCCAGCCGGAACCCCGCGGCCTTCGCGTCGCGGGCGATATCGGCCCCGAACTGCTCGTCGACCAGCACCCCGGCGGCCTCCGCCTCCACGCCCTCGTCCAGGGCCCGTCGGGCGCCCTCGTAGATCACGCGCTTGGCGTCGGAGATCCGCGCCGTCTCCTCATCGTTCGGCTCGCCGGTAACGCCGAAGAACTTCTTCTGGAACGAGCCTCGATGGTCGAACGCCAGGATGTACAGCGGCTTGTCGTATCCGAGCGCCATGTGGACACTCCTCCCCTGCCTACGCTTGTTCGAACGGATTCGTCGGCTCCAAGATCTCGACCGGCACCGGCTGCGCGCCCTTACGGAACCGCCCCGCGTGCGACGGCGAGCACACGACGAAGCCATAGTGCATGGGGACGGCCACCCGCGGCTCCATGGCCTTGACGAACCCAGCCGCCTCCTCCCAGTCCATCGTGTAGGTCCCCCCGATCGGGACCATCGCGACGTCCGGGTCGAGGCTCTCGAGCTCAGGCAGCGCGTCGGTGTCCCCGGCGTGGTAGAAGCTCCGCCCGCCGAACTCGAACACGTACCCCACCCAGCCGTTCGACTTCGGATGCATGTCCAGGCGCTCCTCGGCGGTGTTGTAGGCCGGCACCGCCTGCACCTTGAGCCCACCCGCCTCGACGGACCCACCGGGCTCGATGGACGTGACGTCGCCGGTCAGCTCGTCGGCCACGTCGCGTGGGGCCACGATCGTGGTCGAGGACGTACGCAGGCGTTCGATCTCGTGCGGCTGGAGATGGTCGAAGTGCGCGTGCGTGATCAGGATGACGTCCGCGGGCACGTCGTCCTCCACGCCCCACGGATCGACGTACACGACCGGACCATCTCCCTGCCAGCGGAACGCCGCCTGTCGGAACCACGTGACCCCGTCGAGCCCCATGCGTCGGCCTCCTTCGGTCGTGTCCGTCGCCAGTAGTCTTGCAAATCGACATGGAAGTGCGCGAACCGGTCGAGACGCTTGGCGGCTTTCGGGCCTCGGTCGGCCTGCTCCGCCGCAACCGGAACTTCCGCCGGCTGTACCTCGCGTCGGTGATCTCGCTGGGTGGGGACTGGTTCCTGCTGATCGCCCTGTTCGGGCTGATGCTCGACCTCACGGGGCAAGCGATCGCCGTGGCGTTCACGATCGCCGCCCAGGACCTGACGTACTTCGTCGCCTCGCCGTTCGCCGGGGTGCTGGCCGACCGGATCGACCGGCGACGGCTCATGATCGGCTGCGACCTCGCCCGGGCGGTCCTGGTCCTCGGCTTCCTCCTGGTACGGACCGAGGACCTCGCCTGGCTGGTGTACGTCCTGCTGGCCGCGACCGCGGTGTTCGCGGCCGCGTTCGAGCCGGCCTCGATGGCGGCCATGCCGAACCTGGTGGACGAGCGCGACCTCTCGGTCGCGAACGCGCTTTCGGGGTCGCTGTGGGGCACGATGCTCGCGGTCGGCGGTGCCCTCGGCGGGGTCGTGGCGGGGGTGTTCGGATCCGACGTCGCGATCGTCGTGGACTCGGCCTCGTTCGTGCTGTCGGCGCTGCTGATCTTGGGGATCCACGGCACCTTCGCGGAGGACCGGGCGGTCCACGAACGCCCGAGCCTGCGCCAGGACACGGTCGAGACCGTCCGGTACGCGCGCAAGGACCACCGCGTCCTGGCGCTGCTCGCGGTGAAGTTCGGCTGGGGGATCGCCGGTGGCGTGCTCGTGCTCCTGCCGATCCTCGCGCTCGGCAGATTCCACGCCGGAGAGATCGGTCTCGGGCTGCTGATGGCGGCTCGAGGCGTGGGGGCGCTGATCGGCCCGTTCCTCGGCAGGTCGCTGGCCGGCCCGCAGGATCGGCGGCTGTTCGGCGCGATCGGGGCGGCGCTGGCAACGTTCGGGGTCGGCTACGCGCTCCTGGGCCTGGCGCCCGCGCTCGTCTTCGCGATGGGCGCGGTCCTCGTCGCACACGTCGGCGGCGGCGCCCAGTGGACGCTGTCCTCGTACGGGCTCCAACGCGTCGTGCCCGACCGGATCCGCGGGCGCATCTTCGCCGTCGACGGCATGCTGGTGACGCTGACGTTCGGCCTGTCCGCGATCCTGACGGGCTGGCTCGCCGACGTCTTCACGGCGAGGACGACGGCCCTCGCGATGGGCGGCGTCGCGCTCGTCTGGGCGATCGTCTGGACGCTCCTGACCGGCGACGTCCGCCGCGCGACGTTGCTCGAGGGGTGCGGCCCGGCTCCGGAGCTCCTCCCCGAACCGGCCGACGTCCCGAGCCGCTAGGCGTCGGGCGTCCCCGGTGGCGGCGGTGGCGTGCCCGAGGGCTCCGCGGCCGGCGCCGGCGGGGGCGCGGCCGGCGGGATCTCGGGCCCACCGAACGTCACGCCCGGTCCCTCGCCGCCGAACGCCACCTGCGGCGCGCCCGCCTCGCGGAGGCTGTCCTCGACCTCGAAGAACTCCTCCTCCTCGAAGTTGAACGCCGAGGCGATGATCACGGACGGAAACTGCTTGACGCGCTGGTTGTAGTCGCGAACGTTGGCGTTGTAGAAGCGGCGCGAGGTCTGCAGGCGATCCTCGGTGTTGGCGAGCTCCTGCTGGAGCGCGAGGAAGTTCTGATTCGCCTTCAGGTCGGGGTAGTTCTCGACCACGGCGAACAGCTGTCGCAGCGCGGCGACGAGCGGGCCCTCGGCGGCGGCCTGCGCCGCCGGCGAACCCGTGGCGGAGGCGGCCGCCGAGCGGGCACGCGTCACGTTCTCGAACACCGTGCGCTCGTGCGAGGCGTAGCCGCGGACCGTCTCGACGAGGTTGGGGATCAGGTCGTACCGACGGCGCAGCTCGGTGTCGATGTTCGCCCACGCGTCCTTGATCAGCTGACGCTGGGAGACGAATCGGTTGTACGAGACGACGCCGAAGATCAGGATCAGAAGGACGATCCCGCCGATGATCGCGATGGTCCAACCCACGGTCGTTCCCTTCTGCAGAGGTCGACCGGAAGCCTAGCCCCTCGCTCGAACGGCGACGACCCGAGGCATCAGTCGGGCTCGGCCGGGACGGGGGTCGTGGGTGGGGACGACCCCGATCGTGAGGGACTCGTCATCGGCGTCCACGAGCACCGTGTCACCCTCCCCGATCTCACCGGAGAGCAGCTTCACGGCGAGCGGGTCCTGGATCTCGCGCTGGATGAGCCGCTTCAGCGGCCGCGCCCCGAACGCGGGATCGTAGCCACGGGCCGCGATGAGTTCGCGGGCCCCCTCGGTGAGCTCGAGGCCCAGCGACCGCTCGGCGAGGCGCCCCGCGAGTAGACGGATCTGGATATCCACGATCGCGCCGATCTGTTCGGGCGTGAGCGGCTCGAACACGACGATCTCATCGATCCGGTTCACGAACTCCGGACGGAAGAAGCCCTGCACGTCCTCCAGGACGGCCTCCCGGCGCTTATCGGCCGAGATCTGCGTCTCCCGGAAGATCGCGCCGCCGAGGTTGGACGTCATGATCACCACCGCGTTGCGGAAGTCGACCGTTCGGCCGTGCCCGTCGGTCAGACGCCCGTCATCGAGCAACTGCAACAGGACGTTGAACACGTCGGTGTGCGCCTTCTCGATCTCGTCGAGGAGCAGGACGGAATATGGACGTCGGCGGACGGCCTCGGTGAGCTGGCCGCCTTCCTCGAACCCGATGTAGCCGGGCGGCGCGCCCACCAGGCGCGACACGGTGTGACGTTCCTGGTACTCGCTCATGTCGATCCGGACCATGGCGCGCTCGTCGTCGAACAGGTACTCGGCGAGGGCGCGGGCGAGCTCGGTCTTGCCCACGCCGGTCGGGCCCAGGAACAGGAACGAGCCGATCGGCCGCATCGGATCCGAGAGCCCGGCTCGCGAGCGCCGGATCGCGTTCGCGACCGCGGAGACGGCCTCGTCCTGGCCGACGACGCGGCGATGCAGCGCCTCCTCCAGGTGCAGGAGCTTGGCCATCTCGCCCTCCATCAGGCGGGCGACGGGGATGCCGGTCCACACCGAGACCACCTGCGCGACGTCTTCCTCGGTGACCTCCTCGTTCAGCATCTTCCGATCGCGCTGGATCTCCTCCAGGGCCCGGTTCTCTCGGTCGAGCTCCTTGTCGAGCTCGACGAGCCGGCCGAAGCGGAGCTCGGCGGCCCGATCGAGATCGGCGTCGCGCTCGGCTCGCTCGAACTCGCCGCGCGTGGACTCGATCTCGCCCTTCAGGGCCCGGATCCGGTCGATCCGCTCCTTCTCCTGCTGCCAGTGGCCGCGCATCGCCGCCGAACGTTCCTGCAGGTCGGCGAGCTCCTGCTCGAGCCGCTCGAGTCGTTCCCGGGACGCCCGGTCGCTCTCCTTGCGCAGTGCGGCGCGCTCAATCTCCAGCTGCATGATGCGGCGCTCCACCTCGTCGATCTCGATCGGGACCGAATCGATCTCCATCCGCAGCCGGCTCGCCGCCTCGTCGATCAGATCGATCGCCTTGTCCGGCAGGAATCGGCCGGTGACGTACCGGTCCGAGAGGACGGCGGCGGAGACCAGCGCGGGATCCTGGATCCGCACGCCGTGGTGGACCTCGTAGCGCTCCCTGAGCCCCCGCAGGATGGCGATCGCGTCCTCGACGCTCGGTTCGCCGACCAGGACCGGCTGGAACCGACGTTCGAGCGCCGGATCCTTCTCGATGTGCTCGCGGTACTCGTCGAGCGTGGTCGCGCCGATCGCTCGGAGCTCACCACGCGCGAGCATCGGCTTCAGCATGTTCCCGGCGTCCATCGCTCCTTCGGCGGCGCCCGCACCCACGATCGTGTGGAGCTCGTCGATGAACGTGACGATCCGCCCCTCGGAGTCGGCGATCTCTCGCAGGACCGCCTTCAGTCGGTCCTCGAACTCGCCCCGGTACTTGGAGCCCGCGATCATCGCGCCCAGATCCAGCGCGACGACGCGCTTGTCCCTGAGGGACTCAGGTACGTCGCCCGAGACGATCCGCTGCGCGAGCCCCTCCACGATCGCCGTCTTGCCGACGCCCGGTTCCCCGATCAGGACGGGGTTGTTCTTCGTTCGGCGCGAGAGCACCTGGATCACGCGGCGGATCTCGTCGTCGCGACCGATCACGGGGTCGAGCGTGCCGCGTCGCGCGAGATCGGTGAGATCGCGCCCGTAGCGTTCGAGCACCTGGACCTTGTCCTCGGGGTTCTGGTCGGTGACGCGCTGGCGTCCGCGCACCTGCGTGAGCGCCTCGAGCACGGCGTCGCGCTCCACGCCGGCGTCCCGCAGGATCCTCGCCGCCTCGGTGGCCCCCGCCGAGAGCCCGAGCAACAGGTGCTCGGTCGACACGTACTCGTCGCCGAGCGCCTCCGCCTCGCGGAAGGCGTCATCGAGGGCCGTCGCCAGGGCCGGACCGACCCGAACCTCCGCGCCCGACGCGTAGACCTTCGGGAGGCGGTCGAGGGCCGCCGCCACCCGGTCGCGCAGCGGCGCGGGTGCCACGCCCACCCCGTGCAGCACCGGGATCACGATCCCCTCGGGATCGGACAGGAGGGCGAGGAGCAGGTGCTCGGGCTCGATCGCCTGATGGCTCCGAGCGACCGCCTGCTGGCGGGCGCCGTCGAGCGCGGCCTGGGATCTGAGCGTCAGCTTGTTGGCATCCATCCGTCCTCACGATCTCCCATCGACGTCGGCCTTCGTCAGGCCGTACATCGCGTAGTCACGCGGCGGTCCCGAGCCCGCGGGCATGAAGCCTCGCAGCACCCCTTCGAACGCGAAGCCCAGGTGTTCGAGGACCCGCCGCATCGCGGCGTTGTCCACGTCCGTCGTGGCCTGGACCCTGATCGCGCGCTCCCGTTCGAACAGATGGGAGGAGAGCAGCGCGATCGTCTGCCTGCCGATCCCGCGGCCACGATCGGCCCCGTCCCACAGCTCGATCCCGAGCTCCCAGACGCCCGGCGGCATCGCGAAGCGGAGGCACCGCCCTTGGACGTCACCGACGAGCCGCCCATCGACTTCCACCGCGAACATGAGCTCCCAGTCGTTGCGTTCCCCCGAGTGCTCGAGCCGTTCGCGCCGAAGCCGGGTCTCCTCCTCGTCCAGATCGGCCGCCGGGATGCTCTGCATCCGCTCCATCGCGACGTCGATCTCCTCGGGACCGAACGCCCGCAGCACGATCCCTGCCTCTCGCAGCTCGATCACGGCGCGACGTCCTCCTCCCCCCACCGGAACGATCGCATGCTGCGGAGCGGCACGATCTCGGCGCCGGAACGGCGGGCGCGGGCACGGTCGAACAGCTCGCGCTCCAACTCCTCGGTGCGTCGCTGCATCCGTGCGAGCTGCTCGCGCATCTCGATGAACAGCTTCACGCCCGCCAGGCTGATGCCTTCTCGCCGCGTCAGTTCCTGGATCATCTGGACGCGCGCGATGTCGCGCTCGGAATAGCGACGCGTGTTGCCCGACGTGCGCTTGGGCGCGAGGAGGCCCCGGCGTTCATACATCCGCAGCGTCTGCGGATGCACGCCCGAGAGCTCGGCCGCCACGCTGATGATGTAAACGGCCCGCTCCCTCGCACCTTCGGTCCGCCGTTCGGACCCGCGACCGGGTGTCTCGCTCACGATGATGGCCTCCTCATGCCTCCACGCCGAGACGCCGGCGCGGCGACTCCTTCTCGTTCTCGCGCAGCTGCTTGAGCAGGTCCTTCTCCGACCGGGAGAGCTTCCGCGGCACCTCGACCCGGGTCGTGACGAGCAGGTCGCCGTGCCCTCCGCGCTTGGGAGCGCCCTTCCCCTTGAGACGGAACGTCTTGCCGTTGGGCGTGCCGGCGGGGACCTTCATGGTGACCGGCCCGTTCAACGTCGGGACGCGGACGTCCGCGCCCAGGGCGGCCTCCGGGTAGGTGACAGGCAGCTCGAGCGTCAGATCGTGACCCGCCCGCCCGAAGAAGGAGTGCGGCTCCACCCGGACCCGCACGAACAGGTCGCCGGGCTGCCCACCCGCCTGGCCGGGCTCGCCCCGCCCCGCGAGCCGGATCCGGGCGCCGTCCTGGACGCCGGCGGGGATCTTCACCTGGAAGGTCCGCGTGCGGCGCCGGCTGCCGCTGCCGCCGCAGGTCGGGCACGGCGTTTCGACGACGCGGCCCGAGCCGTGGCAGACGGGGCAGGTCTGACTCATCTGGAACGGCCCCTGGTTCACGGCGACGGCACCCGATCCCCCGCACCGAAGGCAGGTCGTCGGGCTCGTGCCCGGCGCCGCGCCGCTGCCGTGACAGGTCTCACAGGGGGCCGGCCCCTGGATCCTGACCGGCACGGTCGTTCCCCGCATCGCGTCGTCGAACGGGATCGTCGCGGTGGTCTCGAGATCGGTGCCGCGCGACGCTCGCGCACCCCCGCCGCGACGCGCCCCACCGAATAGCCCCCCGAACAGGTCGCCGAGGTCACCCAGGTCCTCGAACCGCACGCCGCCGGGGAAGCCACCGGGGAATCCGCCGCCGGACGCACCACCGCCGCCCGGGAACCCGCCCGCGCCGAACCCGGACGAGGCCATGTCGCGCACCTGGTCGTACTGCTTGCGCTTCTCGTCGTCGCCGAGCACGTCGTGTGCGGCCGAGATCTCCTTGAATCGATCCTCCGCGTCCTTGTTCCCGGGGTTGGTGTCGGGGTGATACTGCTGGGCCAGCTTGCGATACGCCTTCTTGATCTCGGCCGCGGTGGCGTTCTTCGCCACGCCCAGCACCTTGTAGTAGTCCTTCTCGAACCACTCCCGTCGGACGTCGCCGTTCACGGCCGCCCCCGACCTAGGTCCGCTCGACGCGGACGCTCGCCGGACGGATCACCGTGCCGCGCAGCTTGTACCCCTGCCGGAAGATCTCCGCGACGTGCGGATCGCCCTCGCCGTCGCCGGTCTGCATCAGGGCCTCGTGCTCGTTGGGATCGAATGCCTTGCCCTCGGCGTCGATCCGCTCCAGGCCCTCGGCCCGCAGCGTCTCGGCGAGCTTCGCGTACACGAGCTCGACGCCCTTGCGGAACGCCTCGAAGTCCGGCTGGCGCCCGGCCGCGATCAACGCGAGGTCGAATTCGTCCAACACCTCCAGGAGCCCCTGCACGAGCCGCTGGACCTCGGCGTCCACGAGCCGCTCCTGGGATCGGGTCATGCGCTTGCGGTAGTTCTCAAACTCCGCCTGCAGGCGCTGGAGGTGATCGCGGTACTCGGCGGCCTCGGCCCGGGCCTGCACAAGCTCGTCCGGTCCGCCGGCCGAGATCGGGGGACGGGAGGCCCTCCCCACGGTCGCCCCGGGCGAATCCGCACCGGCCGGCTCCCCGGCCGGCGCGGCGGCCTCGGCCTCCGCCGGGCCGCCGTCGCGGTACCGCCGCTTGTCCACGACACGGACCTTCGGTCGCGATTCGTCGCGCTCGTCGCGCTCGGTCACGCGTCCGCCTTGGTCCGATCGGCCTTCGTTCGGCCGGCCTTGATCTGGATCTTCTTCGGCTTGGCCCTCTCGATCTTGGGCACGTCGACCGTGAGAACGCCGTCCTCGAAGCGAGCGTCCACCTTGGAGGTGTCCACCTGCGGCGGCAGCGTGACGCTCCGGCTGAAGGCGCCATGCCTGCGCTCGATCCGGTGGTACCTCTCCTCCTCGACCTCCGAGGAGGACTCGCGAGAGCCGCTGACGGTCAGCGTCGAATCCTCGACGGACACGTCGACGTCCTCCGCGGACAGGCCCGGCAGCTCCACCGTCACCACGACCTGGTCGTCGGTCTCGTACACGTCCATCGCGGGCATCCATGGAGCCTGTCGGTCTCGGCCGAACGCACGCTCGATCAGACGGTCGAATCGATCGTCGAACAGCCGGATGTCGGGCAGCTGGTCTCCCCACAGCATGATGCGATCCCTCATCGCTCTCCTCCTTCGTCCACGATCTCGCCTTCCACCACGTCGTTCTCGCCCTCGGGCTCGGCGCCCGGCGCGCCGCCGGCAGCGGAGGCCGCCGTCTGCTGTCCCTCCGGCGTCTGCTGGTACATCGCCTGGCCGATCCGCTGGAACGTATGCATCACGGCCTCGGTCCCGGCCTTGATCTTGTCGACGTCCTCGCCCTTGAGGGACTCCTTCAGCTCCTCGTTGAGCTTCTTGAGCTCCTCCCGGTCGGGGTCGGGCACCTTGTCGCCCCATTCCTCGACCGAACGGTCGACCTGGTACGTGAGCTGATCGGCCTGGTTGCGCGCCTCGGCGGCCTCTCGACGCGTGTGGTCCTCGGCCGCGAACTTCTCCGCGTCCTGGACCATCCGGTCGATGTCCTCCTTGGACAGCGCGGTGCCGCCGGTGATCGTCATCGCCTGCTCCTTGCCGGTGGCCATGTCCTTGGCGGACACGTTGACGATGCCGTTGGCGTCGATGTCGAAGGCGACCTCGATCTGCGGCATCCCGCGCGGTGCGGGGGGCAGCCCGGTGAGCATGAACTTGCCGAGGGAGCGTATCCCCGGCGAGTAGACGGTCTCGGCCTCGCCCTGCAGGACGTGGATCTCGACGTTGGTCTGGTTGTCGTCGGCCGTCGTGAAGATCTCGGACTTGCGGGTCGGGATCGTGGTATTGCGTTCGATCAGGCGGGTGAAGATGCCACCCTTGGTCTCGACGCCGAGCGTCAGGGGCGTCACGTCCAGGAGCAGGATGTCCTTCACGTCGCCCTTGAGAACGCCGGCCTGGATTGCCGCGCCGACGGCGACGACCTCGTCCGGGTTCACGCCCTTGTGCGGCTCCTTGCCACCGGTGAGCTCCCTGACCAGCTCCTGGATCATCGGCATGCGCGTGGACCCGCCGACCAGGATGATGTGGTCGATCGCCTCGACGCTCTTGCCCCAGTCCTTCACCGCGAGCTCGAAGGGCTCGCGCGTGCGCTGGACCAGATCCTCGGTCATGCGCTCGAACTCGCTGCGCGTGAGCTTCATCTCGAGGTGCAGCGGGCCGTCGGCGCCGGCCGAGACGAACGGCAGGTTGATCGTGGCCTCGCTCACCTGCGAGAGCTCGATCTTCGCCTTCTCGGCGGCCTCCTTGAGACGCTGGAGCGCCATGCGGTCGGCCCCGAGGTCGATCCCGTAGTTGTTCTTGAACTCCTTGACCATCCAATCGATCACGCGCTGGTCCCAGTCGTCGCCGCCCAGTTGCGTGTCGCCGTGGGTGGACTTGACCTCGAACACGCCCTCGCCGATCTCGAGCAGCGAGACGTCGAAGGTCCCGCCCCCCAGGTCGAACACGAGGATCGTCTGGTCGTGCTGCTTGTCGAGCCCGTACGCGAGCGCCGCGGCCGTCGGCTCGTTGATGATGCGGAGCACCTCGAGTCCCGCGATCTGCCCGGCCTCCTTGGTGGCCTGGCGCTGCGAGTCGTCGAAGTAGGCCGGCACCGTGACCACGGCCTGGTTCACCGCGTCCCCCAGGTACGCCTCGGCGTCGCGCTTCAGCTTGCCGAGGATCTGCGCGGAGATCTCTTGCGGCGTCCACTTCTTGCCGTCGACGTCGGGGCCCCAGTCCTTCGCGCCCATGTGCCGCTTCACGGACCGGACCGTTCGATCCGGGTTGGTGATGGCCTGGCGCTTGGCGACCTCGCCAACCAGGATCTCGCCGTTCTTGGCGAAACCCACCACCGAGGGGGTGGTGCGGGAGCCTTCCGCGTTCGGGATGACGACGGGCTCGCCGGCCTCGAGCACCGAGACCACCGAGTTCGTCGTCCCCAGGTCGATCCCCACCGCACGTGCCATTCGGGTTGCCTCCTTCGCTCGACCTTCCTCAGCCACTCACTATACAGAACCTTGAGCGCATGCGTATCAACCCCGTGCCTGGGAGAGGGTATTCCCGAGAGCTGGGGCTCCTACCGTGTTCGGGGGGCCAGCAAGAGGGACTCGATCATGGCGCCGGACCGTGACGTCGTCCGGCCGAGCGTTGTGAGGGGCCGGGTATGCTCGCGCCGATGGTCGTTCGAGCCGCGGTCCTGGCGATCCTGATCGGCATCGCGGGCGGGCTCGCGGCCCGCCGCGCACGCCTGCTCACGCGGCTCGTGCGCCTCGGACGCCCCGTCGAACGCAGCGGCGACGTGGCCCGCCGGGTCGCTCGTGAGGGCACCGAGGTCCTCGGGCAACGCAAGCTCTTCCAACGCGCGCTGCCCGGCCTGATGCACGCGTTGATCTTCTGGGGATTCCTGATGCTGCTGACCACGATCGTCGAGGTCATGGGGCAGCTGATCGACCCGACCTTCGAGCTCCCGCTGATCGGCGGCACGCGAGGGCTGGGCCTGGTCCAGGACGTCTTCGCGGCCGGCGTGCTGGTCGGGATCGCGATCGCGGTCGGCATCCGGGTGTTCGAGCGCCCCGAGCGCTTCGTCGGGAGCCATCGGTGGGAGGCCTACCGGATCCTCGGCCTGATCTTCCTGATCATCGTCACGCTGTTCCTCGCGCGGGGCGCACGGATCGCCGAGGGGTATGCGTCGGACTGGTGGTGGACGCCCGTGTCGACGGCCGCGTCGTCGTTGTTCACCTGGATGTCCGACGGGTGGCAGCGGGCCTCGATGTGGACCCTCCAGTGGGTCCACGTCGCGATCATCCTCGGGTTCCTCGTCTACCTGGGGTACTCGAAGCATCTGCACATCGCCACGAGCGCGATCAACGTGTACTTCGCCAGCACGCGACCGCGGGGTGCCCTGACCCCGCTCCGGATCGATCTCGAGAGCACCGAGGCGGACGACCTGCACCTCGGCGCGGCCACGATCACGGATCTCACGTGGAAGCAGACGCTGGACCTGTACGCGTGCACCGAGTGCGGGCGCTGTCAGGGAGCGTGCCCGGCGTGGAACACGGGCAAGCCGCTCTCGCCCAAGCTCCTGGTCATGAACCTGCGGGATCACCTCTTCGAGCGGGGCCCCCAGATCCTGGAGGCCAGGGCGGCCGAGGCCGAGCTCGAACCGGTACCCCTCGTGCCCGAGATCGTCGACGAGGAGGTGCTGTGGGCCTGCACGACCTGTGGCGCCTGCATGCAGGAGTGCCCGGTCGACATCGAGCACGTCGACACGATCGTCGACCTGCGCCGCAACCTCGTGATGGCGGAGTCTCGGTTCCCGGCCGAGGCCGGGGCCTTGCTGCGCAACCTCGAG
>Ga0307287_10000214_pt1 | contig 21781 bp, 14 predicted proteins | sample ER_DNA_141_FD_194485 | JGI IMG/M metagenome (GOLD analysis project Ga0307287, IMG submission 194485) | Bulk soil microbial communities from the East River watershed near Crested Butte, Colorado, United States - ER_DNA_141 | ecosystem: Environmental > Terrestrial > Soil > Floodplain | place...
TGGCGGGACCAGGCCGAGCATGTGGCCGAGTCCCTGTCCAAGGGCAGCCGGATCGTGGTCGTGGGCAGGCTCCAGCAGCGGAGCTGGACCGCTGAGGACAGCAGCGCCCGATCGATCGTGGAGGTAGTGGCCGACGAGCTGGGGCCAAGCCTACGGTGGGCAACGGCGACCACGACCAGGACGGCGCGGAACCAGCATCAGTAGCCAGCTCGATCAGCGCAGTGGGGGAGCGGGACGCGAGTGAAGGAGCAGCATGCCAGCGTTCCGCTCCGTCGTTGCTGATCCTTCGAGTGTCTCGTGAGAAGTTTCTCTACGAACTCAAGGCCGGCCCTGCGGGCGGCCGCCACCGGCGGCCGTCCTCGGCCGGCAACGACACGCCGGGACCGGGGAACCGGCCTCACCCTTCACGAACCATCAGGAGCTGGCTCGCGGTCGCGTTGACTTCGGCGCTCGCGCAGCGTCTGGGGGAACTCCGGCCCGGTGGGATCCCGGCCGGTCGAGTCAGGCTGGTTGAGCAGGCCGGACCTACTCGGCTGCCGAACAGGTTCCCCCCATCAGGGTGATGTGGCCGCGTCGCCTTTCCCGGTTGATTGGACCCGGCAGGCCTGAGAGGGTTGCCTCTCCATCGTGGGTAGCTACAGAAGGGGACGACGATGAGCAGCACCACCGACACGGCGGTCACCGGGAGCCTGGATGACCAGACCGCCAGGCTGATCGGCGTCGAGGCCTACATCTATCTGTATCCGCTGGTGACGATGGATGTCACCCGGCGTCAGCTGACCAATATCGAGGCCGGGGAGATGCCAGGGCGCGGGCCGATGAACACGGTCAGTCACATCCGGGAGTTCCCGGCGGCGGACTTTCGGGTCGTGGTGCGTCCCAACTTCGACACGCTGTACTCCTCAGCCTGGCTGGACCTGACCCGCGGCCCGATGGTCGTGTCGGCCGCCGACACCGGCGGGCGCTATTACATGCTGCCGATGCTGGACATGTGGACGGACGTCTTCGCCACGCCAGGCAGCCGCACCTCCGGCACCCAGGCCGCCGACTTCGCCGTGGTTCCCCCTGGCTGGGATGGCACGCTGCCGGGTGGGGTGCAGCGGATCGACGCGCCAACGCCCTATGTCTGGATCATCGGTCGCACCCAGACCAACGGCCCCGCCGACTACCAGGCCGTGCGCAAGGTGCAGGACGGCTACACGATCACGCCGCTGGCACGCCTGGGCCAGACGGCCCAACCCGTGCCGGCCGAGGTCGATCCCTCGGTGGACATGACGACGCCGCCGCTGGAACAGGTCAACGCCCTGGCGGCCGCTGACTACTTCACGTACGCGGCTGAGCTCATGCAGCTGCATCCGCCGCATCCGACCGACTGGTCGATGCTCGCCCGGGCCAACCGGATCGGGCTGCAGCCCGGACAGCGCTTCGCCTGGGACGCCCTTGCCCCTACCGTCCAACAGGCGCTGGAGGGCGCGCCGGCCGAAGCACTGGCGGCGATGCAAGCCAAGCTGCCGACCCTTGCCCCGGTGACCAACGGCTGGCAGATGAACACCGACTCGATCGGCGTCTACGGCGACTACTACCTCAAGCGGGCGATCGTCAGCATGGCCGGGCTTGGCGCCAACCCGCCCGAGGACGCCGTCTACCCCCTGGCCGAGACCGACGCCGATGGCCAGCCCCTTGATGGCGACAACGACTACGTGCTGCACTTCACCAAGGACGAGCTCCCACCGGTGGACGCGTTCTGGTCGGTGACGATGTACGACGCCGACGGGTTCCAGGTCGCCAATCCGATCAACCGCTTCGCCATCGGCGACCGCGACGCCCTCACCTACAACCACGACGGATCACTGGACCTCTACCTCCAGCACGAGGATCCAGGCGCCGACAAGCAGTCCAACTGGCTTCCCGCTCCGCGCGGCCCGTTGGGCATCACCATGCGCCTGTACGCGCCCCAGCCTGTTGTCCTCCACGGCCACTGGGCACCCCCGCCGATCAAGCGAACCTGACCCGTTCTCCGACTTGAGCGGCGCCAACGCGCCAGAGACGAGGGCTGTCCTGCCGCGCCCTCCCTGGAGGGCTTGCCAACGAGGCTCGTGTCGCCCTGGACGGACCTCCCCATCGCCCGAGCTGGTACCGTCGCCACCAGGCCTGAGCCGCCGTCGTCCCCACCGGCCGTGCCATCTCCGTGCCATTCCGAGCACGACGCCTTCGGTACGCCACGGTCAGCCACGGACACTCCTGACCGCTTGACCTCGGCACCCTTTAATACAGGTGCGCGGCAGCACGAATGGTAAGGATGGGGTCGCCGGTTCGATTCCGGAGGGGGGGCTCCACCCCAAACCAGCAGCACAGGCCGGGTCCAGCACCCGGCCTGTCGCATGCCCGGAGGAAGAAGAACCGCCAGTTGCCAGCGATTTGCCAGCAGATCACTAGCAGTGGTCGTACGAACACGCTCCGGGGTGACCGTCTTGAGAAGTTTGCGGTCTGGCCGACTACGCTGGCTGCGCGCTGTCGGCACCAGTTCGCTGCTCCCTCTTCGACATCGATGAGAGCTAACGCACCCTGGTGCATTGCTTTCCTCGGATGATTTCGGGTCGAGCGTAAAGCGGGAGGCGCACGGTCAAGTGTTATGGCGAGCGCAGATGCGGGCGGATGCTGTGGTGTTCTCCGTGTGGTGCTGGTGAATTGGATGTGGACGCGGGCGGGCTTACAGCGCCTACCAGGATGAGCGCTCTTTGCCGTGCTTCAGTTGGCAGATCTGCTTGTCTTGTTGATGGGCATACCGTCCGGGCGGCCGTCGTCTGAACCGCCCGACCCAGCTGGTGCAAGCCCCATTGCCGTTGCTGGAGCGCGGCGCGATCCGAAGTGGTGGTGGCTACCGGCAGGCGGGCTGGTAGCCCCGTTCTGGCAGCAGCTCTTCCCAGTCTTCTCGGGTCAGGGAGCGGCCGGCCACCGAGCAGGCCCGTTGCTTCCAGTGGTCGGGGTCCACATCCCACACCACGCCGGTGCCGTCCTCGTACAGGGTGACGAGATGGTTGCCGTTGGGATCGAACCCCACGTTGGCGAACGCGCTGGGTCCCGGGAGGACCAACCCGATCTGGCGCCGGGAGGCAACATCCCAGAGGCGAGCCGTGCCGTGAATGGTGACGGTGGCCAGCGTCTTGCCACCCGGGTCGAAGGCCAGCCTAGCGAGGATGGTGGGATGGGGCAGCCGGCCCACCAGCTTATGGGTGGCAACGTCCCACAGCGTGACCTGTTTGTCGAAAGACCCGCCGACGGCGATCAAGGAGCCGTCCGGGGAGAACGCCACCGACGCCACCCACCCCGGATCGGCCTTGAATGTCGCCAGCTGCTTGCCGTCGGGGATGCGCCACAGGGCCACCAGCCCGGCCCCGACGGCCGTGGCCACCATGGTCCCGTCCGGGCTCCAGGCCGCCGCCGTGTCCGTGTCGTTGTCGCCGGGGTGACGCAGGTCAAGGAGCTGCCTGCCGGTCTCCACCTCCCAGACGATGGCCCGCCCGTCATGGCCGCCAGTCAAGAGCCGCTGCCCGCTGGGGTCGAACGCCACCGAGATGAAGCCACCGTCGTGGCCGCCCGTCATCCGCCGCGTGACCTTTCCCGAGGCAACGTCGACCAGGACCGGAGCCGAGTCCGCTCGCTCACCACCGACGGCCAGGCGCTTGCCGTCCGGCCCGAAGGCGATGGCCGAGAGCTGACCGACCCCTGGTGCTAGCAGCTGCCTGGTCTGCTTGGGCGAGCGGAGGTCGCGCAGCGCGATCTGATCTGACCGCTTACCGTCGGGGGTGGCCAGGACCGAGCCGTCCGGACTGACCGCGAAGGCGGGTGATGTAGGGGTTGTGGAGAACGAGAACCGCCGTCCGAGCCGGTCGGAGCCCTCCACATCCCACGCGATGACGCTGCTGGGTCCCGCGGAGTACAGCGTCCGGCCGTCTTGGCTGAACCGGAGACCTCGGATCCCGATCCTGCCCTCGTGGCCTTCGAAGGTCTCACGGACCTGCCCGGAGGCGACATCCCACACCATCACCGTGCCGTCGACGCCGCCCGTCGCCAGGGCCGCCCCATCGGGGCTGAACTCAACCGCGATCACACCGGTTTCCTGCCGGCCCAGGGTTCGCCGTCGCCCGGTCGACAGATCCAGCAGCTCGACCGCTCCATTGTCCAGGCCGAGCGCGAGGGTCCGGCCGTCGGTTGGCCGCAGCGCGGCCAAGGGATGGACGGACCCCGGCGTGCGAGGAACGCGGCGGACGGGTTGCAGCGTCTTAGCAGCAACCACCACCGCCTCGGCGGCACTCAAGGCTACGAGGCGCGCGCCGTCCGGGGTCGGAATGAGGACCTCTCCGCCGTACGAGGAGACGCGGACCGGTCCCTTGAGCCGGCGGCCGCTCTTGACATCCCAGCGGGTCAGGAAGTTGTTCCCGAACCCGCGGGGCGTGTCGGCGTTATCAGCCGAGAGCGTGACCAGGGTCTGGCCGTCGGCCGAGAACTGCACCACCGCCGCATAGATCGCTGTGCGGAGCTGGTGGCGCAGCGTTGTGGTTCGAACGTCCCAGAGCTGGACCAGGCCACCGTCGGGCCCGGTGGCGACGGCCAGCAGCGACCCGTCGGGGCTGAAGGCGAGGTCGTTGATCGGCGTCCCCGACGCCCGGATGTTGCCTGTGATGGGCCGCCGCGTCCGGAGGTCGACCACCTCCACCCTGCCCGGGCCGTCACCCATGGCCAGCAGCCGTCCGTCGGGGCTCAGGTCGATGGGGTTGATGCCGTCCAGGTGGCCGCCCAGGATGGCGGTCGCGGCTGGGCTGCGCAGCAGCGCGGCCAGCAGATCGCCGCGACTCTCCAGCGAGTCGTCCAGGGCAACGGCCTGTCGGGCCAGCAGAACCGAGCGGTCGAGGTGGTCCTCGGTCAGGGCCAGCGCACCAAGGCGGCCGGCGTCGGCGACTAGGGCCTGGCGTTCGGCCCGGCCCCGCAAGGAAAGCGCCAACCCGCCGGCGACCAGGGCCATGGCCAGCACGGCGGCCAGGCCGGCCACCAGCCCCCGCAGGCGGCGGCTGGTCCGCGCCTCCCGCTCGGCGCGGCGGCGGGCGTCGGCGACCTCGCGTTCGGCGGCGGCGCGGCTGGCGTCCAGGTACTCGCGCTCCAGCTGGTTGAGGTCGGCGTCGTGGTCGCGGGCCCACTCCAGGGCGGCGGTCAGCCGCGCCCCCCGGTACAGCTCCCCAGGGTCACCCCCGGACTGCTCCCAGGCCCGGGTGGCGCCGATCAGGTGGCGATGCAGGGCCCGGCCCTGGACGTCCTCCTCCAGCCAGCCCCGCAGCCGGGGCCACTCCCGCAGCAGCGCCTCATGGGCCACCTCCACGCTGTCCGCGCCCTTGGTCAGCAGCCGATGATCGGCCAGGGCATCCAGCACCTGCCGGGTACGCTCGTCCCCGCTGGGACTGACCTCGTCCAGCGGCACCCGGCGGCGGACCACCGCCTCGCCCTCGCCCGGCCCGGCCAGCCGCAGCAGGATCCGGCGGGCCGCCGCTTGGTCGTCGGGGTCGAGTTGCTGCCAGGCACGCTCGGCCAGGCGGGCGACCGCCCCGTGCACCCCGCCGGCCTGCTGGTAGGCGGCCACGGTCAGGGTGCGGCCGTGGCGGTGCTGCCAGCTCTCCAGCAGCGCACACGACAGCAGCGGCAGCCCACCGGGCTCCTGGGCGACCTCGGCGATCATGGCGTCGGTCAGGCCTGGCTCCAGGCGGAGCTGGGCCCGGCGGGCGGGCAGCTCGATGGCGCGGCGCAGCTCGTCGGCGTCCATGGGGCCGACCAGGACGTGGTTGGCGGCCAGCAGCCCAGCCAGGCCGGGCTCGGCGGCGCAGTGGCCGTAGTAGTCGGCCCGCACGGCCACCACCACGGTCGCGTATCCGTCGGCCGCCTGGGCGGCCCCGGTCAGGGTGGCAACGAACGCGGCCCGCTCACCGTCGTCCCGGCAGGTGGTGAAGACCTCTTCGAACTGGTCGACGACCAGCAGCAGGCGCTCGTCCCCGGCGACCGCCCGTAGCGCCGACTCGCCGCCACTCCGCCCAGCCACGTGGCCGTCGCCGGCGTTCCCGTGGCCAGTCGCATTGCTGGCCCTGCCGTCGGCCGGCACGCCGGGGCGGCCGCCCACGTGGGCGAGCTCGGCCATGGGATGCTCACCCGGGCGCATGATCAGCTGCCGCCAGCGGTCGCTGCCCGGCAGCACGCCGTCGGCCAGGGCCGGCAGCAGGCCTGCCCGGACCAGCGAGGATTTGCCGCTGCCCGAGGGGCCGACCACGCCGACCAGGCCGGCCCCGACCAGGTGGGTGACCAGCTCGGCGACCAGCCGCTCCCGGCCGAAGAAGAACTCGACGTCGCTGGCCTCGAAGCGGGCCAGCCCCTTGTAGGGGCAGACCGCCGCCGCCGGCCGGTCGTGCGACTCCTCCTCGCCGGGCGCTCCCTGGCCACCCGCCAGCCGTGCGACCTGCTGGCTATGTTCGTGCAGCTCCCGCAGGTCGACCAGGTCGTCGGCCAGCCTGGACTGGACCACCCGGAGGTGACTGCGGCTAGCGGCGGTTTGCCCGACCACCTGCGCAACCTGATGGGTGGCCTGTGCCTGCGCCCAGTCGCTTGCCGCCTGGTGGACCAACAGCGGCACGCCGCCGGTGCCCTTAAAGACGGTGTCGGCGACCGCCCGCGCCGCCTGCTCGCTCCCGTACAGGCCCAGGACCTGGGCCACCTCGTCCTGGTCCAACGGGCCGAGCCGCCGCCGTCCCTCGCCGGCCGGATCCAGCCGCTGGACGAGCGCGGCAACCTCTGGCGTGGCTGCCTCGTCACGGTAGGCGCCGAGCACCAGCAGCCGCCGCGTGGCGGCCGCGGCCGCAAGACCAGCCAACCCCTCCTGCACTGGTGCCTGCGCCAGATGGAGATCATCCAGGACCACGAGCACCGCGCGGTCGGACCGCCCAGCCAGCAAGTCGGCAAGCCCCTGGCCGAAGGCCGTCGGGGACCGCCAGACGCTTGGCATGTCCCCGCCGGCTGTGCTCCAGTCCGCCAGCGCCTGGGTGAACGGCTGCAGCGGGTCGTTCTCCGCTGTCGTGCAGCGCCCGTACAGCACCCAGCCGCCCCGGTCGTGCACCCCTCGGGCGAATTCGGCGGCCAGCCGGGTCTTGCCCATGCCCTGCCCGCCGGCCACCAAGACCACCCCACCCCGGCCAGCGATGGCCCGTGTCCAGGCGGCCCGCAGCCAGGCCACCTCGGCCGCCCGGCCGACAAACGCCGGCCTCACTGCCTGCAGCGCCTCAGGCAACTCCCGGGCCGCTGCGACGTCCCCCGTCGGCTGCAGATCCAAGCCGGGGTCCTGGGCCAGGACCGCGGCATGCAGCCGGCGCAGCTCCGCCCCGGGGTCGATGCCCAGCTCCTCGACCAGGACCGACCGGGCCCGCTGGTAGGCCAACAGGGCATCGGCCTGCCGACCCGCCCGGTACAACGCCAGCATGAGCTGGGCCCACAGCCGCTCCCGCAACGGCTGCTCACGAACCAGCCCCTCCAGCTCGGCCACCAGCTCACGATGCCGGCCCACCTGCAGGTCAGCCTCGATGCGATCCTCCTGGGCGACCAGGCGTAGCTCGGCCAGCCGGTCGCTCTCGGCCGCGCCGACGTCGGTGTCCAGGAACTCCTCGAAGGCCTGCCCCTGCCATAGTCCGAGCGCCTCCCGCAGCATCGCCCCTGCGGCCGGGGCCGCACCGTCGGCAAGCGCATGGCGCGCCTTGTCGGTCAACTCCTCAAAACGCGCCGCGTCCAACGCCCCGGGCGCAACTCGCAGCAGGTAGCCCGGCTGGCGGGTGACCAGGACCTCGCCGGCGGCGCCGCGGGCACGGCCTGGCTCCAGGACACGTCGCAGCCGCTTGACGTGCGACTGCAGGGTCTTCGCGGCGGTGGGCGGCGGCTGCTCACCCCACAGCCCCTGGACGAGCGCCTCCACCGACACGACCTGGTTGGGTCGTGCCAATAGGTGGGCCAGCAGCAGGCGTTCCTTCGGCCCCCCCAGCGCGACCGGGCCGTCGTCAGCCTCAACCTCCAGCGGCCCGAGCACGTGGAACCGCATGCCGGAAGCGTAGTCCACCACCCAACCGCCGAACAGAGCCAAACGGCCTCAGAGACCGGCGCTGCCACCACGCTGCCACCCAGCCACCACCGCCCCGCCACCGGGCCGGATGACGCTGCCCGCACCAGCAACCGCTGCCACCGGCCCCAGCACCGTCCAAGAAAGGAGGTCGCCATGCAGCTCGACCCGCCGGCAGAGGGCGACGCACGCCGCCGGCTCCGCGGGCTGCTGGTCTGGAGCGGGTTGACCCTGCTGGCCGCCGTGGCCGTGGCCCTGGCCATGGTCATCGCCAGCCTGGCTCTTGACCTGGGCTCCGAGCCGGCACCACCCCCAACCTCACCGATCCAGTTCAGCCCGCCGGGCGGCCACCCAACGCCGCAGTGAGCGGCCGACCCGACGCAGGAGCGGCCTGCAAAGACAGGCGCGGAGGCAGAAAAGGGAGAGGAAGCACATGAACAACCAGCATGCCGGGCTGAGCCAGGCACTGGCTGAGCAGCGCATCACCGAACGGCACGAACAGGCCACCCACGCACGACTGATTAGTGGCGCTCGCCCGCCGCGCCGTCGGCGCCGGGCATGGGTGGCCCGTCGTTGGTGGCAGCTGGCTCGCTGGCCAGGCGTGCCCGCGGACCAGCCAGTCAGCCGCCCGCAAGCCAGCAGTTGAACGATCGGAGGACGATCATGTCCAAACTCGCACGCGCCCTCATCCTTGGGGCAACCCTGGCGGCCATGAACCTGATCGGCCTGACCACCGTCGCCCAAGCCCAATCCACCGACGAGCCCACCAGCAACCAGGACGCCCGGCGGCCACCCACCCAGGCCCAGGTTGGGGAGGCCTGGCACCAGCGTCAGGTCACAGCCGAGCAGCCCACCGTCGCCGGCGACACCCGGCGACCCCCGACCGAGAGCCAAGTCGGAGAGGCCTGGCGCCACCCGACCGGCACCCCGGTGCGATCGGACGAGCCCAGCGGCCCGTCCGGCTGGCTCGTGGCGTCGATGAGTATGCTGGCCGCTGCCCTGGCACTGGCGGGCGGACTGGCCGTTCTGGCCGCCCGACGAGCCGGCCGCAGGGCTCGGCTTGGACACGCGGCCTGACCACGGTCACCTAGCAGGCCACCCTCGATGGGGCTGCCGCGCCCACCCGGCAGCCCCATCGCCTTGTCGGATACCGGTGGCTCGCATACCTTGCCGGCGGCCACGGCATTGCGTCTGCGCTGATCCGGGCGGGCTGTTAGAACGCATCCCTTCACCCCTGACACTCGCACACGACCTGGGAAAACGCCGGTCCGCATGGTCTTCCTCACCCTGTTTGTTGGGTCCGTGGCCTGCGCCCTGGCCCCGTTTGTCCGTCGACGGCGGGCCGAGCCGATCGAGCGCCAGCAGCTCAAGTGGCTAGCTCGGCAGCGATGCCCGGCCGCTCAAGCCGGAGCGCCGGCCGCTGCACTATCTGCAAAGAATGCACGAGCCGTCGAGCGGCCGGGAGACGCTCCGGCTTGACGGCCTGCTCGGATGACGAAAGCCAGCCCACAGCAGATTAGGGGTCCCGAAGAACGCAGCCGCGCCATCGATGTAGCCGCCCGCGATTCTGCGTCGATGTCACCATTTCCGACCATGCACGTGTGTAGCCCTCAGCTCCTACCGCGACGGGCGCTGACCCTTTTCTAGTGGCACTGAGCCGGCAAGTACTCCATGCTGAAGCTGCCTGGATAGATGCGACTTGTCTAGCTGAGCTGGCAGGTCTAATCAGGCGGTGGCGGCACAGCCCCGCACCAGCACCCCTGGAGAGTTGGCGGCTGTCTTGCATGGCTGCTCTACCTGGCCCTGCCAGGCGCACGAATGATCTGCATGCGTGCCAGTGATTTGCCAGCAGCCACACCGCATACCGCCTCGCAGCACCCCATTTCTCTCTCATCGAAGAGGCCAGCCACTTGCGGTTCTGTAGAGCGGAGTGAGGTGCCGCGTTGTCCCCCGAACGGGCCGACCATCGATGGTAAGGATGGGGTCGCCGGTTCGATTCCGGCGGGGGGCTCCACACACACGCTGACCAGCTGAAACGCTTGTCAACTTCGCGGTCGGGGCCGGTTGAGCGGGCGACGCTGGTCGTCTTGGCCTTCGGGGTGGTGTTGGGCGGGTGTATGCCGGATGGAGAGCACTTCCCTGGTTAACCCGTTCGGTTCTTGACGAGCCGTCCCAATGACCCTATCCGCCTATGGAGCGGGGAACGCGCGTGCTGCGATGAGGCCCGATCCTTGCCGTTGGGGTGCCCTTGCTGAAGAGTCTGCGTAAAGCCGGTTTGGCCGAGCCTGGTTCGGCCCGAAGCTGTGCCCTCTGCCACGGTCCATGAAGCTGGCCTCTCGGCGCCACGTAGGCGAACGGCCCCCGCGGGGGGCCTACGGGGGCCATTCGCGCCTGTGCCGTGGAACTGCCCGACGGCGCCGCTGTGGTGATGCGCTCTCCCCATCAAGGCGGCTGTGCGACGGTGAGGTAGCTGCCGGCAGCCATGGTGGTGGGATCCCACGGTGTGACCGCCGGATGGACCGATTCTAGTCCCTTTGCTACGGCAGATGTCTTCCTGCTCGGCGGGGGACTGGGTGCATCCTTCGCCGCACCTACCGCGATGCCCTGACCTCGAGCAGCGTGGCCAGCTGCGCCCGGCTGGAGACGCCGAGTTTGGCGTAGACGCGGCCTAGATGGTTGTCCACGGTGCGAACGGACAACTGGAGCCGGGTCGCGATCTCGCGGCTGGAGGCCTGGGCGGCAGCCAGCATGGCCACCTCCCGCTCTCGGGGCGTCAGCACCGACAATGGCATGGCCGGGCCGAGGCCCGGGGTGCGGGCGCCCTGGCAGGTGGTGGCCAGGGCTGCGGCCCGCTCCTGGGAGGCGTTGGCGCTTCCCTCGCGCCCGGCGGCCCGGTGAGCCCGGGCTGCGGCTGCCTTCGCCTCGGCGGCCAGCAGGAGCGCCCCCAGGTCCTGGAATGCGGCCCCGACCCGGTCCAGCGCCGCCCCATCGTCGGCGGCCAGCGCGACCGCCGAGCTGGCCAGCAGCGCTGCCAGCCGGCCCTCCAGCAGGCCAGCCAGTTCCTCCAGCCGCCGCCGGACGCCGGCGGGAGCGCCCAGACGTGCCACGTCGTGCAGGGCGGCCGCCTCGAGGGTGTACTGCTTGGAGGCCCGGGCCATGTCGGCTGCCTGGGTCGCGAGATCGATGGCTCTGGTCAGCTCGCCCGCAGCCGCGGCCACCCACGCCTTGTCCAGCTCCACCCAGGGATCAAAGTAGCGGTTGGCCTCGCCGGCGCGGGCGTCCGCGCGATCCAGCCAGCTCGCCGCCGCCTCCTGGTCGCCGGCCAAGGCGGCCACGCTGGCCAGCTCGGCCAGACACCAGCGCATGAACCGATAGGGATCTTGCTCATCCAGAAGGGCGACCGCCTCCCGCAGCCACGCCTCGGCGGTCGCGACCCGGCCCTCGGCCTTGGCGACCAGGCCGCGAAAGCCCGCCCAACCCCCCGTCCGCTCCGATGAGCCGTCGGCGACCGCAGCCTGGTAACCGGCTTCGGCGATCGCGCTGGCCTCGGCGAGCCGTCCGGCGCCGAGCAGCACCTGGCAGCGGACCAGGTTGAGCTGGGTCTCGCCCCAGGGCAGATCCTGCGGGTGGGCCCCGGCTTCGGCCAGCCCGCGGTCGGCCACGGCCAGCGCCTCACTGAGCCGACCAAGCGACCCCAGGGCGGGTACGGCCGCGGTCGCGGCCCACACCAGCGCCTGGGCGGGCGCCTGCGGCCGATCGAGGACCCGGCCGGCCACGGCCACCGCCTCGAGAAGGCGGCCGTCGAACAGCAGGATCCAAGCCAGCATGGCGACTGCTTCCTCGCCTCCCTCCTCGGCCAGCGCGGCCTGTTGCAGGACCTCCTCGGCCTCGGCGGTCCGCTCCAGCCCCCAGTAGAGGTTCCCGGCCTGAATGCTTGCCCAGCGGGCCCGCTCGGCGCCCTGGGCCGGCGGCTCCCCGTCCATGACCGCCACCGCCTCGGCGTGGCGGCCCTGCCACTCGAGGGTCTCGGCCAAGACTCGCACCGCGGTCGGGCCACCCCCGGCATCGACCGCGGCGCGGGCCAGGCGTTCGGTCAGCTCGTGGTCGAAGCGGGCGACGGCCTGCCGGGCCGCCTCCAGGAGCAAGTTCGGGTTGCTGGCCACGCCGGCTTCCAGCTGCCAGGCGCCCACCCGCAACAGGTCGTCTCGCCGTCGTAGGGCGCCGGCGCCCAAGGCGGCCGCCAGCCGCTCGGCCACCGCCCGCGCTCGGCTCAGCGGCAGGACAGCCCGCAGCACCTCGCCATACAGCGGGTGGGCGAGCCGGGCGAGCACGCGACGACCCGATCGCTCCAGCACCAGCAGGCCGCCGTCCTCGGCCGCCTGGACCGCATCCTTGCCGACCAGTCGTTCGAGGACACCGACGCCCAAGGGCTCACCCCAAGCAACCAGCTCGACGGCATCCCTGGCCTCCTCGTCGAGCGTGCCGAGGCGGGCCTGGACCAGCTCGGCCAGGCGCGTCGCGCCAGCCAGCTTGCCCCTCCAGCGCCACACCTTGTCCACCTGGTGCAGCGCGCCGCTCTCCAGCCCGCCCAGGACCAGCTCGCGCAGGTACAGCGGGTTGCCCCCGGTGATCCGCCCCACCTCCTTCCTGGTCACACCGTCGACCGGCCCGCCGAGGGCGCGCTCAAGCAACTCGGCGGTCGCCGACGGCGGCAGCTCCGACAGGTCCAGGCGGCGGGCCAGGCCATCCTTCCAGAGCGCGATCACCGGGTCGGGGGCCGGCTCGCCGGTCCGAACCGTGGCGACCACCACGGCCAGGCCCCGGAACGCGAGCTGGTGCACCAGCGCGGCCGAGGCGTCGTCCAGCAGGTGAGCGTCGTCGACCCCGAGCAGCAGCGGCCGCCCACGAGACCGCTCGGCAAGCAGCTCGGCGGCCCGGCGGAGGGTGTCGAGGCGATCGTCGCCGAGGCGCTCGGCCGGGGGCAGCAGATGGGAGACGGCCCCGAACGGGATCGAAGCGGCCGCCCGGGTTGCCGCCAGCCACTCGACCTCCCACCCCGCCGCCTCCGCCCGGGCCAGGGCTTCCCGGGCCAGCCTCGTCTTGCCGATCCCGGCTCCACCGGCGAGCACCACACCGCCGCCATCGGCGTCCTCGAGGACGGCAGACAGCACCTCGAGCTCGGACCGGCGCCCCACCAGCGGCCACGTGACGTCCACCCAGGCCTCCTATACCGACCGGACCGGCCAATAGAGTAATCAACTACTCAAGACAGGGTAGCCGCCTGGGAATAGCGTCCGGTCGGGAAACCGGGAGGCGGCCGCTCCGGTTTCCCGACGTGCTCACGGCGGTGGGGTTCCTCACGCCGCGAGCCGTGCTCGGTCCCGGGGGGGCGGCGCCGGGCGGCTTCGGGGGGTCGCCGCCCGGTTCCGACCCCGCCGGATTGCGGTCGCCACGCCTCTCTCCCAGACAGAGCGCATACCGAGGTCGTGACCTCGACGGGGACGATGGCTTGGCCCCGGCATCTCAGCGTTTGCCTGGAAGTGAACGCATACCTTTGCCGAAGGAGAACCGATAACTTTGGCCCGGCGGTCGGGCGCGACCTGCGAGAACGGCGGTCCGCACAGCGGTTCCTGGTGGTTCCATGGTAAGGATGGGGTCGCCGGTTCGATTCCGGCGGGGGGCTCCACATAGGCACTGACCAGCGCATACGCTGGTCAGCTCCGCACATGGGGCCGGTTGAACGGGCGATGCTGGTCGTCTTGGCGTTCGGGGTGGTGTTGGACAGGCGCATGCCGGATGGAAAGCACTTCCCTGGTTAACCGTTCGGGTTCTGGACGAGCCCGTCCCAAGACCTTGTCCCCCTGCGGCACACGCGCTGCGATGAAGGCCCGGTCCCTTCTGACCGTTGAAACGCTCGGGCTCGAAGGCCTGGTCAGGCGCGGAGGAAGGCGAGGACGGCGAGCACCCGGCGATGCTGGTCGGGCGACTCGGGTAAGCGGAGCTTCTGGAAGATCTGGGTGACGTGGGCTTCCACGGTGCGTTCGGTGACGACCAGCCGGGCGGCGATGGCCCGGTTGGACATGCCCTCGGCGATCAGCCCGAGCACCTCCCGTTCCCGGGCGCTGAGTCCGACCAGCGGGTCCTCCCGACGCCGTCGTCCCACCAGCCGCGAGACGATCGTCGGGTCGATCACCGTCTCCCCGTCGACGATGCGACGTAGGGCGTCAACGACGGTGGCGATGTCGAACACGCGCTCCTTGAGCAGGTAGCCGACCCGTTCGGGGTGCTCCTGGAGGAGGCGCATGGCGTAGCTGGGTTCGACGTACTGGGACAGGACCAGGACGCCAACCTGGGGATGCTCGGCGCGGATCGTCTGGGCGGCGACCAGGCCCTCGTCGGTGTAGGTCGGCGGCATCCGGATGTCGACCAGCGCCACGTCGGGGCGGGTCTGGCGAACATGGCGGAGCAGGTCCTGGGCGTTCTCGGCCTCGGCGACCACCTCGATGCCCGCCTCCCGCAGCAGGCGGCTGATCCCCTCGCGGGTGAGCAGGACGTCGTCGGCGACGATCACCCGCATGGGAGCTCCGCCCGGAGCCGCGTCGGCTCGACCGCCAGGCTTCCATCCAGCGCGCCGACCCGGTCGGTCAGCTGGACCATCGCGGCGGTGCGATCGATGCCGTCGTCCTCGACCGTGACCACCAGCCGACCACCGTCCTGATGAACGCTGACGGTGGCGTGGCTGGCGCCCCGGCCGGCGGCGTCCTGGAGTGCCTCGGCGACCATCAGGTAGGCGGCGGTCTCCACCGCAGCCGCGTAGCGCCCTTCGACCGGGTCGCGGATCTCGACCGGGAGGGCGGCGGTGTCGACGAGGCTCGCCAGGGCTGGCGTAAGGCCTGCCTCGGCCAGGATCGCCGGGTAGATCCCGTGGGCGAGTTCCCTCAGCTCGCTGAGAGCGGCCTGGGCCTGGTCGGTCGCCTGGGTGAGCAGCGATCGGGTCTGGCTGTCGTCGTCGGCTTGGGCCTGGGCGCGGGCGAGCCGGAGGTCGTAGGAGAGCGCCAGCAGTCGCTGCTGGGCGCCATCGTGCAGGTCGCGCTCCAGCCGCCGGCGTTCGGCGTCGCCGGTCTCCACGATGCGGACCCGGGAGGCTCGTAGCTGGTCGAGCTGGGCGAGCGCCTGGGCCTGCAATCGCTCGTTCTCCAGCGCCAGCCGGACGGCGGCGCCGAGCTCGCGTTCCAGGTCGGGCAGCGCCGCGGTGTGGGAGACGACCGCGATCCGGCGGCCGTCGCGAACCAGCGCGGTGATTGCACGCCCGGGCCCGGCCACGGGCTCGGCGACCGGCCGGCCCTTGGCGTCCACATAGCGCTGAGCGTCAGGCAGCCAGTAGGCGATCTGGAGCTCGGGATCGCCGACGGCCTTGGCGAGCGCCGCCCGCAGAGATCCGGGTGGGGGCGCCTGGCCCAGGCTGGTCGCGATCTGGGCGACGGCGCGGCGCTGTACCCGGGTGCGGACCGTCGCCCATACCAGGCCCGCAGCGAGCAGGATGACCGCGGCGCACCCTACAGCGAAAATCCTGCGGAACGACGGGTCGGATGGATCTTCTAGCGGCCTCCGCTGTAGCGCGATCGCGTGCGCGATGACCGTGGCCGCAAGCAGGATTGCTGGCAGGGCGACCGGCAGCAGGGCGCGGCGAGCCGGCCCCGAGTCCCGCAGCAGCCGTCGGCCACAGAGCGTCATCAGGGCGGCCGCGGCAGCCGCGATGAACCAGCGGTCCGCCACCTCGATCCCCCGCGCGAGGCGCGGGAGCGAGTGGAGGAGAAACACGTTGTCGGTGCAGTTGGCCCAGCAGTTGGGGTCGAAGAAGGGGTCCCGGAAGAGGGCTCGGCCGAGCGCGGCGAGCGCGGCCTCCAGGTAGACGGCGGCAACCAGCGTCCGGGCCACCACCCCGTGCAACCGGCCTCTCGGGTAGGCGAGTGCCAGGTGCAGCAGCAGCGGGAAGGCGAAGCCGGCGGCGAGCATGCCGAGGGTCCGGACCAGCGGTGGCCCCTTGTCCCAGCCGACCCACACGGGCGCGAACCAGACCAGACCGGCGAGCATGGCCAGGTCGCCGATGCACGCTGTCCGCCGGCTGAAGGAGGTGACCAGGCCGGCCACGACCAGCGCGAGACCGGCTGCGACGGTGAGCGTGGCGATCGGGCCGGAGCGCCCGGCGTAGGTGGTGAACCGGCCGGGCCCCTGCGCGATGGCGAGGGCGCCAACGCCGACGGCGACCACGGCCGGCCCGGCTGCCAACCGCGCCAGGTTCGCCCGTTGGATCAGGACCGCCGTCATCGCGCGATTGTGGCACGCCGCGACTGGCGCGGAACCCGTGCTGGCCACAGTCCGGGACTGGGGCAGGCCACGATGTGCCCGGCTCCGCCGCCGCCTAGCGTCCCCCTCGACCCTCGATGAAAGGAGTGGGACCATGCGCTGGATGAACGGCCGAGCCCGGCTCGCGACCGTAGCCATCGCCGTGATCGCGGCCGTCGTGGCGGGGGGCTGCAGCGGCGGCGGGGGAACCGACGACAAGGCCGGCGGCTCGGGTGAGCCGGTGGTGCTGCGGATGGCCAACGCCTACGGCGACCTGGACGTTGTCCCTGCAGTCCAGTACTTCGTGTCGCGAATTAAGGAGCGTTCCGGCGGCAACGTTCGCATCCAGGTCGCCAGCACCTGGGGTGACTACGCCGACGACGCCGAGCAGCAGGTGGTGCGGGCCGTGGCCGCCGGCAAGGCCGACCTGGGCTGGGCCGGAGCACGGGTGTTCGACACGATGGGTGTCACCAGCTTCCAGGCGCTGCAGGCACCGATGCTGATCGACAGCTACGCCCTCGAGCGAGCCGTGGTCGCAAGCGACATGCCAGGCCAGATGCTGCAGGGCCTGACCAAGGTCGGCGTGCGCGGCCTCGGGGTTCTCGCCGACGGCCTGCGCAAGCCGATCGCCGTCAAGCACCCCATGCTCGGCGTGGGGGACTGGCGCGGGATCAGCTTTGGCACCTTGAAGTCGGCGGGTCAGGCCCAGGCGATCCGATCGCTCGGCGCGACCCCGATGGAGGTCTTCCGGCGCTCGCGGAACGAGGCGCTCAAGGACGGCAAGCTCCAGGGGTTGGAGATGGACCTGCTCGTCTACGAGCGCAACGCCATGGCGCAGCCCGCCCCGTACGTGACCTCGAACGTCACCTTGTGGCCGCAGGTGGACGTCCTGTTCGCCAATCCAGGCCGGCTTGGCGCGCTGACCGGGCAGCAGCGCGGGTGGCTGCAGCAAGCGGCCCAGGATGCCGCGGGCCGCTCGCCTGGCCTCGCCGACCGCGACGCCCAGAGCCTCAAGAACGCGTGCCAGTCGGGGGCTCGCTTCGCCAACGCCTCCCAGGCCGACCTGGCAGCGTTGCGCAACGCCTTTGCCCCGGTCTATGCGAGCCTTGAGCAGGACCCCGTGACGAAGGCGTTCATCCAGCGGATCCAGGCGCTGAAGCGGTCTACGCCGGTGGAAGCGCCGCTGGCCATCCCGGCGGGCTGCACCGGCAAGGCGCCCGCCCATCCCGCCGCGAGCACGGGGACGGCGCCCGCCGACCTGAACGGTACCTACCGCTACCTGCTCACCAAGGAGGATGCCCGCAAGGTCGGCGACCCGGAAGCCGACGAGTTCCCATTCCTCGCCACGGTGAAACTGCACGACGGTCAGGTGGAAGGCGGCTGCTTCGGCCAGGGCGCCACCTACGCGGTCGACGGTGACCGGATCAGGTTCGAGTCCCCTGCATACGGCTACAGCCTCACGTTCACCTTCGCGGTGGACGGCAAGGGCAACCTCCACCTGACGCCGGTTCCGCCGATGGACAAGGGCGACGCCTTCCAGTGCTCGTACAAGGCCTGGACCAGGATCGGCTGACACTCGCTGTGTGCGCTCACCGCGCCTGGCCGCCGAGGGGGATCTCGGCGGCCAGGCGCGTCCCGCGGTCGGGGACGCTTTCCACTCGGAGCGTGCCGCCGAGGGTCTCGACCCGGTCGGCGAGCCCTCGCAGGCCCGATCCGTGCGTGGGATCGGCCCCGCCGACGCCGTCGTCGGCGATCTCGACCTTGACCCGGTCCTCGCTGGCCGTGACGGCAACGGTGACGCGGGACGCGGCGGCGTGCTTGGCGACGTTGGCGAGGGCCTCGGCGCAGACGAAGTAGGCGACCACCGCGACCCGCTCGGGCAGCTGGTTGCCCGTGACCTTGATCGTGACGGGAAGCGGGAGGTCCTTCGCCAGGGCCGCCAGGGCGCCCTCCAGCCCATGCTCGGCCAGCACCCGCGGATGCAGCCCGTGCGCTAGCCGGCGCAGCTCCTCCAGCGTTCGCGCGAGCTGGTCCTCGGCTTGGTCGAGCTGCTCCCTCGTTCGCTCGTCGGAGGCCGATCGTTGGCCGCGGCGCAGGGTCACCGCCAGCTCCCCGAGCCGAACCTCGGCCCCGTCGTGCAGGCGACGCTCCAGCCGCCGACGCTCCTCATCCCGTGCCGCAAGGATCCGTCGACGCGACGCTGCAAGCTCCACGACCCGGGCCTGCACCTCGGCTCGGAGTCGGGCGTTGGCGGCGGCGAGCTGGGCCGCGGAGGTGACCGCCTCCAGCAGCCCCGGGTCCTCCAGCACCGTCGGGTCGTGGACGAGCGCGGCGACCGGCTGGCCCTCGCGCTCCACCATGGTCACCGAGCGTCCCGAACCGGCATCGGGCACGGAGAGCACGCGGCCCTCGGCGTCGACGAACACCGCCCGGTCGGAAAGCCAGTAGCCGATCTCAAGCGACGGGTCGCCGAGCGCCCGGGACAGCTCGCCGCGGAGCGTGCCCGAGCGGGCCTCGCCGAGCTCGACGACCAGATCGGCGACGGCCGCCCGCTGCCATGGGGCGACCAGCAGACCTGCCAGTAGACCGCCGGCAAGCACGCAGAGCGCCACCTCGTAGACAAGCAGCGTCGGGCCGCTGACCTCCTCCGGAGGCAGCAGCAGACGAGCTGCCGCGATTCCGGCAAGCACTAGGCTCAGCCCGGCAGCGGCCTGCAGGCCGATCAGGCGGGCCCGTCGGGCCCCGCCAACCGCCTGAACATACTCGCGCGCGCAGACAGCCACCAGCAGCCCGGCCAGCAGGATCGTAGCGGCCTCGCTCCGCCAGATCGGCGTGATGACCGCCGCCGCATAACCGACCGCCACCGCTCCCCGGACAAGCCGCGACCCTGGCCGTCCGGATGGGTAGGCGAGTACCAGCTGCACAAGGGGACCGCGGTGCAGGTACACCAGGTGTGCCGCCACCCAGGCCACCGCCGGCACACCAAGCTGTGCGAAGTTCCATACAAACCAGGTGAAGCCGGTCGCCGCCATCAGAGGACCGGTGCGGCTCTCCGGTCGCCGAGCCCACGCAATGAGCCCGCACGAGATGAGGGTCCAGCCGACGGCAAGATCGGGAATCCAGTGGCGCGGATCGCCCCAGCCGAACCCAACCCACTCGGCGGTCAGACCGAGCGTGACGCCGGCCAACCCGACCAGGCCAAGCCGCCGCCCCATCGCGCTCAGCCGGTCAGTGCGGCGAGCGCCTCCCCGGACAGCCCGCTCTTGGGGATGAACCCGCGCGCCGGTGTCGCTTGGAGGCGGGGCCCATAGGCTGCCGCGTCACGGCTGGAGATGAGCACCACTGCGGGGGGGTCTGGCGCCGCGGCGAGCTGCTCGGCCACGGCGAGGCCGTCGAGATCCGGCAGTTGAATGTCGAGCAGGACGATCTCGGGCCGCAGGACGGCGACCGCCTCCACGGCCTCCGCTCCGTTGGCCGCCTCACCGACCACGTCGAAGCCCTCGGCCTGCAGCAACGCCCGAGCCGAGGCTCGAAACGCGGCATGGTCGTCGACGATCAGCACGGTTGGACGCATGCCGCTGATCGTCCCACATGCCACCAGAGCACACACTGTGGCCAGCACCAATCATGGCGATCGGGAGCTACCCGGGCTGCGCTCAGCGTCGCTGGCCCCGGCAACGCGCATCGTTCTACCGGGTCGAGAACTGTGGCCAGCCACAACCACATCTTGAAGCCACCTCGGATGTTTCGGCCTGCAGACGGGCCGAAGCTTCTCATCGGGCCAAGCCAGCGCATGACGGAGGGGGGGTGTACGGGCAAGGACCGACGAGCCAGGGTCCCGGCCCATCCTGGCGAACTGGAAGGAGAATCCCATGAGGAACCCGTTGAAATGGCTCACGGCCATCGTGCTGTGTGCCGGCATGGCGCTCCCGGCGTCGCCCGCCCAAGCGAAGGTTCCCGGCCCAAACGGCCGGATCGCGTTCAGCCGCGGCGACCGGGATGACAACACGGTGACCTACACGGTGAACCCGGACGGCAGCCACCTGCAGCAGCTCTTTGCTGGGTTCTCTGGGGGCCCGCGCTGGTCGCCGGACGGCAGCCAGGTCTCGCTCCTTGCCCCCTGCACCGACGGCGAGGAGAACTGCGCGGCGACGATCGTGGATCCCGACACCGGAACCTTCCGCGAGTTCAAGTGGCCCGATCCCGCCCTCGAAACCCACTGCAGCTTCGGCTGGTCTCCGGACGGCACGCGACTCGCCTGCGAGAGCTTCGGCGTGACCGACCCGAGCCGCAACGGCATCTACACCATCCGGGCATCCGACGGCCGCGGCCTGAGGAGGGTCACGTCCAATCCTGATGGTGACGACATCCCGGGCGACTACTCGCCCGACGGCAACCGACTTGTCTTCAGCCGCATCGATCCGAGCCGCCCCGCCAAGGCGAACGTGGCGCTCTTCGTTGTCAATGTCGATGGCAGTGGCGTGCGGCGGATCACCCCTTGGGGTCTCCCGTTCTTCGAGGACCCAGGTCGCTGGTCGCCTGACGGGAAGACCATCCTGTTCGACGACCGGATGTCGCTGTTTGTCGTCCATGCGGACGGTTCGGGCATGGCGAAGGTCCCACTGGTAACCCGCAGCTTCTTAAGGCTGCAGAATCCCGACTGGTCGCCGGACGGCGCGAAGATCGTTGTTTCGCTGTTCACGGCAACTGCCCCGGGCACCGGCCGGGCAGGCATCTACACCGCCAACGCGGATGGCAGCGATCTCCAGCAAGTGACAAGCTCCCCGACCTTCGATAGGGGTGGGGACTGGGGGCCGCACCCGTTGGCAACCTAGCGGGCAGATGAACGCGATACGGAGTGGAGTTGCCCCGCTTCCGTGGACACGATGGCTATGCGGCTGGTGCTGGTGATGGGCGCTGGTGTTCGTAGTCGACGGGGGTGTGGTAGTTCAGAGTGGAGTGGCGACGTTGGCGGTTGTAGAAGACCTCGATGAAATCGAACACCGCGGTCCGTAGGGCTTGACGGGTCGGCCAGTCATAGCGGTCCAGCAGCTCGCATTCGAGGGTGGCGAAGAAGCTCTCGGCGACGGCGTTGTCGAGTGCGTCGCCGACGGTGCCCATCGAGGCGACTAGACCGGCCTGCTGGAGGCGGCGGCCGAAGGCCAGGCTGGTGTATTGCTTGGGTTCAAGGGGTCGTCGCAACACTGCCTCGTTGGATGGAGAGTAGCTGCTCGTTCAGGACTTCGGCTGGGGTCTTCCAACCCAGGGTCTTACGGGGTCGGCTGTTGAGGGCAGTGG
>Ga0307287_10000215_pt1 | contig 21750 bp, 26 predicted proteins | sample ER_DNA_141_FD_194485 | JGI IMG/M metagenome (GOLD analysis project Ga0307287, IMG submission 194485) | Bulk soil microbial communities from the East River watershed near Crested Butte, Colorado, United States - ER_DNA_141 | ecosystem: Environmental > Terrestrial > Soil > Floodplain | place...
CGAGGAAGAGCCCGAACGAGCGGCTTTCGCCTTCTTCGCCTGGCGCTTTTCCTTCAGCGACTTGCTGGCCGTGGTCTTCGAGCTCTTCGAACCGCCCTTGTCCTTGTTGGCCATGGTTGCCCCCTCGAGAAGGAGAGACCGGTGCTGAACGGTAGCACTCCGGAATCCGACGAAGAAGGGGACAGCACGAGGACCCTGGGTCCCGGAACCCCCCTCACGCAAGGTGACGTCTCCAGGCGCCTGTTCGCTCCCGCCTATCCGAACCCCGCGCATCGTTCTTGACCGTCGGGTCGGGCCCACGTACATTGCGGTTCCCGTTCACGCCCTCTGGTGAACCGGACAGGAGGGTGCGCCGTGCCCGACATCAACAGTGGCGACACCGCCTGGCTCCTTGTCTCCGCCGCCCTCGTGATGTTCATGACGCCCGGACTGGCCTTCTTCTACGGAGGGCTCGTGCGGGCGAAGAACGTCGTCGGCACGATCATGCAGTCGTTCATCGCCCTTGCGCTAGTAACGGTGCTATGGGTGCTGATCGGCTACACGCTCGCGTTCGGGCCCGACAAGGGAGGTGTGATCGGTGGGCTGGACTTCGTCGGCCTGCGCCACGTGGGCGCCGCGCCGAGCCCGTACGCGCCGACCGTGCCGGCGACGACCTTCATGGTGTTCCAGTTGATGTTCGCGATCATCACGCCGGCGCTGATCGCGGGCGCGTTCGCCGAGCGGATGAAGTTCTCCGGGTACCTGATGCTGATCGGGTTGTGGTCGATCTTCGTGTACGCGCCGGTCGCGCACTGGGAATGGGGCGGAGGGTTCCTGGGCGCGGACGGCGTGGGGGCACTGGACTTCGCGGGCGGTGCGGTCGTTCACGCGAACGCGGGCGCGGCTGCGCTCGCGACCGCGTTCTATCTCGGGAAGCGCAGGGGACACGGGACCGATGACATGACGCCGCACAACGTTCCGTTCGTGATCCTGGGCGCGGGCATCCTTTGGTTCGGCTGGTTCGGGTTCAATGCCGGGAGTGCTCTCGCCGCGAACGCGCTCGCCTCGAGTGCCTTCGTGAACACGCAGCTCGGCGCGGCCGCAGCGGTGTTGGGATGGATCATCTTCGAGCGTATGCGGACAGGGAAGATCACGACGATCGGGGCGGCCACGGGCGCGGTGGCGGGCCTGGCGACGATCACGCCGGCCGCGGGGTACGTGCAGCCGCTGGCGGCCCTGCTGATCGGGTTGGCGGCGGGTTTTGTTTGCTTCCAGGCGGTGGGTCTGAAGAGTCGGTTCAGCTACGACGACTCGCTCGACGTTGTCGGCGTGCACTTGGTCGGCGGGGTGCTCGGCGTGCTGCTCACCGGCGTGTTCGCGAGCTTGGTTATCAACGCGGCGGGCGCAGCTGCGAGCTTGGCGCAGGTGGGGAAGCAGGCGGTGCTCGTCGTGGTGACCGTCGGATATTCCTTCGCCGCGACGATGGCCATCCTGAAGATCACCGATCTCACCCTCGGCGTTCGCGTCACCGACGAGCACGAGGATGCCGGATTGGACGTCTCACAGCACGGCGAGGTGGGCTACCGCTTCTGAGTTCGGCGTCGCCCAAGCCCGCTGCGGGCGCACCTAGGCAAGTCCGACAAGCCCGTCTTCATCGCACGTTCATCGGCGTGTGCGTCTCGGGCTCGACCGAGAGAGTCCGGGTCCCGGGGTGGTGGAATCACCCGGAGTGGCCTTTGGCCTCTCTTGTCTCTCGCGGGGGCACGAATCGTCCACGAAACGGCCACGCCGGCGCGGGTGCCCCACCCAGCCCTCAAGTGAAGGACCGAGATCGGAGGGCAAACAGACCGTCCTGGCTTGATGTCCACGGGTTGCGGCGCCTCTCGCTCGCTATCTGTACTCCCATCACGTGGAGGGCCGTCTACTTCTCCTCAGACAGACGGTCCGCCACCCTCACGATCCGCCGATAGCGGCCCTAAAACGTAGACCGCAACGACAGTTGATCAGTCCGGATAGTCGTCAAGCACCGTCTCCAGTCCTCGTTGGAACAGGACGAAGTTGGCAGACCACCTGACGTGCGAACTCGGGTCCCGGGTTCCGCGACGAGCGACTGAAATCACTTCATCCCGTTCGAAGTCGTGGAGCGCCATCATCGCGTGGTCGCGTACGTGCCACTTCGGATCACGCTCGGCGAGTTGGACTAGAGCGGGGAAGGTTCTCGGATCATCATGCCAACGGGCCTTCAGACGATCAATGGACTCGTACCGAACATGCCAGTCGTCATCGCTGACACCAGTCAGGAGCTCCTCCGCCGAAAGAAGCCCTTGCGCCTTCCTGCTCGCCGCTATCCAAGCCGTCCGCTCCTCCGCGAAGCGCGGATCGTCCGGCTTGATGATCACGTCTAGCTCGTCTTCCTGCGGAAACTCCATAAGCGTTGTATCGACAGTCGTCTCACAGCCCTACAGTCCTTGCAGCCTCCGAGAGCGCGTCCGCATTTCTCGCGACTGCAATCGGCGGAGAGGCGCGGTCTTCTTGGCCGCCTCCACTCGCGGACAGACCGACTAACGCGACCACCGAACGACGCCAACAGCAGGATTCGCCGCTTACCTTCCGGCGTCAAGGCACGTGGGGGTCCACCACCATCTGACGGGCGGACAACGTTCCCAAACCGTAGACCGCATCGACCGGAGGCCGACCAATGTTTCCGAAGCGTTCGACTACTTGCGAAGTCGAGCTCGCACTACCCCCGGCATGTGCCACCATCCCGTCGTGCCGCCGCCGAAGGTCGAACCGCGCGAGATGGAGGGCGGGTCGCTCGAAGTCCTGGTCTCCGGCCTCCCGCAGTCCAAGGAGGAGGACGAGATCCGCAGCGCCGTCGAGAGCCACGTGGGTCCGGTGACGTTGGACCTGCAGCGAGCGGAGGTCGCGCATATGCAGACCGTCCAGTTCCTGGTGGGGCTCGCCGATCACCTCGCGACCCAGCAGCGGCTGCTTCGGATCGTCTATCGCTCGTTGCCGACTGACCCGGACCGTACCGAGCGAATCCTTGACGACAGCGGCGTGCTGGCTCATCCGAACATCGTCGCCGTTCCGACCCCGACCTAAGATCGCTGGCTGTTCGGAGGCTGAGACCGGCTGCGACGCCGCCGGGGACCGAGGTAACAGAGATGGGTGGCGCCCGGCCAGGGGAACACCCCGGGGTCATAGGCGCGCGGTGGCCCCCCAACACGACCTCAGGTGGCCGTTCCAGGCGCAGGCCGGGGTCGACAAATCACGTCCGGTGGGGCTCGCCGCCCTGACCTCGACGGCGCTGCATGTGCTCGCGCGACTGCACCTCCCGGAGTACCGCGCGCAGGTCAGGGAGCGAGGTCGTCCGGCAGACCGAATCTCGAGAAAAGCTGGGGCATCATGAAGGCCGTCATCCCCTTGACGACCGACCCCTCGAGGGTGAGCACCTCCAGCGCCTCGGCAACGAACCTCGACCCGTTGGGATCCCACCGGTAGGTGGCGTTCGCAGCTTGGCCGTTGGCGCGGGTCGGAAGGTAGCGATGAACCGGCTTCGCGGCGAACGATGCGATGACGTGGCGGCCCTGCCACCAGGCGGGATACGGGGGCATAGCGAACGTCGCGTCCTCGGCCAGCATCGCAGCGATGGCGTCCACGTCGCCCCGCGTCCATGCGTCGATGTACCGCTCCACGATGTCCCTCACGTGGTCGTCACCGAGTGTGCGGAGGGTTGCCTGCTGGGATCGCTCGGGCAGGCGCTCGCGGACGGACCTTCGCGCCCGCTGCAGCGCGCTGTTCACCGACGCCTCCGTCGTGTCGAGCGACTCGGCAGCCTCGCGGGCCGAGAAGCCGAGCACATCGCGCAGCAGGAGGACGGCGAGTTGGGTACCCGGGAGGTGTTGCACCGCGGCGATGAACGCCAACTCCACGGCTTCTCGCTGCTCGTAGACCGCTTCCGGCCTCCCCTGGCCGGCCGCCAACCCCAGCTCAGCGTCCGGGTAGGGCTCCACCCACACGGGGTCGGCGATTGGCTCCCCGGGTGCATGTAGTCCCAACGGGGTTCGAACCCGTGTCTCCACCTTGAGAGGGTGGTGTCCTAGGCCACTAGACGATGGGACCGTCGGTTCGGCGAGTGTAACAACGCTATCTGCCAAGCAGGTCGAGCAGGGTCCTTCCGTGGGCCGTGAGCGCGGAGTAGACGCCCCGACCCTGCCGGTGGGCATCGACCACGCCGGCGCGACGCAGGAGGCCCAGCTGCTGCGACACGGCCGCGGGCGTCAGGTGGAGGCGGGTGGCGATCTCCGAGGTCGTCATGGGGACCTCGAGGATCCGCAGGATGTCGGCGCGGGTGCCGCCGATCAGGGCGTCCATCGCCCCCGACTTCGGTGGTTCGGCCTCCCAGATGTTCCCGATGCCTCTGGGCGAGTACGACAGCGTGAACCGGTAGGCCTCGTCGTGGATCACCGCGACGCCGGGCCAGTCGACGCGCCGAGCTCGGTCGCCACGGCGACCCCTACGGCATGGACGCAGAGATCCGTGTCCTGATCGAACGCGCCCAAGAGCCGGCCGGCTGCGACTGTGACGTGGAGCTGACACAGGAGGCCGGTTAGCCCCTCAGTCCTCGCCCTGGTCGCGCGTGAACCCCAGCTCGCCGTCGAACTCCTGGAGCTTCTCGATGTGCATCCACGAGTGCGCGCTCGAGATCCGCACCAGCAGCTCGTGGACGTCCTCGTCCGACAGGTCGCCCGGCTTCTCCTTGATGATGAAACGGCAGCGGAAGTGGTCGCCGGTCTCGGTCATCGCGCCGGTGGGTGGGAACACCTTCGTGCCGCGGCTCGAGATCATCTTGAGCGACAGCTTCGTGTCGTGCGTGAGCTCCATCAGCGACGAGCCGAGCTCGCTGGCCGAGAGCGGCGACTCGACGAAGACGTCCAGGCCGACGACGGAACGGCTCGCCGGCCGAACGTAGTCCGGGCGCGGGTCGATCTTCGGCAATTGCAGCGGCCTGACGTCACGGATGGTCCAGGTCTGAGTGCGCTTGCCGAGGTTGCCGATGATCGCGTTCGTGTAGTCCGTCGTCGGCGTCCCGCGGTCGTACCCGAGCACGTCGCCCGTGAGCACCCCGGACTCGAGGGTGACGAACACCGCGTGCTCGATCGCCGCCGCCTGCTCGAAGAACCCGAGGTAGCGCAGCATCAGGACCGATGACAGGATCACCGCCGTCGGGTTGATCACGTCCTTGCCGGCGTACTTGGGCGCCGAGCCGTGCACCGCCTCGAAGATCGCGACCTCGTTGCCCACGTTCGCCGAGGGCGCGAACCCCAGCCCGCCGATCAGCGCCGAGGACAGGTCCGACAGGATGTCGCCGTTCATGTTGGTGGTGACGATCACGTCGAACTGCTCCGGCCGCTTCACGAGCTGGTGCGCGCAGTTGTCGACGATCACGTGCCAGGACTCGAGCTCCGGGTACTCGGGCGCGACGCGCTCGAACACGCGCTTCAGCGTGCCCTCGGACAACTTCATGATGTTGGCCTTGGTCGCGCAGGCCACCTTGGTGCGCTCCTCGCTCCGGGCGTACTCGAACGCGAACCGCGCGATCTTCTCCGAGCCCTTCTCGCTGATCAGCTTGAGGGCCTGGGCGACGCCGGGCGTCTGCATGTACTCGATCCCCGCGTACAGGTCCTCGACGTTCTCCCGGACGATCACCAGGTCGATGCCCCGGCCGCTGTACGGGGTCCTCACGCCCGGCATCTCGCGGACCGGCCGGACGTTGGCGTAGGTCTCGAACAGCTTGCGGAGCGTGACGTTCGCCGACTTCTCCCCGAAGCCCACGGGGGTCTCGAGTGGCCCCTTGAGCGCGACACGGGTCCGCGAGATCGACTCGATCGTCTCGGGCGGGACGCCCGACGGCAGACCCTTCTTGAAGACCTCGGCGCCGGCCTCGCATTCCTCCCAGATGATCCGCACGCCGGCGGCCTCGATGATGCGGCGAGCCGCGCCCACGCACTCCGGCCCGATCCCGTCGCCGGGGATGAGCGTGACCACGGTCGGGTCGGACGGCGTCGCGGTCACATGAGCTCCTTCGGGTCGAGGTGGGCGGTCATCCTAGCGCCGAGCCCTCGCCGCGACCGCCGCAGGTCGGCGGCTAGTCCCGCCCAAACGGGCGACGATTGGTACCCTCGGGCGGTTCATGCGTTCGAACCCCACCCGTCCGCGTCTCCTCCTCGTCGCGCTCGTCCTGGCCGCGATGCTCGCCGCCGCCTGCACGGAGGCCTCAGGCCGGACGGACTCGGCGCCTACCAGCGCGGCCGGGCCGTCGGGCTCTCTCTCGCCGGGTCCCGACCTGACCAAGCTCGAACAGGCCAAGGCGCATCTCAAGCACCTGGTCTTCATCGTCCAAGAGAACCGTTCGTTCGATCATTACTTCGGGACGTTCCCGGGGGCCGAGGGCATCCCGATGCGCAACGGGAGGCCCACGGTGTGCGTCCCCGATCCGATCGCCCACACCTGCGTCCGTCCCTACCACACGAGCGAGCAGCTCCAGGAGGGGGGTCCGCACGGCCAGCGCCACTCGGAGCTCGACGTCGACGGCGGGAAGATGGACGGGTTCGTCAGGACCGTGATCGACAGCCCGTTGTACTGCGCCGATCACCGCTCGGATCCCGCGTGCGCGGGGTACCTCGGCCCGCAAGGGCAACCGGACGTCATGAGCTACCACACCGCGAAGGAGATCCCGAACTACTGGCGGTACGCGAAGGAGTTCGTCCTGCAGGACCACATGTTCGCACCCGCGGATTCGTGGACGCTGCCGGCGCATCTCTTCCTGGTGTCGGCGTGGGCCGCCCATTGCACCGACCCTCGGGACCCGATGTCCTGCTCCTCCGACCTGTACCTGAACGACGAGTTCCAGACGATGCGGGCGCACCGAGACGTCCCACTGTGGGCATGGACGGACATCACCTACCTCCTTCACGAGCAGGGGGTCTCGTGGGGGTATTACGTCGGTGACGACACGTGCTTCTTCGATCCGTGCCCCGGTCATCCCCGGGAGGGCACGGTCTCGCAGCAGAACCCGCTCCCGTGGTTCACGACGATCCGGGAGACGGGCCAGATGGATCGGATCCAGACGCACACCCAGTTCTTCCGCCAGGCCGCGAATGGGGACCTGCCGTCGGTGTCGTGGGTCATGCCGTACAACGGGGTGGGGGAGCACCCGGCCTCGGGCGCGCCGATCTGGAAGGGCCAGCGACACGTCACCAACGTCGTGAACGCCCTCATGCGCGGCCCGGACTGGAACGAGACCGCGATCTTCCTCACGTGGGACGACTGGGGCGGCTTCTACGACCACGTCGAGCCACCGCGCGTCGATCTCAACGGCTACGGGATCCGCGTTCCGGGCATCGTGATCAGCCCCTGGGCGCGAAGGGGACTCATCGACTCACAGACGTTGTCGTTCGACGCCTACCTCAAGCTGATCGAGGATCTGTTCCTGAGCAAGGAGCGGCTGAACCCGGCGACCCTCAGCCGTCCGGACTCGCGCCCGACGGTCCGCGAGAAAGCCTCGATCCTGGGCAACCTGCTGAAGGATTTCGACTTCGCGCAGGACCCGATGCCGCCGCTGATCCTGGACCCCAGACCCTAGTCCCCATCCGTTGGCGGATCCGTGGTTGCTGGCCCGCCTGGATTCGAACCAGGACTAACTGATCCAGAGTCAGCCGGGCTACCGTTACCCCACGGGCCAGTGGGTGACCTGCGGTGATGCTTCACACCGGCCGAGCACACCGCCTGTAGCCCAGATAACTCGGGAGGCCGGAATGACCGCAGACACGGCTCGAACGCTACCACGCGAAGCCACGGCTACCCGTTCGTCGGCACTGGTCTCCGTGGTACGACGACGGGTCCGTGAGCGTGTATTCCAACGGCGTACGGCGAGTACGGCAGCCGACGCATGACCCCCGCAGGTCTCGTGGGATATGCCATACCAAAGGTGATGATCGGAGGTTTCCCCCGATGACTCGAAAGTCGATGCTCGTTGCACTCGCCTCGGCCTCGCTCGCGATGCTCGTTGCCACCACGCCGGTCCTGGCCATTACCGGTGGTTCGCGAGACACCGTCCACACGAACGTCGGCTTCGTGCGCTTCACCATCCCCGACGTCGGGAGGTTCAGGTGTTCGGGCACCCTGATCTCTCCGACCGTCGTGCTCACCGCCGGGCACTGCACCGAGGGACCAGCGACCGACGTCTTCGTCTCGTTCGATGACGATCTCGTCGGTGATCCACTGCAGCCGGGGATCACCGCAGCAGAAAGAGCTGCCCGCGAGGGCCACTACATCACCGGTACGGCGCACCCCGATCCGGGGTGGACGGGCAAACTCAGCATCTCCAAGCAGCATGACCAGGGCGTGGTGGTGCTCAGCGCACCCGCGACGACCAAGTGGCCAACGATCGCCCCGGCGCCGCTTCCCCCGATCGGGTACCTGGACGGCAACCAAGGGGAGCTCAAGAACCAGACCTTCACACTTGTCGGCTACGGGGTGGACATCGGCCCGGGGAACAAGACTCAGATCATCGTTCCAGAGCGTCGCTCGACGACCTCCTATCTAAAGAACGTTCAGAGTGAGGTCGTCGTCTTCCAGATCAACGACAACGACTCCAAGGCGGGTGGCGGGTCGTGTTTCGGCGACTCGGGAGGTGCCGTGTTCCTCAACGGCTTCTTGCTCGGCGATGCCTCGTATGTGAACTCATTCGCCTGCAACGCGACGGGCAGCTACCAGCGTATCGACACGGCCTACTCACGCGCCTTCCTCGACACCTGGCTTCCCTAGGTGCTCTGGGCTTGATCCTTCTTGGTTTGAGACTGCGCTGGCCGGGAATGCGCACACTCCGAGGCGACGGATGCACCCGGTTCGGGTCGGATCGGGGCGATACCAGAAGGGAGACCACATGAGGCGGTTGCTCGCGCTCATCGCAGGGTGCCTGCTGTTCGTTCAGGTGCCTGGATCGGCCGGCGCCATCACGAACGGACAGAAGGACGAACAGAACCTGTATCCCTTCGTCGGCCTGCTCGCCTTCTACGAGGCCGAGGGTGCATACATGCACCGGTGTTCCGGCACCCTGCTCTCGCCAACGGTGGTCTTGACCGCGGCACACTGCACCGAGGGCACCGCTACGGCGTACGCCTACTTCTCGGTCGACGTGCCCGATGACTTCAGGGAGAACCCGACCGGCGTCCTTGGCGCGACGTTCACCCATCCTGCGTTCAGCACCAACTTGAGAAATGACGTGGGCGTCGTCGTCCTTGGTGAGTCCGTGAGTGTGAGCGAGTACCCCACGCTGGCGCCGGAGGACTTCCTGACCGATCTGAAGGTTGCGCACGAGATCCAGGACGATATCTTCGTGGCGGTTGGCTACGGGCTACTCAATGGGTTCCCGCCACCCCAGCTCGTGGACAACGAGAGCCGTTGGTACGCGACATCCCCCTATCAAGGACTGAAGAAGAATAATCTTCATCTCTTCCAGAACCCCGTTCCGGATGGGGCGGGAGGAACGTGCTTCGGCGATTCCGGTGGTCCGCACTTCTGGAACGACACGTTGATCCTCGTGTCAGTCACGAGCTGGGGCGATGCGAATTGTCGCTCGAACGATCAGACCCAGCGGACGGACATCGCCTCGGTTTTGGACTGGTTGGAGGGGTTCGGCGTCTCACCGGCCTAGCAGCCTTGCGCGTGACCCGGATCAGCGGAGGGAGAGACAGATGAAGCGGATGTTCCTCGGCGTCGTGCTGGCGATGGCGGTGGCCTCGACAAGCCCCGCGTTGGCAGATCCGCCGCCCACCAACAAGAACACGAGCGTCCTGACCTTCAACTGCGCGCGGGGGACGGAGACCACCACGTTCCAGGCAGCCGGCATCGCGCAGAGCCGGCAGCTCGCCGGGCAGGTCCTGGACTCGACCGCCGTGGTCGTCCTCGTCCGGATCTTCGTCGACGGCCAGGTGGTCTTCGAGATTCCGGGCCAGGTTGGTCGGCCGGATCTCTGGACCTGCACCATCGCGGAGGTGCCTGGAGGCGTCGGGGAGGTCTTCCTGACTCCTCGCTGATCTGTCCGAAGGAGGAGCGAGGCTCGGCTCAGAAGGGATCATTGCCTTGGGCGCCTGCATCGGGGCAACGGACCGTGGGGGTCCGCTGCTACGAGGAGGCCTGACCGTCCACGGGGAACGTCTCGAGTCCGGGCGGGACGTCCGTTCGGAACGATCGCACGATCCGCTCGAAGTCGTCGCGTTCGTCATCCCAGCCGCGGGGAGGGAAGATCGCGACGATCAGGTAGCCCGTCGCCCCGTCGCCGAGCGTCATCGCCGCGGCGACGCTCGAGGTGACCTCGCCGCTCCGAACGATGTCCGCGACGATCAGTCGACCGGGTTCGCCGTCCACCCGCGTCGGATCGTCGACCGCAACGTCGACGATCGGGTTCGCGGTCAGGAAGTAGAGCGCCATCTGATCGAGGTCGTCGAAGCCGTCGGCCGTCACGGCGAAGGCCTGGTAGATCGTCTGGTCGGGTTCCTGCGCGGCCACGTCGATGCCGCCCCCGAACGCCCCGGAGGCCGGGGAGGGGCTCGGCGCGGGCGGGCTCGAGACCACGCCGGTGAGCAGACCGGGCCCGCTCTCGGCCGGCTGCGGCGGGGTGACAGTGATGTCGTTGGCCGCGGGCAGGTTCAGGGCGAACATGCCTTGCTCGTCGTAGTAGCGGGCGAACTCGCGTCCGGAGTCATGCGCACAGGCGACGCATGGAAGGAGGGCGATCAGGGAAACGAGTAGCGTCGGCACCCTTTTCATGGGCAAGATGGTTGCACGCCAACGCGGCATTGACCAGCGGCCCGTCGGGTGCGTACGGTGCCGGAGCGGATCCTGGGGGTGGCGACGTGAACAAGAGCGGACTGATCGCTGAGGTGGCCAAGCGCACGGGCGCGAGCAAGGCGGACGTCGGTCGCATGATCGATTCGTCCATGGACGTGATCCGGGAGTCGGTGTCGCGTGGTGAGCGGGTCTCGCTGGTCGGGTTCGGGACCTTCGAGCGCAAGCGCCGGAACAAGAGGATCGCGCGGAACCCACGCAAGCCGACGACGCCCATCGTGGTGCCGGCGCGCGACCTTCCGTGGTTCACAGCCGGGAAGGACTTCCGCGAGATGGTCGCGTCCAAGCGGCGACGCGTTCGCGCCGGGCGCTAGGCGCTCCGGACACGGCTCTTCGCGGCGCCGTGCTAGAGCGTCACGATCTGCAGGTTCCTCGCGACCTTGCGACCCGCCTCGTCCACCAGGTCGAACCGGACGCGTTGCCCGATCCGCAGCGAACGCAGGCCGGAGCCCTCGACCGACACGGCGTCGATCGCCACCTCGGTGCGGTCCTCCATCAGCAGGCTGCCCGCCCGCTCCTCGTCCTCGAAGTCCTTGATCGTCCCCTGTGGCATCGAGCCCTCCGAGCTACGCCCGCAGGCGCGCGCCGAGATCCATCTGCAGGCAGACCTCCCGGGTCCGCCCTCGCCGGCCGTCGGCGAGCAGCGTGAGGATATCGTCGGGGCGATCGACGTCGAACGACAGCTCGCGGCGCTCGACGATGGACACAGGGAGGCCGCGGGCCTCGGCGAGCTCCACGTGCCGCCGGAACGAGTCGGGACCGAACCTGGCGGGGATCGCCCGCGGCGGGCGTCGCAGGAGCAGGCTGGTTCCCGATCCGTCCGCCGAGCGCGCGAGAACGACCGCTCCGAGCGTCCGCAGTGCTTCGTGAAGCGTCTCGACGGTGACGAGCGGAACGTCGGCCGGCAGCACCGCGAGCGCGCTCGCGCCGTCCTGCCTCGCCTTCGCCTCGACCTGCCGGATCGCATTCGCGAGCGGAGGCTTGGCCTCGGGGATCGGTCGGGCGCCGCGGCCGGCCGCGATCTCGAGCGCCACCTCGTCGGGCGAGACCACCCAGGTCTCCCAACCTGGCACGGAGAGCGCCGCGTCCAGGACGTCCTCGAGCATCGCGAGCGTGAGCGCGCCGCGCTCGAGCCCCGTCAGCGCGGGGGACAGCCGCGTCTTCGCGCGCGAGAGCGACTTCACCGGTACGGCCACGACGCGCATGACCAGAGGCTAGTACCCCGGCGGCGTATCGAACGCAGGACCGTGCGATCGGCCCGCGGAGCTACGCGGTAGCATCGCCGCCCCGAAGGAGGCGAGTCGTGGAACCGTGGTATCGGGCGGCCGAGCTCGCGTTGGTCTCTCCCTTCCAGCTCTGGTTCAACTGGCGGTGGGAGGGGCTGGAGAGGGTTCCCCCGGAGGGCCCCGCCATCATCGCGGGGAACCACCTCTCCTACCTGGACCCGTTCGCGCACGGCCTCTTCGTGGTCAGGGCGGGGCGCCGGCCCCGGTTCCTCGCCAAGCAGGAGCTGTTCGATGCCCCACTCGTCGGGACCGTGCTGCGCGGGGCGCACCAGATCTCGGTCCAGCGCGGGACGGGTGACCGCTCGCCGATCGACGACGCGGCTCGCGCGGTCGGGCGGGGCGAGGTGGTCGTGATCTACCCGGAGGGAACGACCACCACGACGAACGAGGACTTCTCGCCGGGCCGAGGAAAGACCGGCGCCGTCCGTCTGTCGATCGCCACGGGGGTCCCGATCCTCCCGGTTGCCACGTGGGGGGGTCAGTTCGTCTGGCGCAAGTCGGGGCGCCAGAGCCTCGCGTTCGGACGACCGATCTGGGTTGCCGCGGGCGAGCCGTTCGACCCGACGGAGCGGCTGGGGGGCGAGCGAGACGGCCGGGCGCTCCGCGCATCCACGGATGACCTGATGGCCGAGCTCGGCACGCTGGTGGACGACCTCCGCGACCGATATCCGGCGCGCTGGACCCCGGGGTAGGCTGGGGTCATGCCGCGCGTCCACGATCCGGAGGAACGAGATCGAGGGTTCGCCACACGTGCGATCCACGGCCAGGCGTTGCCACCCGTTGAGCAGGACACACCCAGCGTCCCGATCTTCCAGACCTCAACGTTCCGGTTCGACACCTCCGACGGATTCGCCGAGACGATCAACTTCCGGCGGCCTGGGTACACGTATACGCGCGGCTACGGGAACCCGACGCTCCTCGCGTTCGAACGCGTGATGGCCGAGCTCGAGGGGACCGAGTCGGCGCTGTCGTTCGCGTCGGGGATGGCGGCGATCCACACCGTCGCCACGACCCTGGCCGCGAACGGCGACACGATCGTGGCGAGCAACGAGCTGTACGGCGGCACCTACTCGTTGTTCGCGCACGTGCTGCCGCGCTACGGGATCGACGTGCGGTTCGTGGACCCGCACGATCTTGACGCGATCCGGGAGGCGCTGCCCGGCGCGGCCCTGCTCTACGTCGAGACGATCGCGAACCCGAACGTGACGGTGTCCGACCTCGAGGCGCTCGGACCGCTCGCGTCGGCCGCCGGGGTGGCGAGCGTGGTCGACAACACGTTCGCCTCGCCGTACCTGTGCACGCCGGCGTCGTTCGGGTTCGACTACGTTCTGCACTCGGCGACCAAGTACATCGGCGGCCACAACGATCTGATCGGCGGCATCGTCTGCACGTCCGAGGAGCGGATGGCGGGTCTGCGCTCCACGGTGATCGAGACGGGTGGGACGCTCGCACCGCTGGAGGCGTGGCTGTCGATGCGGGGCCTGTCGACGCTGCAGGTGCGGATGGACCGCCACGGCCGGACGGCGCTCGAGCTCGCGGAATGGCTCGAGCGTCAACCGAAGATCGAGGCCGTGCACTACCCCGGGCTCCCGTCACACCCGCAGCACGACGTGGCGCGGCGGATGCTCCCACGCGGGTTCGGGGGGATGGCCGCGTTCGAGGTCGTGGGCGGGGTCGAGGCCGGGCAGCGCTTCTGCGACGCGCTCGAGCTGATCTGGGTGGCCGCGAGCCTCGGTGGGATCCACACGCTCGTGTGCCACGCCGCCTCGACGACCCATCGGCAGCTCGACGCCGACGCGCGCCGGGCGGCCGGCATCGCCGACGGTCTGATCCGGCTGAGCGTGGGTCTGGAGGACGTCGAGGACCTGATCGAGGACGTCGAGCGCGCGCTGGAGAAGGTGTGAAGCGGCGCGTCGCCGTCGTCTTCGGCGGTCGCTCGGCCGAGCACGAGATCAGCGTGCTCTCGGCACGATCCGTGATCGACGCGCTCGACCGCGATCGGTACGAGGTCGTCGCGATCGGGATCACGAAGGAGGGTCGGTGGGAACTCCTGCCGGCCGGTCCGCCGGCACTGCCGTCGCGGGCCACGCCGGAGGCGCTCGCCGAGGTCGCTCCGGGGTCGGGCACCGAGATCGCGCTCGACCAGGAGCCGGGAGCGCAGGCGCTGGTTCTCCGGGACGGTTCGCGAACGCCGATCGACGTGGTCTTCCCGGTGCTGCACGGCCCGTTCGGGGAGGACGGGTCGATCCAGGGCTTCCTCGAGGTGGCCGGCGTGCCCTACGTCGGTGCGGGCGTCCTGGCCTCGGCGGTGGGGATGGACAAGGCGGTGCAGAAGGTGCTGTTCGCCGCCGCGGGGATCCCGGGCGTTCCCTACGAGGTCGTGCACGAGCGCGAGTGGGAGGAGGATCCCGAGGCCGTGGAGGCGCGCGCCTCGCACCTCGGGTACCCGTTGTTCGCCAAGCCGGCGGCGCTCGGGTCCTCGATCGGGATCGAACGGGTCGACGACCCGTCGCGGCTGCGCGGGGCGCTGGAGACGTCCCTCCGGTTCGGCCGCAAGGCAGTGCTCGAGCGCGAGGCCACCGGCGCGCGCGAGCTCGAGGTCTCGGTGCTGGGCAACGACGACCCGGTGGCCTCGGTCGCGGGCGAGATCGTGCCTCGGGGGCACGCGTTCTACGACTTCGACGCCAAGTACCTCGACGAGCACGGCGCCGAGCTCGTGATCCCGGCCGAGATCTCGGCGGGGACGCTCGAGGAGCTCCAACGCCTGGCGGTCGCCGCGTTCCGGGCGATCGACGGGGCGGGGATGGCCCGGGTCGACTTCTTCCTCATGCAGGACGGGCGGGTGCTCGTCAACGAGGTGAACACGATCCCGGGGTTCACGGACATCTCGATGTACCCGCGGCTATGGGAGGCCTCGGGCCTGCCCTACCCCGAACTCGTCGACCGGCTGATCGAGCTCGCGATCGAGCGCCACGAGGCCGAACGGAAACGAGGAACGGGGGTCTGACGCCTCTGGACCGAGGCCGGCTCGCGTCTACAGGTGGACGACGGGGCAGGTGAGCGTCCGGGTGATCCCCTCGACGCCCTGGATCTTCGCGACGACGAGCTTGCCGAGCTCGTCGACGTTCTTCGCCTCGGCGCGCACGATCACGTCGTAGGGCCCCGTCACGTCCTCGGCCTCGGCGACGCCGGCGATGTCGCGGACCTCCTTGGCGACCTGGGCGGCCTTGCCGACCTCGGTCTGGATGAGGATGTAGGCCTGGACCACGCTGGACCTCCTCGTTCGCGAGACGCTCATGCTATGCGGGCACCCCGAAGCCCGACAAACGCTCGTCCATGCCGCCGGCCGTCGATCGAACCGGAACGGACCGGCGGGCCTCGGTCCGGTCGTCCTCGTGACCCGCGCGCCGCATAATCGAAGGGTGGTCTCCAAGAGGAAGCGATCCAAGCGCGACGACGACCCGCTCGCCGCGTACCGGCGCATCCGAAAGCCGATGCCGCCGCCAGAACGGATCGTGCCCGACAAGCGACGCGAGCTCGAGGACGAGGAGGCGCGCCGCGAGATCGAGGAGGAGCGGTGATCTTCGCCGACCGGGCGGACGCCGGCGCCCGGCTCGCGGGGGCGCTCCGGCATCTGGGTCCCGATGCCGTGGTTCTCGCGATCCCCAGAGGTGGCGTGATCGTCGGTGACGTGGTCGCGCGCGAGCTCGGCGCGGCGTTGGACGTCGTCGTCCCGCGCAAGGTGGGGGCGCCGGGCAACCCCGAGCTCGCCATCGGCGCGGTCGCGCCCGGCATCCGGGTGTTGGATCCGAGGATGGTGCACGCGCTCGGCGTAACCGAGCGCTACCTCGAACGAGAGATCGCGACGCAGGAGGCCGAGATCGAACGCCGCCAGCACGCGTACCGGAGCGGCCGGCCGCCGCACCAGCTGGCGGGTCGCGTGGCGGTCGTGATCGATGACGGGGTCGCCACCGGGAGCACGGCTGTGGCCGCGCTCCGATGGGCGCGGGCGCAGGGCGCCGAACGGGTGGTGCTCGCGGTGCCCGTGGCGCCACCGCAGACGCTCGAGCGCCTCCGCGCCGAGGCGGACGAGGTGGTCGTGCTCGAGACGCCGCAGCCGTTCCTCGCGGTCGGCGAGTGGTACCGGGACTTCGACCAGACCACCGATGAGCAGGTCGTCTCGGCGCTCGCCCGCGCGGCGGGCACGCGCGCGTGAGGATCTTCGAACTCGTAGTCGCGGGGCTGTTCGTGCTCGGTGGTGTGCGCGCGATCTGGTACTGGAGCCGCCGGCCGTTCGAGGGCACCGACGTCGTCGACCACCTGCTCTACGCGCTGTACCTCACGGGTCGGATCGGCCTGTGGTTCGCGTTCGCGGGCCTCTTCCTGATCTATGCCTCGATCGAGGTCCAGGGGCGTGCGGCTCTGGACGATCTCGAGGAGTTCCGCTGGTACCTGTTGGTCCCGCTCGTCCTTGCGGCCATGCAGCTGCTGGGCGGATGGTTCCTTGGTCGGCGCTCGCCCGCGGACGAGACCTGAGACCTACCCGACCGCCTTGACGATCTCGGGCGTGAGCTCGTGGAACCCTTCGAGATGCGCGATGCGTTCGGCCTTCAGGCGATCCACGATCTCGCGGTACTCCTGCAGGCGCCCCTGCCGCTCGTAGAGGCGACGCGGTTGCAGGAGCTCCTCGTCGTCGAGGTCCGGGACCGCCTCGGCCACGCGGTACCCGAAGTCGTCGTCCTCGATCCAGGAGATCGAGCGCTCGGCGATGCCCTTCACGCACGCCGAGGTGTGCGGGATCTTCACCTTCTTCGAGCGCTCGTCGTCGTCCACGCCCCCCACGCGTCCGGTGTTCAGCAGGTAGGTCTCGATCGGGTGGGTCGCGAGCAGCTCGAGGATCCGGTTGCCCTGCAGACCGTGCGGCAGCGGGAAGAAGGGGTTCGTGCCGGGGACCCGCAGGAACTTGCCGGCCTCGGACGCGCCGCCGGCGGAGGTGCCGGTCGTCTCGCCCAGCATGAAGTAGGCGGCGGCCTGCTCCTGATCGAGCTTGGCGACCGCGGGGATGATGTTCTCGTTCCGGTTGAGGATCAGCAGGTAGTCCACGGTCCCGACGTCCATCGCGTCGCGGAACCGCGCGAGGTCGTCCATGCGGAACACCGCGCGCCCGTTCTGCGTGTAGCGCTCCTCGAAGAAGTTCACGTTTCCGTCTTCGTCCTGATACGCGTTCTCGAGGTAGGTCGTCGGCTTGACGACCGCGTTGTAGATGTTGGGCTCGAAGTCGGGATCGAGGCTGAACGTCTTCGCGAAGCACCCGTTCTCCGTCCCGTAGGGCTTGCCGCCGGGCATGAGCGCGACGAAATCATCCTGCACGGGCAACGAGTCGTTCTGCGTCGTGAACGTTGTGGTGGTCTTCCCGGTGCCCGAGAGCCCGATGATCATGAAGACCTTCTCGCCGGCGGCCGTCGGGACGACCTTCAGTCCCGCGTGCAGCGCCAGGCCGCCGAGGTCGTACACCTTCGCGTTCCACATCCGCAGGCCGCCCTTCTTCGACTCGCCGAAGTAGTCGGAGTTCAGGACGCGGGTCACGCCGTGCTCGAGATCGACGGCGATCACGCGGTCGTCCCGGTAACCGGGCGCCTCGAGGTTCGGCGTGTAGATCACGTGCACCTCCGGCTCCCCGCCCGCACCGCCGCGATCGTCGGGCGGGAAGTAGAGCTTCTGCTGCATCCCGGCGATGTTCGCGTTCGCCTGCTCGATCGTCAGCCGGGCCCGCGTCCGGAAGGTCGGATCGTTGCCGATGAAGCCGTCGATCACGATGACGTCCTTGTCGCGGAGGTAGTCGTCCTGGAGCCGGGCGATCTCCTCGAACGCCTCACGGGTCATCGTCATGCCGCTCGAGCGTTCCCCGACCACGTACGTGCTGCCCGAGCTCCGCGAGGTGACCCGGGTCTGGACGTTCACGTTGCCGAACTCGGTGACCCGGCACTGCGCCATCGCCTCGGTGAAGCCGCGGAGCTCGTCCGCGGACGGGTTGTCGTGGACCGTGCGTGCCTCGACCTTCAACGGCTGGCTCCTTCGTCAGGAAAGCTCGCGAGCGCGGGCACGCTCGGAGCGGCCCTTATCCTACCCAAGGCGAGACGCTCGACCGCCGCAAACACGGGCCGCGGAACGGGCCAAGAAGCGGGAAGGGATCGATGGAACTGTCCGAAGACGAGCTGGTCAAGGCCGTCGCGCGCCTGCTGTCGGGGGGCGAGCCGGGCGTCGTGGTCGGTCCGGGCGACGACGCCGCGGTCGTCGAACCCGGCGCCGGCCAGCTCGTGCTCACGACGGACCTCCTCGCCGAAGGCGTGCACTTCGAGCGCGGATCGATCTCGGCGCGGGACCTCGGCGCCAAGGCGATCACCGTGAACGTCTCGGACGTCGCGGCGATGGCGGCGAGCCCCCGATACGCGCTCGTGGCGATCGCGGCTCCGGGCGACGTCGACGCGGCCTGGGTGGTGGAACTGGTCGGCGGGATGCGTGACGCCTGCGCGGAGTACGCGCTCGCGCTCGTCGGCGGCGACACGAACCGGGCGGACCTCGTCGTCGTCTCGGTGGCCGTGGTGGGGGAGGTGGCTCCGGGACGCGCGGTGCTGCGCTCCGGCGCCCGCGTGGGGGACCGGATCGTGGTGACCGGCTCGCTCGGCGCGGCGGCGGGCGGCCTCGCGCTGTCGCGGGCGGCGTCGGGCCGAGCGGCCGACGCCCTGTCGCAGCCGTGGGGCCGCGCGCTGATCGAGGCGCTCGAGCGACCCGTCGCGCGCGTCGGCGAGGCGCAGGTGCTCGCCCGCGTCGGGGCGACCGCGATGATGGATCTGTCCGACGGCCTGTCGACCGACCTGTCCCGACTCTGCGATGCGAGCGGCGTCGGCGCGCGCGTCGTCCTCGGCGCCGTCCCCGTCGCCGAGACCCTCTCCATGGGCGCGGAGATGCTCGAGGTCGACGCCCGGTCGCTCGCACTCTCCGGCGGCGAGGACTACGAGCTGCTCGCGACGCTTCCGGGGGACGCCGTCGAGGCCGCCCGCGCGGACTTACAGGCGGGGTTCGGCGTCGACCTGTCCGAGATCGGCGAGATCGTGGAGGGATCGTCCGTCGTTGCAGTGGACGCCGACGGCCGGACGACGCTCCTCGCGCCCTCGGGATGGGATCACTTCGCCCAGGGGTAGCCTGGGTCTCGTGGACGATGACCTCCGACCACCCCGGCCCAGGGTGCTCTCGATCGCCGGTTCGGACTCGGGCGGCGGCGCCGGGATCCAGGCCGACCTGAAGACGTTCAGCGCGCTCGGCGTGTTCGGGATGACCGCGATCACGGCCGTCACGATCCAGAACACCCTCGGTGTGAGCGGGTACGAAGCGCTCCCGCCGGAGGTCGTGGGCGATCAGATCCGCGCCGTCGTGACCGACATCGGCGTGGACGCCGCCAAGACCGGGATGCTCGCATCGGCCGAGATCGTCGAGGCGGTCGCCGAGGCCGTCGCGGAGACGGCGATCCCGAACCTCGTCGTGGATCCGGTCTCGGTCTCCAAGCACGGCCATCGCCTCCTCGACGAGGACGCCGTCGGAGCGCTGCGCAACCGCATCCTGCCGCTCGCGACGCTCGTCACGCCGAACCTGCCCGAGGCCGCCGTCCTCGCCGGCTTCGACGTGACCGACCGCGACCTGATGCAGGACGCCGCCGAGACGATCCAGGCGATGGGGTCGGACGCCGTCCTGGTCAAGGGCGGTCACCTGCCCGGCGCGACCGGCGCCGACGACCTCTTCTTCGACGGCGACCGGATGGCGTGGATCGCGGGGGAGCGGATCGAGACGCCGAACACCCATGGGACCGGGTGCACCCTGTCCGCGGCGATCGCCGCCCACCTCGCTCGGGGCGCCGAGCTCCTCGAGGCCGTTCGCGAGGGGAAGGCGTTCGTCACCGAGGCCATCCGGGCCGCGCTCCCGTTGGGCGGCGGGATCGGGCCCGTCGATCAGCTCTGGGGGATCCAGACCTAGGCCTTGGCCGCGCCAAGACAACGCGGGTTCCGAGCGAGATCAGATGCCTGAGATGTCTAGACGGCGCGCTGGACCTTGCCGGCCTTGAGACAGCTCGTGCAGACGTGCAGGCGCTTCGGCGTCCCGTTCACAAGCGCACGGACGCGCTGCACGTTGGGGTCCCACCGCTTGGGGGAGCGGCGGTGCGAGTGGGAGACCTGCATACCGAAGAACGGCTTCTTCCCGCAGATGTCGCAGACGGCTGCCATGGCTCATCGAGGGTAGCAGACGTCCTCGACCTCCTTGCGTAGGAGGGTCCGAGGGACGTCGAGATCGTGTGGTTCGACTTGCAAAGGGAGGGCGTGAAGGCGTCAACTACCTCTGGCGATGGCGAGGGAGGGCGACATGGTCGAGATGGACCCGGTCGAGCTGGCCGCGAGAAGCCCCGACGTCTACGTGTTCTATGAGGACACGACAGACTTGGTCGGCCCGTTCGTTCCGGAGAGGCATAAGGACTACCGCTTCCTGGCCAACATGGAGGCCTGCCCGGAAAGCAGCTGGTCGTGGTCGGGGCTCGCGATCGTCGAGACGAAGAACCTCTACCACCTGCACGGTTTGGCGGAGGCGGCGGTGATCGAACAATCAGACCACGTGGGCGATACAGCCAAGCCGGTGAAGTTCGGGGCGAAGGTACTTCGTAGTCCGCCGCATTTCCCGAACTTCGGCTTCGCGCGACTGGGAGTCGTGGAGGGCAGCGCGCAAGCAGTGCTGGACGAGATCGACAACCGCGCCGGGTACAGCGGTTCGGCAATGGTCTCGGGGACGTTCGAGATCCTCGTCGAGCTCGGATCGGACGACCCCCACGACTTCTGCGAGCTCCTCATGGCCCTCGCTGAAATCTCCGGCGTCACTGGCGTTGAAGCGGGTCAGGTAACGGGGGAGTGGTACTACTACCGACCACGGAAGCGCCGGGTCGGCCGGCCGGAGGATGAGGAAGGCTAGCCCAGGCGTTCGGTGAGGTCCTCCACCCGCGCCAGCTCCCGGGCGGATCGCAGGCTCTCCAGCACCGGCCGAGTCCGGCCGAGAAGCTCCCGAGCGCTCTCCTTCTGGCCGCCATGGGCGAAGACCTCGGCCAGCGCCAGTCCCGTCCTCGCGGCTTCCCAGCCAGCCTCGATCTCCGTGAAGCCGGTGAGCGCGCGCTGAAGCTTGTCGACGGACCCTTCGCGGTCATCGGCGGCATACGCCGCCAGGGCCTCGAGCCGATCCGCGTAGCTCGAGAGGGCACGGAGCCCGGCTTCCTCGGCGTGTTCACGAGATGCTTGCACGACGAGCGGCGCCCGGTCCCAGGCCTGCTGTTCGGCGAGGAGGTCGCATCTCGCCTCGAGGACGATGCCTCGCGCGTAGCCGTGCCACAACGTGTCGGGCAGGATGAGAGCGTCGCCCGCCTCCTCGAACAGGCCCCGCCGAGTGAGGAGCATGGATTTCCAGACCGCGAGCCCAGCGGAGAACCGTTCCTCCTCGCCCTCCAACCACCTGATCACCTCACCGATACGATCAGCGGCAG
>Ga0307287_10000223_pt1 | contig 21339 bp, 18 predicted proteins | sample ER_DNA_141_FD_194485 | JGI IMG/M metagenome (GOLD analysis project Ga0307287, IMG submission 194485) | Bulk soil microbial communities from the East River watershed near Crested Butte, Colorado, United States - ER_DNA_141 | ecosystem: Environmental > Terrestrial > Soil > Floodplain | place...
TCCTGCTCGCGCCATGGTGGGCAGTCACGGAAGGCATTGCCGCCGTCGTCACACCCTTCATCATTCTGGCGTCGGTCGCCAGTCTGGTGGTGCGCTACGTTCGCGGCACCGAGACCGTACGACAGCAGATCTTGTGGCTCATGATCGCGGTGGTTCTGGTGATCTTGATCAACGTGCCGGTCTGGTTCGCCATCCCGACGGGGCAGAACATTCTGCTCCTGTTGAGTTTCCCGTTGATCCCTGCGGCGGTCACCATCGCGGTACTGCGGCACGGCCTCTACGACGTACGCATCGTCGTCTCACGGGTAATCATGTACGCCCTGCTGACTGGGGCTGTCATTGCGGTGTACGTCGGACTGGTTGCGGTGCTTGATCGGATTCTTCGCGGCGCTGGGGCGCCGGTGGTGGCCGCGCTGGCGATCGCATTAGCGTTCAACCCCGTGCGAGTGCGCCTGCAACGCCTCGTCGATCGCGCGGTGTACGGCGCGCGGCACGACCCGGTAGCCGCGGTGTCCGCGGTCGGGCAGCGGCTGGCCGGTGACGACCTCAACGGGGTTGCCAACGCACTCCGCGACTCTCTCCGGCTCAGCTACGCGGCGATCGAGAGCCCGGACGGCGACATTGTGGCAAGCGGGGAGCCCTCAGCCAACCCCCAGAGCTGGCCACTCAGCTATGACGGCCAGCTGGTCGGGAATCTGGTGGTGGGCCCGCGCCCAGGTGAGGACCGGCTCTCCCGCGCAGATCAGAAAGTCGTGGACCTGGTGGCCACTCCGATGGCGATCGTGCTGCATGCACGGGCGCTCACCGAGGACGTGAAGGCCTCACGAGAACGCGTCATCGACGCCGCCGAGGAGGAACGCACCCGACTGCGCCGCGAGCTCCACGACAGCCTCGGACCGCTCCTTACCGGTGCAGCATTGAAGGCAGACGGCATTGGTCTTGCGGCACGCCACCGACCAGAGCGCGCCGAATCGCTGGCAAACGAGTTGGCCGAACAGTTGCGTCACGCCGTCGAAGCCGTACGACAACTCGCGTACGGACTCCGGCCGGCCGCGCTCGATGAACTCGGTCTGGTCGGGGCTCTCAGGGAAGAGGGCGGCCGGCTAGGTCCGGTCAAGGTGACCATCGATGCACCCGAGACGCTGCCGGCCCTGCCATCGTCAGTGGAGGTGGCCGCGTACCGGATCGCCGCCGAGGCTCTCACCAATGTCGTCCGGCACTCTGATGCCACGCTTGCCTCCGTACGGCTGATCACCGCCGACGGCACCCTGAAGATGATCATCACTGATGACGGCAGCCCTAGCGCCCCTTGGGCACCGGGGTTGGGATTGACATCGATTCAGCTCCGGGCGTCCGAGGTCGGCGGGGCATGCCAGGCCGGTCCCACCGCCGAGGGTGGCCGAGTGGCGGCGACCCTGCCATTGCGAGCCGACCGATGATCAAGATCTTGGTCGCTGATGATCATCCAGTGGTCCGCGACGGGCTTCGCGCGCTGTTCGCCGAGTACCCCGACATCACCTTGATCGGCGAGGCCGCGACCGGCCGCGAGGCGATCAAGGCTGCAGTGATCGACCAACCGGACGTGATCATCATGGATCTCGCAATGCCGGACACCGACGGGTTCAGCGCCACTGCAGAGATCAGCCGGGTTGCACCCGAAGTGGCTGTGCTGATCTTGACGATGAGCGACGATGACGTCACCGTGACCAAGGCGATGCGGGCTGGCGCCCGTGGTTACCTGCTCAAGGGAGCGACCAAGGAAGAGATTCTTCGCGCCGTCACGGCGGTCGCCGACGGCCAAGCGATCTTCGGCCCGTCGGTGGCCCAGCGGATACTGGCCCGACTCGGTGCGCCGGCAACTGGTGACGACCCGTTCCCACAGCTGACCCCGCGCGAGCATGACGTTTTGAGACTGCTTTCCCTGGGCTTATCCAACTCCGCGATCGCCGATCGACTTGGACTCTCGCTGAAAACCGTCAACAACAACACCTCCGCGATCTTCACCAAGCTCAACGTCGCTACCCGTACCGAAGCAGCGATCCTCGCTCGAGACCGCGGACTTGGCTAAGCCTTCGTGATCGCCAGAGCCTCGCCCACCTCGATGCGCGTCGCGAGCGTCTCGGCCTTGATCCAGTCCTTGTGGCCCAGCACGTCGCCGCGGTCCGGGAGGGTCAGCACAATCCTGTCGGTCAGCTCAAGCCCCGCGTCCTTGCGCATCGTGTTGACCGTGTGGATGAGCTCATAGACCTGGCCTCTGAGCTCGAGCTCCGCGTCGATCTCGGTATCAAGGGCGACCGACACCGTTTCGTTGTACGCGATCGTCCAGCCGGAGATCTCGACCCGCTCACCGCGGATCACCTCCTCCGCCTCGAGCTCTTCGCCAGCGACGCGCAGCCGGCCCCCGCCGAGCTCCTCCACCTCACCGCGTTCCAGCGCCGTCTTGATCTCGGGCACTTTCCGACCCAACCGTGGCCCGAGCACCCGAAGGTTCGGTAGCAGCCGAACCTGAGCCACGGGACCCTGGTCGAAACCGACCTCATCCACCCGCAGCTCCTCGGCGATTTCCTGCGCATGTTCCCGGGCGAGCCGTGCGCCGCGCACGTAGACCCGGCGGAGCGGTTGGCGCAACTTCACCCCGGCGGTGCTGCGCGCTTCCCGACCGAGCTCCACGATGCGGCGTACCTCAGCGATCTCGGCGAGGAGGCGCTCGTCCGGCTCACCCAGCTCGGGCCAGCCTGCGAGGAAGATGCTGTCCGGCGCTTCTGCGCAAGGGTCGGCGACCAGGTTTCGCCACAAGTGATCGGCGAGGAAAGGCATCACCGGCGCGATCACCCGCAAGCCGGTCACAAGGGCAAACCAGAGGGCCCGGAACGCGGCGTCGTCGTAGCCGTAGAAGCGTCGCCGAGATCGCCGGATGTACCAGTTGGAGAGGTCGTCGACGAAGGACTCGAAAGCGGCGATCAGCCGGTGCGTGAGCTGCTCCTCGAGCGCGGCGGTTGCGTCGGTGACCAGCTTCTTGGTTCGCTCAAGGATCCAGCGGTCGAGGGGGCGCAGTTCGACCCCGACCGGGCCAGGCGCAAGATCACTAACCGTTGGCCGAAAGCCCTCGATATTGGCGTATCGCACAAGGAATCCGACCGAGTTCCACAGCGTAAGGAGCTTTCGCTTGATCTCATGCGCCGGCCCGTAGCCGAAGAGCAGGTCGCGGTCAGGCGGCTGGTCGCAGTACTGCCAGCGCATCACGTCGGCGCCCATCCGGGCGAACGCCTCCTCGGCTGGAATGAGATTCCCCCAGGAACCATGCATAGGACGCCCGTGCTCGTCGAGCATCTTCTCGTAGCCGAGAACAGACCGAAACGGCGCCTTATCTACGAGACAGACCGACATGAAGAGCTGCGAATAGAACCAGAGCCGGATCTGCTCGCGCATCTCGGAGACCCAGTGAGCCGGAAACCAGCTTTGCCAATACTCATGATCCGGAAGGTCGGCACCCGTGAGCTCGTTGGCAGCACCTGTCCCGTAGCCGCCCTCCACCCACTCCGGGTTCTGCCAGCCGAGCGTCGAGAAGGGCACGATTCCTGCGTCGAGCCAAACGTCGCCGATTTCAGGGATCCGCTGCACGCCTTCTGTCTCGCACGCCGGGCAGCGGATCTCGACGGCATCGATCCATGGACGATGGAGTTCGACGAGTTGATCCATCCCGGCCGTCGCCAGCTCCTTGAGCTCCGCGCGGGAACCGACGACCGTGACGTGGCCGCATCCGCAGGGGTAGATCGGAAGCGGCAGCCCGAAGTAGCGGCGGCGGGAGATGTTCCAGTCCCCCATGTTGCGGAGCCAGTCGTCCATGCGCTTGCCGAAGTACGCCGGCGTCCACTCCACGGTCGCGTTGGCCGCAAGCAACCTCGGCCTTACGTCATCAACGGAAATGAACCAGTCGTCAGCGATGCGGAAGATGAGCGGCGTATTGCAGCGCCAGCAGAATGGATAGCGGTGCGTGTACTCGGCCGCCGCGACGAGGCGGCCGCGGTCGGCGAGATCGGCCACGATCTGCTCCGCCGACTCCGATGTAGAGAGCCCATGCAGCCAGCCGAAGCGATCGTAGAAGCGGCCAGCCTCGTCCACCGGCATGACGATGGGAAGGTCATGTACGCGGGATAGCTCGAAATCCTCGGTGCCGCACCCAGGCGCGATGTGGACGATGCCGGTGCCCTCATCCATCGTGACCTCGTCCCAACTGATGACGCGGTGCGCGATGCCCTTGGCAGCCGGCAGGTGGTCGAAGGGCCCGTCATAACGCCATCCCACAAGATCAGCACCCCGGCGCCGTTCGACGTAGGTCTCGTCGGGGTAGCGCTTGACAGCCACCCACTCGCCGTTCTCCTGGAGGCCATACTCCTCATCCGGATGAACCGCGGCAGCCACATTTGCCGGCAGCGTCCAAGGCGTCGTCGTCCAGATTGTGAGCGACTGGCCGGGCCGGTCGATGAGCGGAAAGCGAACGAAGAGCGAGGGATCGATGCGCTCCTCGTAGCTTCCGACCAGTTCGTGCGCCGAGATTGACGTGCCGCAACGCGGACACCACTCGGTGGACCGATGGCCGCGATACAGCCAGCCGCGTTCGTGCACGAGCTTGAGGAAGCGCCAGATATAGGAGATGTTCGTGTCGGAGAAGGTGTAGTAGTCGTTGCCCCAATCCATCCATTGACCCAGGCGCTTCGACCCTCGGATCAGCTCCTGCGCCGACCACGCAACCTTCTCCCGGCACTTGCGGGCGAACTCGGCGAGCCCGTACTCCTCGATATCGCGCTTGGAGTTGAGGCCTAGCTCTCGCTCGACGCCGACCTCGATCCAAAGACCCTGGCAATCGAAGCCGTTCTGGTAGCGCTGATCGAATCCGCGAAGCGCCTTGTAGCGCTGGAAGACGTCCTTGAGGGTGCGGCCCCAGGCCGTGTGTACGCCGAGGGTCTTGTTGGCGGTGACTGGACCGTCGATGAAACTCCAGACCGGGCCCCCATGGTTGCGTTCACGTAGCCGATCGAAGATACGGCGTTCCTCCCACCAGCTGAGGATCTCTTCCTCGAGGGTGGGATGGTCGGGAACGGGTGGAAGCTGTCTGAACATGCGGGAAGTCAGTGTAGTGGGCGAAGCAGTCTGACGCTTCACGAGGCTTCGCCGCTTCCATACGGTCTGGTAATGATCAACCATGATCGACTTCAGACATTCGGGCGATAGGGTGCCGACATGACGGCGCAACCCCGTTATGACTTTTCCCTTGCGGACAAAGTCGCCGTTGTGACCGGCGGCGCCTCCGGCATCGGCTCGGCGATCGTCGATGCGTACTCGGCGAAGGGCGCGACCGTCGTGGTACTGGACCTGGCGCTGGATGCCGCTCAGCTCAAGGTCGGTGAGGGTAGCGCGGCCGGGGCCTTCGGCTGCGACGTGACCAACGAGCAGTCGGTCATTGATGCGATCAGCGCGGCGAACGCACAATTCAGTCGCATCGACGTACTCGTCAACTGCGCCGGTATCGGGCTGATGCGTCCCGCCGAGGAGCTCTCCGTCGACGCGTGGGATCTCACGATGGCCGTCAATCTGCGGGGCGCGTTCCTGGTCAGTCAGCAGGTGGGCCGGATCATGCTCGCCCAAGGGAGTGGCACCGTGATCAGCATCGCCTCTCAGGCCGCGACCATCGCGCTGCCTGGCCACGCTGCGTACTGCGCATCAAAGTTCGGCCTGGTCGGCCTGACCAAGGTGCTGGCTCTGGAATGGGCTGGCCGAGGAGTCACAGCCAACACGATCAGCCCGACAGTGGTGCTCACGGCGCTCGGCAAGGCGTTTTGGGATAACCCGGAGGGCGAGGCGCTGAAAGCCCAAATCCCGACGCAGAGGTTCGCCCAACCTGAGGAGATCGCTGCCGCCGCTGTCTTCCTGGCCAGCGATGCCGCGAGGATGATCAACGGCGTGGACTTGCTAGTCGACGGCGGCTACACCATTCGCTAGAGAGGACCTACTGCCATGACCCAAACCGCCACTGGGACGACGAGCAGCATCCCGCAGAAGATGCGGGCCAGCGTGCTGACGGGTGTGAGAGCGCTCAGCATCGAGCAGGTGCCGACACCTCCGACGGCCAGCGACGAGGTACTCGTGGAGGTGTCTGCCGTAGGAGTCTGCGGCTCCGATACCCACTACTACCGGCACGGACGAATCGGTGACTTCGTGGTCACCAGCCCCTTGATCCTCGGCCACGAGTTGTCGGGCCGCATCGTTGCAGTCGGCGATGAGGTCCCGGAATCCAGGATTGGTGAGCGAGTGGCCATCGAGCCTCAGAAGAATTGTCGTCGCTGCCGTGAGTGTCGCGCTGGTCATTACAACCTCTGCCCCAACATGGAGTTCTACGCCACGCCCCCGATCGATGGAGCCTTCGCGCAGTACTGCGTGATCCGTACCGAATTCGCCCACCGCGTACCGGACTCAATGTCCGACGAGGCGGCCGCCTTGCTGGAGCCGCTTTCGGTGGCTGTGACGACGATGCGCAAGGCGGGAGTGAGTCCTGGCTCCAGCATCCTGATCGCCGGCGCAGGACCGATCGGGATCATGTGTGCCCAGACCGCACGAGCCTTCGGCGCGGCGGAGATCATCGTTACCGATCTTGTGGCCGAGCGCCGAGAGCGTGCGTTGCGTTACGGCGCTACCCGGGTGCTCGATCCTCGGGAGACCGACATCGCGACCGCCGGGCTCGATGTCAACGCTTTTGTGGACGCCAGCGGGTCGCCGCATGCAGTGATGTCGGGGATCAAGGCAGTACGTCCCGCAGGCACCGCGGTACTCGTGGGCCTCGGTTCATCTGAAATGACTTTGCCCGTGGAGCACATCCAGAACCTCGAGATCTCCGTCACGGGCATCTTCCGCTACACCGACACCTGGCCGGCCGCCATACACCTGGTGGCCAGCGGCTTAGTTGATCTTGATTCACTCGTCACCGGACGTTTCGATCTTGAGCGCGCCGACGAGGCGCTGGAGAGCGACCAGGATCCGAGCAGCCTCAAGTCGGTGGTCTATCCCAACGGCGTCTCGAACGCCGACCACTAGGTCTCGCCTTCATCGGATGCCGCGGTAGTCGTCTGCAGTCATACATCAATGATCATTGCGCGCTGACCGCCCATGCCAGTCACCTGCGGTAGGCGGTCAGCGCGCTCTCGATCACTCGCCAGACTTGGGTTCCACCAGTACGAGCCAATTGCCGCTGTTGTCACGCATGACGGCCTCCACCCCGTACGGGCGATCGGACGGCGGCTGTGGAAATTCCACTCCCTGCGCACTGAGGTCCTCGTAAGTCTTCTGGCAGTCGTCAACCCTGAGTCCGAGGCCGCCCATTCGGCCGTTGGCGAGCGCGCGGCGTACGACGTCGGCCATCTCGTCATCCAGCGGAGGGCCCGGCACCATCAGCGTGACCTCCAGCTCAGGCTGGTCCGGGTGCCCCACAGTGATCCAGCGGTAGTCGCCCAACGAAGTGTCGGTGCGGGCCTCGAACCCGAGTACGTCGGTGTAGAACTTCTTGGCTTCGTCCTGGTCGGTGACGTAGACAGTTACCAGGGAAACGTTTGTGATCATGGCTTGAACGTTAGTGCTCGAACCCTTCAGCCGGCTTCTCCGGAATTGCTCTCTCTTGAAAGCCGCGCATGAACACGTAGCAGCCGGGAATGTGGGGGACGCCGTTGCCGCCATAACGCTGCTGAAACGCCGACGGCGTCTCGCCCACGAGTGAGCGGAACTTCGCACTAAACGACCCAAGGCTCGTGTAGCCCACCAGCATGCAGATCTCAGTGACCGTCAGATTGGTCGCGCGCAGCAGGTCCTGGGCGCGCTCGATGCGGCGGTGGGTGAGGTACTGAGCGGGCGTTTGGCCATACTCAGCGTTGAAGCTGCGGATGAAGTAGTACTTCGACACTCCTGCGCGCTGAGCGATTGTCGCCACGTTGAGATCGTCGGCGTATCGGCTGTCCATGAGATCACGAGCGCGGCGCAGGTGCGGAAGCAGATCAGACGGCGTGGGCATGCTCGTCAAGCACCTCGTCGATCAGATGTCCGGTCGTCCCAACCGTTGGGCTCGGCAGCGGAGATCGGTAGGCCGGCCCACTGCGGGAACTGAGCTCTGATCAACCGAGCCACCAGTGTGCCGTCAATCTCCATCCACCCAGTCTGGCCTGCGAGAGCCGATGTGGCCTCGGAGGGAGCGACCGCTGCAAGACGGTCCTGTGGTTCCATCAGGTGGTGACAGAGCCTCAAATGGTGCGACGGCTCGGCACCTTTGACGCGGTGATCATCGGGCTGGGCTCGATGCTAGGCGCGGGGGTGTTCGCCGCATTCTCCCCCGCCGCGGCCGTAGCGGGTGCCGGGTTGCTGATCGGACTTGCTGTGGCCGCTCTCGTCGCGTACTGCAATGCCACCGCATCGGCTCAGCTGGCCGCCGAATATCCGACCTCGGGCGGAACCTATATCTACGGCCGGGAGCGACTCGGGCCTTGGTGGGGCTTTCTCGCCGGATGGGGATTTGTCGTTGGCAAGACGGCCAGCTGTGCCGCGATGGCTCTCACCTTCGCTGCCTACGTTGCGCCAGCTGCCTGGGAGCGACCAATCGGGATCGCGGCGGTGATCATCTTGACGACAGTCAATTACTACGGGATCACCCGAACCGCAGGACTGACCAAGATCATTGTCGCGGTCGTGATCGCCATCTTGGTGCTCGTGGTGCTTGCTTCGCTCAGCGGTTCGGATGGGACTGCATCTGTTCGATCGTGGGATCTCTTGGCCAATGGTTGGTACGGCATCTTGCAGTCGGCTGGTCTGTTGTTCTTTGCGTTCGCCGGCTATGCCCGCATCGCAACCTTGGGTGAAGAAGTCCGCAACCCGGAGCGCGCCATTCCCCGCGCGGTCTTGACAGCGCTCACCATCGCGGTGTCGATCTATCTTCTCGTAGGTGTTGCGATCTTGGTGGCTCTTGGCCCGACGGGTGTTGCTTCCAGTCCCGCACCATTGGCCGCGGCGGTGAATGCGGTCGGCTGGGGCTGGGCTGACCTAGTGGTCCGGTTTGGCGCCGCCGCAGCAGCGCTCGGTGCACTGCTCGCCTTGATCGCCGGCGTTGGCAGGACCACTCTCGCCATGGCGCGCCACGATGATCTGCCGCGCTGGCTGGCCGCCGTCCATGAACGCCACCAGGTGCCGCATCACGCCGAAATCGCCATAGCTGGACTGGTGTGCATTCTGATCTTGGTGACTGACCTGCGCGGTGCGATCGGTTTCTCCTCTTTCGGTGTCTTGTTGTATTACTTGATCGCCAACGCGGCTGCGTACACCCAATTGCCCGATCGGCGTCGATTCCCCCGCATCCTGCAGATCGTCGGCATGATCGGATGCGCGATCTTGGTTGTGACGTTGCCACTGAGCGCCGTGGTGACCGGGACGTTGATCTTTGTCATCGGCGTCGGCTATCGAGCCATTCGGGTACGCGTCAGATCGGCGTAGATGTCCCCCGAGTGCGTGCATTCGGGTGATGAGGCAGCGGACCCGCCGACCGTCGCAGCGGTCGGTCGAATATCGTCGGCTCGTGTCGAACAGCCTGCTTGTGGTCCATGTTGATGTTGCGGTCATTCCTGATTTTGTTGAGGGTTTCCTCGCGGCGACGGAAGAGAACGCGATGGCGAGTCGGCGCGAGTCAGGGATTGTGCGATTCGATGTGTTGAGCGATCGCACCGATCCTGCTCACGTAGTGCTCGTCGAGGTCTATCGGGACGAGGCAGCTGCCGTAGCCCACAAGGGCACCGGTCATTATCAGCGGTGGCGCGACGTTGTGGCGCCCATGATGGCCAGGCCACGGCAGGCGATCCGGTACCTGAACAGCTCGCCGGAAGACTCGGACTGGTAGCGGCGTGGTTCGCTTCGATCTCGCAGTCCCAGCCGACATACGATTCGGGGCTGGCCGAGTCAGCGAGGTGCCAGAGGCACTCTCGGGGCTTGGGGCCAGCCGCGTCCTGATCGTCACCGGCCGTACCACTTCACGAGCCGACACCCTTCGATCGGCGTTGCGTGAAGCCGGGATGTCGAGCGTGGTTTTTGGAGTCGCAGCTGAGCCGTCGATCGAGCGAGTGCGGGCCGCTGTCACGCTGCTGGCAGAAGTCGGCTGTGATGCGGTATTGGGCTTCGGCGGCGGCAGCGCGCTGGATGTCGCCAAATCCGTTGCGGTGTTGGCCACCTCGGGCACCGACCCGATTGATCACCTGGAAGTCATTGGTGCCGGCCGCCCGATCGAACAGCCAGGCTTGCCGTGCGTCGCAGTGCCCACTACGGCCGGAACAGGCTCGGAGGTGACGCGTAACTCGGTGCTATCCGGGGGCGGAGTCAAGGCAAGCCTTCGAAGCCCGCTGATGCTCCCGAGGGTCGCTCTCGTCGACCCGGACCTGCTCGCCGGTGTACCCAAAACGACCATCGCGGCCAGCGGCATGGATGCGCTCTCCCAATTGATCGAGCCCCTGCTGTCGCGGCGCGCCAACCCGTTCACCGATGCGCTGGCTCGGGACGGGATTCGCCGCTCTGCTCGATCACTTCACCGCGCATATCGGGAGGGCATGGAAGATCCCGGCGTACGCGAAGACCTCGCGTTGGCCAGTCTCTTCGGCGGCATGTGCCTCGCCAACTCCGGGCTAGGAGCTGTGCATGGGCTCGCCGCTGCGGCAGGCGCGCGGCTCTCCGCGCCGCACGGGGCAGTCTGCGCCGCTGTTCTTGCCGCGACCATGGATGTCGATCTTCGGGCCCTCCGTGGACGAGCGCCCGACCATCCTGCCCTGGACCGGATCAGCGAAGTGGCGACTCTGCTCACCGGTCAGCCTGATGCGCCCCCGGAAGACGCGATTGCCTGGCTACGGCGGTTAACCGCTGCGCTGTCGATCCCTGGTCTGGCAAGCTACGGACTCGATCAGAACGAGATCGCCCCGGTTGTTATGGCCGCTCAGAAGGCAAGCAGCATGCGAGGGAATCCCATTGATCTCAGCGATGAAGAGGTCGGTGAAATCGTGACTCATTCATTGTGATGCTGCTCTGTCACGGCGCTCGGCTCAGATAGCTGTGGCCGGTGGGCGTGGTGATCTTGATCGCGTGATGTTGGCCGTCTAGGCCGCTGGAAAGCTCTTCGACTTTCCAACCGGGCATCTCTCGGGCGTAGTTGCCGCGTTCGCATTCTCCGCGACCGTTGGGATAGATCGTCAGACCACCATCAGAGAAGCGTCGGACGTGATCGATGTGGCGGATCGGCGCGTCACAGAATGGATCCCTGCACCGCCGATCCCGAAGCATGATCAACTTTCTGAGGAAGCCATCGAACTGGCGGCGCAAGGGATCACCGCCGGTTAGCGGACCGCCCACGGGCGCGGCGTACAGCCGGCGCCACCACAGCCGGCCCTTGCTGGTGGCCAAGATGTCGCGGGCGATATCGGCTGGCACTGGTCCATAGCCATCCAACTCCACCGCGGTGTTTTCGTTTGCATCCAACAGGGCATCAAGCGACATCACGATCTGTAGCTCAGCGTTCACATCAGCTGCGTGAGCTTGACCGGTGATGCGTTCCACCAAAGTGTCCGCCATGATCTGGTCCCGGAACCGCGGATCACCGGTGGCTTTCACAGTGTCGGTGTGATCGCGCAGCGCCTTCAGGCAGGCGACGCCTTGCTCGGCCGGCAGATAGCCGGTCAGCAGGCTCATCGTGTCAGGCGCGGGCCGCAGGCTGACCCGACGGTTCTTGCGTTCAGTCCGGCCGCGTTGCACATAACCCTCGCGATCGGCCTCGTACGCATGCTTGCGCGCGGACGCTGCAGCGCTGCGCGGACCCATCCGGAAGATTCCAGCTGCGGTGATCTTCGCGTCCACGTGACGTCTCGTCTGGGCGTCGAGGTGGCGAGTCTCAGTCACCACAAGCGCGGAGACATACTCACTGATCTCTCCGGCGGTCAGCAGGCGGTAGATTTCGGGCAGCTCGAACCACAAAGCCCGAGCTCGGCCCAGCCGACGGCTCGCTTCGAACCCCGAGACCTTGCAAGCCAAACCCAGCTGGTCAGCTATCCCGCGGCCAATTTTGTCGGGGTGGACATCGGCGGCCAACTGCGCTTGCGCCTGCGACTGAGCAAACCGGACCGATTCGGCAGCCTGCAGCGCCGCTGCCGCCGCCTTCAGCTTCTCCAGCCGCGCGATCCGATCAATGCGCACCGCATCCGACGCGCTGGCCGCATCCGTCGCGCACTCGGCAACACCATCGGCTAATCCGGCCAGCACGTCATCCAGCCAATCGGTCAGCGGATCGACGACCGGATCCGCTATCGGCTCGGGAATCAGAGCAACTGCCACGCTTCAGACACTATGGACCAGCACTGACATTTTCGCTCATACGTTCGAGCACATCTCGACTTGATGTCGAGGTCGAAGCCGTCAGGCGTGAGAGGTCTTGCTGCGCCGGTGGTACCACTGCCATCCAGCGGTGACCAGCAGCGCGCCGACCAGCGATCCGATGATCCCACTGGGCCGAAGCCGCAGCCCGTCGCCGGAGAGCAGGCTGATCAGCAGCCCGCCCAGGAAGGATCCGGCAAGTCCAGCCACGAACGCCAGCGTCCAGTCGACGCCCTTGGCCGACCTGCCCAAGATCAATTGAGCGGCGGCACCAACAAGGATGCCGAAGAGAATGAGTCCGAGGATCAGCATGACCGCCCAGCTTAGACGAGGTCGATCGAACGAGGGCCCACTTAGGACTTGTCGCGGTCCATATGGAACAACTTGCGCCCCAGTCGAGGCTCCTGCCCGGTGCCTGCGCACCTGGAGCACGTCCGGTGCGCATAGCTAAACACCGCGCCTTTAGACCTCGGCTTGCCGTGGCATCTGGTACACCTCGCCATCGGATGGAGAATCAGCGAGACGTAGTAGCCGAAGAACACGAGCAGAATAATCCCAACAACTGTTAACAAGTTGCCCTCCGGACTCCTATGCCATGAACGAGCAACTATCAATCGTGCCCGAAAGACGGCTGTGTCATCGGCTGGCTCGCCGATGAACCACGTTAACGCGTGGCGCTCGATGTTGGTGAAGTCGACTTCTGCGTCAGACACCAGTCCGCAGCGCATCGGCATGCGGAAATGTGGGTCGCCGGGTGCTCGGCCGATCGAGATAGAACAACGCGGTCGAGGCGATGTCGTCGTGTAGCGGGCGGTATCTGCCGCCGAACTGCCAGCCCAGGGCCTGGATCTCCACGCGCAGATCGGTGGCGAAATGGATGGGGTCGGGCACGTGCCAGCGGTAGAGACCGAAGCGCTGCTGGCTCTGATAGAGGCCGTCCGGGCGAATCACTTGTGGCATCCCGAGGTACGGCGTGGTGTATTCGGTGTAGCCGCGGCCGGGGACGTCGAAGTTCCAAGCGCCACCGAAATAGTCCTCAGTGCCTGTACCACAGATAGTCGGGTAGTCGTCGTCGCCGTCGAGGTAGACCTTCAGCTCACCCTCGCCCCACCAGCCAGGGGCGTTGACACCCCAAGCCAGGTAGGTGCCGACGTAATGACCCTGGCCGGTGACGCCGTCCACAAGCGAATGCAGGTCGCCCGCCAATAGCGGATTGTTGCGACGGAACTGCGCATGGAGGTAACCGAGCCCGTCGACGTCAAGGTCATTCTCGTACGTCACCTGGTAATACAACTGGGCATCGGCGCCGCCGATGTTCTCCATCGTGAGCCTGGCTTGGCGCTGAAACGGCATCGGCCAATAGGAGTTGAAGCCGCCGTGCGGGTTGGCGGCGATCATGCTGGAGCTGACCTGAACGAACCGGCCCCAGCCGTTGGCGAAGAAATCGCCAACCGGCACCTCGATAGCGGGCTCGGCCGCATCGTCCCAGTACGCCCGCAGCACCAAGGTCCGCCAGTGCTCGAGCCCGGTGGTGAGCCAGATGTGAGTAATCGTGCCGGGACCGTCGATCACGGCCATCGGGAGCGTGGCTCCTGAGCCGATGATCATCGACGGAGAGACCTTCCAGCCCGGTCCAAGATCGCGAGCAGCGTACGCTCCGGTGCCCTCTGTGGCACGCCCGCCGCCGCCCTTGGCGCCATCGACATTTTCAGGACTGATCGATCGGGTTGTGACGGCGCGCAACCGAGCGACCTCGCGGCCAGCCTGCGGCATGATGAGCCTTCCATACGTGAGTTGGCAGAGTCCCGATGAGTGGTGGGCTTTGATTATCGCCGGTGGCGTAGAGCTTCGCCATGGACTGCCTTCCCTCCGATGTCACAGACCGGCCGGGCTATCTCGTCTGATGTCTCAGAGACAAACTCCGAAATCAGGAAGGTGATCGTCATGCGGGTGTTCGTGGCAGGCGGGTCCGGGGTCCTCGGGCGTCGTCTGGTGCCGCAGCTCGTGGCCCGTGGCCATCAGGTGACCGCGACGACGACGAGCGCGGCCAAGCTGGGGCTGCTGGAGCAGTTGAGCGCCGAGGGCGTCGTGATGGACGCGCTGGATGCGGCGTCGGTGGGGGAGGCGGTGGCCGCGGCCCGGCCGGACGCCATCGTGCACGAGATGACGGGGCTTTCCGTGGCGCACGCCGGCAAGCCGAACCTGAGGAAGGCTAACCGCTTCTTCGCCGCCACTAACCGGCTCCGCACCGAGGGGACCGACCACCTGCTGGCCGCGGCCCAGGCGACCGGCGTCTCCCACTTCGTCGCGCAGGGCCACGCCAGCATGAACGGAATTCGCAAGGGCGGCTGGGTCAAGACGGAGGAAGACCCGCTGGAGGTCCTGGAGGGGACGAAGGCGATCCGCCATCTCGAGGACGTCGTCGTCAAGGCTGGAGGCGCGGTCCTGCGCTACGGCGGGTTCTACGGGCCGGGCGCTTGGGACGAGCAGCTCGCGCTCGTGCGGAAGCGGCTGTTCCCCCTGGTCGGGGGTGGCACTGGCTACGTCTCGTGGGTGCATGTCGACGACGCGGCGAGCGCTACCGTCCTGGCTTTGGAGCAGAGCGCGAAGGGCGTGTTCAACATCGTCGACGACGAGCCGGCGCCCGTCAGCGCGTGGCTTCCGTTTCTCGCGGAGTGCGCCGGGGCCAAGCAGCCGCGCCGAATCCCGGCATGGCTGGCGCGGCTGCTGGCCGGCGAGATGGCGGTAGGCATAATGACCGAAGGGCGTGGCTTCTCCAACGCCAAGGCCAAGCGGGAGCTCGGCTGGCAGCTGCGCTATCCGTCGTGGCGGCAGGGTTTCACGGAAGAACTCAGATGACCCGGGGCGAGGAGTTCGAGGAGCTGCGGCCGCTCCTGTCCGCGATCGCCTACCGGATCCTTGGCAGCGTGGCCGAAGCAGAGGACGCGGTCCAAGAGACCTGGCTGCGTTACGAGTCCTCTCCGACACAGCCCACATCGACCAAGGCGTTCCTCTCGGCCGTGGTCACGCGCATCTCGATCGACGTGTTGCGCTCGGCGCGCGTCCGGCGGGAGACCTACGTCGGGCAGTGGTTCCCCGAGCCGTTGCTTAGCGACCCCTATGAGGATCCGGCGCGGTCGGCAGAACTGGCGGACTCGGTGTCGATGGCGGCACTGTTGCTGCTCGAGCGGCTGACCCCGCTCGAACGAGCGGTCTTCGTGCTCCGGGAGGTGTTCGGGTTCGGCTTTCCGGAGGTCGCAGTCGCCGTCGAGCGTTCGGAGGCGGCGTGCCGCCAGCTCGCGGTCCGGGCGCGACGCCACATGGACGTCGGGCGCCCTCGGTTCGAGGCGGACCGCCGGGAACGCGAGGAGCTGGCGGCGCGGTTCTTCGATGCGCTCCGGGATGGCGACATCGACGGAGTGAGGGAGTTGCTCGCTGCCGACGTCTCGATGGTCGGGGATGGGGGTGGCAAGGCGCCCGCATTCGCCAGGGGCGTGATCGGTGCCGACAACGTGGCCCGCGTGCTCGCCTCGATCCTCCCGGCGCTCGCCAAGATCGACGCGAGAGTTGAGCCACGCGAGCTGAACGGCCAGCCGGGCGCGATCCTTTGCGATCGGAACGACAAGGTCGTCGGCACGTTGACCCTGGACGTGCTCGGCGGGCGGATCCAAACGATCCGCTCGGTGGTCAACCCCGACAAGCTCGGACACGTGGGTCCGGTGGCGGACCCCTGGGCGTTTACCCGCGAGGTGAATCAGGCTCGCCGCTCGACCGATTGACCGGAACCAATCACAAGTCGACGACGATCCCCTCGGTCGGTTTTGCGCTGCAGATCAGGACATTTCCGTCGGCTGGTTGCTCCAGCGGCTCCGGGTCGTACCTGATCCCGCCGGACAGCAGCGCAGTTTCGCAGGTGTGGCAGACGCCCGTACGGCAGGACCAGCGGGTAGGCACGTTGCACGCCTCGGCGAACTCCAGCAGGCTGCCGTATTGCGAACCCCAGTTGGCCGCGATGCCGCTACGCGCGAATGACACGGCGGGACCTTGGCCGGGCGGTCCGGCGGGCAGATGCGGCGGCCCCGCTGACAAGGCCGCTATCCCGGGGGTCAGAGCCCCCTCCGCACCGAATGTTTCGATGTGGACACGCGCCGGATCCAGACCGTAGCTTCCTAGGCCAGTCCGAAGCTCAGCCATGAAGGAGACCGGACCGCAGAGATAGGCATCGGCGTCCCTCGGCAGCTTCAGGTCCTTGATCAATTCGGCGGATAACCGTCCCCGTGTCACATAGTCGGGGCCTTGACGATCAATGGCCGCGGGACGGCTGTACGCGATCTGGCTGTGACTATGTGCGAGCCCCTGCAGCAAGGTTCGAGCCTCCTCGGCGAAGGAATGCTCCGATCCGCTACGCGCGCCGTGCAACCACCAGACCTCGCGCGGCGATTGCGCCTGCACGAGGGCATGCAGCATCGAAAGCACCGGTGTGACGCCCACACCCGCGGAAAGCAGCAGCACGGGACCGTCACCTTCGGTGAGGAAGAACGTTCCGCGCGGCGCCGCGACGTCGAGCGAGTCGCCAATGCGCACGTGACCGCGCAGATACTCCCCCGCCAAGCCGTGTGGTTCTTGCTTCACGCTGATCCGGAAGGTCTCCGAACCGGGTCGGTTCGACAAGGAATATGTACGGATCAGCGGCGCATGATCCTCGCCGCTTCGTAGTCGGAGCGTGATCGATTGACCGGGCAGCCAAGTTGGCAACGGCGTTTCATCGGGGCTGCCCAGGGACACTGAGAAGACGTCTCGGCTTTCGGTATGAATGTTGATCACCTGAAGCGAGCGGAACCCGGTCCACGCCGGCGGTGGGCTAGCAGCGGCCGCAGTCAGGCCGATATTGCCCCCTCCCTGGGAGGAGCGGCCGTCGCCCTGCTGCACCAGGCTCTGCAACGAACCCTTCCAGCCAGGGCTCAGAGCCGGGATGCGGAGCGCTCGTTCAAGATCATCCTTCGGATGCCCTGGCAGGTACAGCAGTGCGTCTATCTCAGCAACGGAGACTCCCTGTGGGCCGGTGCTGATCTTGATGATGTCCTGGCCTGCCGCGACATGGCCCTCGGTGATCACGCGCAGGTAGAACCCCGGCCGGTGATGCGCAACCATCAGCGACGCCATCCGCGGCTCACCCATTCGAATCCCCACGCGATAGCAGGTGACTCGGGGCTGGCTGACCTCGAAGACCGCCTCGCCGATCTGGTACCGATCACCGATGCACACCTCATCGTCGGGTAACCCGTCGACGGTGAAGTTCTCGCCAAATTGGCCGTACTCGAAGTCGTCGCGCTGCAGTTCATTTGCCCAGTGACGATAGGAGTCCAGCTGGTACACCAGCACCGCCCGCTGCTCGCCGCCGTGACCACCCAGGTCGCCCTGACCATCGCCCTCAATGTTGAGCCGTCGCACCATGCGAGGGCCCGACACGGGTTTCTTCCAGATGCCGGTATGGACGATTCGGTCGTGCCACGAAACATCGCGCGGCAGCCCCACATTCAACGCGACGAGCTTCGCCACCGGCGATCACCTCCTTTCATCCCAGAGCTAGCGCAGAATCTCGATGAGCAGCACTCATGCGTAAGGGCGCCGGCGGCGCCACCAACCATCACGTAGAGCTCGTGCCACATCTCCGCGCCGTAGGCTGACGAAGCTTCTTCCACGGCTACATTCTGGTCTTAAGTCGCCATGTTGCGCCTCAGTGCGTCCAGCGCCAGCTCGACGACGCGATCCAAGGTGCCGGGCTCGGGGAACAGATGAGTCGCTCCCGGCACAACGGCGATCTCCGAGGGCCCGGACAGTCGAGCGGCAGCAGCCCGGTTCAAAGCCAGTACCTCGACGTCCCGACTGCCCACGATGAGCAGCGTCGGCATCCGGACTCGTTCCAGAGCATCCCCGGCCAAGTCCGGTCGGCCGCCTCGTGAGATCACCACGTTGACCAGCTCGGGAACCTCGGCTGCGGCCTGTAGGGCGGCTGCCGCACCCGTACTGGCGCCGAACAAGGCCACCGGCAATCCGCGCGTGTCGGGCCGCTCGCTCAGCCATCGAATTGCACCGCTGAGCCGAGATGCCAGACGCGGGATATCGAACCGAATGTGCCGCGTACGGTTGTCGACCTGCTCCTCCTCGGGAGTGAGCAGATCCATCAACAGCGTCGCGTAGCCAGCCGCCTGCAACCGTGCGGCGACCATCCGGTTTCGCGGACTGCGTCTGCTGCTGCCGCTGCCGTGCGCGAAGAGCACCACTCCTGCGGCACCAGCGGGAACGACCAAGTCGCCGTCCACACTCACCCCGGCCACAGGAATCCGTACGCTGCTCGCAAGATCACCAACCACGAGCCAAGTGTCCCCCAGGGCCGCGAAGCTCAGTCTGGCCTGTCTTCACGGATGCTGAGATGCCGGCGGCGGGGTGGAACGAAGCGGCTTCGACAGGTTTACTAGCCCGATGGGTCGGCTGCCCACACCGTCCGTGGGCTTACTTGTTGCGATGCTCGTATTGGGAATCGCCTTTGTCGTCGACGGTGGAGGCACCGACCGCAACGGCTCCGCGATCCCGGCTCCGGCTGACACCGCGTCGGCGTCCGGCAACGCCACACCTCAAGCCCCGACGGCCCGGCCGAAACGATCGGCACCAGCGCCAACATCGGGTACGAGACGAATCCGGCAAAGTGAGCGCGGACCGACCCACACGTCTGCGCCACGCCCACGTCGGTCGCAAAAGTCACCCCCAGCCCCCGGCAATCGTCGAACCCAATCAGGCGCCAGGCCACCGGTCCAGCGCGGCGGAGTTGTCTATCTCACGTTCGACGACGGGCCCGGCCCGTACACACCCGCCATCCTCAATATCCTGCGAGTCACGCATTCCACAGCCACCTTCTTCGAGCTCGGTTTACGCCAAGCCGAGTACCCAGCCGAGCCTGGCCGGGTCCGAGCCCAGGGCAGCGCAGTCGGCAATCACACGTACAACCACCCAAATCTGACGAAGCTGACACCCCGCCAGATCCGTTGGCAGCTAGCGCACGGACCCCGCGGGCATTGCATCCGACCGCCCTACGGAGCGACCGACGCAACCGTGCAACGCGTCTTGGCTGAACGAGGCCTTCGTCAGGTGTTGTGGACTGTCGATACCAGGGACTGGAGCCGGCCCGGCGTCGAACACATCGTCAAGATCGCGACAGGTCCGAACGTGCAAGCTGGAACCATCGTGCTGATGCACGATGGCGGGGGCAACCGCTCCGAGACGGTTGCAGCGCTGCCGCAGATCATCACAGCGCTTCAGCAGCGCGGCTATGTGATACGCCGCATCCCTGGCTGTTGAGCCTCGAGTGCGCGGCGATCAGCCTCAGCTCGCGTTCCTATCCGAACGGCCAAGCACATGTGGGGCTGTTATTCAAGCCTCGTTTGTCTAATCCGACTGCGATATTTTGTTGCCCAGCCGCCGACCCGAGTGCCGGTTGGACGGAGATAGGTCGAGCGTATGCGAGCACGTGCGCTGGTCATAGCCGGGGTAGCCGTCGCCCTAGTCCTTCTGGTCACGGCTCCGGTGGTCGGGCCCGCCCACGATCATTTACTGCCACCGGCGGCCGGCGCGGGGACCCCATCGCCGCGGTCGAGCACCAGCTCGCCCAGTCTCGACACGTCCACTGGCGAGGGCACTGTGCCAACCACCTTCAAGACCCAGCAGCGCCTCCCCTTCGAGGCGCCCGTCGAGCTGAGCTCGGCGAACGGGCAACTGCGTACCACATTCACCGTTGAGCCGACGACGTTCTCCGTGGCTGGTGCCAAGATCAAGGGCTACGCTTTCCGCGGCCAATACATCGGCCCCACGCTGCGGGTCAGTCCCGGCGACACCGTCCGTATCGATCTGACCAATAAGCTTGGACAGCCGACCAACCTGCACGGTCACGGGATGTTCATGTCACCGCTGGGCATTTCCGACAACGTCTTGCGGGTGATGAAGAGTGGCACCTTCAATCACATCGAGTGGAAGCTTCCACAAGACATCGAGCCCGGCACGTACTGGTATCACACACACCTGCACGGACTGGTCGAGAAGCAAGTCTTCTCCGGCCTTTCCGGCGTGCTCATCGTCGACGGGCTCGACGAGCTTCTACCTCCAGACCTGCAGGCTGTGCAGCAGCAGGTGGTCGCGCTGAAGGATCTGCAGGTCAAGAACGGTGCCATCGTCAACTCCAACATCGACTCGAATGCGCCAACCACCCGGACGGTCAACGGCCAGGTCGATCCGGTGCTGACTGTGCGGACCAACGAGACTCAGATGCTGCGACTGGCGAACATCGGTGCCGACATCTGGTATCGGCTTCAGCTGAGCGGCACACAATTCCGGGTGATCGCTGAGGACGCCAATCCAGTGGCGCAGGTGTGGACCGCGAACGAACTAGTACTCCCGCCCGGGAAGCGTTACGACGTCCTGGTCCGGTGGCCCGCCGCGGGTACCCAGACGCTGAAGACGCTGCCCTACAGCACCGGGCCGGACGGGGACAACTATCCCGAGCGCCGGCTGATGACGGTGAAGGTGGTTGGCGACCCGGTTCCCGACATCGCCTGGCCGACCTCGTTAGCGCCACCGTCGCCGCTGGCGACCGACAAGGTAGACCGCACCCGACATTTTGTGTTCAGCGAGAACACCAAGACCAATCAGTTCTACATCAACGGCAAGCAGTTCGACGCGACCCACGTCAACGTCGTCGCCAAGCTCGGCACGACCGAGGAGTGGATCATCAAAAACGTCGCCCGCGAGGAGCACCCGTTCCACATTCACGTGAACGACTTCATGGTCATGGCGGTCAACGGCAAGCCGGTTCAGTCCTACAGCGAGCAGGACACGGTGCCGTTACCGGTGAAGGGTGAG
>Ga0307287_10000224_pt1 | contig 21305 bp, 23 predicted proteins | sample ER_DNA_141_FD_194485 | JGI IMG/M metagenome (GOLD analysis project Ga0307287, IMG submission 194485) | Bulk soil microbial communities from the East River watershed near Crested Butte, Colorado, United States - ER_DNA_141 | ecosystem: Environmental > Terrestrial > Soil > Floodplain | place...
CCCCCGCCCCCCCCCCCCCCCCCCGACCCGCCCGAGGACCCGCCGCACGTGTGCGCCCGGTTCCACGGGTTGCGCGTTGGACCGAACAACAGGTTGGACGTGTACCCCTCCGCCGCGAACTCGGGAAGGTTGGTCTTGCCGACCACGATCGCGCCGGCGGCGCGGAGGCGCGCGACGACCATCGCGTCGTTCCGCGCCTCCGACGCCGACGCGAAGACCTGCGATCCGAACGTCGTCCGCATCCCGGCGACATCGGTCATGTCCTTCACCAGGAGCGGCAGCCCCGCGAGCACCCCGGCCTCGGCGCCGGCGGCGATCGCGGCGTCGAGCCCTCGCGCGTCCTCGAGCGCCTCGTCGGCGCGGAGGGCAACGACCGCCCCCAGGTCGGGGTCCAGTGCTTCGATCCGGCGCAGCGACTCAGCTACGAGCTCGTGGGCACTCAGGCGCCGCTCGCGGACCGCAGCGGACAGCGCACGGAGTTGCACCCTCTCGTGATCGCCCATCCGATGGACCTCCGTCAGCCGGGACCCGCCGCGTTCGCTTCCGCGACCCAACGCGGCGCGCGTCGCCGATAGAGGGCGTACGCGATCGGGCCGACAGCGATCGGCAACCAGTACGACGCCAGCCGATAGGCGAGGGTCGCGAGCGTCGCTTGCGCCGCCGGGACCCCCGCGAGCACCAGCGTCGCCGCGAGGCCGGCCTCGACGAACCCGAGACCGCCGGGGGTGATCGGGATCAACCCGAGGACGACCGCCGAGACGTACGCGAGCAGCACGAGCGAGGCCTTCGGACGCGCGCCGGCAGCGACCAACGCGGCGAGCAAGGCGAGGTAATCGAACAGGACGTTCCCTGCCGAGCGGAGGATCGCCTGTCCCCATCGCTCGCCGAGCGTCGCTCGGACCACGTCGCGAGCGCGGGTCAGCCGCTCGTCGAAGCCGATGAGCGGCGGGCGCCTGCGCAGCACGGCGTTCCGCACCCGCTGAAAGAGCCGGCCGGCCCACACGATCGGCCCGTTCGCCAACAGCAGCGCGGCGCCGGCGGCGACCAACAGGATGAAGGCTCCGACCCCGAGCCATGCTGCCCGAGCCAGCCCGCGATTCACCGCGACGCCCCCGAGGATCGCCGGCACCGAGAGGAGCGGCAACGCGAAGACCGTGGCGACGTTGATCAACGACACGGCGGTGAGCCCGGTCGCGATGCGGGTCGGGTCCATGCCTCCTGCGACCAGCAGCCGGTATTGGAGCGCCGCACCGACGGCGTTCCCCCCCGGGAGGACCCGGCTGATCGAGTTCCCGGCGAGCTGCGACGTTCCGATCAGGAAGTACCGCTTGGACCGCAGGCACAGGCCGATCAGGGCCCAGATGCAGAGGAAGCTCGCGGCCTCGAGAGCGACCATCACGGGGAACCACCCGGGGTTCACGTGGCGCAGCTCCCTGAACGAGCCGAAGACCCCCACGAGCGACGGCCACACGACGTAGAAACCGATCAGGGCGATCAACAGCGCGACGATCCGGCCGGGCGAGACCACGCGGGGCCTGGCCGGCACGATCCGGGTCTCGGCCGGCTCGGTCACCCGGTCAGCGTCCCTTCTCGGGTGCTCAGGCGTCAACGGCACCGCTTCCGTAGCATCGGGCCGTGACCAGGTCGGAGGAACTGTTCGTCCGCGCGGGAACGGTGATCCCCGGCGGCGTCAACTCCCCCGTCCGCGCGTTCGGCGCGGTGGGAGGCACCCCGCGGTTCCTCGATCGCGGCGAGGGCGCGTACGTGATCGACGTCGACGGCAACCGGTACGTGGACCTGGTCGGTTCGTGGGGTGCTCTGCTGTTCGGGCACGCCCATCCCGAGATCGTCGGTGCGGCATGCGCGGCGGCTGCCAGAGGCACCACCTTCGGCGCGCCAACCGAAGGGGAGGTCGAGCTCGCCGGTCGCATCGTGGACGCACTCCCGGGGGTTGAGCTCGTCCGGCTCGTCTCGAGCGGGACGGAAGCCACGATGTCCGCGGTGCGACTGGCGCGTGCAGCGACCGGACGCGACCGGATCGTGAAGTTCGACGGCTGCTATCACGGACATGCCGACGCATTCCTCGCTGGCGGTGGCAGTGGCCTCGCGACGTTCGGGATCCCGCGCTCCCCGGGCGTGACCGAAGGTTCGACGAGGGACACGATCACGGCGCCGTTCAACGACCTGGACGCGGTGGACCGCGTGTTCGAGGAAGCCGGCGACGCGGTCGCCGCCGTGATCGTCGAGCCCGTCGCCGCGAACATGGGCGTGATTCCACCCACCGACGGCTTCCTCGAAGGCCTCCGAGCCCGGTGCACGGAGAACGGAAGCGTCCTGATCTTCGACGAGGTGATCACCGGGTTCCGGATCGGCTACGGCGGGGCGCAGACCCGCTGGGGCGTCACGCCCGACCTGACGACGCTCGGGAAGGTGATGGGGGGCGGGTTCCCGTGCGGCGCGTTCGGCGGCCGGCGGGACCTGATGGAGCGGCTCGCGCCGTCCGGGCCCGTCTACCAGGCGGGGACCCTCAGCGGGAACCCCGTCGCCGTCGCGGCGGGCATCGCGACCCTGGACCTGGCGCGTCGCTTCGACCCGTACCCGGGGCTCGAACGCACGGCGGAGACGTTGGCGACGGGACTCGAGGCCGCGTTCGCGACCCGGCCCTTCCCCGTCAGCATCGGCCGCGCGGGTTCGCTCCTCAGCCTGTTCTTCGCCGAGGGTCCGGTCCGGAACTTCGACGGCGCGAAGACCGCGGATCACGATCGATACGCCCGCTTCTTCCATCACCTGCTGGACCGGGGGATCGCGCTGCCGCCCTCGGGCTACGAGCTCTGGACCCTCGGGACCGAGCACGGCCCCGACGAAGTCGGGGCCGTGCTCGACGCCGCGAGGTCCTTCGAAGGGTAAGAGCCGCGAGGTCGTGTCGAGCCGGCCGCTTACGCGGCCGGCTCCGGTAGAAGGTCCTCGTCGTCCCTGCCGACGTCGAGCACCGTCACGACGGCGTCGCGCTCTCGGTCGGCCTTCGGCGGGGTCCAGCTGGGATCGCGATCGGTGATGCCGAACAGCTCCCACTGACGCATGACGTACGGCCTCCTCGCACCATGGAACCCAAGAGGCATCGGCATCCGATGTGCCCTGCGGGTATCGGTCCTCCGGTCCGTTCTCCGGCCGAACGGCGCAGCCGAACGGGGTAGGCTCGCGGGCCGATGGCGACGACCCCGCAGGGCGACCGACCGGACGGGGAGCTCGAACGCTCGGACGCATACCGGACGTTCGTCGCCGGCTCCCGCGCTCGCTTCGGCGATGAGGCGGACGCGTGGCTCGATGCCCTCCCGGGCCTCCTGCGTGACGTTCGCGATCGGTGGTCCCTGCGGCTCGGGCAACCCGCCACGTCGGACGGCACGCGCTTGCGGGTCGACGTTGCGCGGGCCGGCGAGCCCGCCTCGCTCGAGGTGACCTACCCGGACGGGTGGTGGGCCGAGACGACCCATGCGTTGGCGTCGTGGAAGGGCGAGGCGACCCTGCGCCTGCTGGAGCACGATCCCCGTGGTGCGCGTCTCCTCGAGCGCCACGAGCCCGGCACCGCGCTCCGAGCGGAGCCCGACGAGCGCGTCTCCCTTCGGGAGGCAACGGATGTCTGCGATCGTCTCTGGATCCCGGATCCGGGCGGGATCACGCCGGTGGCCACCGAGGTCCGGGCGTGGGCCTCCACCTTGGAGGCGCGCCACATCAGGGTTGGGCGGCCGTTCGAGCGCGAGCTCGTGCGTAGCGCCGTGGATCTGTTCGGCACGCTCGGACCGACCCAGGGAGAGCGGGTGCTGCTGCACGGGGACCTTCACCTCCGCTCCCTCGTGCTCGCCAACGGCAGACTTGTCGCGCTGGACCCACAGCCGCTCGTCGGAGAACCGGCCTTCGACGCGGCATCGCTCCTGCGGGACGCCCCGGAGGAGCTGATCGTGGACGTCGACGGCGGACGGAAGCGGGTGCGCCTTCGGTTCGAGGTCTTGACCGAACAGCTGCGATGCAACCCCGGTCGGGTGCGGGGATGGGCGTTCGCGACCTCGATCGATCACGCGGTGTGGTGCTGCGAGCAAGGTGACCAGGCGCTCGGAGCCACCGTCGTCGAGGTGGCCCGCATGATCCGCGCGCTCGACGTCTGACGCGACTCCCTCGCGGCGGCCGTAACACCGCGCGGAGTGCGGCACACTGTAGGGGCACGCAAGCGGAAGATCGAATGGAGGTTCCCGTGTCGACCGAAACCGCGACCTTCGGCGCCGGCTGTTTCTGGGGCGTCGAGTGGGTATTCAACCGTGTCCCCGGGGTGCTCCAGGTGGTATCCGGCTACAGCGGAGGCACCGTGGAGAACCCGACCTACCGTCAGGTATGCACCGGGAGAACCGGCCACGCCGAGGTGATCCAGCTGGTCTTCGATCCCGACGTGGTCACGTACGATCAGCTCCTGGAGGTGTTCTGGGCGATGCACGACCCGACCCAGATGGATCGACAGGGGCCGGACGTCGGGACCCAGTACCGCAGCGTGATCTTCGCGCACTCGCCCGAGCAGCGGGCCGCGGCGGAGCGCTCCAAGACCGAGGCGCAGGTGCGGTTCGATCGGCCGATCGCGACCGAGATCGCCGACTTCGACGCGTTCTTCCCCGCCGAGGACTACCACCAGCACTACTACGAGCGGAGCGGGCACGAGCCCTACTGTCACGTGCTCCCCGCCGGGCTCCTCGAGGAGCTCGGCTTGGTCGGTCAGCCGCGGTAGCCGACCACCTTGTGCGAGCTGTCGCACAGGGGTTGGCATCGGGACTCGCCGCAGCGGCAGAGCGAGACCCGGTCGCGCGGAGGCAACTCCCGATCGCCGTACGTGATGGCGGCGTTGCCGGCGACCCGGACGGGCCCGTTCGGCTTCAGCGCGAGCGCCGGAGGTCCGTCCGGGTCGGGCACGTCCCACCGGTAGGGCGCCGGATCGGGCCCCGATGCGGGCTGCTCGTCGAAGCATCCGTACGGCTCGCCCCGGTCGCACAACGGCATCCGCGAGGACCGAGCGCAACGGCAGATCGCGTACGCGTCCGACGACGTCGCGACCCGCTCGACCCGCCAGGCATCACCGGCGTGTTCGAGGCGGCCGAGCGGCAGGCCGTCGACCACCATCGGACCGCCCGCAACGATCGTGATCCTGGGTTCGCGCATCCGGCGAACGGTAGCAGGGCCACGTCGGTCCACGATCGGTGGACCGACTAGGCTGCCGGCCATGTTCGCGTGCGGACGATGCGGACGGAGCAACGATGACGACGCTCGCTTCTGCCAGGCCTGTGGGGCCCCACTCCGGACGGAGACGCCGCAACAAGAGCGCAAGCTGATCTCGGTGCTGTTCGTCGACATCGTCGGATCGACCGCGCGCGCCGATCACGAAGACCCGGAGGACGTTCGCGATCGATTGGCCTTGTTCTACGACACGTTCCGCATCCAGACCGAACGGTTCGGCGGGACGGTCGAGAAGTTCATCGGCGACGCGGGCGTGGCCGTCTTCGGGGCACCGCTCGCGCACGGCGACGATGCGGAGCGAGCGGTCCGGTGCGGGCTCGCGACCGTGGCGGCCGTCGCCGAGCTCGACGATGCGCGACCGGGGCTCGATCTGCGGATCCGAGGGGCCGTCTGCACCGGGGAGGCCGTCGTGTCGCTCGGGACCGAACACGAACGCGGCGAAGCGCTCGCGACCGGCGACGTCTTGAACACCGCCGCGCGCCTGCAGAGCGCGGCCGAGCCCGGCACGCTCCTCGTCGGCGAGGAGACCTACCGAGCCACGCGACGCAGCATCCGCTACACGCCCATCGACCCGGTCGCCGCGCGCGGCAAGAGCGAACCGGTGTCCGCGTGGGTCGCGGTCGGCCAGGGAGGCGAGGAGCGCCGCGGCGTCGGTCCGTTCGTGGGCAGGGACCGGGAGCTCGACATCCTCACGACCGTGTGGGCCAGCGCCGTGAGCCACGACCGCCCGCAACTCGTCACGGTCCTCGGGCCGCCGGGGATCGGGAAGTCGCGGCTCCTGCAGGAGTTCCTCGACCGCGTCGAGACGAACGGCGGCCGAGCGATCGCGGGCCGATCGCTCCCGTACGAGGAGCAGACCGGCTATCGGACGTCGGCCGAGCAGCTGAAACGGGCCGGTGGCATCCTCGAGACCGATCCACCCGAGGTGGCTCGGGCCAAGCTGATGAGCCTCCTATCGCAGCTCCTCACCGAGCGCGAGGCCGCGGAGATCGGCCGATACCTGTCGCTGCTCCTGGGACTCGGACTGGACGAGCCGTCCGAGGACCGAACACCGCTCTTCTTCGCCGTCCGTCGGTTCGTCGAGGGACTCGGGCTCCAGCGGCCCACCGTCCTGGTGTTCGAGGACCTCCATTGGGCCGAGACCAGCCAGCTCGACCTGCTCGAATACCTCAGCACCCACGTCCGCGATGTGCCCGTCGCCTTCGTTGCCCTCGCGCGACCCGAGCTGCTCGACGCGCGGCCGACATGGGGCGGCGGGCTCCGCGCGCAGACCACCGTCCCGTTGGAGCCGCTCGAGGCCGCGGACGCCGCCGCCGTGGCCGCGACGGCGCTCGGGACATCCCCGGAGCGCGCGGCCACGATCCAACGGCTGGTCGAGGTCGCGGGCGGGAACCCGCTCTTCGTCGAGGAGCTCGCCGCGTCCGTCGCGGAAGGCGCACACGATCCCGATGCGCTGCCGAGCACGGTCCGCGAAGCGATCGCGTCGAGGATCGACATCCTGCCGGCGGCGGAGCGGGCGGTCCTGCTCGATGCCTCCGTGATCGGGAAGACCTTCTGGCGGGGCGTGTTGAGCTCGATGACGGAGCCCGAGGCCCTCGATGACTCGCTCGATGCCCTCGAGGCGCGCGACCTGATCCGGCACGAGCCGGGGAGCCGGGTCGAAGGCGACCGCGAGTTCAGCTTCAAGCACGTCTTGATCCGTGAGGTCGCGTACGGAACGCTGCCGCGGGCCGTCCGGCGGGAGCGACACGCGGCCGTTGCGTCGTACCTCGAGCGAACCCTCGGCGACAACGTGCGCGACATCGCGTGGTTCCTCGCGCATCAATGGCGGGAGGCCGGCGAACCTGGGCGCGCGGCCACCTACCTGGCCATCGCCGCGGAGCGCGCCAGGTCGTCGTTCGCGAAGGACGAAGCGCTGGCGCTGTACGACGAAGCCATCGAGCTGGCGGACGATGCGGCCGCCGGCGCACGGTTCCGTCTCGACCGCGCCCTCAGCCTGATCGAGCTGGCTGATTTCGAAGCGGGGGCGGCCGAGCTCGACGAGTTGACCCCCGGCCTCGACGGTCCCGATCTGATCGACGCGCTCCTCGGCCGGGCTCGCGCGAGCATCTGGCTCGAGCAGGCCGACGAGGGGTTCGCGGCCGCCGATCGAGCTCGCGACCTGGCCGAAGCCGCGGGCGATGACGAACGGATCGCCCCGGCGATCGGCTACCTCACCGGCATGCACACGCTCCGCGGCGAGATCGACGAGTCGATCGCCCGAGGCGAGGAAGCGCTCCGGCGCTGGGTCCCCGGGACCCGAGCCAGCGACTTCGCGACCGCGAACGAATTCCTCGCCGATTCCTATTACTGGTCCGGCTCCTACGAGCGTTCCGAGGAGCTGGCCCGGCGTGCCACCGAGGTCGGCGGACAGACGCACAACGTGGAAGCGCTCCTGCGCGGCGGCGGGTGGCGCGGCGTCTCGCTCGCCGCGATGGGACGAACGGAAGAAGCCCTCGAGGTGTTCGACCGGTTGATCGAGACGGCCGAGAAGATCGGCCGCCCGCGGTTCGCCGCGCCGTCGATCAACTACTCGACCCTCGCGTTCCGCGATCTCTACCTCGTGGACGAGGCGCGTCGACGGAACGAACAGGCGATCGAGCTCGTTCGCCGCGAAGGCCAGTATGGGATGCCGGGGATGCAGGCCGAGATCGACCTGATGGTCGCGGATCTGATGCAGGGCGAGTTCGGTCGCACCCAGCGGGAGTGGCCGCGTTTGTGGGATGAGGCGATCAACGGCGCCACCTGGCGGCCCTGGCTGGGCGGATGCCGGCTGGCGTTCGTCCGGACCGAGCTCGTTCGACAGACGGAAGGCACCGACGAAACCCTGGAGGCGGCGACCGACGCGCTGCAACGCGCGCAACGCGCGCAACGCCCCAAGTACGAGGCGGCCGCGAGCGAGGCGCTCGGCACCACGCTCCTGAAGACGGGCGACGCCACCGGAGGGATCGCCCGCCTCGAGGACGCCGTCCGGCTCGCGGACCGGCTCGGCACCCCGACGGCACGCTGGCAGTACCGAGCGGCGCTCGGTCGTGGCCGGTACGCCACGGGCGACGACACCGGTGCCGAGACGGCGTTCCGGGAAGCGACGGCCGTGATCCGCGAGTGGACCGCAACCCTGAGCGCTGAGCACGCGGCCGCGTTCCTGGAGGCCGAGCCGGTGCGGGAGGTCCTCGCGGCCACCGGCGTGACCACCGGCGGATGACCGCCCCGCCGATCACGATCCGCGACGGCGCGGGCCCGCCGTACCTGCAGGTGCTCGAACGGGTCCGAGCGTTGATCGAACGTGGTTCGCTCCTGCCCGGCGAACGCATCCCTACGGTTCGCTCGCTCGCGGACCGGCTGGATCTGGCACCGAACACCGTCGCTCGCGCGTACCGAGCGCTCGAGGACGACGGCTGGATCGTCGGGCGCGGCCGGGCGGGGACGTTCGTCACGGACACGCTGCCCGAGCGCCCGGCCGCGCCCGACGACGCCCTGGCGCGGGCGGCCGCCGCCTACCTCCGGCGTGCCGAACAGCTCGGCTTCGACCGGGCGGCGGCCGCCCGCGCCCTCCGCTCAGCCTGAGCCGGCCTGGCTCCACCTTGAATAGACGGGCGGCCAGTCGCCGCGGAAGCGGTACCGGGCTAGCAATGCGCCCTCGACGTCGAACTCGAACAAGGTGTGATCGTCTTCGACATTCGCCGTGTGGAGGGCCACCAGCACGTCTCGCGAAGGTCCCGGCTCGATCGCGCGCGCGGTTCCCGTGATGCAGAACTCGTCGTCGACCGCCTCGGGAGGGAACGAGTGCATCGCGAAGCGTCCGTCGCGCTGGAGGTCCCGCTGCTTCGGCGAAGGGATCAGGAACCCGAAGAGACCACCCTCAGCGAAGAGCGGGCACATCGGGTGAAGGCGCGGACCGCCGTCCGGTCGGATCGTGGCGAGGAAGCCGAGCCCGACCCCGAACTGGGTGAACAGCGACTTCCCGGCGTCGGCCAGTTCCGGCGCCGCTCCCTCGAATCCCGACCACCGCATGCCGACCTCCTTCTGGTCCATGCCTCTTGACCCTATACTCCTCGAACACATGTTCGACGCCAGCGAGCTCAACCCCGAGCAGCGGACGGCGGCCACCCACGGCGAGGGGCCATTGCTGATCGTGGCGGGGGCCGGCACGGGCAAGACGACGACGCTCGCCGCCCGGGTGGCCTGCCTCGTCGCCGAACGCGGGGTCGCGCCGGAACGGGTCCTCCTCCTCACGTACAGCCGCCGCGCCGCGAAAGAGCTCCTGACCCGTGCGCAACGGATGACCGGCCGCGCCGACGCCGGGCGCGTGTGGGGCGGGACGTTCCACGCGGTTGCGAATCGCCTCCTGCGGATCCACGGCCGGGCGCTCGGCCTCTCCCCTTCCTTCACCGTCCTCGACCAGGCTGACGGCGCAGACGTGATGAACCTCCTGCGGGAGGAACTCGGGTTCGCGGCACGAGGCCGGCGCTTCCCGCGGAAGGACACGCTGGCCTCGATCCATTCCCGCGTCGTCAACGCCGGGGTCAGGCTGGACGACGTCGTCCAACGTTGGTACCCGTGGTGCGTCGACGACGTGGACGGGATCCGCCTGATCTTCCGGGCGTACGTCGAACGCAAGCGCGCGCAGCAGACCCTGGACTACGACGACCTGCTCCTGTTCTGGAAGGCACTCGCGGCGTCGCCGGTTGCCGGGCCGCAGCTCGCGCGGATGTTCGACCACATCCTCGTGGATGAGTACCAGGACACGAACGCGATCCAGGCCGACATCCTCGCGGCGATGCGCCCGATCGGGACCGACCGAAACCTGACGGTCGTCGGCGACGACGCCCAGGCGATCTACGGGTTCCGCGCGGCGACGGTACGCAACATCTTGGAATTCGCGGACCGATTCCCGGGCGCGACCGTCGTCAAGCTCGAACGGAACTATCGCTCGACCACAGCGATCCTCCGGTTGTCGAACGCCGTGATCTCGCTCGCGCCCGAGCGCCACGACAAGTCGCTCTGGACCGAACGGACCGACGGCGAGCGCCCGGCGCTTCGCGCCTGTGTTGACGACGCCGACGAGGCCGAGACCGTCTGCCGGTCGGTCCTCGAACATCGCGAACGCGGGGTGCCGTTGAAGGAACAGGCCGTGCTCTTCCGCGCGGCACACCATTCCGATCGTCTGGAGATCGAGCTCCTCCGCCGCAACATCCCGTTCGTGAAGTACGGAGGGTTGAAGTTCCTCGAAGCCGCGCACGTGAAGGACGCGCTCGCGTTGCTCCGGATCCTCGAGAACCCGCTGGACGAGGTCGCCTGGTTCCGCGTCCTCCAGCTCCCCGAGGGGATCGGTCCGACCGGGGCGCGGAACGTGATGAACGATCTCGGTATCGGCGGATCCGACGACCCATCCGCGCCGTTGCGACGCTTCCTCGAAGAACCGGTCTCCGTCCCGAAGGGCGCCGGCGACGGGATCCGAGAGCTCCGCTCCGCCCTCGATGGGTGTCGGGACGAAACGTCGATGGCCCCCGCCGCGCAGCTGGAACGGCTCCGGGCCTACCTCGAGCCGGTGATCGCCCGGAAGTACGACGCGCCGGGTCCCCGAGCCGCCGACCTCGAACAGCTCGCCTTCCTCGCCCGCGGATACGAATCGCGCGGCCGGTTCCTGGCCGAGCTCACGCTCGATCCACCAGCTTCCACTGCCGACCTCGCCGGTCCCCCATCGCTGGACGAGGACTACCTGATCCTGTCCACGATCCATTCCGCGAAGGGCCTCGAGTGGGACGTGGTCCACGTGACCCACGTGTCCGACGGGAACATCCCGAGCGACATGGCGACCGGTGACGACGAAGAGCTGGAGGAGGAGCGTCGCCTGCTCTACGTCGCACTCACCCGCGCTCGGAACGCGCTGACGGTCTCGTACCCCCAGCGCTACTACCGCCGGCAGAAGCCGCACGACGACATCCACATGTACGGGCTCGTGTCGCGGTTCCTCGATCCCGAGGAGGTGCGGACGCATCTGGACGCGAGCGGGCCCGTGGTCGACGTCCGCGACGACGACACGGCGCCCGTCACGGGGTCGGCCGGCGTCGACGCTTACCTGGCCGACCTCTTCGGGTAGGTCGTCCCCGCCTGGGTCTTCAGGAATCGCCCGATGTCTCGTGCGTCCTCGTCGATGCCTCGGCGCAGCGTTGGAGCCAAGGGTTCGAAGGGGCTCACATCCACACGAAGCCCGTCGGTGGTCCGCTCCGAGCTCCACGTCCCCATGGCACTGCCGTCGACGAGGACCACCGGGTGCAGCCATCCCCCGCCGCGTTGGATCGTCTTCCAGCGTGACTGGGAGGCGATCAGCTGCCGGTCCTTCCACCCCAGGAGGTACTCGTCGAAGGCGGGCAGGAGCCTGACCACCTCGTTCGACGGTGGCGTGATCGCGTGCCCCAGCGTCCACCGCCGACCCCGATCCGTCGCTACTTCGACCAGGCGATCATCGATGCAGCGCCAAGCGCGGCGCGCTCCGGCCGGAGCGATCCCCGACCAGGTCGCGAGGTCAGCGGGCTCGGCAGGAGCGTGGGCGCGGAGGTAGCGCACGGCGAGCTCGTTGAGCGCGTCATCCGGGTCCAGCTTCGTCACGGGTCGCCTGAGCCAATCGCGGGCGAGCACGAAGCAGCGCTCCCCTCCGCGATCGGGCCCGTAGCAGATCGTGCCTTCCGCGGCCGCGAGCCACACGAGGTGCGCGATCGCCTGGCCCTCGGTGCGGATGCCTTGGCTCTGCAGTCGTTCAGCGATCTCCGACCGCAGCAGCGGCCCCTCGCGCCCGAGCATCCGCTCGATCGACCGCACCGCCTTCGCCGATTGGTCGCCCGTGACCCCTTCTTGCCGCAGTCGCCGGTGAGCGTTCGCGATCCGTCGCTCGATCACCAGCGGCACCAGCCAGGCGTGATCTTCGGCCGCGAGCAGATGGAGCGTGCCGCGCATCGCCCAGCACAGGACGATCGAGCGATCCCGTATCCGAGCGCGGTCGACGGCGGCTGCGGTCAGCCCGGAACGCCGTGCTCGGAGCGCCAGGCTCGCGGCCGGGAGGACCTGCGCCTGCACGCCGGTCAGATGAGAGACGAGGTCGACCACGGTGCGCCGACCCCGTCGGTGCAGGAGCTGCGCAGCCGTCCTCGAGCGGCGCATCTGCTCGTCGGTGAGGGTCGACGATCGGACCATGCGGCCCGAGTCTAGGGAGACGCCCTTGACCGGACCATCGTGTCCCGGGTTGCGGGTTCACACACACTGCCCCAGGATGCCCTGCACGGACCATCCGTTGCCCAACGAGAGGAGTCGGACATGAACGACGAGATGAAAGAGGCCTCCCAAGAGGCCGGTGAAGACGCGATCGAAGAGGCGGTCGCCGCCGAGGCGCTGCACGAAGACGCGGTCGAGAAGGCAACGGAAGCTGCGATCCTGATGGAGGCAGCCCAAGAGCTGGCGTCCGAGGCCGTCGTCGAGGAAGCGGCGGCGGAAGAGCTCGCGGACGAGGCGATGACCGACGCTGCCGTCGCGGACGCGCTCGCCGACGCCGCCGAAGACGAGTAGCACGGAGAGGGGCAGGGACACGAGCGTCCCGGCCCCTATCCTTGCTGCGTGCCCGGCGCCGTCCTGATCGACCTCTACGACACGCTCGTCGCGAGCGATTGGCACCTGTGGCGTGACCTCCTCGCCAGCCACGTCGGTATGGATCCGGCGACGCTCGGCCGCGCGTTCGACCAGACGCGACCGGACCGGAGCGTCGGCGCGTTCGCGACGGAAGTGGACGACACTCGAGCGGTACTGGAGGCCGCCGGCCTCACTCACGACGCGGAACAGGTTCGGGAACTGGTCCGGATCGAGCGCGATTTCATGACGACCGGCATCCGCCTGTTCGACGACTCCATCCCCACGGTGCGGGCGCTCCGAGCGGACGGTGTGAAAACGGCGCTCGTCAGCAACTGCTCGCACAACACCCGACCGGTGGTCGCCCGGCTCGGGCTCGAGCAGGAGTTCGATGCGCTGATCCTGTCGTTCGAGGTCGGGTCGCGCAAGCCGCAGCCCGCGATCTATCACGCCGCTCTCGAAGCGGTCGGGAGCGAGGCCGCCGATGCGATCTTCGTCGACGACCAAGCGGACTACTGCGACGGTGCCCGCGCGGTCGGGATCGATACGCGCCTGATCATCCGCCCCGACGCCCATCCCCCCGAAGGGTTCGCATCATCGACGAACGGCCACCGGGTGATCCCGGATCTCGCGACGCTGCTCAGCTGACGTCACGAGACCGAGATCAATGGCAGGAGGCCGTGCCGGCGTCGATGAAGCCGGTCGGCTGACCGGCCGCAGGGATCCACCGCCATGAGTAGCCGTCGGTTCCCAGCGTCATCGAGAGGATGCCCATCGCGTCGGCCTGTCCGGTGACGAACGTCGGCGGTCTCGTCGACGGACTCCCGAGCGCGTTCGTGTTCCTCCCACCGGTCCCGACGATGAACTCCACGATCCCATCGCGTGGGTCGTACGTGCCGTCCGCATCCATCGGCAGGTAGCGCTGGTAATTGTGGTTGTGTCCCGTCAGCGCCACGTCGGCGCCGGCGTGTTGGAGCAGCTTCCAGAATGGCCTCGAACGGTCGTAGTCGAAGGACTGGACCCACGCGTTGTTCTGATACTTCTCCCAATCGAACAACGGGTGATGCCAGAACGCGAGCGTGCACGGGTACTGGCTGTTCGGGTGTGCTGCGAGGTCTGCCTTCAGCCACGCGTACTCGGGCGTGCCCGGGCCGCACGGGGCGCCGGTAAACGGACTGCAGATCGCGCTGTTCAGGGCGATCACGTGCCAGGAGCCGATGTCGAAGGAGTACCACCCGTCGGCGCTCCGGGCGACATCACGGAAGTATCGGAAGTAGCCGGCCGCGCCGGCCGTCCCGTACTCGTGGTTCCCCGGCACCGGATACGTGATGGGCAGCAGGCGCCCGAAGAACGCGTCGTAGTTCTGGATGAAGTCCTGGTAGCGGCCGTACTCGTACTGTTCGTCGCCGAGCGCGAGGAAGGCATCGTAGCCGTGTCCGGCGATCAGGTTCGAGACATCGTCGTACTGACAGAGGTGGACGTTGTTGCCGGGCGGGTTCTTGCAGGCGATGTCTCCGACAGCGGCGATCACCGGGGAGCCAACCGATCTCGACGGGGCTGGAAGGGCTCGCGCCGACGGCGATACGAGCCCTCCGAACGCCCCGATCGCGATCACGAACAGCAGCGTCAGCCGGCTCATCGACCCCTCCCCATCGTGTGATGTGCGCGGTGACGCTAGCGAGCTTGGTCCGCGAAGGTCAAGGCGCGAAAGAACCTCACGAAGATAGGAAGACCGAGAGGATGGCCGCGTACAAGCACGCCGCCGCACCGATCGTCGCGGCGTGCCAGACCTCGTGGTAGCCGAACGTCCGCGGCCAGGGGGTCGGCCGATGCAGCGCGAGGACGAGCGCACCGGCCGAGTACAGGAGACCGCCCGCGACCATGAGCGCGAGCTCGGTCGTTGACAGGTCGCGGACGAGAGCGGGGAACACGATCACGGCGACCCATCCGAGCCCCAGATAGAGGAACCCGGAAACCACATGCAGATCGACCCGGTACACCTTCATCGCGATCCCGACCGCGGCGCCCGTCCAGACGATCACGAGCACGACGATGGCGGCCACGCCGTGCAACACGAGCAGGCAGAACGGCGTGTAGGTGCCCGCGATCAGCACGAAGATCGTCGCGTGATCCAGCGTGCGCATGCGCTCGCGCCCGACCTCGCTCCACATCCCGAGGTGGTAGGCGGCGCTGACTCCGAACTGCGATGAGAGCGCGAGCCAGTAGGTCACCGCCGCGATCACCTCCCTCGAACCGGTCGCCCGCAGGACGAGCACGCACCCCGCAGGGATGGACACGAAGAACGCGACCTCGTGGAGGCGGCCACGAAGGCGGGGTTTCGGTCGCTCATGTCCCGGCGATGTGGTCCCACCACCCATCACGCGAGCCTACGGCCGGCGACTGCGCCGGGCCAGCCGGATAGACTCGGTCGTGATGGTCGAGAAGATCCCGAACAAGCTGTACGAGCAGGAGCTCGCGCGTCTCCAGGAAGAGCTCGTGAAGATGGAGGAGTGGATCTTCGACATGAAGGCGCGGGTCGCGGTGGTGTTCGAAGGGCGGGACGCAGCCGGCAAGGGTGGCGTGATCAAGCGCATCACGGAACACCTGAACCCGCGGATCACGAAACACGTCGCATTGCCGAAGCCCACCGAACGCGAACAAGGCGAGTGGTACTTCCAGCGTTACATCGCCAATCTCCCCACCGGTGGCGAAACCGTCCTGTTCGACCGGTCCTGGTACAACCGGGCCGGTGTCGAGCGCGTCCTGGGGTTCTGCACACCCGCGGAGTACCACCGGTTCCTCCGACAGTGCCCGATCTTCGAGCGGCTCCTGGTCGAGGACGGCATCATCCTGATCAAGTACTGGTTCTCGGTGTCGGATCAGGAGCAGGAGCACCGCTTCCTCAAACGGGTCAACGACCCGATGCGACGATGGAAGCTCTCCGACACCGACCTCTACGCGCGCTCGCGGTGGGTCGACTACTCACGCGCGAAGGACGAGATGTTCGTCCATACCGACATCCCCGAGGCGCCGTGGTTCGTCGTCGAGGCTGACAACAAGAAGCGTGCCCGACTCAACTGCATCGCCCATCTGCTCTCACGGATCCCGTGGGAGCCCAAACCGGAACCGAAGATCGAGCTCCCGCCCCGCCAGTCCGACGACGGCTACGTCCGGCCGCCGAAGGACCTGTACACGTACGTGCCCGATCACGCCGCGGGGCTGCTGCGCTAGGCGGTCACACCAGGTCGTCGACGAGGTCCGTCACGCTCTTGCGGATCCCGGTGATGAACGGGACCTCCACCTTCACGTAGCGACGGGCCTCGGTCTCGCGCAGCCGGCGGATCACCTCGACGATCGAGTCGAGCGTCGGCGACTCGAAGGCCAAGATCCACTCCCAGTCGCCCAGCCCGAAGGCGTTCGTGGTGTTGCCGAGCACCTCGGGGAACTCGCGGCCGGCCGCGCCGTGGTCCCGGAGCAGCGCGGCGCGCTCCTCCTTCGGCAGGAGGTACCACTCCGGGGTTCGCACGAACGGGTACACGCACAGGTACGTTTGCGGCGGCTCGCCTTTGACGAACGCGGGCCGGTGATCGGGCGCGAACTCGGCCGGCTTGACGACGCCCATGAACGTCCAGGCGAGCGTCAACCGGTCGCCCAGCTCGGTGCGCCGGAACTCGACCACGGCACGCTGGAGCTCTTCGGCGGAGTCGGCCGAGAGCCACAGCATCAGGTCGGCGTCGGAGCGGAACCCCACGGTCGAATAGGTGCCGCGGACGCGGACGTCGTCCCCCCAGCGCTTGAAGAGCTCCTCGATCTCGCCCACCGCGCGGGCTCGGTCCTTCTCGTCGGCGAACCGATCCCGCAGCTCTCGCGTGGCGGCGAAGACCGGATAGAGCGTGTAGATCGTTTCGGTCATGCGGTCCGCTCCTTGCGCGTCGCGTCGACGTAGTTCCGCGCGGCCCCGACGGCCTCGGTGGCACCGCGGACGCATCCGGCGACGTCGATCCCGTCGTAGGCCTGTCCGCTCAGGAAGATACCCGGCGGCAGATATTGGCGGATGCGGGAGACCCGCTCGAGGTGTCCCAGGAGGTAGCGGGGTACAGCGCCTGGCCAGCGGATCACGGCCGAAGCGTGGGCCTCCTCCGGCAGGGGGAGGAGAGCCGCGAGGTGCTTCGTGCACGCGCGAACGATGTCCTGATCGTCCGCCTCGAGCACGTCCTCCTGGCCGGCTCCGCCCACCGTGCATCGAACGACGGCGCGCGATCCGAACGCGGGGTCCGGCCAGGCCGCCGAGACGAGCCCGCACGCGACCATAGGCGCTTCGCCGCGCGGGACCACGAAGCCGGCGCCCGTCGGGAGCCGCTCGGCGCTGCCCTCCGAGTAGACGAGCAGCACGACGCCGACGGACACCGCGGGGATCTGAGCCAGATCGGCGGAGACGTCGCGGGCGACCGGCTCGAGCAACCGCCTCGCGGTGGCAGGGTCGAGGGCCAGGACGATCGCATCGGCGTGAACGGGACCCGATGCGGTCCGAAGCCCCCATCGGTCGTCCTCACGCGCGATCGCTTCCACGCTCGCGCCGAACCGCACGCGCTCACCGGCCCGTTCGGCGAGCTCGGCGGTGAGTCGTGCGGCCCCGTCCCGGGGCCGCACGAACATCGGTGCCCGCGGTGAGCCGCCCTTCGCGTCGCGAAGGGCGGCCTGCGCCCCCCGGATCAACGAGCCTTGCGTCCGCTCCCACCGGTGCAGCTCGGGGAACGTTGCGTCGGCGGACAGGGAATCGACATCGCCGCCGAAGAGTCCCGAGAGGAGCGGCGCGAGCGCCCGATCGGTCGCCTCGTCCCCCAATCGGCGGCGCAGGAGTCCGCCCAGCGTCTCGTCGCCGTCGTCGCGCCGCTTGCGGATCACCAGGTCGCGGAGCGCGCGACGCCGGCCGCGACCCGACAGTCCCTTCCAATGGAAGAGGTCACCCAGGTCTCCCGGGATGCCGAACGCCGTGCCCGCCGGATAGGGAACGAGCCCGCCCCGGGTCCACAGCCACGTGCCGGTCGTGGCCGGCCTCGTCATCTCGAGCCCGAGCTCGCGGCAGAGCTCCGCCGCCCGCGGCTTCCGGCCGAGGAAGGAATCGGGGCCGGCATCCAGCGGGATGCCGGCCACCTCCACCGTCCGCAGCGTCCCGCCGGGACGCTGCGACGCTTCCAGCACGACGACCTCGATCGATGGATCGGCCTGGAGCCGGAAGGCGGCCGTGAGACCGGTGACGCCGGCGCCGACGACGGCGACCCGAGCGGGAGCGTCAGCCATCGCGCTCGGATCGCGCGTGCACGAGGTCGACCAGCCGCTGCAGGTTCTCGACCGGCGTGTCGGGCAGCACGCCGTGTCCGAGGTTGAACACGTGACCCGACCGACCGCCGGCGCGATCGAGGACGTCGAGCGCCTCGCGCTCCACGACGTCCCACGGCGCCAGCAGCACCGTGGGATCGAGGTTGCCCTGGATCGCGGTCGAAGGCCCCAACCGCTCCCACGCCCGATCCAGCGAGATCCGGTGATCGACGCCGATCGCGTCGCCGCCGGCCTCGCGCATCAGCCCGAGCAGCTCGGACGTCCCGACGCCGAAATGGATCGCCGGCACGGCGAGGTCGGCGATCCCGTCGAACAACCGCTGCATGTGCGGCAGGACGTTGGCGCGGTAGGCGGCGGGCGCGAGCGCCCCGACCCACGGGTCGAAGACCTGCAGGGCGCTCGCGCCCGCCTCCACCTGTGCTCGGAGATGGGGCACGACCACATCTACGAGCGCCCCCATCAAGGCGTCCCACGTCGGCGGGTCGGCGAACATCAAGCCTTTCGTCGTGGCGTGATCGCGGCTCGGACCGCCCTCGATCAGGTAACTCGCGAGGGTGAAGGGCGCCCCGGCGAACCCGATCAGCGGCGCCTCGAGCTCGCGGACCAGCGCGCGGATCGCCTCGAGCGTGTAGGGCTCGTCGACCTCGGGCTCGAGCGGACGGAGACGGTCGACGTCGCGCAGGGATCGGATCGGTTCATCCAACACCGGTCCGCGGCCGGCCTCGATCCGGAAGGCGATCCCGGTCGCGACGAGCGGCACCACGATGTCGCTGAACAGGATCGCGGCGTCGAGCGGCATCCGCCGGAGCGGCTGGAGCGTGATCTCGACGGCCTCGTCCGGGATCCGGATCGTCTCGAGGATGTCGCGGTCGCCACGGAGCTCGCGGTATTCGGGAAGGTAGCGGCCCGCCTGCCGCATGAACCAGATCGGCGTCCGGTCGACGGGTTCTCGCCGGAGCGCGCAGAGCAGACGGTCGGCAGACGGGGCCACGCGCCCAGGATACGGGGGACCTTGGGACGACCCTCAGGCGAGCTCGGGGCGTTCGATGCCGAGCTCGCTCGCGCGACCGGGCTGCAACGTGCGGCTCCGGCCGGTCGCCTCCAACACGGCGTCGATCAGTCGGTCGATGTCGAACGGCTTGACCACGTACCCCGATGCTCCCAGCTGCCGCGCGCGCTCCATGTCCTCAGCGTCCTTCTTCGCCGAGCACACCACGACGGGGACCGGGTCACCCAGCGCATGCAGATCCTCCAGCACCGACCACCCGTCGATCCCGGGAAGCATCACGTCGAGCACCACCGCGTCAGGACGTTCGGCCTGGATCCGTGAGATCGCGGTACGCCCGTCGCCGGCGAGGATCGGCTCGACGCCGATCGCCGTCAGGTTCACGCGGAGGACGACGAGGAGATCCGGATCGTCCTCCACGATCAAGACACGTGGCTTCAGCGTCGGAGCCATCATCCGGCCCCCCCGACGTGTTCGTGGCGCAGTTCGATCAGCTCGGCGACGTGGGCGCGCTCGGCCTCGTACAGGCGGGCGTTGGCGATGGCGGCCGCGGCCTGCTCGGCGAAGACGGCGACGGCGCGCAGGTCGTATTCCGTGAAGGCGTAGTCCGCAGCCGCGTTGACGTTCAGGACGCCGACGACCTCGTCGCGGTGAACCAGCGGCAGCGACATCGCGCTCTCGACGTAGGGCGCCCGGTCGGCGAGCCCCGGGAACTCCTTCGGATCGACGTGGCCTTCGATCAGCACCGGTTCGCGACGAAGCGCGACGTGACCGGCGATGCCCTCTCCGAGTCGCAGATGAGCGCCGACGGCTTCCTCCCGGCCTCGAACGCAGAGCGTCACGAGCTCGTCGCCCTCCACGAGCATCATCGAGCCACCGTTCGCATCCAGCAGCTCGCACGCACTGCGGAGGACGGTCTCCAACAGCTCGGGCAGGTCCAGGAGCTGGTTGATCGCGCGCCCCGCATCGAGCAAGAGGGAGACCTCGTGCAGCCGGTTCGTGAGCGCGGCCGTCAGGACGCGCTCGTCGGTGAGCATCCGGGTGGCGCGCCCCAGATGCACCTCCTTCTCGATCGCGTATGCGCAGCACGCGGCGGCGAGCGCGATCACCGACAAGCGGAGAAGCGGCTCGGAGAGCATCTGCGGCGACGACCCGGCGGGCCGGGTGACGACCAGGACGGCGGCTGCGACCGATGCGATCACGATCGTCGTCACGAGCCAGAGCTGTCTCCGCCGACGTTCGACCGTCTCGAGCGAGGGCGTGCGGAAATCGCGGAGACCGGCCACGCGCGCGTCTCGGCGCAGCCGGTCACCGTCGGGAACCTTGTCGCGGTCGAACCGCACCTCGCGGAGCCTCCTCTCGCTGCCTGAGGTGCGTATCGGTGGCGGTCCGAGACTCCTCAACAGGGCGAACGGGGGACCCCCGCGCGTGGGAGGGAGCCCGTGGGACGGTCGGGGCGTTCCGGGCAGATGCCGCTCAGGTTCGGATGTCCGGTTCAGGTGGAAGAGGTTGCCCTCGGGAGGTCTGCCCGTTCGTTCCTCGAACGCGGCGACGGCGCTCAGCTCGATGCTAGGACCCACATCTCCTTGAACGGTGTGCTCACGTGCCAGGTCGTTTCGACCCCGGGTGGCAACGAAAACACGTCACCGACCCCGAGCTCCAGCATGTCCCCACCCTCGATCTCGATCCGTACGGAGCCTTCGAGGATGAGGCGCGACCTCCCGTTGCTCAGGGGTCCACGACACCGAACCCTCCGACGCCGTGAAGCGCGTGAGCCCGGCCCACCCCGTCGCGATGCACCAGCTCGTGCATCTCGCTTCCGGGCACGTCGGGGTCCGGTTGCCAGTCGCCGGTCGCTGCCTTCGATACGAACACACCAGGATGCATCCCGGGATCACCCTCATTCGTGTGGTCACGCCACGAACCACTTCGCGGGCGGGAGGACAGGGATTCGAACCCTGGAGCGAGTTGCCCCGCTAACGGTTTTCAAGACCGTCGCCTTCGTCCGCTCGGCCATCCTCCCTCCGGG
>Ga0307287_10000225_pt1 | contig 21272 bp, 19 predicted proteins | sample ER_DNA_141_FD_194485 | JGI IMG/M metagenome (GOLD analysis project Ga0307287, IMG submission 194485) | Bulk soil microbial communities from the East River watershed near Crested Butte, Colorado, United States - ER_DNA_141 | ecosystem: Environmental > Terrestrial > Soil > Floodplain | place...
TGAGGTTGCCCAACGGACACCCCGTGTGACAGAACGGGATGCCGCAATCCATGCAACGGCCCGCCTGTTCGGAGATGATCGGCAGCACAGCGCGTCCCGGTGTGCCGGGATAGACCTCTTTCCAGTCGTGAATCCGCTCCGCGACCGGCCGGCGTGTGGCAACCCGTCTCGGCGTCGTCATAAACCCTCTGGGATCAGCCATGCTCAATCCCCTTCAGCTGGAGAGGAGCGTCCGGGCTCCACCGTTCGGACCGATCGGCGAAACCTAAGATGCTTGCATCCTGCTCGGCACCGACCGCACCGAACCGCAAGACCCGACCGTCGCGTTTCGCCGGTCGGTCCGAACGGTGGAGCGCGAACGCGACGAGCTCACCCATGGGCTGCTCCCATCATCTTGCTCGTGATCATCGCGTCATCCAGGCCCTCCGACTCACCTTCCTGGCGGGCCGCGATGACCCGCGCATAATCGCGCGGCAGCACTTTGGTGAAGCGTCTGGCCGACGCATTCCAGTCGGCGAGCAACGATTCGGCTATCTCGGACCCGGTCTCCTCGCGATGCTGGGTGATCAGCTTCTTGAGTAGCTCGAGATCGGCATCGGTCGGCACTAACGCGTCGACCATCTCGGTGTTCAGCAGTGTCGGGTCGAGATCGAGGAAGTAGCCAATCCCGCCTGACATCCCGGCGGCGACATTGCGGCCGGTCTTGCCGAGCACCACGGCGATGCCGCCGGTCATGTACTCACAGCCGTGATCGCCTAGTCCCTCGACCACAGCGACGGCACCAGAGTTGCGGACGCAGAACCGCTCGCCGACCTGCCCGCGGATGAACAGTTCGCCCGATGTCGCACCGTACGCGATCACATTGCCCGCAATGATGTTGTCCGCCGCGACGAACGGAGCGGTCCGAGCTGGTCGCACCACGATGCGACCGCCGGACAACCCCTTCGCCAGGTAGTCATTGCTATCGCCCTCCAGCCGCAAGGTGACACCGGCAGGCAGGAAGGCGCCGAAGCTCTGTCCCGCCGAGCCTTCAAAGGTGATGTCGATCGTTCCGTCGGGCAGACCTTCACCCTTGGTGGCCTTGGTGACCTCATGGCCCAAGATCGTTCCCACCGTACGATCCACATTGCGAATGGCGATCGAGGCGCGAATGGCCTCGCCGGTCTCCAGTGCCGGTCGGCAGATCTTGATCAACTCCTGGTCCAGCGCCTCGGCGATGCCGTGATCTTGAACGGTGACGTTGTGCAGCGCCGTGCCTTTGGGAAGATCAGGCTTGTGCAAGATCGGCCGGAGATCCAGCCCGTGCGCCTTCCAGTGCCGCTCGGCCTTGGTGGTGTCGAGTGCCTCGACGTGACCGATCGCCTCGGCGAGTGTCCGGAAACCCAACGTTGCAAGGTGTTCACGCACTTCCTCGGCGATGAACTCAAAGAAGTTGATCACAAACTCTGGCTTGCCGGAGAACTTCGCACGCAGCTCGGTATTCTGCGTCGCGACGCCCACCGGGCAGGTGTCGAGGTGACAGACCCGCATCATGATGCAGCCGCTCACCACCAGCGGTGCCGTCGCGAAGCCGAACTCCTCCGCTCCGAGCAGGGCTCCGATGATCACGTCCCGGCCGGTCTTCAGCTGGCCATCGACCTGCACCACGATCCGATCTCGCAAGCCATTGAGTAGCAAGGTCTGCTGAGTCTCCGCAAGCCCCAGCTCCCACGGGCCCCCGGCATGCTTCAACGATGTCAACGGCGCCGCACCCGTACCGCCGTCATGACCGGAGATCAACACGACATCGGCCTTGGCCTTGGACACTCCGGCAGCGACTGTGCCGACACCCACCTCGGCCACCAATTTCACGTGCACCCGCGCCGACGGGTTGGCGCACTTGAGGTCGTGGATCAGTTGCTTGAGATCTTCGATCGAGTAGATGTCGTGGTGCGGCGGCGGGGAGATCAGACCCACTCCTGGCGTGGAGTGGCGCGTCTTGGCGATCCACGGATACACCTTCTGGCCGGGCAGCTGGCCGCCCTCGCCTGGCTTGGCGCCTTGAGCCATCTTGATCTGCAAGTCGCTCGCATTGGTCAGGTAGTCCGAGGTCACACCGAAGCGGCCTGACGCAACCTGCTTGACCGCGCTGCGCCGCTCCGGATCGTAGAGCCGGTCCTTGTCCTCGCCGCCCTCACCGGTATTGGACCGACCGCCGATCCGGTTCATGGCGATCGCCAGCGTCTCGTGGGCTTCTTTGCTGATCGAGCCGTAGGACATGGCTCCGGTCGAGAAGCGCTTGATGATGTCGCTGGCCGGCTCGACCTCTTCGAGGGGTACCGGTGCCCGGTCGGAGGCGAACCTGAGCAGGCCGCGTAAGGTCATCAGCCGCTCGGACTGTATGTCGATGTGATGCGTGTACTGCTTGAAGATGTCGTAGCGCCCGGAGCGCGTCGAGTGCTGCAGTCGGAAGACTGTTTCGGGATCGAACAGGTGCGGCTCACCCTCGCGCCGCCACTGATACTCCCCACCGACGGCCAGCAACCGGTGCGCCAGCGGGATTCCGTCGAGCGGGTACGCGGTCAGGTGCCGCGCGCGCACCTCCTCCGCGATCTGCTCCAGGGTCACACCGCCGAGCTTGCTCGTCGTACCGGTGAAGTAGCGGTCGACCACCTCGCGGGAGAGTCCCAGCGCCTCGAAGATCTGAGCCCCGGTATAGGAGGCCACGGTTGAGACACCCATCTTGCTCATGACCTTGAGCACGCCCTTGCCGAGGGCCTTGATGACATTGCTCACCGCCTTCTCAGGGGCGACGCTGGTATAGACCTGATGCCGAGCCAGATCCTCTACAGACTCGATGGCCAGGTAGGGGTTCACGGCGGCGGCGCCATAGCCGATGAGCAGTGCGATGTGGTGCACCTCGCGTACGTCGCCGGCTTCGACGATCAGTCCGACCTGGGTACGCGACTTCTCCCGGACCAAATGATGGTGCACGGCCGCTGTGAAGAGCAGCGACGGGATCGGCGCCAGCTCGGCGTTGGAGTGCCGATCGGACAGCACGATGATCCGCGCGCCGTCGGCGATTGCCCCGGAGATTTCGGCACAAAGCTCCTCGAGCCTGGAGGTCAAGGCTGCCGCTCCACCATCTACCTCGTACAGCCCGCGGGCAACGTAGGTCTGGTATCCCGGCAGGTCGCCCTCACGGTTGATCTTGACGATCTTGCTCAGGGCGTCGTCGTCCAGCACCGGGAACGGCAGCACCAACCGGCGACAGGAGGCAGGACCCGGGTCGAGCAGGTTACATTCCGAACCGATCGTGTTGTACAGCGATGTCACCAACTCCTCGCGAATCGCATCCAGCGGTGGGTTGGTGACCTGCGCGAAGAGCTGAGAGAAGTAGTCGAAGAGCAGCCGTGGCTTGACGCTGAGGGCAGCTAGCGGTGTGTCGGTGCCCATCGAACCGAGCGGTTCGATACCCGCGGAGGCCATCGGAGCCAAGATCAGCCGCAACTCTTCCTCGGTATAGCCGAATACCTGCTGGCGACGGGTGACCGAAGCATGGGTGTGCACCACGTGCTCGCGGTCAGGTAGGTCCGACAGCAAGATCCTGCCCCCGATCAGCCACTCCCCGTACGGCGCGGCTGCGGCAAGCTGGGCCTTGATCTCTTCGTCGGAGATGATCCGGTGCTGACCAAGATCAACGAGAAACATCCGGCCCGGCTGCAGGCGACCCTTCCGCACGACCTTGTGCTGCGGGATGTTCAACACGCCGGCCTCGGATGCCAGTACCACCAGGCCGTCGTCGGTGACCCAGAAGCGCCCCGGCCGCAAGCCGTTGCGATCAAGCACCCCGCCGACCACGGTGCCGTCGGTGAACACGACACCGGCCGGGCCGTCCCACGGCTCCATCAAGCAGGAGTGGAAGGCGTAGAAGTCGCGGCGGCTATGGGCCATTGCATCGTTGTTCTCCCAGGCCTCCGGGATCATCATCAGCATCGCATGTGGCAGCGAACGTCCGCCGAGGTGCAACAGCTCCACGACTTCATCGAATGATGCCGAATCTGAGGCGTCGGGGGTGCAGATCGGGAACAACCGTTCCAGGTCGCCCGGGATGACGTCGCTGGCGAGCAATGCTTCGCGGGCCCGCATCCAGTTGCGGTTGCCCATCACGGTATTGATCTCTCCGTTGTGGGCGATCATCCGGAACGGATGTGCGAGTTCCCAGGCAGGGAAGGTGTTGGTGGAAAAACGGGAGTGCACCACCACGAGCGCGCTCTCCATCCGCTCGTCCAGCAGCTCGGGAAAGACCTGAGCCAACTGAGAGGTCGTGACCATGCCCTTGTAGACGAGCGTCCGGCAGGACAGGGATGCAAAGTAGATCCCGGTCTCATGTTGGGCTCGTCGGCGCAGACAATACGCCATCCGGTCCAGAGCAATGCCCATCAGCGGGGCGCCCTTTGCCGTCACGAAGAGTTGCTCGAAGGACGGCATGTTCGATCTGGTCAGGTCGCTGAGCGAGGCGTCGCTGGTAGGTACCCGTCGCCAGCCGAGAACGGTCAGGTTCTCCTCGGACGCGATCTGCTCAATGCTGGCCTTCGCCTTGCCGGCGAGCTCCGGGTCAGTCGGAAGGAAGGCATTGCCGACCGCGTACGCGCCCTGTCTCGGGAGATCGAAATTCACTTCGCTGCGGAGGAACCCGTCGGGAATCTGCAGCAACATGCCGGCGCCGTCACCGGTCTTGGGGTCTGATCCGACCGCGCCGCGATGGTCCAGGTTGCGCAACGCCTCCAGACCCTGGGCGACGATCGCGTTGCTGGGAATTCCGGTCAGCGTGGCGACGAAAGCGACACCGCACGAGTCATGTTCGAACGCCGGATCGTAGAGGCCCTCGGCCTGGCGGACCTTGGAATGCATGTGAGCGGCTGTCATGGAACCAACTCCCGTCGTCGAAGCCGGTGAGCAGAGTCGGTGACCTCTGCCACGGGTCACGGCTGAGCGGCACCGCTTACGGGCGAAAGTGCGCGCCACAGAGCTTGCAGGACAACATTGGCCCAAAGTTGTGGAAAGGGTAACGCACGCAGCCGCGATCCTGGAACGTGAAATCTGCTTGATAACGATGCTGGCTGAGCCTCTCGAAGCCCGCGACCATGCGCCCTTCGACAAGCTCAGGGCACCTGACGCCAACGCCCATCTCAAGGCGTCGCGGTCGGGTCCTTCGTCGGGGTTTCGGCAGGCGATTCGCTGTCCGACGAATTGTCTGCCTCAACCGCATCCTCAATGGACGCTGTCTCGGAAATGTCCTTTTCCGCAATAGATTCCGCACCTGGCAGCCCGATGCCCTCGACAACGTCCTCGCGACCCGGACGGTTGCGGACAAGCCAGATCAGCCAGACGAGAGCGACAATGAAGCCGATCAGCGACGTGTAGTTGTTGAGCCGGAATCCACCGATCTCATTGACGGTGTCGATTCGGAGCGCCTCGATCCAGAACCGACCGGCGGTGTACAGCAGGACGTAGAGGGCGAACACCTTGCCATGCCCGAGCCTGAACCGGCGGTCCAGCCACACCAGCAGGGCCGCTGCGGCGAGGTTCCACACCATCTCGTACAGGAATGTCGGGTGGAACGTGGCGAACTGCTCGTAGCCAGGCGGGCGGTACTGCGGCGCGATCTGCAGCGCCCACGGCAACGTGGTCGGGCGGCCGAACAGCTCCTGATTGAACCAGTTGCCCAGTCGGCCGATGGCCTGTGCCGCGAGGATGGCCGGTGCTATCGCATCGAGGACGGCGGGAAAGGCGATCCTGCGGCGCCGGGCCACCAGATAGCCGCCGAGAACCCCAAAGGCGATGGCTCCCCAGACCCCGAGGCCACCCTCCCAGATCTTCAACGCATTCAGCGGCTGCCGACCTGGGCCGAAGTAAAGCTGGTAGTCGGTGATCACGTGATACAGCCGAGCGCCAACGATGCCGAAGGGCACGCCGACGACGACCATCATCTCCATGCTGTCCGCCGTGCCGCCGCGGGCACGCCAGCGACGCGTCGCGATGATCATGGCGACGATGATTCCGGCGATGATGCACAGCGCGTACGCGCGGAGCGGGAAGGCGCCGATGTACCAGATGTTCGTGCTCGGACTGGGAATAGACAGCACGACGTGCGCCCACCTGGCCATCATCACGGTGTCCCCATCCCTACCATTCCTCCGCTCGCCGGCGTGGTCGGCAACCTAGGTTAGCCCCTTGTTTGATTGCTCCGCTCGCTACGCTCGCTCCGCGCGGATCGCGCTCGGCAGCCGCCTACTTCGTCGTCGCTCGGGGACGAAAAACGTGTCCCCTCCCTCCTCCTCAGCACGACGGCGCGCGATCCGAGTTTGACTGCTCCGCTCGCTGCGCTCGCTGTGCCTGACCGCTCGCTCCGCTTTCGAATGCTCCTCCTCCGCTCCCTACTTCTGGGCTGCGTTGGTGATCATCGCCTTGAGGGAGTCCGGGGTCAGTGACGCCAGGTCAACGTTCTTGCCGTTGATCAACATGGTCGGGGTCTGCGTGACGCCGTTCTGATCCGCCGCCGCGTTCATCGAGGTCACCCAGTCGGCGTGCGCCCTCCTCATCACACAGGTCTTGAACGCGTCTGAGGGCGGCGAGCCAGCGACCTTGGCTGCAAGGTCGATCAACTGCGGATCACTCCACTGCAATGTGTGGTTGGCGAACAGGCCCAGGTAGTAGGCCTGGCCGAACCCGGCTTCGGCTGCGCAGGCCATCGCATTTGCGGCGGTCACTGAACCTTCGTCGATGAAGGCCATTGGGTAGAGCTCCACCCGCGCGGCGCCGCTTTCTTGAGCTTGGCTGATAGTCGGTCCGAACTGCTCCTCGAAGTCGGCACAGTGCGGGCAGTGAAAGTCCTCGTACAAGGTGATCGTGACGGGTGCGTCGGCCGAGCCGAGCGGGATTGGGCGTCCATTGGTGATGGTGACCGGACTCGCCGAAACCGTGGCGGGGGGCGCCGCCGATGGTGCGCGGCTGGTACGCCAGGCCTGGAAGACGATGCCGCCGGCAACCACGAGCACGACGAAGGCAACGACCACCGAGATCAGGATCCGCTGATCGCGCTTGCGCGCCGCGGCCTGCTCCGCGGCTAGTCGGGTCCGCTCGCGGGCATTGAGATTCTTTGGATTGCTCATGGCGATTCCTGTGTCTCAGGCCGCGCCCCGGACAACCTGTCCAGCGTGAACCGACTACGCGGCCGCCACACCAGCCATACCGCCAGCAGCAGCAGACCAACGTCGCGAACGATCTCGATGCCGTACGCGGTTTGGCCGGGCGCGACCTCGCCGCCTCCGCCGAAGCATCCACAGTCAATGCTGAGGCCACGCGCCGCTGCGGAGGCGACAGCGGCAATGAAGATCAGCAGCAGCACCGCGCTTGCCACGGCAATCACTCGGGTAGCGATGCCGGCAAGCAGCAAGAGCCCGAGCGCGATCTCGGCAAACGGGAGTCCCCATCCGACGATCGTGCCGAGCGACGACGGGAGCAGGCGGTAGGCACGCACGGCCGTAACGGAGGACTGTGAATCGATCGCCTTGAGCCCTCCAGCGATGAGAAGCACCGCGCCGAGTACGAGCCGCGCTGCAGTCGAGACCCACACGGCGACTGCGGCGAGCCTCGGTTCGGTGCCGACGGACACACTCAACGCGATCGCTCCACCAACAACGCGAAGTCATGCTTGAGCGAAGCGATGGGTGTTCCCGGAGTCCAGATCACGATCCCGGAGTTGCGATCAAACCCGATGACCTGCGCCGAGTGCCCCACCTCGTAACCACCGCTGGGAAGCCGTTTCATGCCCTGAATATCGACTCCGACCTCGCTTGCGGTGTGTCTGATCGTCGAGAGCGGGCCGGTCAGACCCACGAAGCTGGGATTGAAGCGATCGAGATAGTGCCGGATCTGTTTCTCTTTGTCCCGGGCCGGGTCGGTGGTCACGAAGACGAGCTGGATCTGGTCTCGCTCGGCTGGTGACAGTCGCTGCAAAGCCAGCGAGACGTCTGAGAGCACCGCGATGCAGACATCCGGGCAATGGATGTAGCCGAAGAACAGCAAGGTGACCGGCTTGGACGGCGTGGTGGAGAGGTTGTACGGCCGTCCGGAGGTGTCGGTCAGGGAGATCTCCGGCATCGAATACGGCTGGGGCAGCGAGGATCCACCGGTGTATCCGGCCGGATCGGCGTTCCGTTGGCCGCTAGGCCCACTTGGCGCCGCCGTGCAGCCAGAGATCACGAGCAACACGCCAAGAGCCCACAACGAGCAGGCTGCGATGCTCATCCGTGCGAGGCCAGGATGCGTGGTCGCCGACCAGGCTCTGCCGGATCGTACGGTGCAACTCACGTCCCGACTAACCCTGGCGATCGCTGTGAAGTTCCCGAGCCTGTTGAACCAGCGGGGGACGCTGCCGAAGGCTCACCAGCCTGGTGACCGCGACCAACGCGTACGCCAGCGGCGAGATCGGCGACGAGGGCGCGCAGCCCAGTCAAGTCCTCCGCTCGCCCGGCGTCTTCGGCATCGAGCAGGGTCTTGACCAGCGCGGAACCGACGATCACCAGGTCCGCGAAACCGGTCACCTCGCGAGCCTGTACGCCACTGGACACCCCGAGTCCGACCCCGACCATCGCGGACGGATCCGCCTCGCGCACCCGTCGGACCAGCTCGGGGGCAGCTGCCGAGGTCTGCGCCCGTGCGCCGGTGACACCCATGAGTGACGTGGCGTAGACCCACCCGCGGCAGGCTCCCACTGTCGATCTGAGGCGCTCGTCGGTTGAGGAGGGCGAGACCAGGAAGATCCGGTCCAGATCATGATCATCGGAGACGGTCAGCCACTCCTCCGCCTCATCCGGAGTGAGATCCGGCGTGATCGCACCGGCACCGCCTGCAGAGGCAAGATCACGGGCGAAGCGATCCGCACCGTAGCGCTCGATGAGGTTCCAGTAGGTCATGACAACGGCCGGAATGCCGCATTTCGCGACAGCTTCCACAGCAGTGAACACATCCCGAGTCCGTACGCCGCGCTGCAGCGCCTTGGTTCCAGCGCGTTGGATCGTCGCCCCATCCAGAACGGGATCGCTGTACGGCATGCCGACTTCGACCAGGTCGACGCCCTCGGATTCACCGTTTCCGGTGAGCGCCTTGAGAGCCTCCAGCGACATGTCCACAGTGGGGTAGCCGACGTGAAGGAATCCCGCCAAGGCTCCGCGACCCGCAGCCCGGACCTGGAGCAGCGTCTGCCCGGTGTGGCCGGGGTCTACCCTCACCGCTCTAGCCCGGTGCCGGCCGAGCCACCCGGGGACTCTGATGCCGTGCCGGCGGTGTCAAGACCGAACCAGGTGATCGCGGTATCCACGTCCTTGTCACCGCGCCCGGAGAGGTTGACCAAGATCAACGGTGGCTCGCCGGACTCGGTGGCTGTCAAACGAGGACCCAGCTGGAGCGCCCCGGCCAGGGCGTGCGCCGACTCGATTGCCGGGACGATTCCCTCAGTGCGGGACAGCAGCCGAAAGGCCTCCATTGCCTCGGCGTCAGTGATCGGCTCGTACTGCGCACGTCCGATCTCCGCTAGCCAGGAGTGTTCGGGACCAACCCCCGGATAGTCCAATCCTGCGGAGATGGAATGCGAGGCCTTGGTTTGGCCGTCCTCGTCTTGCAGTACGAAGGTTCGCATCCCATGCAGCACACCGATTTCTCCCGCCGAGATGGTCGCGGCATGCCGTCCGGTCTCGATGCCTTCGCCGCCGGCCTCGAAGCCGTACAGCGCGACGTCGGCGTCAGGAATGAAATCAGCAAAGATGCCCAGCGCGTTGGAGCCACCGCCAACGCAGGCCGAGACCGCATCGGGCAGCCGGCCGTAGCGATCGAGAAGCTGAGCTCGGGCCTCGGTGCTGATTATCCGCTGAAACTCGCGTACCAACATCGGGAATGGGTGTGGCCCAGCGACCGTGCCGATCAGGTAGTGGGTGTTGTCGACGGAGGCGACCCAGTCGCGCATCGCATCGTTCATGGCGTCCTTCAGGGTCTGGGTGCCCGACCCGACGGCGATCACCTCAGCCCCGAGTAGCCGCATCCGGGCGACGTTGAGTGCTTGCCGCTCGGTGTCGATCTTGCCCATGTAAACCGTGCAGTCGAGTCCGAACAGCGCGGCCGCGGTAGCGGTCGCGACCCCATGTTGGCCGGCGCCGGTCTCCGCGATCACCCGGGTCTTTCCCATCCGCCGAGTGAGCAGCGCCTGGCCGAGCACGTTGTTGATCTTGTGCGAGCCGGTGTGGTTCAGATCCTCTCGCTTCAGCACGATGATCGGGAGCTGTCCAATCTGGGTTGGAGCAGCGTGTTGGCTGAACCGTTTGGCCTCAGTGATGGGGCTCGGTCGCCCGGTGTAGTCGGCCAGCAGTTCACTGAGCTCAGCGTTGAAAACCGGATCGGCCATGGCAGCGTGGAATTCCCGTTCCAGCTGCAGCAGCGCCGCGTGGAGCGCCTCAGGGACGAATCTGCCCCCAAACCGGTCGAAATGACCGCTTGCGTCCGGCAGGGAGCCACCACCGAGCGGCGGCAGCTCCGAGGTCACGTTGAACTGCCTGGACAACTCGATTCCTTACTGTGATGTGCGCGTGCGGTGACGGGTCAGGTTTAGTGCTTGTGCACCGCCGGGTGTGCCCCTGCGGCCACCAAGTCCGCCACGCCACTGCGTGGATCCCGACCTGTTACCAGGGCCTCGCCGACGAGAACCACGTCCGCGCCGGCCCGCGCCAAGTCGATCACATCGTGCGGGCCCCGTACGCCGGACTCCGCAATCCGGACGATGCCGCCGGGAATCAGCGGCGCGAGGCGCGCGAAGATCGCGGAGTCGACCTTGAGCGTCTGAAGGTTGCGGGCGTTGACACCAATGATCGAGGCACCTGCGTCCACCGCTCGTCGTACCTCATCGGCAGTGTGCACCTCGACTAACGGAGTGAGACCGATTGAGCGAGCCCGCTCGACCAGGGATACCAGTTCGGGATCGGACAGAGCGGCGACGATCAACAGCACCAGGTCGGCTCCCGCGGCACGAGCCTCGAAAAGCTGGTACGCGGTAACGATGAAGTCCTTGCGGAGAACGGGAATGTCAACTGCGCACCGTACCCGGACAAGATCATCCAGAGACCCGGCGAAGTGTCGCTGCTCGGTCAGCACAGAAATCGCAGCCGCACCGCCAGCCTCATACTCCACCGCCAAGGCGGCCGGATCGGCGATGTCAGCCAGCGTGCCCCGGCTGGGACTCGACCGCTTCACCTCCGCGATCACTGCGACCCCTGGGCCACGGAAGCGCGGCATCGGATCGATCGCGGCGTCGATGTGCTGGCATCGTTCCTTCAGCCGTTCCAGCGGGACATGGCTCTGACGGACCGCCAGATCGTCGCGGACTCCCGCCAAGATGTCGTCTAAGGCATTCATGATCTCGACCGATCAGCTAGCCCCGTAGCCCATGCGCTGCAGGACTACGGTCACGATCACTGCAATGACCGCCAGGGCGACGGCCACCCAGAACATCGGCCAGTACTGCACGACCACCGCGATTCCACCGACGATGAACGCCAACAGACCGACAGCAGTGCCGACCCACGCTGCAAGGGTGCGGCCGTGATGCACACTCTTGCCGCGCCGATTGACGATATGCGTCAGGTTTCTCATGTCTGACTGATGCGCTGTGCCTGCCATGGTTCCCTCGTTTCTGCGAATCGGGATCTGCATTCCGAGCACGTACCGGACCGCGCTACGCCTCGTTCCCCCGCCAGTCGCGCTCCACGTGTGCCGGAATGCGGCTCGTGAGCGACCAGAATGATTGCTGCGCCTGTTCGGTGGCATCCATTGTGTCTCCTGGGCTTCGATCGCGCATCTTGGGGTCATCCACGGTCGGCGTGTCGTGATCATCGGCGGTCGGATCGGCACCTGCGTCCATGGCTTTCCACAGCCCTGCCGGGTCGTCGATCTCGGCAAGCTGCATCGTGTCCTTTGCTGGGCCCACCTCGGGCCTGAATCGCTCGTTCTGCGACGGCCAGCGACCTGCGGTGACTATGGTCAATGCCGCGCCGGCGACGATCAACACTCCGGAAAGGGCGAAGGCCCAGGGCCACGCCGTCACACCTAACTGGAAGACGTCCGCCAAGCTGACCTCACGTACCTGGCTGCGTACGGCATCGGCGCTTGGCCGCAGCCGAAACGCTCCGGTCAGGACAACGCCCATGCCTACCAGGAGCAGCAGGGCGCCGACTACCCGGCGGCCCCGGGCCTTCAGCACCAGCATGAGCAGGGTTCCGGCTAGGGAGACAATTCCGAGAGCCTGGCTCAATCCGCCCGTGACCTGGGTTCCGGTGAACTTCATCACGACGCCTTCACCGGTGGCCCGCCACCAGGGTTGCGCGCTGCAGATCAGCGCCAGTGCCCCGCCGACGAGCAGGCAGCCAAACGCCAGTGCCCGACTTTTCATCCGGCTACCGGTTCGGCCGTGGGCGGCGCAGCCGACGGCTCAACCCCGACAAAGCTCTCCGCCACCGAGATGGCCTGAACGACTGCGGCGGCTTTGTTCTGGCTCTCCTGATCCTCGGTGGGTGGGTGTGAGTCCGCCACGATTCCCCCACCGGCCTGCACATAGGCCACGCCGTCGCGCAAAACGGCGGTCCGGATTGCGATCGCCGCATCGGCGTCGCCGGCGAAGTCCAGATAGCCCACCACGCCGCCGTACAGGCCCCGTCGGGTGATCTCGAGCTCATCGATGATCTCCATTGCGCGAACCTTGGGAGCACCAGACAGCGTGCCGGCTGGGAAGGCGGCTAGGACGACATCGAGGGCGGTGCGGTCCTCCGCGATGGTGCCGATGACGGTGGACTCCAGATGCATGATGTGGCTGTAGCGGCGGACTTCCATGAACTCCACCACCTCGACGGTGCCGGGCTGGCACACCCGGCCGAGATCGTTGCGGCCGAGGTCGACGAGCATCACATGCTCGGCGCGCTCCTTGGGATCGGCCAACAGGTCCGCCTCCAGGGCAGCGTCCTCGGCAGGAGTGGCGCCGCGCGGCTTCGAACCAGCGATCGGATGCGTCACGGCCGTGGGTCCCTTGACGGTGACCAGCGCTTCTGGTGAGGAGCCGACGATGTCGAAGTCGTCGAGCCGTAGCAAGTACATGTAAGGGCTCGGGTTGGTCAGGCGAAGCACGCGGTAGATATCCAGCGCGTCGGCGGTGGTATCAACCTCGAAGCGCTGGCTGACGACGATCTGAAACGCCTCGCCAGCCTTGATCTCCTCGACCGCAGAGCTGACGGCCCGCTGGTAATCCTCGGATGTACGCTGCCGCCGGATCGGAGGAGCGCTCTGATCAAAGCTCGCCGAGACCACACCGGCAGGCGCGGGCTCGATCAGCAGCTCCGTCATGGATTGCACCCGTGCCGCGGCGTCGGCGTACGCCTCATCAACTCGCTCGTCGGTGTTGTCGAAGTTGATCGCATTGGCAACCAACCACACCTCACCATTGTGATGATCTAGAACGGCAAGATCTGAAGCCAGCAGGAAAGCCAGCTCCGGAATCTTCAGGTCGTCGACGCAGGTGTCGGGTAACCGCTCCATGCGGCGTACCGCGTCGTAGCTGAGATAGCCGACCAGGCCCGAGGTAAAAGGCGGCAGGTCTTCGCTGCGCGGCGTGTGCAGCAAACGCAGCGTCTCGCGGACGGCCGCCAACGGATCCCCACCGACGGGCAGGCCGACGGGCGCAGGGCCTCTCCAGGTGGCTTGACCGTGGTGTTCGGTGAGCGTTGCGGCTGCGCGCACCCCAACGAAGGAGTAACGAGACCACACGCCGTGCTCAGCCGACTCCAGCAGGTAGCTGCCGGGCCGGTTCCTCGCCAGCTTGCGATACAGCCCGATGGCCGTCTCCGTGTCGGCGAGCAAGCGCCGGTGCACGGCGATGACGCGCCGCTCCACGGCCAGCTTGCGAAACTCCTCCAGCGTTGGGGAAAGCTCGTTCACCGCGCGGCTCCCTCGCCCCGCTGAGCGACCAGAGCAGGCAGCAGGCGTTCGTCGAAGCAGGTGCGATCGCCGGTATGGCACGCCGCACCTTCCTGGTGCACTTTGACGAGCACGGTGTCGCCGTCGCAGTCCAACCGGACCTCACGTACCCACTGCCGGTTCCCACTGGTCTCACCTTTCACCCAGTACTCACCGCGGCTGCGTGAAAAGAATGTCGAGCGTCCGGTGGTCAGTGTTTTGTGCAAGGCCAGGTCGTCCATCCAACCAACCATCAGCACCTCTCCGGTGCTCTCTTCCTGGATGACGGCCGTGACTAGTCCGGCCGCGTCGCGCTTGAGCAGCGCGGCGACCTCCGGGTCAAGCGTGCTGCCGGCGAACACCGGCGCTGAGTCGGTCACGCGCCCATTGTTCCAACATGGCGATGCGGTGATCGTCAGGTTTCCGGCCAGTGGCGGGTTTCCCGGCTGGCGCGTCGGTGCCAGCTTGAGTATCCCCGGCTACGATGGGCGCTCGTGACGTTTGCCAAGTCCGAACGGGCGGAGCTGTGCGACCTGTTCGACAAGGTTGGCCCACATGCACCCACGTTGTGTGAGGGCTGGGAAACGCACGACCTCGCAGCGCACCTGTGGATCCGGGAAACCGACCCGGTGGGAGCGACCGGCATTGTCGCTAAGCCGCTGTCCAGCTTGTCCGAGCGCCGGATGGCCGAAATCAAGCAACGCTGGGATTACCCCGAGCTTGTCGATCGGGTGCGGCGTGGTCCGGCGCGGTTTTCGATCTTCGCGATTCCTGGTGTCGACGAAGGCGCGAACACGACCGAATTCTTCATCCACCACGAGGACGTACGCCGAGTCGGGGACTCCCCGCAAACCTCTCGGCAACTCGGCGAAGACGTTGAGGAGTGGATGTGGCGCCGGCTCAAGCTCTTGGGCCGTGCCTGGTTCCGCCGGGTTCAGGTCGGTGTCGTTCTGGAGCGCCTTGGTTCGGAGGCGGCAGATGGAGCGCCCGAGACCATCCGAGCCGTGAGCGGCGCGTCGACGGTCACCCTGGTCGGCAATCCCAGCGAGCTGATGTTGTACGCCCACGGCAGGACGAGTGTCGCCGAGATCAAACTAGTCGGCGAGCCGGAGGCGATCGAGATCTTGAACTCGGCGGACCTACGGACGTGACATCTGCCTTGAGTGCACAGGCCAGACTGTTGTGGTGACTCCGACGTCCGCGCCAGCCAGACATCGGTGGACAATTTTCCGATCGGCAGCCGTCTGCGGAGCGCTGCTCCTGGCCACCGGCTGTACCAGCGCCGCCAACGAACCAAACGCCGAGACTCGCACGGCAGAGCCCACCCCAGCAAGCTCAGCGCCGGCGTCCTCGAGCCCGCCATCGAGCAGTCCCAGCTCCAGCGGTGTCGCCTCCCGCGGCGATCCTCGAGCACGAGTGATCGCCTCCAATCTGGCTGCGCCGTGGGGACTGATCCCCCTCAAGGACGGCAGCTTCCTGATCGCCGAACGTGACGAACAGAAGATCGTCAGAGTTGATAACGGCTCGACGTCGTCGGTGCGGACCATCGACGAAGCAGATCCGGCTGGTGAGGGCGGTTTGCTCGGGCTAGCGATCACCCCGAACGAAAAGACTGTCTTCGCGTACTACACGGCAGCGCGGGACAATCGGATCGTCTCGATGAGCTGGGACGGCCGCGAGCTGGGGACGCCGAAGGTCATTCTCAAAGGCATTCCCAAGGGTGCCATCCATAACGGTGGCCGAATGGTGATCGGTCCGGACGGCTATCTGTACGTCGGTACCGGCGAGAGCGGAACCGGGCGGCTGTCCCAGGACAAGGACTCGCTCGGTGGGAAGATCCTCCGAATTCGACTCGATGGCAGACCGGCCCCTGGGAATCCGTTCGACAACGAGGTCTTCAGCTATGGCCACCGCAATGTTCAAGGGCTCGCCTTCGACGAGGCAGGCAGGCTGTGGGCGTCGGAATTTGGCCAGAACCGCTGGGACGAGCTGAACTTGATCACGAAGGGTTCCAACTACGGATGGCCTGAGGTGGAGGGGTCTGGCGACGTTCGAGGAATCACCAACCCCAAGGTCGTCTGGCGGACCGATGAAGCCTCGCCGTCTGGTTTGGCGTACTGGCAGAACTCGCTGTGGATGGCTGGGCTGCGCGGCGAGCGCCTTTGGGAGATTCCGGTTGACGGCACCAAAACCGGGGATCCAATCGCCCACTTCAGGGGAGACTACGGCCGGCTGCGGACTGTCCAAGTGGCCGCTGACGGTGGAAGTCTGCTGTTGACCAGCTCCAACACCGATGGTAGAGGCGATCCGGCGTCGAATGACGACCGCTTGTTCCAGATCACCCGCTAGGAGAAGGTTGACATGCGGTCCAAGGCTGCTCGGACAGCCAGCTTGATCGTCGGAGGCCTCGCCGTGCTGGTCGGTGGCGTCTGGATCGGTCAGGGCGCCGGACTGATCAAGGGCAGCTTCATGACAGGCAGCCGGACTTGGCTCGCGATCGGCCTGCTGTGCCTGAGCGTTGGCCTGTTGCTGATCTTCTTGGCCGTAAAGCGCCGCCCAACCGGGGGAAGCTAAGCGGGATCACCCCGATTAGCGGCGGCTGGCCGCGGGGCAGTTGATCAGGGACAGCTTGCGCCGCGATCTGCGACGCACCGCTCGGCTCCCTCAGCCGTCCCAGCCCTCATTGATGTCGCCTGAGCCGCCCCGCGCCTGTGCATAGTCGGGCAGCTGCTGCACCGCCCAACGGTTGCCGTCGGGATCGCGAAAGAACACGAAAGATCCCCACGGCAACACGTCGACGTCGCTCACGTCGACCCCGCGTCCGGAAAGCTCGTCTCGGGCCTGGTGAATGTCGGACACGACGACCTGAAGAGCATCCATCGCTCCGGGCGCGACCTGCGTCAACCCGTTGCCGATGGCGATGGAACAGGCCGAGCCGGGCGGAGTCAGCTGCACGAAGCGGATGTCCGCACTGACCGCGTGATCATGGTCGAGGGTGAAGCCAGCCTGGTCGACGTAGAAGGCCTTGGCGCGATCGACGTCAGTGACCGGCACTCCGATCAGTTCGAGTTTGAAATCCATGGATCGACATTATCGGCGGGCTCGGACAGTTTCGGTGAGCAGTTGCCTGCTGCCCCGATGCTGCTGTGGAAGCCTGGGATCATGAACGGCGGCCCCCGTATCAAGGCTTTGCCCAAGGTCTTGTCGTGGACCGTGCTTGTCCCCGTGCTGGCGGCGGTCTTGCTGGTGTTCACCTGGGGTCGCGGCATCGGCGTCCTGGTCCAGGTCCTCGTAGCTTTCGCCCTGGCTGGCGCCGTGCTCGCCGCGGTCAATCATGCCGAGATTGTTGCTCATCGCGTCGGTGAACCGTTTGGATCACTCGTGCTGGCTGTTGCCGTGACGATCATCGAGGTGGGCCTGATTGTCACGTTGATGATCGCGGGCGGCAAGGGGAGCGAATCACTGGCTCGTGACACCGTGTTCGCGGCAGTCATGATCACCTGCAACGGCATCGTCGGCCTTGCCCTGTTGATCGGTGCCGTGCGATTTCACCTCACCATCTTCAACGCGGAAGGGAGTGGCGCAGCACTGGCCACGGTGGCAACGCTGGCCACCTTGAGCCTGGTGCTGCCGACCTTCACCTCGAGTCGTCCGGGGCCGGAGTTCACGCCCGCCCAATTGGCCTTTGCGGCGATCGCGTCACTTGTCCTTTACGTGATATTCGTCATCACCCAAACAGTTCGGCACCGCGACTTCTTTATTCCGCTCACCAGCGCCGGTGAGGTCGTCGAGGCCGAGGACCATGCTGACCCGCCCACTGCGCAACGAGCGCTCCTCAGCGTCGGCATGCTGGTGGTCGCGCTGGTTGCCGTCGTCGGCTTGGCCAAGGTGGAGACACCAGCAATCGAAGCGGGCGTCGCTGCGGTCGGATTTCCCCCATCATTCGTCGGTGTCGTGATCGCGCTTCTGGTGTTGCTGCCCGAGTCACTCGCGGCCGCGCGGGCCGCCAATCGGGACCGAATCCAGATCAGTCTGAACCTCGCCTTCGGCTCAGCCATGGCGAGCATCGGCCTCACTATTCCCGCCATTGCAGTCGCCTCGATCTGGCTCAAGGGGCCGCTGCTGCTCGGATTGAATGCCACCCAGATGGTGTTGCTCGCGGTGACGGTCGTGGTGGCGAGCCTGACTGTCGTACCCGGCAGGGCAACCCGACTCCAGGGCGCAGTTCATTTGGTGCTCCTTGCAGCCTTCCTCTTCCTGGCCGTCGTCCCCTAGTTGATCTTTTCCAAGATCAGCTCACGAACCCGGGCCGCGTCGGCCTGTCCACGAAGTTGTTTCATTACTGATCCGATCAGCGCGCCGGTCGCCTGTACTTTGCCGCTCTTGATCTTGTCGACGATGTCAGGATTCGCGTTGATCGCGTCGTTCACGGCTGCGGCCAGCGCATTCTCGTCGGAGACGATCGCCAGCTTGCGGGCGGCCACGACCTCAGCTGGAGAACCTTCGCCGGCGATCACGCCTTCGAAGACCTGGCGGGCCAGCTTGTCATTGATGGTGCCGTTCTGCACAAGCGCCTGAATCTCGGCCACCTGCTTCGCAGTGACCCCAACGTTTTCAAGATCAACTCCCAGCTCGTTGGCGTGCCGCGCAATCTCGGTGAGCCACCATTTGCGAGCTGACTGCGGCGAGGCGCCCGCGGCGACCGTCGCCTCGATTGCATTGACTGCACCGGCACTGACCACATCGCGCATCTCCAGCTCGGAGAACCCCCACTCGGCGCTTACTCGGTGGAGCCTTGCTGCCGGAGGCTCCGGCAAAGTGGCGCGCAGCTGGTCCACCCACCCGCGACTCGGCGCTACCGGCACCAGGTCCGGCTCAGGGAAATAGCGGTAATCTTCCGCGGTCTCCTTGCTCCGTCCAGGGGTCGTGGTGCCGGACTCCTCGTGCCAGTGTCTGGTCTCCAGGGTGATCTTGCCGCCTTCGGTGAGCACGGCAGCCTGGCGCGTAATTTCATAACGAACCGCCCGCTCAACGCTGCGGAGAGAATTGACGTTCTTGGTCTCCGTACGGGTGCCAAAGGTCGACGTGCCGACCGGCCGCAGCGAGACATTGGCGTCACAACGCAGCGAACCCTGCTCCATTCTGACGTCGGACACGCCCAGCGCACGCAGCAGATCGCGCAGCATGGTGACGTACGCCCGCGCCACCTCGGGCGCCTGCGCGCCGGTGCCCTCGACCGGCTTCGTCACGATCTCGATCAGTGGTACGCCGGACCTGTTGTAGTCCAGCAGTGAATAGTCAGCGCCGTGGATGCGTCCGGTTGCGCCGCCCACGTGTAGTGACTTGCCGGTGTCTTCCTCCATGTGGGCCCGCTCGATGCCGATTCGATAGATCTCCCCATCAAGAACCACCTCGGTCCAGCCGTCGTACGCGATCGGCTCGTCGTACTGGGAGATCTGGTAGTTCTTCGGCATGTCCGGATAGAAGTAGTTCTTGCGGGCAAAGCGACACCACTCGGCGATGGTGCAGTTGAGTGCGAGTCCGATGCGGATCGCGGACTCGACCGCCTTCACGTTCACCACCGGCAGCGAGCCGGGCAAACCCAGACACACAGCACAGACCTGCGTGTTCGGCTCGGCACCGAAGACGGTTGAACATCCGCAGAACATTTTCGAGATGGTGTTGAGTTCGACGTGCACCTCGAGCCCGAGCACCGGGTCGTAGGCTGCGAGCGCCTCTTCGTACGACAACACCGTCATCGCACCGCTCCCGCCTCTGGACGATCAGCAGAAGTACGGTCCAGCAGCGGCCCACCCCAATCCGACTCAAGTGCGGCCTCTAGCGCGGCTCCGACCCGATAGAGCCGGTCGTCGGCGAGCGGCGGCGCGATCACCTGCAGCCCCACCGGCAACCCGTCCTCGGGTGCTAGACCTACGGGGAAAGATGCACTCGCGTTGCCGGCCAGATTGGAGGGAATCGTGCAGAGGTCGTTCATATACATGGCAAGCGGATCATTGACCTTCTCGCCGATCCTGAACGCAGTGCTTGGGGTGGACGGCGAGACCAGCACATCGACTCGGGAGAACGCCTGGTCGAAGTCGCGCGAGATCAAGGTCCTGACCTTCTGCGCCTGCCCGTAGTAGGCGTCGTAGTAGCCGCTGGACAACGCGTAGGTACCGATGATGATCCGCCGTTTGACCTCCGCGCCGAAGCCGGCCTCCCGGCTCATCCCCATCACCTGTTCCGCGCTCGCCGGCCCGTCGTCGCCCACCCGCAACCCGAATCGCATCCCGTCGAACTTCGCGAGGTTGGAGGAGCACTCGGCAGGCAAGATCAAGTAATAAGCGGGCAACGCGTATTCGAAATGCGGGCAGGAGACCTCGATGATTTCCGCGCCCAGCGAGGCCAGGAGTTCGACACCCTCGTGAAAACGCTGCTCTACCCCGCGGGCATATCCTTCGCCGCCGAGCTCACTGACCACACCGATCTTCATGCCTGAGATGTCTGCGGATCGGGCTGCCCCCACCACGTCGGGCACCGGCTCATCGATCGATGTTGAATCGCATGGATCGTGACCGGCGATCACCTTGTGCAGCAGAGCCGCGTCGAGCACAGTACGGGCGCAGGGACCGGGTTGATCAAGACTCGAGGCCAGCGCAACGAGGCCGTATCGAGAGCTGCCGCCATAGGTTGGTTTCACCCCGACCGTCCCGGTGACAGCCGCCGGCTGCCGGATGGAGCCGCCAGTGTCAGTGCCGATGGCCAGCGGTGCTTCGAACGCAGCAACCGCGGCGGCCGACCCGCCACCGGAACCACCCGGGATCCGGCTGGTATCCCATGGATTGCGGGTTGGCCCGTACGCGGAGTTCTCGGTGGAGGAGCCCATCGCGAACTCATCGAGGTTCGTCTTGCCCAAGATCACGATGTCATGATCAAGAAGCCGCCGGGTGACGGTCGCGTCGTAGGGCGGTAGCCAGCCCTCCAAGATCTTGGAGCCACAGGTGGTTGGAGCGCCGGTGTACGTGAGAATGTCCTTGAGCGCGAGGGGCACACCTGCAAGGGCACCGACTTGCTCGCGGGCCGCGATCTTGGCATCGACTCGGGCTGCAGCTGCTAGGGCACGCTCGCCGTCAATATAGAGGAAAGCGTGTACCTCGCCATCGACCTCGGCGATTCGATCAAGGTGCGCGCGGGCTACCTCGACGGCACTCAGCTCCCCCGATTTGATCTTGGTTGCAAGA
>Ga0307287_10000226_pt1 | contig 21245 bp, 22 predicted proteins | sample ER_DNA_141_FD_194485 | JGI IMG/M metagenome (GOLD analysis project Ga0307287, IMG submission 194485) | Bulk soil microbial communities from the East River watershed near Crested Butte, Colorado, United States - ER_DNA_141 | ecosystem: Environmental > Terrestrial > Soil > Floodplain | place...
CCAGCCCGAGGCGAAAGCGTGCGACTGCTGGTGGATGAGACGCACGTGCATGTCTTCTCCAAGGAAACCGAGGATCGCATCTCTCCTGCAACGGAAAGCACCTTCGCCTGATCAGAACTGCCGGCCTCCTGCAAATCGCGCGGGAGGCCGGCAGTTTGCTGAGCTTCGCTAATCCGTCCGCACGGCGGCACGGTCCAGTGATGACAGGATTGGACCATGCCCAGATTCCTCGCGGCGCGGCCCAACAGCGAGCTGATCACCCTTCCCTGGGGTACGCCGTTGGCCGATTGGCCGGAAGAGAACCTGGTTGCCCTACCACGTGGCATCTCCCGGCACGTCGTACGTTTCGTCCGAGTTGCCAAGGAGATCTATGCGTTCAAGGAAGTCATCGAGCATTTAGCTCTGCATGAGTACGAGCTGCTGCGAGACCTTGCGAGATTGGATACTCCCTCAGTCGAGGCGGTGGGTGTGGTCACAGCTCGTGTGGATGAACAGGGCGAGCCCCTCGACCCGATTCTGATCACTCGGCATCTCCAGTTCTCCCTGCCGTACCGGTCCTTGTTCAACCGCGGCGTACGCCAAGACACCGTCAACCGATTGGTCGACGCCATGGTCGTCTTGCTGGTGCGGCTGCATCTGAACGGCCTCCTGTGGGGTGACGTCTCGCTGTCGAACACCCTGTTCCGGCGCGACGCCGGTGCGTTCGCCGCGTACCTAGTGGACGCTGAGACCAGCGAGCTGCATGATCGTCTGACCGACGGTCAGCGCGAGCACGACCTCACGATTGCGCGCACCAACCTCTATGGAGAGTTCTGCGACCTCGAGGCTGGGGGTCTGTTGGATGAGGCGTTGGATCCACTCGTTCTGGTGGAGACTATCGAGAGCCGCTATCGCGAACTGTGGAATGAACTGACCGCGGTCGAGGAGTTCAACGCTGGCGAGATGCACCGCATTGAGGGGCGGGTACGCCGGCTCAACGCGCTCGGCTTTGACGTAGCCGAACTTGACATCACCACAGACCTCGGCGGCTCCACCATCCGAATCCAACCCAAGGTCGTCGATGCTGGCCACCACTCGCGCCGGCTGATCCGGCTCACTGGGCTGGACACCGAGGAGAATCAGGCTCGGCGGCTGCTCAATGATCTTGACTATTACCGGGCGCGTACGGACCAGCAAGGGGCCGACGAGGCGATCGTGGCGCACGAGTGGTTGATCGAGCAGTTCGAGCCAGTCCTGCAATCGGTGCCCATGGATTTGCGGGCCAAGCTGGAGCCGGCCCAGCTCTACCACGAGATGCTGGAGCATCGCTGGTTCCTCAGCGAGCAGGCCGGGGGTGAGATCTCGATGGACGATGCGGCAAAGGCGTACGTCAACACCGTGCTGCGCGGGCTTCCCGACGAGGAGATCGCTGTTTCTGACATGGAGTCGACAGGGCCGCTGGCCAACCCCTTCGACCCGTCACAGGGCTTTGTTGATGACGAGTATGAGAAGCCCTACGACCCCTGGGAGGACGAGGCAGCAGAGTCCGAGGGAGAGCCGGCCGAGGCATATCTTGACATTGCAGCTCTTCGCGCGAGGACGAAGAAATAGGCGCCCGGCTCGCAGGGGTCGACGGAGCCGTCTAGCGCGGTGGCATGCGCAGGGCGCCGTCCAGACGGATGACTTCTCCATTGAGCAGCGGATTCTCGATGATCGCCGACACCAGCATGGCGTACTCCTCGGGACGGCCAAGTCGTGCCGGATGCGGCACCAGGCCTTCCAAGATCGACTTCGTGTCCCCGGGGAGGCCAGCCATCATCGGCGTTTCCATCACGCCGGGCGCAATGGTCATCACCCGGATTGCCTTGTCAGCAAGGTCTCTGGCCGCGCTCAATGTCAACCCCACAACACCACCCTTGCTCGCCGCGTACGCCGCCTGGCCGATCTGACCGTCATATGCCGCCACGCTCGCAGTCATGATCACCAAGCCGCGGTCGCCGTCGAGCGGCTCGTTGTCGATCATGGTCGCAGCCGCTAGCCGTAGCACGTTGAAGGTGCCGACCAGATTGATATCGATCACCTTACGAAAGTCCTCCAGCGGCAACACTCCGCGCTTGCTGATCACGCGGCCGGGAGTACCGACCCCCGCGCAGTTGACCACGACCCTTAGGGCGCCGAGTTCCGTCGCTGCCTCGACCGCTGCTTGCACTTGATCTTCATCGCGTACGTCGGCCGCGGCAAATCTCACCCGTGATCCGAGCTCAAGCGCCAGCTCTGACCCGGCCGAGTGCGGTAGGTCAACAATGAGCGCTGACGCGCCCGTTGCGATCACTCTCCGTACGGTGGCAGACCCGAGACCTGAGGCGCCTCCGGTCACCATCACAACATCCTCTTCGGCCAACCTCATTCGCACACCTTCCGCTTGGTGGGAGGTTACTTCAGCAGCAGGCGGCCGATGACGAGTCGCTGAATTTGATTGGTGCCCTCGAAAATCTGAGTCGCCTTAGCTTCGCGCATATAACGCTCGGCCGGATAGTCCCGGGTGTAGCCGTAGCCGCCCAGCACCTGAACGGCGTCGGTCGTCACCTTCATCGCGGCATCGGAAGCGATCATCTTCGCGACCGCAGCATCGCGAGTAAAAGGCCGCCCGGCATCGCGTCTACGAGCCGCCATCAGATAAGTCGCACGCGCAGAATCAACCGCAGCCGCCATCTCGGCGAGTAAGAATCGCAACCCCTCGAACTCCGCGATCGGGCGTCCAAACTGCTCGCGCTGTTTCGCATAATCGGTCGCAAGATCAAGGGCCGCTTGTGCCAACCCGGTCGCACACGCGGCAATACCGAGCCGCCCGGAATCCAGCGCAGACAGGGCAATCCGGGCACCTTGGCCTTCATCGCCGATGCGCCGACTGTCCTCGATGGGAACCGCATCGAAGTACAGCGCAGTCGTCGGGGATGCGTTGAGGCCCATCTTGTGCTCAGGACTTCCAAAGGTCAGGCCCGATGCGCGGCCCGGCACATGAAAACAGGTCACACCGCCCCGCGGGTCGTCACTCGTTCGCGCAAAGGTCGTATAGAAATCCGCGTACGACCCGTGAGTAGTCCAAGCCTTTGCGCCATTGAGCTCGTAGCCATGATCAGCATGCTTTGCGCGAGTCGTCATCGCTGAAATGTCAGATCCGGCCTGGGCCTCCGACAGCGCATACGCGCCCAACGCTCGGCCGCTGATCATCTCCGGCAGATAGCTGGCACGCTGCTCTGGTGTCCCGAAGGCAGCCATCGCGTATGTCGCCATGACATGGACCGAAACGCCGACGCCGACACTCATCCACGCCATCGCGACCTCTTCAAGGGCCTGCAAGTAGACCTCGTACGGCTGACCTGCGCCGCCGTATTCCTCCGGATAGGGCAGACCCAGCAGCCCGATCTCGCCGAGCATGGCGAAGGCGTCGCGAGGGAACCGCGCTGCGGCCTCATCAGCGGCTGCACGCGGAGCCAGCTCGGCCTGCGCGATCTCGCGCACGAGTGAAACCAGCTCAGGCCCGTCCTCGGTTGGCAACAGGCGATCGACGGCCATTTGACTCCTTTATTAGAGCTGCTCGCTCAATCGCGCGTGGAACCCGCCTACTTCGTCGTCGCTCGCAGAGGAAAAGCGTCTCCGCTCGCTCCTCCTCAGCACGGCGGCGCGCGATTTCCCGACGCTCGCAGCTGAATAAATCGGTACTAGAGATAGTACGGTAGTACCACCATGGTAGCCATCTCGCTCGAGCGCAGACTGACCAGCAGGCAGATTCACCTCCGTGATGCGCTTGTTGATCTCGTTCTAGCGCAGGGATTCAGCCATCTCACGATGGACGACTTCGCAGCTCAGTTGAACTGCTCCAAACGCACTCTCTACGCACTCGCTGCCAGCAAAGAGCAGATCGCCGTACTGGCCGTGCGGCAGTTCTTCAAGCGCGCCACCGAGCAGGTCGAGGCGGCGATTGCACGAACCCGGGCGCCGGCGAATCGAGTCACCCGCTATCTCGAGGCTGTTGCAGAGGAACTGCGCCCAGCCAGCCGTGCCTTCAGAGACGATCTGGCCAACTTTCGTCCGGCGACCGAGATCTATGAGCAGAACACACTGACGGCTGCCCGGCGGGTCCGAGAACTGATCGATGAAGGCACCAAAGCCGGCGCATTCCGGCGGGTGCACGCCGCTTTTGTGAGCGAGGTCGTGACTGCCACGATGCGGCGCATCACCAGTGGCGAGATCGCTGCAGCCACTGGCCTCAGCGACGCTGAAGCCTATTCAGAGCTCGCCCAGCTGGTCGTTGCCGCGATCCGCCGCTGACATGCCGCACGCTTAGCCACCGAACCGCATATCCTGCCCAGATGAACGACGATCTCCACGCCCTCGGTGAGGATCTCATTTCGACGGCCGCGCGTATAGTGCGCTGGGTTCCCAAAGAAAACGGCTTCAGCATCAGTCTCGCAGCCGCGCGTTTGCTAGCGCGCTTGCACGACAACGGGCCAACGAGGATCAGCGAGCTCGCCGCGGCCGAGCGATGCTCTCAACCGACGATCACCAACCATGTGAAGCGCCTGGAAGCAGCGCAGCTGGTCGACCGCGCCGCCGACCCGCGCGACGCTCGAGCGTGGATGATCAAGCTGACAAAGAAAGGCAACCAGCAGCTGGTCTTGATGCGTAACTCGATTGGTACCTCGCTCGAGCCCTACCTTGCGACAATGTCGAAGCGTGACCTCAAAGCGCTGCGCGAAGGCGTCGATGCCATGCGGCGCCTGATGGCGGTGGAAAGAGAGACCCAACGCTCGTGACGCGACAAGCCCAACCGGGCGCGGCATCAGGCGCGTTCCGGCTCTACGACACTGCCACGCAATCGGTACGCCCCTTCGAGCCCGTGGTACCTGGCCGAGTGTCGATCTACCACTGCGGACTCACCGTTCAGTCCAGTCCACACCTGGGACACATCCGCAAGGAAGTGGTCTTCGACGTATTACGCCGCTGGCTGACCTGGTGCGGCTACGAGGTCACCGTGATCGCCAACATCACCGATATCGATGACAAGATCTTGATCAAGTCGGCAGAGGCCGATACCCCGTGGTTTGCGCTCGCTTATCGCTTCGAGCGCGAGCTGCACGACGCGTACGCCGCACTGGGTTGCCTGCCACCTACTTACGAACCGCGAGCCACTGGCCATATTCCCGAGATGATCGAGATGATCAAGGTACTCATCGAACGCGGTCACGCGTATCCAGCGCCAGACTCCTCCGGCGACGTCTACTTCGACGTCAAGTCCTGGCCCGCGTACGGCTCCCTGTCACACCAGAACATCGACGACATGGAGCCTGCGGGGGATTCCGATCCTCGCGGCAAAAGGGATCCCCGCGACTTTGCTCTCTGGAAGGGCCACAAAGATACTGAGCCGGAGACGGCAAGCTGGGTGACCCCCTGGGGCCGCGGCCGGCCCGGTTGGCATCTGGAGTGCTCGGCCATGGCTGGCAAGTACCTCGGCGCCGAGTTCGACATCCACGGCGGTGGAATTGATCTTCGTTTCCCCCATCATGAAAACGAGCTGGCTCAATCGAGGGCCGCCGGGCAGCGTTTCGCCCGCTACTGGATGCACAACGCTCTAGTCACGACGGCTGGGGAGAAGATGAGCAAGTCGCTGGACAACAGCGCACTCGTCTCGGAAGTGATCAAGAGATTCCCGGCCCGTGCCGTGCGGCTATACCTGCTTCAACCGCACTACCGCTCGCCGATCGAATACTCCGATGCGGCGATTGCGGAGTCGGTGGTCGCGCTCGAGCGAATTGACAATTTCGTTCGCCGTGCTGGCGACGTGGTCGGCGTGATTGCCGAACACGTTCCGCAAGAGTTCTCGGCGGCCATGAATGATGATCTTGGTACGCCTGCAGCAGTCGCGGTGCTGCACAATGTCGTACGGGAAGGCAACCAGACGCTCGAGGCTGGCGAAACTGATCTTGTTGCAACCCGGCTGGCTGAGGTGCTAGGCATGCTAGCGATATTGGGTTTAGATGCTGATAGTGCTGCCTGGGAGCGCAGGGTTGATCAACAGCTGACCGCCGTGGTGGAGGGCCTGGTCACCGAGCTGCTGAAGCATCGAGAGGCAGCTAGGGAACGCAAGGACTTCGGCGCCGCGGACGCCATTCGTGACTCCCTTGCCGCGCTTGGAGTCGAAGTCCTCGACACCCAGCAGGGGCCCCGTTGGAGGGTCCGCTGATGTCAGGCAACAGCCAGCGCAAGGGAGCGGTACGACGGAGCGGCAAGGGCAACACAGCCGGTTCCGGTGGACGGATCCGACGGGGCCTGGAAGGAAAAGGGCCGACGCCCAAGGCAGAGGACCGGCCTTACCACACCGCCTACCGCGCAAAGAAAACCACAACAGAGCGCAGACCGGGTCGCGGCGCCGCGCCGAAGACTGGGCGGCCCGGATCAGGGCCTGAGTGGGTCGTCGGGCGCAACGCAGTGTTGGAGGCCATGGAGGCTGAGATCCCAATCCGATCCGCCTACGTCGCGGAGGGCGCCGAACGGGATGATCGGCTACGCAACATCCTCAAGCGTGCGGCGACACGCGGCACGTCGCTGCTTGAAGTTACGCGCTCCGAGCTCGACCGGCTTACTGGCGGCGCGCTGCACCAGGGCGTCGCGCTGCAACTGCCGGCGTTCGACTATGCGCACCCGGACGATCTGCTGAGCGCCGCTCTGGATTCCGACCGGGCGGCACTCATCGTCGCACTTGACTCGATTACCGATCCGCGCAACCTGGGAGCAATTGTCCGGTCGGCCGCCGCATTCGGCGCGCACGGCGTCCTCATCCCGCAACGCCGGGCGGCCGGCATGACCGCCGCCGCGTGGAAGACCTCGGCCGGCGCCGCCGTTCGCATCCCGATCGCACGGGCGACCAACCTCAATCGCAGCCTGCGCGCGTATGCCGACTCGGGGCTCAGTCTGATCGGCCTTGACGGGGAGGCTGACACCAGCATTTCGGACGTTCCCGAGGCCTCCGGGCCACTCGTACTGGTCGTCGGCAGCGAGGGGTCGGGATTGTCACGGCTGGTGCGCGAGGCTTGCGACGTCATCGCATCGATCCCGATCAGTGCGAGCGTAGAATCCCTCAACGCTGGCGTGGCGGCTGGGATCGCACTCTATGAAATCTCGCGACAGCGGGTCGGTGGGCTGGACTAAGGTAGGCGGCGCCCGGCTTTCACCTCAGGAGTTCTCGTGACCGACATCCTCTCGCCCGCCCCTCAAACCGAACCCACGTGGTCCGAGAGCTCGGGCGGAGATGACGCAGGCCCCGTCTCTCAGGCTTATCGCACCATCCTTTCCGTCGTTGAGACTGTCGAGCCAAGAATCGCCGGCGCAATCCGCTCGGAGCTGACGGATCAGCGCGGCTCACTCAAACTCATCGCCTCGGAGAATTACGCTTCACCCGCAGTGCTGCTCACGATGGGGAGTTGGCTCTCCGACAAATATGCCGAGGGCACCATCGGGCACCGGTTCTACGCCGGCTGCCAGAACATTGACACCGTAGAAACGGTCGCCGCCGAACATGCCCGCGAACTCTTCGGCGCTGAATACGCCTACACCCAGCCGCACTCGGGCATCGACGCCAATCTGGTCGCCTTCTGGGCCATCCTCGCCAATCGGATCGAGCTTCCCGAGCTGGCCGATCGCGGAGTGAAAACTGTCAATGACCTGACTGAGGAGCAGTGGGAGGAGCTACGGCACAAGTTCGGCAATCAGCGAGCCCTCGGAATGTCGCTCGATGCCGGCGGTCACCTGACTCACGGCTTCCGCCCGAACATCTCCGGCAAGATGTTCCATCAGCGCTCCTACGGCACCGACCCTGAGACCCAGCTGCTGGACTATGACGCGGTACGCGCGATGGCCCGGGAGTTCCGGCCATTGATCTTGATCGCCGGTTACTCCGCCTATCCGCGGCGGATCAACTTCGCCACGATGCGAGAGATCGCGGACGAAGTTGGCGCGACCCTCCTGGTCGACATGGCACACTTTGCCGGCCTGGTCGCGGGAAAGGTGTTCACCGGCGATGAGGATCCGGTGCCGCATGCCCATCTCGTGACCACGACGACACATAAGTCACTGCGCGGGCCGCGCGGCGGGATGGTCCTCGCGACCAAGGAATATGCGGACTCGGTCGACCGCGGCTGCCCGCTCGTACTCGGCGGGCCGCTCGGCCATGTGATCGCCGCAAAAGCGGTGGCTCTAGCCGAAGCCCGGACCCAGGAGTTCCGGAGCTATGCACAAGCCGTGGCGGACAACGCCCAGACCGTGGCCGATGGTCTGCTGCGTCGGGGGGTCAAATTGGTGACCGGCGGAACCGACAACCACCTCGTCCTGATCGATGTGTCGACGTTCGGGCTCACCGGTCGTCAGGCTGAGGCGGCGTTACTGGATGCGGGGATTGTCACCAACCGGAATGCAGTGCCCGCCGATCCAAACGGCGCCTGGTACACCTCGGGCGTACGGATCGGTACGCCGGCACTGACGACTCGCGGATTCGGCGCTGATGAATTCGACACGGTGGCCGAGCTGATCGTGAAGGTGCTCGATAACACCACGCCAGCGGTTGCCTCCAGCGGACAACCAGGCAAGGCTAAGTACGTGCTCGCCGAGGGCGTCGCCGAGGCCACGAAGGCCGCGGCTGCGGAGCTGCTGGACGCGAACCCGCTCTACCCGGGGCTTGCTCTTTAGACACTGCGTCATAGACACTGCGCCGAAGGACCGTGGCATGGAGCCGACGACCATTACGACGATCTTCATGATCTTGTTCGCCATCGGCATGATCACCTGGGCAATCTACTTATGGTTCAGCGATTGGCAGCCTGAGGCGCGACGGTATATAAGTCCTGAGGAGCACACGGAGGCTGAAATCCAGGCCGCCCTCCGGCAGATGCGACAGGCGATCGACGATTACGAGCGGGGCGAGCGGCACCTCTGACTGAGATGACGTCTGATCCGCTGCGGCGCCCGCATTGGCGTTACACGGCACACAGGTCCGTAACAGCTCAGGGCACCTACTCTGAAGTTATGCACCGTGCCATTGCCGCCACTGTCCTCGCTGCCACTCCCCTGCTCGGACTCGCTGCCTGTTCCCAAACAGCCGTCCAGTCAGCGGACCTTTACAAGATCGGCTGCCCAGCAGTTGATACGGCGGCCGGCGGCGGCACAGCGGTCAACAAAGTAACGGTGGCCGGCCTGAAGAAGCTCAGCCAGTCGGGCAAGCTCGATCCCGAGCCGCAGCGCTGGGTCGATGCAACGATCAGCTTGTTGGAGTCCGATGATCCCAAGAACCCGCCAGGGGACGCCAAGCAGTTGATCATCGACGGCTGTGCGAAGCACGGTTATCCGCTGCAGAACCTGAAATGATCAAACTAGCGAGTGAACAGACTCCCTGAAACGGTGGTCACGAAGTTCCTCATCGAGTCCGGCAGATCGCGTAGGTGCCAGTTCTCGGGTCCCTGATACCAGGAGAGATCGTCGGAGTCTGGGTCCTCGTCGACGTCGCTGGCAACGATCGCGTCCAGCCACCGGTCTGCGCCGCCGAGCACGATGGCGTACGGGAGCACCTCAGAGATCTCCCGCAATTCAGCACCTGGTGGCATTTGGTCGGTTGGGTGGCTGAGTAGATCTGAGCGCAAGGCTCCTAGGCCGCCCAGCAAGGCAGCGCCCTTCGCGGTACGCGCGGGCATTTCCTGCGCGACGAACACCGTTCCCAAGGCCACCACAATCAACGCCAGTCCTACCAACCCGAACGTAGTGAACGCGGCGAGCACACCCGTTAGGACAACCGAAATGATCAAGGCTGCGAGTGCCAGTTGAGTCCAGCGATTCCTGGTGTCATCCGGGCGACGCTCGTACCACCCGTTGCTGACCATTTCGTCATAGAGCGCGTTCTGCACTCCGCCGATGGACTCTTGAACGCGAGTGGCCAGGTCGGAGACCCGTACGCTTCCCCCCACTTGGGCGATGCCGTCCAGCAGTTGCTGTTCGAAAGGCCGCAAGCCGTCGGATGATCCCTCGAGACGCTTGATCTCCCAGTCCGCTCGAGCAAAATCACTCTCCCTGGGCAGCTCATTGATCACCACGTGGCCGCGTACGGCAAGATCAACTAATGTCGCCGTCACGTCAATCGGATCGACGCGCTCGTCGGCCACCGTACCGACATGGCCGGGCCGGACATTGTCGACCACCCGGAACTCCGCTTGGCCCTCACCAGTCGGCACAAATTCGCCGACCTTGCTGAGCTGGCCGTCGGGGTTCATGTCAAGGCCAGCCCGTCGATGAATGCCGTACAGTGCAAGGCCGCCAAGGACCAGCAGACCCAGGGCAAGGGCCAGAGGAAGCGGCTTAGCCGAGAAGGCGCGCCCGAGGGTCCATTGGTAGTCGATCACCTCGTTCGATGCCACACCGCCGGGTGGAAAGCCGATGTCGATGGTCACCACTTCGCCCTCGCCACGCGGTCCGTCGCGGAAAGTCGGGACCTGCGCGTCCGCGGTGCTGGCGGCGGCAAAGTTGCACGGGACAGTTGAGTTCGGGCTGCCAGCCGTGCACTTGACGTAGCTGAACTGGGTCGGAATCTGGACCGTCGCGCTGAATTCCGTCACCGAAGCACTGAGGCCTTGCAACATGCCCCAACGCAAGGCCGTGCCATTGCTACCGATGTTGATGACCGCACCAGTGACGGTGTAGCTCATCACGATCTCCGTGGCGCCGTTGGTCGGCACCGTCACTGTGGTGAAGCGATCATCGGACTTGATCGTGGGCTGTACCTGGGTGTCTTTCACCATGGCCGTGATGTCGGAGAGCTCCTGGACGTATTGACGGTCCCCAACGAGGTTTTCCCGCGTCTCGAACTGCTGCGTGAGCTCCGGCGGCACAGCCCCGGTCAGGGTGATGGTTTGCTTCACTTTCAGCGTGCCGTCTTTGGCCAGATTGCCTTCGGCAATGAAGGTCGCGGCATTGCCCTCGGCGTGCGCTGTCAAAGCCAGCGGGCCGACGAGCAGACCACAGGTCAGGAGACAGAACGCAATCATCGCCCCGATCCGATGAAGCGTCGCTGGCAGGTGGGCGGGCACGAGGTACAGCCTCCCACTAAGTCGCTGAGAGGTGCGTCCCAAGCCCAAAACGTCTGATCACCGAAGCCGGCGCACGGTCACACCATCCCCGGTTATCGTTGCGCGTGTGAGCCAGCAGCAGTGGAGCGGTCCGCAGTACGCGCCACCTCAGGGCTCTCCACAACAAGGCACCTTTGGCGCCGGCGCGCCGCGCGGCTGGCAGCCGGCGGCATCGCCTGGCGGCTACTACCAGGGCTATCCCACTTCACGCTCCGGACCGCCGTCCTTCGGCGGCGGAGTGCCACAGTATGGGCCAACGCCACCGATGCCCGCGCCGCGCCGCAGAAACCCGCTGCGGTTCATAGCGTTTGTCACGATCATTGTTGCCCTTGCCGCACTGGCTGGACTGGTCATCACTGGCCTGAGCTCAGGACCATCGGAGATGGCGTACCAGAACGACGACTATCAAGTCCCGCCGCCGGACAGCAATCCGCCGCCGATACCGTTACCGCAGACGTACGAAGAAGCCGATCAGTTGATCACCAAGAATGCGTTCTATCGCGAGACCGTGCCTACACCGGTCCGTTGCAACTCAGAACCGATCAACGTGACGACTGCCAGCGATGCGCAGCTGAAGTCGCATTTCGAAGGTTTGATGGAGTGTCTGGTACGGGTCTGGGAACCGCCTGTCGTCAACTCCGGCTGGATCATCGTGCGCCCAACCGTCACGATCTACGGTGAAGAGCTCACCACGAAATGCGGCACGAGCGGCATCAATGCCTTCTACTGCTCAGCCGATCAGCAGGTCTACTACAGCAGCCTGCTGCCGCAAGCCTTGCCGACCGTACGGCGGAACAAATGGACCGCTGACATCGTCATGGCCCATGAATTTGGTCACGCGCTACAGGCGAGAACTGCCATCTTGATCTCGGCACACGCACTGGGCCAGGAGTCCAACAGCAAGGGGGCCGAGCTGGAGTACATGCGACGGCTCGAAACCCAAGCCGACTGCTTCTCCGGCATGTTCATCCGCGCTGTCTCGCAATCCATCGGGGTGCAGCCACAAGACGTGGCCGGAATCGAGGATATCTACGTCGCCATCGGGGACGACACGCTCACCAACAAGCCTGACATCGTCGGAAACCACGGCCTCGGCCGATCGCGCAAATACTGGGGCACCACGGGTCTGAGCAATAACGCGGTAGGCGCCTGCAACACCTTTACTGCTCCATCCAAATATGTCCGCTAGCGCGTCCCTCGCTGCCTCGCCCTGAACGTTGTCGATTGTGCCCTGAGCTTGTCGAATGTGCCCTGAGCCTGTCGAAGGGCCTGAGCTTGTCGAATGTGCCCTGAGCCTGTCGAAGGGCCTGAGCTTGTCGAATGTGCCCTGAGCCTGTCGAAGGGCCTGAGCTTGTCGCATAGTCCCTGAGCTTGTCGAAGGGTGCGATCTTTCACACCAACAGCGCGGTGGCGATCGCCGCAATTCCTTCCCCACGGCCAGTAAGGCCCAGGCCGTCGGTGGTGGTCGCCGCAAGACTGACCGGGGCGCCCACCGCTTCAGCCATAATCCGCTCGGCCTCAGCGCGGCGTGCTCCCAGCTTGGGGCGGTCGCCGATTAGTTGCACGGCAACATTGGCGATGTCGAAGCCGGCCGCTCGTACGCGTGCAGCAGTCTCGGAGAGAAATGCTTCGCCGGGGGCACTGGACCACCGGGGATCGGTGGTCCCATAGTTGCTACCGAGATCGCCCAAACCAGCCGCACTCAGCAGCGCATCACAGGCCGCATGTGCAACGACATCACCATCGGAGTGGCCTTCGGGGCCGACGTCGTCGTCAAAGAGCAAACAAGCCACGTTCATCGGACGGCCAGCAGCCAGCCGATGAACGTCGATACCGATTCCGGTACGCCGAAGGGGTGCCTGCGATGTCAGGAAGCAAGGACCTCGTCGAGCAGAACCTCCGCCTTGTCCTCCTCGACACGCTCTGCGAGTGCAAGCTCGGAGACCAGGATCTGGCGCGCCTTGGCAAGCATGCGCTTCTCACCGGCGGACAGACCACGCTCACGCTCGCGCCGCCAGAGGTCGCGAACAACCTCGGCGACCTTCAACACGTTGCCGGAGTGAAGCTTCTCGAGATTGGCCTTGTACCGGCGTGACCAGTTGGTCGGCTCCTCGGTATGAGGCGCACGAAGGACACCAAATACTCTCTCCAACCCGTCAGCGTCAACAACGTCACGGACCCCGACGAGGTCCAGGTTGCATGCAGGTACGCGAACGACGAGATCGGTTTGACCAACAATCCTCAGTACCAGATAGAGCTTGTCCTCGCCCTTGATCTGGCGGGTTTCGATGTCCTCGATGACGGCGGCTCCATGATTGGGGTAGACCACCGTTTCGCCGACTGTAAAGGTCATATTGTTTTGTACCCCTTTCGCGCAACCAAGTTTAGCACGGCCAGCGGGGCTCCCAGGCAGCGTTTGCGCTAGCCAGAGGCCAGTATTGAGCTGATGTCAGGCTTGACAAATAGGTCGGGTGTGTGCCTGAGCCGGATGTCGTGTCACAACATCCTCACGCCGCATAGGCGAGGCCTGCACGAACGGCGACGGTGTCGATAGGCTGCTTCGCAAAACGTCGCTTTCGCCAGGCAGGAGTCGGCCATCGTGTTGTGGAAACCGAGTCGAGCAGATCGTGCAGGCCGCAGGGCACAGCGGCATGGCGTTACAGGACGGCCATTACGCAATGGTGCGACCTTGTTGCTCGCCATTGGCCTGGTCCTCTTTGCGGCCGCATGCGGAATGAATGTCCAGACGAATCGGCCTTATACACCGTCTGAGGGTGTCAATGTGGATGTCGGTGACGCGGCGACCCCGAACAAGGTCGTCCATGTTCGCAACCTGTCAATCATCAGTTGGGCGCCCGGCGAAGGCGTGGTCTCAGGTTCCATCGTGACCGCTGGCCGCGATTCCCTGACGGCAGTGAGTGGCACGCCCATCAAAGCGGATGGATCAGAGGGTGCTCCGTTCACCGGGACGATCCCGTCGACCGTCTCGGTAGCCAATGGCTTCCAGGTCGTGCTGACTGACCAGCCGCCAATCATCGTCAAGAGTCCTGATCTGAAGGCTGGTCTCGACGCGATTGTGACGCTGCAATTCGAGAACGCCGGCGAGGTGACGACCCGAGCGCCGATTGTCGACGGCAACATTGGACCGTACGTGTCCCTCAAGCCTTCCGCAACGCCAAGCGTCTGATCCTGCGCAGCCTCAGCACTATGACGGACAGCCTGCTTCGCCGACTGCAGGAGCTCGCGGGTGTGTGGTCCGCTGATGATGGGCGCTCCGCTCGCGAGCGACGAAGGAGGCGAATCTGGCAGGCTGTCTCTGTCAGAGTGCAATCCAATACTGCGGCTCAGGGCGTCCCGCTTCCGACGTCCTCGGTGGCGCTACCCGTAGGTCAGCTCGTCGCTGAAGAGGCTGCTGATCGACTCGCCTTCGTGAATCCGGTGCACAGCCTCCGCGAACAGCGGAGCAACCGACCGGATAACCATGTTGGGCAGCTGGCTCTCCGGCGGCAGCGGCACAGTGTTCGTCGTGACGATTTCGGCGATATCCGGCTCCTGCTTGAGCCGTTCGATTGCCGGGCCGGTGAACAGTCCGTGGGTACAGGCCACTGAGATCTGCCCAGCCCCCTCCGCCCGCAACAGCTTGAGCAGCTCGACGATCGAGCCGGCCGTCGCGATCTCGTCGTCGAGAACAATGACTTCGCGGTTGTGCACGTCACCGATGATCCGGTCGATGATCACGGTGTCATCGGTAAGCCGTTGCTTTGAGCCGGCCGCGACCGGGACGCCGAGTACCCGAGCAAGCGCGGCGGCCATCTTGGCGTTGCCGAGGTCGGGAGATACGACGACGGCGTTGCCGAGGTTGTAAGAGCGGAAGTGCTCGGCGAGCACCTTGATCGCGTTGAGATGGTCGACCGGCACCGAAAAGAACCCGTGCACCTGCGGCGCGTGCAGTGCCATGGTGAGCACCCGCGTCGCACCAGCAGTGGCCAACAAGTCCGCGACCAATCGGGCGCCGATCGAGATTCGGGGCGCGTCCTTCTTGTCCGAGCGAGCGTACGCGAAGTGCGGGATAACGGCAGTGATGTGGGCCGCGGACGCTCCGCGCGCTGCGTCGAGCATGAGCAGCAGTTCGACAAGATTTTCCTGCACTGGCGGTACCAACGACTGGATCACGTAGACGTCGCGCTGCCGGCAATTGGCGCGTAGCTGGACCTGCAGACAATCGTTGCTGAACCGCATCGTGCGAGCGGGTGCCAACTCCACTCCGAGGATCTGGCATAGCTCCTCGGCAAAATGAGGGTGCGACGAACCTGAAAAGACGGTGATCTCGCCAGTCACAAGCTCAAGATATCTGCCGGCAACTTTGCTTACGCCTCGAACTTGTAGCCCAACCCTCGAACAGTGACCAGGTACCGAGGGTTCGCCGGATCGGGCTCGATCTTGGTACGCAGCCGCTTGATATGTACGTCCAGCGTCTTGGTGTCCCCGACGTAATCCGCACCCCAGATCCGGTCGATGAGCTGGCCGCGCGTCATCACGCGCCCAGCGTTGCGGAGCAGCATTTCCAGCAGCTCGAACTCCTTCAGGGCGAGCCTGACCCGCTCGCCATTGACCGATACTTCATGTCGCCCCACGTCCATTCGAACGCCGCCGGCCTCGACGACGTCGGGCATCAACTCGGCATCCTGCCCACGACGCAGCACGGCACGCATCCGGGCGATCAGCTCCCGATGACTGAACGGTTTCGTGACATAGTCGTCGGCGCCGAGCTCGAGGCCCACCACTTTGTCGACTTCGCTATCCCGCGCGGTGAGCATGATGACCGGGACGGGACCCCGAAGACGGAGCTGTCGACAGACTTCCGTTCCGGGGAGGCCCGGCATCATGAGGTCGAGCAGGACGATATCCGCGCCACGCCGGTCGAATTCGGCGATCCCGGTCGCGCCGTCGTGTGCCTCGATGACCTCGAAGCCTTCCTTGGAGAGCATGTACGACAGCGCTTCGCGGTAGGACTCCTCGTCCTCGACGACGAGCACCCTAGTCATTGGCTAATCTCCTGGGGCTCGTACGTTGGCTGATCGGGAGGCCGCTGACTGTTCGAAGCAGGTGCGGGACCTGGGGAAGCTGCAGGAGCCTCATGGAGATGGGCCGGGATCTTGATCGTGAAGGTCGATCCCTGGCCTGGTTGGCTCCAGACCGAAACATCGCCACCATGGATCGCGGCGATGTGCTTCACGATGGCGAGCCCGAGGCCGTTGCCGCCATTGGCCCGGCTGCGCGCATAGTCCACTCGGTAGAAGCGTTCGAAGATTCGATCGACTTCTGCGGCTGGGATCCCGATGCCGTTGTCCGACACGGTGATCTCGATGTAGTCGTCGTCGCTCCGGGCTTGGACATGCGCGGCGACAACAACACGGGCGCCCGGGTCGGAATATGCCATGGCGTTCTCCACAAGATTGCCGACCGCTACACCGAGCTGGCGCGCGCTGCCCAGCACTCGCGTCCCGGTAACCCCGGCCACGGTGAGGGTGATCCGATTCCGCTCGGCGTCGAGCCGGCGGCGATCCACCGCTTCGGTCAGCACGTCGTCTATGTCAACGATCTCCGGATCGGCCAGCGGGTCGTCGGATTGAAGTCTGGACAGCTCGATGATTTGACTGACCAGGTCGGTCAGCCGAGCGGCCTCGATACCCAGCCGGCTGGCGAACTTGCGTACGGCAGGCGGGTCGTCAGCGGCACCTTCAACCGCCTCGGCGAGCAACGCGATCGCGCCGATGGGCGTTTTGAGCTCGTGACTGATGTTTGCGACGAAGTCCCGCCTGGTTTCCTCAATTCGCTGAGCGGCTGTTTGATCGTCCGCGAGGACGAGAATCAGGCTCTCGTCCAGTGGCGCCACGCGAGCGGTGAGGTAGATGGCGGCAACGCGTACGCCTCGGTCGATCTGAAGATCGACGGTCTGGCCCTCGCCATCGCGACGAACGCTGCGGACGAGTTGGAGCAGCTCAGGGACCGCGATGCGGCTCCCCCGAACCAAGCCCAGCGTCCGCGCCGTCGCGGTCGTCTCAAGGACCTCGTCGTGCGGTCCGACCACGATTCCAGCGGACGGCAACGCTGCGAGAACCTCTGCGACGCCAGTCGGGACGACCGGCTCGGTGACATCGAAGGTCGGAGTCGGCTCTGCTTGTCGGCTCCGCAGCGCAGCCCATGTGAGCAGCGCGCCGATCCCTATGCCGACAACGATCGCAACAATGCTGACCCCAATCGGGTTCACACGAAGATAGTAGGGGTCGAACCAGTGCCCGCTCACCAAGTGATTGGCGTACGAGCATAAGCGGCCTCAAGCGTTTGGCACTTGTTCACAGTTCGTTAACCAGGTGCACGATTCGGTGTAGGGCTCCGACATAGGGTGGTTCGTGCTGCGACCCCAAAGACAGACGGGATTACTCATGCGCGACTCCTACCGGGAACAGCTGGACGACGTCCTCGCCGACCTGGTGCATATGGCTCAGGTGGTTTCTTCGGCCGTCCGGTCGGCGACGACGGCGCTGCTCGAAGCAGATATTCACCTTGCTGAACAGGTGATCAGCGACGATGAGCGGATCGACGCGAAGCAGGCGGAGATCGAAGGGCGGGCGTTCTCGCTACTCGCCCGCCAGGCCCCGGTCGCAGGTGAGCTGCGGACCATTGTGGCGACCTTGCGGATGGTGACCGAGCTGGAGCGGATGGGTGACCTTGCCGCCCACATTGCCAAGATTGCCAGGCTCCGCTATCCCGAGATCGCCGTACCGGAGACGATGCGTCCGAATTTCGTTCGGATGGGTGATGTCGCGGAGAAGATGGTGATCACGGCTGGGCAGACGCTCAACGATCGCAACATCCAAAACGCTCAAGAGTTGCGTGACCGTGACGAGGAGATGGACGAGCTGCGGCGTACCCAGTTTCGGGTGATGTTGAGCGAGGACTGGGGTTACGGCGTAGAGGCGGCCGTTGACGTCGCCTTACTTGGTCGCTACTACGAACGCATCGCCGATCACGCGGCATCGATGGGTCGGCGGATCATCTACGTTGTGACCGGTCAGTTTCCTGAAGATCGACTCTGGCCGCAGCCGTAGTCGGTTGCGGGGATCGTCCCGGATCGGGGTGGTTTCGCGGATCGGGGTCGGTTCCCGGATCTGGGTCGTTTCGCAGCACGGGCGTTAATAAGAGCGGCTCGCAGCTGCTTCGATGGGTCGTTGTGCAGCACAGCCGTGAAAACGCTCAGGCTCCGATGATGTGGCGCGTCCGCTCCGGCTTGAAACGACGTCGCACGCCGACCATTCCTCGCTCGATCAGAGCATCACGTACGCGATGCAGTACTCCCTCCGGCGCGTCGTAGCAGTCGTGCATCGTCACCACGATGACTCGCCATCCCATCCGGTCAAGGACCTCGCGGCGCTTCAGATCATGCAGCCACTGCTCGCTGTCCTCGGCATGGTGGCGTCCGTCGTACTCGATGATCAGTTTGAGTGACGGGTAGCACAGGTCGAAGCGCATCCACCAACTTCCATCGGGATGGCGCAAGATGACATTGACCTCGGGAACGGGAAGCCCTGCCAGGACAAGCAGCAGGCGAAGCCGCGTCTCCATCGCGGAGTCGACACCTTCGCGAACATAGCGGGCCGCTCGCCGAGCTAGGTTTCCGCCGCGACCGTGCCACGCCGTTGCCGCATCCCGAAGAGCTGCGACACTCGTCCGACCGGCTTTGACGAGGCTGCCGCCGAGCACGACCAAGGCGACCAAGTCGAGGCTCGTCGCAAGATCTGAGAACGTCTGCTCCGGCGTGGTGATCGACAGGTTACGAAAGCTGGTTAGCGCCGTACCCTCGACCGCAGCGTGGGCTTTGACACCCTTGCGTGAGGTCCGACCGGCCTTCCCTGGCACCGTGCCGTGAACATCTGGTGTGTTCGGGACGATCCCGCCCCATATTCGGGCAGCCGTGGAGTGGCTGAGGAAACTGCCGGGCGGAGAGATTTCGAGTGCCGCCTTCGCTCGGATCTTCGTGGTGAGCGGCACTGTTGAGGAGACATAGCAGTCGTAGAAGATCTTCCGAAATCGACTGCTTAGTAACGTCTTGAGTCCGATTCCCGCCGCGCGCGCAGCTGCGCGGCTGAATGGTTCTCTGGGATCGAATGGGTGAGCTTCCCGTGCGGTCATTGTCATGCGGGCGATGCTGGATCAACTCACCGCACGAATGCCAGAAGTAGCAGCCTGATCTGTGGATAACTGTGGATAACCGCGGACTGATCGTTTAACGCCTGTGCGGCTCGTTTTAACGGCTGTGCGGCGAAACAAGCCCTGCAAACCAGATTCGTGGGAGCGTTTTAACGGCTGTGCTGCGAAACGACCCCCCTAATAAGAGCCAGGGGCTATTTTCGGCCCTGCATCTTGACTGCTTGTATGGAAGCGGCGGCAGCCTCTGGATCCAGGTAGCGTCCACCGATCTCGATCGGTTTTAGATCGTCATCGAGGTCATACACCAGCGGGATGCCGGTGGGAATGTTCAGGCCCACCACCGCTTCATCACTCATCTGGTCCAGATGCTTGACGATGGCGCGCAGCGAGTTGCCATGGGCCGCGATCAAGGTCACCCTCTCCGCGCGCAGGTCCGGCACAATCTGGTCGTACCAGTACGGTAAGGCCCGGATCAGCACGTCTTTGAGGCATTCGGTACGCGGGCGGGCCTCGCCCGGCAAGCCGGCGTATTTCGGATCGTCGAAGTTGGCGAACTGATCGGCATTGTCGATGGGCGGCGGCGGAATGTCGTACGAGCGGCGCCACAGCATGAACTGCTCCTCGCCGAATTCCGCAAGCGTTGCCGCCTTGTCCTTGCCTTGCAACGCGCCGTAGTGTCGCTCGTTCAATCGCCAGGAGCGCTTGGTCTCGATCCACATCCGATCAGCAACATCGAGGGAGATTTGCCCAGTCTGAATGGCCCTGCGCAGTACCGAGGTGTGCATCACGTCGGGCAGCAGCTTGTTCTCGACTAACAACTCTCCGCCGCGAGTGGCCTCGCCCTCCCCCTTTGGGCTGAGGCCGACATCGACCCAGCCTGTGAACAGATTCTTGGCGTTCCACTCGCTCTCGCCGTGCCGCAGAAGGATCAAGGTTCCCGTCATGACAGATGCTCCAGCGTCGTTCTCATGGCTGCGAGCCTAGTGGTGAACGCGCCGACGGCGCTGCACCCGGATCAGCTTTTCGGACTCCCGCCCGGGTCCAGGTGGGTGAATGCGGCAAGGTTCGCAGTTGACTCTCCGCGGGACCGCCGCCAAGCCCATTCTCGCCTGATGCTCTCGGCGAAGCCCAGTTCCAAGATCACGTTGAAGCTCTCATCCGCGGTTTCGGCCACGGCGCCCAGCAGTCGATCGACAGCGGCTCGGGTGACCAGCTCGACGGGCATCCTGCCAGCTAGGTAGATGTCACCTAGCGCATCAAGCGCAAAGCAAATGCCATGAAGTTTCAGATTGCGTTCCAGCAGCCATCGGTAGACGCCCGCAAAATTCTCATCGGGCTTACGGGCGACGAACGCCCTCAGACTCATTCCGTGCTGTCCCACCTCGAGTGCGCAGTCGGTGATGAGCTTCCGGGTGCCAGGAAGTCGGACGGAGAACAATCCCGGCGCCGATTCGGTCCACTCGAGGTCGAGCTCGGACAGCTCGGCGCGTACCTCACTGATTGCTACGTTGCGAAGCGCGCTCACGTCTGCTGCACAAACCAGCGCACCTGGTAGCCATCCAGGGTCAGCGGCCCATCGGTTAGTGGGGTTTCATCGGTCAGCGCATCCCAGGCCCAGTTGCCAAGCGGAACCACCCACCGCGGCAACCTCTGCGACTCGGTGGTCATGTTGTAAACACCGACCATTGTCTGGCTGGAAAACCGTCGCAGGAACACCAGCACCGCGGGGTTGACCGGATCCAGAATCTCACTCTCGACAGAGGCATCCAGGCTCGGTAGGGAGGAACGCACTGTGATCACATGTCGCAACCGATGCCAAATCCGGGACTCCACAGTGCCTTCGATGTGCCGACGGTCCGCCAAATCCCACGGCATCGGCGGTCGGTGTAC
>Ga0307287_10000227_pt1 | contig 21197 bp, 20 predicted proteins | sample ER_DNA_141_FD_194485 | JGI IMG/M metagenome (GOLD analysis project Ga0307287, IMG submission 194485) | Bulk soil microbial communities from the East River watershed near Crested Butte, Colorado, United States - ER_DNA_141 | ecosystem: Environmental > Terrestrial > Soil > Floodplain | place...
CGTCGTCGACGCCGAGGGAAGGGTCATCGGTACGGCCGTGATCCCGGTGCCCGCGAGCAGCTGAAACGCCTCGACGCGGTGGCGCGGGCCGCGCGCCCCTCGAGGCAAGAGGAGGACACAGTCCCCCCTCGCGGAGGCGGACGGGAATCGAACCCGCCAGGGAGCTCGTCGCCCCCTCTACGGTTTTGAAGACCGCGGGGCCCACCAGGAACCCAGACGCCTCCGCCTTCGAGCGTATCGGGTCCCGGACCAGGAGATGTTCTTCGTCCGGATCCGTCGGGCTTCCCGGGTGGCCGTTCTCGCGCGCCTAGGATGTCAGGGCGATGGAAGCGGCCTTCTTCGACCTGGACAAGACGATCGTGTCGCGGTCGTCCTCGCTCGCGTTGTCGCGGCCCCTGTACCGCGCGGGCATGGTCTCGCGCGGGCAGCTGCTGCGTGGCGCGTACGCCCAGCTCGTGTACCTCCTGGTGGGCGCGGACGAGCAGAAGATGGAGCGCCTGAAGGAGGGCATGCTCCAGCTCACGAAGGGCTGGGATCGTTCTCAGCTCGAGCGGCTGGTCGAGGAAGTGATCTTGGCCGTGATCGATCCGTACGTGTATCAGGAAGCCCTGGATCTGATCGCTCTGCACCACAGCGAAGGCCGACTGATCTACATCGTGTCGTCCTCGCCTGAGGAGATCGTCCGCCCGCTCGCACGTCACTTCGGCGCAGCGGGTGTGATCGCGACGCGCGCGGCGGTCGGCGACGACGGCCGGTACACCGGCGAGCTCGAGTTCTACGCCTACGGCGAGCAGAAGGCCGTCGCGATCCGAGAGCTCGCGGTTCGCGACGGACTCGACCTCGCCGGTTCCTACGCCTACTCGGATTCCCTCACGGATCTCCCGATGCTGGACGCGGTCGGTCACCCGGTTGCTGTGAACCCCGACAAGGGTCTGCGACGTGAGGCCGAAGATCGCGGCTGGGAAACACGCGACTTCCGCAGCCCCGTGCGATTGCGGAGTCGGATCGCCTCTGCGGTTCCGTCCGCGCGCACGAGCTACCTGGCGGGGGCGGTCGGTGTGGTCGCGGTCGCCGCGGTGCTGGGTTGGGTGGCGCTCCGATCACGGGATCGTCGCCTCTCCGATTGACGACGCGGACGGAACGACACGTTGCGGCAACGACGACGTCGGGTGTACGGTTCTGGCGGATGCCGAGAGGCATCCGCGAGGGGAGCAGAACCCACGCGCGAGTCATGCCGCGGAGGCATGCCCCAGGACCCGGGACGTGGTCCCGGCTCCCGGGGCACGTGCGGACAAGCGCCTGATACCTGCTCCCTTCGCTTTGCGAGGGAGCCATCCTGACGAACAGGGCGCCTAGTCTCGCGCCACCGACAGCGCGCGGAAACGGAACAACGCTCCCTGCGGGTAGGCATCGCGACCCGCCCAGCCGAATCCCCACCCAGCCATCGTTGCGATCAATTTCTTCGTCTGCTCCGGGGCGGTGCCGGGGACGTTCGTGCCTCGGTTGAGCTCGATCGCAGCGCCGAACGCCTTCGCGGTGAGGGGTCCGTCCGGATCCGTCGGATCGGCGACCGGGACGTAACAGGTCCCGGCGCTCGAGACGTCGCTCGAGTGACCCGCGGACGCGAGCTGGTTCATCGCGCGCCGGAGGAGATCGAGCACGTGGGTATCGCACGTGACGGTATGCAGGACCGGGAGATCCTCCGAGGCGATATGCGTCTGTACCCACGCCGGGTCGATCGTGAGCGCCCCTGCCTTCGTCGGGTCCGGGTGCGCATCGAATTCGCCGAACCGCTCCTTGAGCACGATCGGGGGAGCCTCCCGGTCATTCGCGCGCAGGTACCTCGTTTCCCCGGGGGCTCGAACCTCGACCACCGGGTAGGGGACATCGATCGGGAGATAGGGGATGAACCGCTGAGCGAGCTGTTCGGCCGATGGGTGCGCATACGCTCGTTTCTGGAACAGCACGTACCGCTCGTGCCTGACCCCGATCCGATCGGCGGTCGCACGGTCGACCAGGAGTTCGTAATCCCCCATCAGCGCGTCCGGCAAGGTGCCGACGATCGTGACGTCGACCCCGGTCGAGAACGTCAGCGTGCTTCCGACGCCGAGGTGTCGGAGCTTCGCGGCGGATTCCGAAAGGATCCCCTGCCGCGGGTTGAGCCCCGCGACCCGGCGTCGTTCCGGCTGAGGGAGGAACGATGCGAACCCGGGCTCCACCCCCGTCGTGTCGATCGGGATCATGTACGGAGCGACCGGTTGGTCGACGGGTCGTCCTCGTGCGTCGGACGATCCCGTGAGCCACGCGATGTCTGCCGTTGCGGTGGTGGTGTTGGCGATCCCGGGGATCGCCGTGATGCTGGCGCCGAAGCCGTCCGGGAGGCCGCCGGGTACCCAGGCCAGCCAGGCTTCGGGTGTCCCGGTCACGGGTGGTTGCGCCTGGGATGGGCTGACCGGGGTCGGCGAGGGCGCACCTTCCGAACCGCCCCGCAGGCGTGCCGTGGTGTAGACCGCGGTCGATCCGACGACGAGGACGACCGCGAACGCGGTCGCCGCTCGGATGAGCGCCGTGCGGGTCAGATCGTCCAGCGTCATGGGCCGTGGCCGAGTGTAAGCCGCACCCCGGCACGGGCCGGGAGCTGCTCAGCCCGACGCGGCTGGGTGTTCGAGGATGCCCGCCAGCCGTTCGGCACGCTCGGCCGCCCGGGCGGGCCGTCCCGCGGAGACCGCGCGGGCGATGGCTACCAGCTCGCGTTGGATCGTGGGGCTCAAGCGGTCGAGCCGAGCGCGGACGAGCGGGTCCAGCCGTTGGACCGCCCGATCCAGGCGCCCGAAGGCACCGGCGCCGCGCTCCCGCTCAGCGCGGTATTCGCTCAAGGAGACCACATCACCCATGCAGCAACCGTACCGACGGGGTCTGACACGGGACGCGCTCGCGTTGTGGCTGGAGCCCTCGGGCCGATGACTACGACGCTCGGACGCTCGTCACCGGTGCCAGACGGGGGGCCACGGTCGTCCAGGTCCTGCCGGCGTCGGCGCTTCCGAACACCTCGCCGCTCGTAGCCCCGAACCAGAGGCCGAGCTCCGAGCCCTCGCCGTCGCGCCCGAGCGCTTGGCGCAGGACCGTGAGCCACGCGTCGCCCCCGGGCAGACCGTCGCCGCGCGCCGTCCACGAGGCGCCAGCGTCGCGCGTCTCGAAGACGCGGACCTTCCCGTCGGGTGTCACGCGGTCGGCGTCGGCCGTGAGGGGGATCACGAAGGCGCTGTCGGGGTCTGCCGGGTCGATCGCCAGCGGGAACCCGAACCCGCTCGGGAGCCCCTCGGCGATCTCGTTCCAGGAAGAGCCGGCGTCGTCGCTGCGATAGACGCTGCCGTGGAACTGCATGAAGAGTCGCTCCGGCGCCGTCGGCGCTCGATGCATGTTGTGAACGCACAGGGCGTTCGTCCCCGCGCGAGCCTCCTCCGGCATGTAGCGGGGGACGAGGCCGGTGTAGCCGGTGGACCACGTGGCGCCGCCGTCTTCCGTCAGCCACACGCCGGCCGCGGACACCCCGACCGCGAGACGTTCCGGCTCGCCGGGCCACGGACAGATCGAGTGCAAGGCGAGCCCGCCGAACCCCGGTTGCCAGTCGCCCGCGATCCGCTCTTTCCATAACGGTTCGTTGAGGCTCCAGGTCGCTCCTCCGTCGGTGCTCATGAACAGTGCCGCCGGAGCGACCCCCGCGTACAGGACCCCGTCGGCCTCCCCAGGCGTGATGACCCAGATCCGGTCGACCGACGTGTCGGTGCCTTCCGGGAAGGCGGGCCCCTTCGCTGCCTGCCACTCGCCGAGAGGATCGTCGGTCCACATCACACGGGGTCCGTAGAAGCCGCTCGTCACGCTCGCGAAGTAGCGACCGGTTCGAGGGTCGCGCATCGCGAACTCGACGACGTCGCCCTCGAACGCCCGCGTCGCGACGGCCAGTGCATCCGGCCGCTCACCGCGGAGGACGAACAGTCCCTTCTTCGTTCCGACCAAGAGTTCAGGCATGTCATGACCCTCCTGTGATGGATGCAAGGACGTGGAGCGTGTCATCCGGAGCGACCTTCGCGTCTTCCCGTACGCGTTCCCCGTTGAGGAAGACGTTAACGTGCTGACGAACGCGGCCCTGGTCGTCGAGGACCCAGCCTGCCGTCTTGGGCCACGAGGATTCCAGGGAGCGGATGACCGCACGGACGTCGGCCCCCTCGAGCCGGAGCTCGTGGTTCCCTCCGGCGAGGTCCTTCAGCGGTGCGCGCAGGATCACGACGGGCATATCGGGCGAGCCTATCGCGAGCCGCCGTCACGCGTTCGCGGGCGGCGTTCGGTACTCGAAATGCATCCCGTCCGGGATCAAGAAGTTGCCGCCCCAGTCGAACCCCCAGTGCTCGAAGATCTTGACGACGCGCCGGTTCATCGTGGGCGTCGAGCCGTACGGGTTCTCGGGCGCGTTGATGTCGATCGCGGCCCCGTACGCGTGGTTCGAGGGGGGTGCGGTCGTCGACCGCGCGACCGTCCGGGGCGCGTAGCAGCCCGAATAGACGTGGATCGCGCCCGCCAGCCCTGCAGCCTCGACGTCCGTGAGGGCGCCGATCAGTGCGGGGAACAGCTGCTCGTTGCAGGTGACCGCGCCGAGGAGTGGGACGGTTCGGGTGCGGATGTGCGCGTCGTACCACGTAGGGTCCATGTTCAGGAACGCGGGATCGTCGCTGCGCGGATAGGCCTCGAACTCGCCGAATACCGTCTTCATCACGACCGGGGGGTTCACGCCGGACGCGACCCGAACGAAACGCGTGCCGCCCGGCGGGACCGTGCGCAGGTAGCTGCCGGCCGGCAGGAGCGATCGAACGTCGGTCGTGAAATGCGGAAGCGTCATGGCGGGGTCCGCGAACGCGAGTAGGTAGCGTTCGTCCGTGATCCCGAGACGCCGCCCCACGTCGCGGTTCACGAGCATCTCCGACCACCCGACGACGTCGTCCGGAGCAACGGCGCCCACCGGGACGGTCACGTTGCCGAACGAGAGCGAACCGCCGGGGCCGAGCCTTCGGAGCTCCGACGAGGTCTGTCCGAGCACCGCTTCGCCCCTCTCCAGCGCCGTCACGATCGCATCGCGCTGGTCGCTGGGGAGGAAGGGGGCGTACTCCGTGGGTTCGACCGCGAAGGCGTCGAGCGGGATCATGTAGGGAGGTGTGGGCTGGTCGACGACGTCGCCGCTCGCGTCGTGGGAAAACGTCATCCAGCGGGTATCACCGGCGATCACGACGGTCCGGGTGAGCCCGTCCGCGCCTCGGATCCGGTCGCGGAACGTGGATAGGAATCCGCCCGACATCCAGGCGAGCCATGCCGGGAGGGGCTGGCTCGCTCTCGTCGTCGAGACGGCGGGTGAACCCGAGCCCGTGGCGGCGGGCGCTGTCGGGGATGACGCGGCGAACTGATCGCTCGAGCCCTTCGGCCAGAGGATCACGATGAGCGCCAGGACGGAGACGCTCATCAGCGCGGTGAACGTCCGCCTGCGACGCGTCTGCGCGCGGGTGACCCGGGTCATCGGGCTACGAGGCTACGACTCCTCTGGCCATAGGACGGGGAGCACCACGCTGCGCCATCCGGAAGGGATCGCAGGGCAGATGTTCGTCGTTCGTTCGTTCGCTATGGCACCGGCATCCCAGGCACGCCCGCATCGAGCCAGAAGACCCCAGGTCCGGAGCCGGATGGCAACCCGAAGAGTTCGCTGATCGAGAAGTTCACCCCGAACAGTTTCGTCCGTCCCCCGCGCGCCGTTCCGAACGCGACGCTCGAGGGGAAGTCCAGCGGGTCGCCGCTCGCGACGACGTCCAGCGAACCGTCCGGGTGGACCTCGCCGATCGCGTTCTGGAGGTTCATCGCGATGAACGCGTCCCCGTGGACGTCCATCGCGACCCCGTCCGGGTTGTCGCCCGGCGGCAGGTTGGCGAGGACGCTGATCGGGCCGGGTTGTCCGCCGATCTTCGGGATCTGCAGCACGGTGCGGCGCTCGGTGTTGGTCACGGTGAACAGCCCGTTCCGATACGCGATGCCGTTCGCTCCGAGGAAGAGCCCCAGGCTGCCGTCACCGGTGAGCGCCACGTCCTGCAACCACACCTGCGCGCTGCCGCCCCACGGGATCCGCCAGATCGCGCCGGTGAACGAGTCGGTGACGTACAGGTTCCTCTGCTTGTCGAAGGCGAGCCCATTGGGGATCGCGATCGACTGAGTGCCGGGGAGTCGGCTCGCGTCGCCGGTGCCGCGATCGAAGCGCCACACGCCGGCGGCATCGGGGTTGGCCGATCGCACGGCCGCGTACACGTTGCCGAACACGTCCACCGCCAAGCCGAGCATCCCGAAGTCGCCCGGCAGGATCCCGTCGACGTGCCCGAACGGCTGCGGCTGCGTCGACCCGGGTGGGATCTTCCAGAGGTCGCCGAGCGGCGAGACGCTGACGTAGATCGCGCCGGTGCGGTCGATCGCCATGCCTTCCGTGTTCTGGCCGGCCGACTCGTCGAACGAAACGAGCACGTGGACGGTGGTCTCTGCGTGCGCCGCTCCGGCAGTCATCGCGAAGACGAGCAGCAGGCCTGCGACCAACGAAGCCAGAGCACGAGCGGACCGAGCACGGAGCCTCGACATGGTGTTCCCTCCCTCGGGGGTCATGGAGTCCTCTCGACCCTACGAAGGGTCACGAGTTAGGACAAGGGGCGTGCTCGGAAGGCCGGACTCGAAGATGGTTAGAACGTCGTTCTTTCCGTGTGATGGTTTCGTGACCGGCGTCGGTGAGTCAGCGCTCCTTCAGCAAGTGACCACTATCATCCGCGACATCGAAGCCGCAGGTTCTTCACGGTTGCGCTCTCGAGCGTCTCATCGGTCGCTCATCGCGGTGATGACGGCGTTCGGGGTCGCGTGCACCGGCGCCGGCGCGGGAACGGCGAACCCTCAGGCCCCGGCCGCTTCCACGCCGCACGGGTCTCCCTCTCCGAGCACGGCACCCGAGGCCGCCGCATTGGCGGTCAGATCGGTCGGCTACCAGCTGACCGCACCCATCCAGCGCAGCGTCGCGGTCTGGGATGGCGGCGTCATCTACATCGCCGGTGGACTCGATGCCGCGGATACGACCGTGGGTGGCGTCTTCTCGATGGACCCGACCTCCGGACGCCTGACGCCGCTCGGCTCGCTGGCGCGGCCGGTGCACGACGCCGCGGCGGCGATGATCGGCGGCAAGCTCTACGTCTTCGCCGGCGGCACAGGGACCGGCAGCGACATCGTGCAGGCCTTCGATCCTGCGACCGGATCGGGTTCGGTCGTGGGCCACCTGCCGGTCGCCCTTTCGGATCTGGCCGCGGCACAGATCGGCGGCGTCACCTATCTGGTCGGTGGGTACGACGGCACCCAGCCGCGTTCCGAGATCTACGCGACCGCGGACGGAACGTCGTTCTCGACGGTCGGACACCTCCCGGTCGGCCTGCGCTACCCGGCGGTGACCCAGGTCGACGGGCGGCTCGTGATCGCCGGGGGGCTCGCATCGAGCGGTCCCGTCAACCACGTGTACACGTTCGACCCGAGCTCGGGTGCGACCACCCTGACGGCTCGTCTCCCCGCCCCCGTCGCCCACGCGGCGGCGTTCACCCTCGGCGGGAGGATCTACGTCGTCGGTGGGCGGAACGCGTCGAACGCGGCGCTCGCGGGGGCGAGCGAGATCGACCCCACGACCTGGCACGTCGAAGCGGAGCCACCGCTCGGACAGCCCGTCGCCGACGCCGCCGTCGCGGCCGGCCGTCGCATCTTGCTGATCGGCGGGTGGAACACCTCGACGTCGAGCAAGGTGCTCCGGGCCTCACTGCGCGCCGAGACCGCGCCGGCCGCGTCGCACGGGAACGGCGGCTCGCGCGCGTCCAAGAGCGAGGGCGGCAACGTGTACGCCGCGATCGCGACGAAGCGGTTGCGTCCTTCCGTGGCGAACGACCCCTCCTTCGTCTACGTGCCGAACGGCCTGCCGGGGACGGTCGAGGTGATCGACCCGAAGACGTTCCGCATCGTGCGGACGATCGATCTGGGCTACCGGTCGTTCCCCGAGCACGTCACGCCGTCGTGGGACATGCGATGGCTCTACGTCGACGTCGATGGGACGAACGAGCTGGCGGTGATCGACCCGCGCACGGGCAAGCTGGCCCGGATCATCCACGGGGTCGAGCACCCGTACAACCTCTACTTCACCCCCAACGGCTCGAAGGCGATCGACGTCGCGGAGTACTACGACCGGATCGATTTCATGGATCCGCACACGTGGAAGCTGATCGAACCCCTGACGCTCCCGTGCAACGGGCCCGACCACCTGGACTTCTCGGCGGACGGCTCGTACCTGTTGATCGGTTGCGAGTTCGACGGGACGGTCGTGAAGGTCGCTCTCAAGACGATGAAGGTCGTGGGAACGATCCACGTCGGCGGCCTGCCCGTCGACGTCAAGCTCTCGCCGAACGGCAAGGTCTTCTTCGTCGCGAACCAGGGGCTCGGCGGCGTCTCGGTCGTCGACCCCGTGACGATGAAGGTTCGTGGCTTCATCCCGACAGGCAACGGCGCTCACGGTATGGCCATCAGCCGCGACACGACGAAGCTCTACGTCACGAACCGGCTCGCGGGGACGATCTCCGTGATCGACTTCTCCACCCGAAAAGTCGTGCACACGTGGAACGTCGGCGGAAGCCCGGACATGGTGCAGGTCACCCCGAACGGATCGCAGATCTGGGTCTCCAACCGCTACGGCACGACGGTCGAGGCGATCTCCACCACGGATGGACACGTGATCCGGCGGATCGAGGTCGGCGGGGATCCGCACGGGCTCGCTTACTTCCCCCAACCGGGTCGGTTCAGCCTCGGTCATAACGGCGTCTATCGCTGACGCGAATCCCCCGACAAGACCGGCGGATGGGCCGGTCTGGGGATGGTTCCGGCCGCAGCCTCGGGGATAGGGTTGCGGTCGTCGGAGCGAACGACCTCCCTCCTTCCGACGATCCCCCTCGTTCCTTCCCCTCGTGGCTGGCGCACGCACGCGAAAGGGAACGACGATGGAAGACGTCGCGCGGGTGATCCTCGCGATCGGGTCGCAGGAGGTCGCCGAGGAGGTGCTCCACCTCCTCGATCGCAGCGGTCGCGCACGTGTCGTCGCGACCGCCGCGGACGACCGGCAGCTCGCCGAGGCCGTTCGGCAGCTCGAGCCGGACGCCGTCGTCGCCGAACCGGCGATCGCGGCGGCCGGCGTGGGGAGCGCGGCGCTCCTCGCGCTCGCGACCCGCGAGTCGATCACGGCGCTTCGCGCCGCGATCGGCGCCGGCGCGCAAGGATTCTATGTGTGGCCCCAGGAGCGCCAGGCACTCCTGGGGCAGGTGCTCGCGCTCGCCGCCGCGCGCCGCGTGCCCGAGCGCCGCGCCACGGTCGTGGCCGTGCACGCGGCGCGCGGCGGCTCCGGCTGCACCTTCGTCGCCACCCATCTGGCGCAGGCACTCGCGAGACGCGGCCCTTCCTGTCTGCTGGTCGAATGCGATCCGACGTTCGCCGATCTCACCCAGGTGCTCGGGTTCGCCGAGCAGGAGGTCCGGACGATGGCGGACCTGATCCCGGTGGGGGACGAGCTCACGGTCGAGCATCTCGATGGGGTCAGGGTCCATCACGCCGCAGGGTTCGACGTCGTGCTCGGTTGCGAGGCGTCGATGGTGGATGCCGTGGGGGAGGACATCCTTCGGACCGCCTTCGGGTTGGCCGCCGCGTCGGCCGAGGTCGTCGTCGCGCACCTGCCGCGTCAGCTCTCGGGATTCACGCGATGGTGCCTGGAGCAAAGCGACCGCGTCATCGAGGTCGTGTCGCTCGACGTTCTGTCGTTCCGCGCTGCGTCACGCGCGATCGAGATCCTCGCCCCGCTCGGTATCGACGACCGCTTCGGGCTCGTGGTCAACCGCGCCGCTCGGAGCGAGATCACCCCCGGCGACGTCCGTCGGGTGTTCGAACGTGATGCGCTGGTCGTCCTGCCCTTCGATGGCGCGGTCGGTCGCCTCCAGGATCACGGGCGACTCGCGCCTCCCCGCGGGCGGATCGGCCGTGCGTTCGATCGGCTCGCGGGGACCGTCCTCGAGAGCCCCGCCGAGGTCGCCGAGGTCGCCTCGTGAGCCGGGACGCGTTGACGGTGGTCCGTCGCGAGCTCCGCGACCAGCTCCGGCAACGGGTCGATGCGCGCGGGCTCGCCGCCGCGCCGCCGACCGAGCGACGGTTGCGTGTGCGCGAGGAAGCGATGGCCGTGTTGCGCGAGCGCGGCGCCATCTTGCCGGCGAGCGATCTCGCGCGGGTGGTGAACCAGGTTTCCGATGACGTCGTCGGGTTCGGACCGATCGAGTTCCTCTTGAAGGATCCGTCGGTGACCGAGGTCATGGTCAACGGGCCGGACGACGTGTTCGTGGAGCGGGAGGGGCGGCTCGAGAGGGTGCCGGACCGGTTATTCGAGGGGGAGGAGCCGGTCCTGCACCTGATCGAGCGTATCGTCGGGCCGCTGGGTCTTCGGGTCGACCAAGCGTCACCTTGGGTGGACGCGCGACTTCCGGATGGCTCCAGGGTCCATGCGATCGTTCCGCCTCTCTCGCTCCGCGGTCCCGTCCTGACGATCCGAAGGTTCTCCCAGGTCGCGATCGAAGCGCGGGATCTTCTGAGCGCCTGCAGCATCGGCCCCAGGGCGCTCCGGTTCCTCGCAGCCTGCGTCCGGGGTCGCGCCAACATCGTGATCAGCGGCGGCGCCGGGAGCGGCAAGACCACACTCCTCGGCGTGTTGTCGGGTTTCATCCCCGACGAGGAGCGCTTGATCACGATCGAAGACGCCGCCGAGCTCCGGCTCGCGAAGCCGCACGTCGTCTCGCTTGAGGCACGTCCGGCGAACGTGGAGGGACGCGGGGAGATCACCGTCCGCCACCTCGTCCGGAACGCGCTTCGCATGCGGCCGGACCGGATCATCGTCGGTGAGGTTCGCGGCGGTGAGGCGCTCGACATGCTCCAAGCGATGAACACGGGACACGAGGGCAGCCTCAGCACCGCGCACGCGAACTCGACCCGCCATCTCCTGTGGCGCCTGGAGACGATGGCGATGATGTCGGACGTCGATCTGCCGGCGGCGCACATCCGCTCGCAGGTTGCGGCGGCGATCGACGTCATCGTCCAGCTCGCTCGTCTCCGCGACGGGCGGCGCGTCATCTGGGAAGTAGCCGTCGTCGAAGGGACGCGCCGGGGGGAGCCGGTGGTCGAGCCCGTCTTCCGGTTCCGTCCTCGCGACGGGGGCGCCGGACGGTTCAGCGCGAGCGGAATGATCCCGGCGCTCCTGGACGTCCTGCGTCAGCGCGGCGAGGACCTGGGGGAGGAGCTGTTCGCCGTCGGAGAGGACGTCGGTTGAGCGCGCTGGCGGTCGCCCTCCTCGGTCTCGCGGCCCTCTGCTCCGATCGGGCCGGCCGTTCCGCGGGCCGGCGTCATATCTTGCGGGATGCCCAGGGCAGGACCGAGCGTCGTGAGCGCCCTCCTCGCGTCCACATCGAGGCGCGAGCGGTCCTCCTGGCCCTCGCGGTCGGCTGCGTCGGACTGATGGTCGCGGGGCCGCTCGGCGGGCTCATCGGATCGGCTGGGGCGCTCGCCGCCGGTCAGATCCGCGGCCGTCGAAGCCGCAAGGGCCTCGCGGATCGCAGGGACGAACAGCTCGCCGATGCGATCGGGTCGCTGACCGCGGCCGTTCGTTCCGGCATGTCCGTGCCGCAGGCGATCGCCTACGCGATGGGCGAAGCGGGATCTCCCGTCCGTGCCGAACTGGGCCGCGTCGTCGCGGACATCGAGGTCGGCGTGCCGCTCGGGGAAGCGATCGACGCATGGGCAGAGCGGAGCATGAGCCGCGACGTGCAGCTCGTGGCGGGCGCTTTGGATCTGCACCGTCGGAGCGGAGGCGATCTCCCCTCCGTCCTGGATCAGGTGGCCGCCACGATCCGAGAGCGGGTTGCCGTCGGCCGGGAGGTGCGCGCGCTGACCGCCCAGGCCCGTCTCTCGGGATGGATCCTCGGCGTCCTGCCGATCGGTTTCTTCGCTTTCCTCTGGTTGACGTCACGACGAGACATCGAGGGCGCGCTCGGCACACCTGCCGGTCTCGCGTCTGTGCTCGTGGGACTCGGGCTGGAGCTCGGAGCGTTCTTCTGGATCCGCTCGTTGCTGGAGGTGACGTGACGTGCGGGTACTCGCCGGTGTCCTCGCGGCCGCAGCCGTGTTGTCGGCGTTCGGGGCGTTCCGCCCGAGGCACATCGCGATCGCAGCGGAGCCCGCCGACCGGGACCATCGTCGTTCCCGTTCGGGGCGTCGCGCGAGCCGACGACGAGCGCGGCAGGTCGAGGGCGAGGTCCCGCAGCTCCTCGATCTGCTCGCCGCAGGCTCCACAGCCGGGTTGTCGGCGGAGCTTTCGGTGCGAAGGGCGGCCGAAGCGCTGCGTGGCCCGCTCGGTGAAGACCTACGCGGGGTGGCGCATCTCGCGGATCTCGGCGCCCGCTGGCGAGACGAGCTCGATGCCTACGCCATCGCGACCGGTTCGGTCGACCTCATGCGGACCATGGCGGTCCTGCAGCGGACCGAGAGTCTGGGCACCTCGCTGGCCGACGCTACTCGCGAACTCGCAGCGACCGTTCGCCAAGCGCGACGGGCGGCCACGTTGGAACGCGCTCGGACGGCGCCCGTCAAGATGCTGTTCCCACTCGTCTTCCTGATCCTGCCGGCATTCCTCCTCCTCACGGTGGTTCCGGTGTTGCTCACCACCGTCCGGTCCATCCGCTGAGAGGAGGTGAAGCCATGTCGTACATCCGACCCCTTTGGATCGCCTTGTGGGTCCGAACGACCGCGTTCCTCCGTCGGGAGGAGGGGCAGACGACGGCGGAGTACGCGCTCGTGATCCTTGCCGCCGCCGCCATCGCGGTGGTCCTGATCGCATGGGCGCGCTCGTCGGGCAAGCTCCCAGCGTTCTTCGATCACGTCATCGATACGGTCATCGGGAACGCCGATGCCGCGTAGCGAGCGTGGATCGGTCGGGTCCGCAACGGTCGAGTTCGCGTTGGTCCTGCCGCTCGTGCTCGTCGTCGTGCTCGCCCTCGTCCAGGTCGGGTTGTTGGTCCGCGACCGTCTGCTCGTGGAGGCGGCGGGGGGCGCGCGCCCTCGAGCATCGGTCGAGACGACGCGGGTCGGCGAGCGCGGCTCTCCGGTCACGGTTCGCTTCCTCTACGCAGAGTCCTTCCGCGTGCCGCTCGTGGGTTGGCTCGTCGGTTCGGGCGTGACGCTCACGGCCGAGGCCGCCGCTCGTCAGGAGTTCGGGTGAGCGGCCAACGTGGCTCGGTCTCCGTGCTCCTCGCTGCCGGCATCTTGGTCGTCCTCGTGCTCGTTCTGGGTATCACCGACGTCGGTCGGGTCTTGGTCGCGCGGTCGAAGGCTCGGACGGCGGCCGATGCCGCGGCACTCGCCGCGGCCGATGAGCTCGCGCTGCCGACGGGTGCCGATCCCGCCGCGCTCGCGGCCGAGTACGCCACGCGGAACGGTGCCGACCTCACGGCATGCACGTGCACGGCGGGAACGTTCGAAGCGGTCGTGATGGTCGAAGTCACGACCGGAGATCTGCTCTTGTTCCCGGGCGTGCGCGTCGTCGTCGCGCGCGCACGAGCCGTGGTGGACCTGCCGAGCGGGTTATCGGCCGCTTGGGAAGGCGCGAGCGATCACTCCAGATCCTTCGTCCGCGGATCCCGGACCAAGGGGGGCGAGCGGTAGTCGGGTTCGGAACGCGCGATCAAGAACTCGATCGCTGCCCAGAGCGTCTTCGAACGAGGGTAGAACCACACCGGCACGACGGTCAGGACACCGATGCTCGCCACGAGCAGCGGCGCGACGGGAACCACGGGAACGGTCAGGGCGATGCCAACCGCCATCACCACGAGCCAGAAGACGATGGCGACCGTGTAGTTGAGGGCCATCGCGCCCAGGAAGCCGCCCTCTTCGCGCTCGAACCAGAGATCGCACGCAGGGCACCGCGGCGTGAGCTTGAAGAAGCCGTCGAAGATCTTCCGCTCACCGCAGCGCGGGCACCGCTTCCGCGCGCCGCGGACCAAGACGCGGAAGGTGCTGACCTCACGCAGTCGCGGCGCGGGGCGATCCTGATCGTCCGAGCCCGGATCGAGACTGCCGTACGGGTCCACCTGCTCCGCCTCCTGCCGCGGAGGCTACCCCCGATGCCGGCCGCCCTCCGGGCGACCGAGGACCTTCGGCGTATCCACTCGTCGGAACGCGGGTGTACCATCGCCGGACGATGCAGAGGAAGCCGACGGACCCGCAGCGAGCGCCACGTCCCACGTTCGGGCGCTCCAAGCGGTCCCAGCTGAACGTGATCGACTACACGCTCGCCAAGCGCGCGCTCCTGCGCGACGCTCAGGCGGGGCTCCAGTCGGTCAACGAGCTCTGCGATGCCCACCCCGAGTTGATGCGGGCGGCGAAGTACGTGGGCGAGCCCACCCGCAGCGACTGTCCCGTCTGCAAGAAGGACAAGCTGGTGCTCCTCGCCTACGTCTACGGCGACCGCCTGAAGCAGGAGAACGGCCGCGTCTGGTCCATCGACACCGGGATGCGGATGGCGGCGGCGGACCCGGACACCTGCTGCTACGTGGTCGAGGTGTGCCGTTCGTGCCAGTGGAACCACCTGCGCGAGGCCTTCACCGGCCGGCACACCGCTACCGGCTGACCGCCGATCTGCCGAACTCCACGCAACCAGCACACCTGTCTCCACCCGGAAGCGCTTGCGTTGCTAGCATCGTTCGACCGTGGCAACCGGCTCGAGATCCCGCACACGCAGGGACGACTACGTCCCAAGACATGCCCCCGCCAAAGCGACGGAGAAGGCCTCGAAGCAGAGGTCATTCATCCGGCGACGGTGGTGGCTGCTGCTTCTCCTCTCGCCGCTCGTCGTGATCCTGCTGGGGCTCAGTGCGCTCTACGTCGCGTACGCCCGGATCCAGCTCCCCAACACCGTCCCGCCCATCCGGACCACCTACCTCTACGACCGCAACGGGCATCAGATCTCGACGCTGCACGGCGCCGTCGACCGAACGCTGATCCACCTCTCACAGATGTCGCCGAACATCATCCATGCCGTCGTCGCGACCGAGGACCACGACTTCTACAACCACCCGGGGGTCGACGTGACGGGGATCCTCCGCGCCGCGTATACGGACCTCGTCAAGCGGGAGCCGGTCCAGGGCGCCTCCACCATCACGGAGCAGTTGGTCAAGAACGTGTACGCGGGCTCCTACGAGGTCGATCCCGCGACCGGGCTCAAGTCCTACGTTCAGCCCACGCGGTCCGTCACCGAGAAGATCCGCGAAGCCCTCCTGGCGGTCAAGCTCGAGAAAGAGCTCGGCAAGGACACGATCCTCGAGAAGTACCTCAACACCGTGTACTTCGGCCACGGTGCCTACGGCATCCAGGCCGCCGCGGAGACGTACTTCGGCAAGCCCGCGAGCAAGCTCACCGTCTTGGAGTCCGCCTCCCTCGCGGGGGTCCTCCATGCACCGGAGCTCTACGACCCCATCGACCGGCCGTACGACAACAAGTTCCGGCGTGACTACTCGCTGCAGCAGATGGCGAAGTACGGCTACCTCGATCCCGTCACCGAGAAGAAGCTGGAGGCCAAGCCGTGCTGCGGGACGGTGAAGACCAACGCCACCGAACGCATCGTGGCGCCCGGCCAATCCGAGTACTTCGTCGACTACACGCGCCGGCTCCTGATCGACCGCTACGGCGAGGCCAAGGTGTTCGGTGGCGGTCTCCAGGTCACGACGACGCTCGACCTGGGTCTGCAGCGCGCGGCGGAGGCCGCGATCGCGCAGGAGCTGCCGGACAAACGCAACGACCCGGCCGCCGCGCTCGTCGCGATCGATCCGGCCAACGGGCAGATCCTCGCCATGGCAGGCGGTCGCAACTGGGCACACAACAAGGTGAACTTCGCGACCATGGTGGGAGGGTCGGGACGAGAGGCCGGTTCCGCCTTCAAGGCGTTCACCCTCGCGGCGGCGATGCAGGCCGGGTACAACCTCAACGCGTACTGGAACGGGCCGTCGACCCTCGCCGTTCCGGGGTGCACCGACCCGACGCAGCCCGACGGCCTGTGGCACCCGGTCAACGCGGGCGACGGCGAGGCCGGGACGTTCACGTTGGCCGGGGCGACGGCGCATTCCGTGAACACGATCTTCGCCCAGGTGGTCGCCCAGCTCGGCCCCTCGAACGTCGTCGACATGGCCCACACGCTGGGGATCCGCTCGGACCTTCCTCCCGTGTGCTCCATCACGCTCGGATCGGTCGCGGTCAACCCGCTCGAGATGACGAACGCCTACGCGACCCTCGCCGATCACGGTCAGCGGTTCTGGGCGACCCCGCTCCTCCAGGTGAAGAGCGGTGGCGGGAAGATCGATCCCTCGGTAGCGCCGAAGGGTGATCAAGTGATCGACGCGAACGACGCCGACCTCGTCACGAACGCGCTCCAGGGCGTCGTCACGGGGGGTACCGGTGTCGACGCCGCGATCCCGCCCTACCCCGTCGCCGGGAAGACGGGGACGGCCAACGAGAACGTCGACGCCTGGTTCTGCGGCTACACGATGCAGATCGTGACGTGCGTGTGGATGGGATGGCCCGCCGGTGAGATCCCGTTGGTGAACGTCGAAGGTGTTTCGTCGGTGTACGGCGGAACGATCCCGGCCGCCATCTGGCACGACTTCATGTCCGTCGCGATGCAGGGCAAGCCCGTGATCCCGTTCACGGTCCCCTCGTTCGCCGGGAAGACGGTCGGACCCAGCCGTACCGTCTACCCGTCCCCCTCGCCGACCGTGAATCCGTGCGCCGCTCCGTCTGGCTCGGCCGGGAGCGGCCAGGCATGCGGGTCCCCTTCCAGCACGCCGAGCCCGACGCCAACGCCTCGTCCCAGCCGCTCACCGTCGCCGAGCCCCACCGCGTCGCCGAGCCCGGAGCCGAGCCCAACGCCGTCACCGAAGGGAAACGCTTCGCCCCCATAGGATCGTGAGGGGGTGCTCGCCCGGTTCAGGCTTGCGGCATGGCGGTAACGAGCGCGAGGTCGAGCGGGATCGACGCCATCACCGCGGTACCGCGCCCCGGCGTGGAGCGCACGGCGAAGGTCCCGCTCGCCAACTCGACGCGCTCGCGCATAGACGCGAGCCCGACGCGACCCCTGCGCAGGTGATCCCGCACCTCGGTCGTCTCGAATCCCGTGCCGTCGTCTTCGACCTCGATCCGGAGTTGGGATTGATCTGACTCGACGTGGACGATCACGCGCGTGGCCGCGGCGTGCTTGCCGACGTTCGTCAGCGACTCCTGGACGACGCGGAACGCCAGCGTCTCCAGGTCGTCCGGGATCGGCCGCGTGATGGAGCCGCTGAATTCCGTCTCGACCCCTTGATCCGTCCCGAAGCGCATCAATGACTCGCGCAGCGCCGGCATCAGTCCTCGCTCCTCGAGCACGGGCGGACGCAGGCCCGCCATCAGCCTTCGCAGCGAATCAGCCTCCTCCGCGAGTTCCTGGCGGATCTTGGTCAGCACGTCCAGCCCACGGTCGATGTCACCGGTCTTGATCATGAGCAATGCCGCTTCCAGCGAGAGCGAGGCGGCGGACACGCCCTGCACCGGTCCGTCATGCAGATCGCGCGCGATCCGGTTCCGTTCCTGCTCGATCGCCGAGTTCGTGCGACGGAAGAGCCTCGTCCGGTCCTCGTCGCGATCCTGGAGGAACTGGAACAGCGAACGGATCGTCTGGTCGGCGACCTTCGCGGCCGTGACGTCGCGCGCAAGCAGCAGTCGACGAGGAGGGTCGGTCGGCACCCTCGAGATCCGCGACTCGATGAAGAGCGGCTGGCCTTCGGGCCGCTGGAGGTTGGCCTGCCCGGTCTCGGGCAGTCGGGCGAAGGATGTGTCGGCGCCTTGGACCGACGCCGCGACCACCGACCATGGCTGCCCCTCGATCGCGGCCCGATCGATCCCGACCATCCGGGCGAACGCCTCGTTGGCCCGGACGATGACGTCGTCTTGATCCAGCTCGACGAAGCCGTCGACGGCGGCGTCGAACACCAGCCGGAGATGTTCCTCGGAGCGTCGGATGGTCTCGTTCGTTTCCCGGACCCGCTCGAGTGCGAGGTCCGCTTCGCGGAGCGCGGTCTCGCGCCGCGTGAGCGCCTCTTCCACGGCCTGGTGCGCCTGGGTGCTCGCGATCTGGTTGGCCACCACGCGAGCGGCGATCCCCCCGCCGAGGAGCACGATCAGCAGCGTGGACTGGAGCGATCCGATCGCCTTCGCATCGCCGAGCACGGCGACGCTCGCGAGCGCGCCGCACGCCGTCACGATCGACACGCTGCTCAAGATCGGACGGGCGAGCCGAAGCTTCGTCCTCGGGACGGGAACGCCGTGGGGGACCAGCGTGAGAACGGCCGCCAGCAACAACGGGCTGAGGATGTAGATGGCGTTCATCAAGGGATCGCCGGACCCGCCGCCGCCGCGTGTCCACACCCATCCGAACAGCACCGTCGCGATCGAATAGCCGGCGAACGCCAGGAACTGCAGGAGGTGCGAGATGGTCGGCACCCACAACGTGAGCGCTGCGAAGCTGGTGAACTCGGTTGCGGCCAGGATCGCGATGACGCCGGCGGTGCCCGACTCGGACGGTCCCGCCCCGGGTGGCCGGATCAACAGGTACAGGATGGAGCCGACGGACGCCGCGATCAGCATCACGTCGATCGCGATCTCGCGCCGGTCGGGTCGGTCGAAATGGACCCGCAGCTCATCCCGCATCGCGATCGTGAGCGGGATCAGCAGCAGCAGCAGGAGCGCGTCAGCCGGTCGGGGATGCTCGGCCGTATCGGAGGCGATCCCGACGGCCAGGTAGGCGAAGGAAACCGCCGCGATCAGGAACATCGCCCACGCGAGACCCGCCGCGCTGGGCCACGCGTCCTCGTCTCGCGAAGCCGTCCGGATAAGGATCCCGGCGACGACCGCGGCGAGCGCCGAGCCCGCCGCCCCCGCCATGGCCTGTTGGTGCGTGCCCGACCCGGTCACGAGCGTCGGGGCGACCGCGACGATCGCAACCCCGACGAGGAGGACCGACATGCCGGGCGGGCGCCACTGGGAGGTCGTCGCGTCCATGACCCTTCATGATGGCCGAATGCCATGCCTGGCTCCATCACCCGGCCAGCCGTTCGAGCTCCGCCGGATGGACTAGCCCGACCGGCGGGGGGCCGCTACTCGATCAGGCGCCGGCGGAGCGCCTCGGCGACGGCCGCGGTGCGGTCGGACGCGCCGAGCTTCTCGAAGATGTGCTCGAGGTGGGTCTTCACGGTGTCGGGGGAGATGTAGAGGCGCTCGGCGATGTCCCGGTTGGTGTGGCCGAACGCGAGGAGCTGCAGCACCTCGATCTCCCGCGCGGTCAGGGTCTCCGCCTTGCGATCGCGTTCCTTCGCGGTCGAAAGCTCTTCGGCGAGGGCGACCACGAGTTGGGGGTCGATGACCATGTTCCCGCCGGCCACGAGCCGCACCGTTTGGATCAGGTGCTCGGCATCGCGGGCCTTCAAGACGTAGCCGCGCGCGCCGCTCCGCACGGCCTCAACGACGAACTGCCGGTCGTCGTACGCGGTGAGCATGATGACGCCGACCTTGGGGTGTTGATCGCGGATCACCCGTGCGGCTTCCAGGCCGTCCATCTCGGGCATCCGGATGTCTATCAGCGCGATATCCGGGTTCTCGTTCCCGATGAGCTCCAAGAGCTCCTTGCCGTTCGATGCCTCGCCCACGACCTCGATCCCGTCGGCCATGTCCAGGTAGCGCCGAAGTCCCTGGCGTACGAGCGAGTGGTCGTCCGCGATCGCGACCCTGATCGTCACTGGCTCCTCCATCGGCCGTAGAAGGCCCGAGTGGAGCGCGCCCCCCCCGGGTCGCGGCAATCCTAAACGGTTTCAGGGGAAGACGAGCAGTCCACGACCTAGAAGACGGGCTGCCAGTTGATGAACAGGTAGGCGAGCAGCGAGAAGCCGGCCGCGAAGGCGACCAGGAAGGCCGTCTCCGGAGGACGCCGGCGCTCCGCGGCGATGGCGAACCCCCACCACGCAGGGAAGACGACCGCCATGAACCTCGGCATCGAGGTCAGCGGTCGCTGCTCGTACGTGAAGGTCAGCGGGATCAGCACGCTCATCCCCGCGTACACCGTGTAGGTGAGCGGAACGCGGAAGGCGGCGACCAGGATCCCGGCGATGGCGATCCCGACGACGATCACGTCGATCAGCCACCACGTCTGGTACAGCCAGGTGAGCTTGACCGCGTGCCACAGGGCGGTGAGCGGGAACGTGGCCTCCCGCTGCCAGTTGCGTTGCGCGTCGAGCGGCGCCCAGAAGTCTCCGAACCGGACCTGCCAATAGGCCAGATACGCGAGGGGTCCCAGCGCGACCCCGAGCGCGGCGCCCAACCGTGGGAGCAACAGACGTCCGTTCCGCCACTGGACGAGCGCCTCGACCGCGAGCGCGACGATCAGCAGCACACCGATGCTGCGGGTCGCCGCCGCACCGGCCCCGGCGACCATCGCCCAGATCCATCGGTTGCGACGAGCGAACCAGAAGGCGGCGATCGATAACAGCAGGAAGAGCGGTTCCGTGTAGGGGGCCAGCAGGAAGAACGCCGTCGGGAAGAACGCGCCGAACAGCACGGTCCGCCGGGCGGCAGCCGCCCCGAGCTCCAACCTCGTGAGCGCATGGACCATGATCAGCGCCCCGAGGAACGCCGCGTTGGACACGATCAGTGCCGCGCCGAGCGGTCCGAGCGCCGGGAGCGAGGCGACGAGCCGAACGGCCAGTGGGTACAAGGGGAAGAAGGCTGCGCTTCCGTCACCGTGGGCGTATCCACTGGTCGCGAGCCGCAGGAACCACGCCGCGTCCTGGCGCTGGGTGGCCGTGAACAGCATGTGCCACCCGGGGAGCAGGTTCGGGATCGGGAAGCCGGCGTCGGTGGGTGGCTGATCCGGCGGCAGGACGAGGGCCCCGCCGCCCACCACCGAGATCGCGAACAACAGCAGCCGCGCCCCGAGGAATGCCCAGAGT
>Ga0307287_10000228_pt1 | contig 21155 bp, 19 predicted proteins | sample ER_DNA_141_FD_194485 | JGI IMG/M metagenome (GOLD analysis project Ga0307287, IMG submission 194485) | Bulk soil microbial communities from the East River watershed near Crested Butte, Colorado, United States - ER_DNA_141 | ecosystem: Environmental > Terrestrial > Soil > Floodplain | place...
CCTCCTCTGAGATTTGCTCTTCGGCTACGACGGGCTCGTCGGCTACGACCGGCTCTTCGGCAACGGCGTGTTCGATGACGGGGGACTCCTCTTCGGCAGCGAGCGCTTCGTCAGCGGACGGCGCGGCGACAGCCTCGACCTCCGGTGTGCGACTGAACGACACCTCCTTCGTCCAGACCTCCGACTCCGGCTCCGGCTCGGGATCCGTGTCCGGGACGTCAGCGGCCGCGGCAGTCGCTTCCGCGACGACCGGATCGGCTTCTACCGGCTGGTCGTCCGACGACGCCCTGGCAGCGAAGCTGACCTCCTTCTTCCAAACGATCTCCTCGGGGACTTCCGGCTCCGCAGCGACAGGCTCTTCGACGGCAGGCTCTTCCGCGACAGGCTCTTCGACGACCGACTCCTCCACGGGCGTGTCCGGGGTGACATTGCCTTCGACCTCGCCCTTCGGCTGGCGCTGGAGCGAGAGCTCCTTCTTCCATAGGGACGTCGGCTTCTCGTCGGATGCCGTTGAGCCGTCATCGTCCGTCTGGTCATTCGGCTTGCGCCCGAAGGACAACTCCTTCTTCCAGAGCGACTGGTCGTCCATCACTAGGTCCCGGCGACGCGGAGTCCGGCGCCGAGCGGCTGCTCGTCGAGCGGCTGGCTGAGATCGGGCGGAGGTTCGACGGGGAAACCGGCGCGCTCGAGCACACCGATGAGCTGGGCGGGCCGGCTGGAACGTGTGAGACCGACCTCGAGCTCGACGACGCCGCGCGTGATCAGATCCGCCAGCGACTGCTCCATCGTCTGCATGCCGCGGCTCGTGTTCGTCTGCATCACCGAGTAGATCTGCTCGACCTTGCCCTGGCGGATGAGGTTGCGGACGGCGTCGTCCGGCAGCAAGACCTCGAGTGCGGGAACGCGCCCCATTCCGTCGGCGGTCGGAAGCAGCGTCTGGGTGACCACGCCCTGCAGCGAGCTGGCAATCTGAATTCGGATCTGCTCCTGCTGCTCGGCCGGGAAGACGTCGATGATGCGGTCGATCGTCGAGGGCGCGCTCTGCGTGTGCAGCGTCCCGAAGACGAGGTGACCGGTCTCGGCAGCGGTCAGGGCGGTCGAGATCGTCTCGAGGTCGCGCATCTCGCCGACGAGGATCACGTCGGGGTCCTGGCGGAGCGCTGCGCGCAAAGCCTCGCCGAAGCTCGATGCGTCAGGCCCGATCTCGCGCTGGTTGACAATGCAACGTTTGTGGCGGTGCAGAAACTCGATCGGGTCCTCGATCGTGAGGATGTGCTCCGAGCGGTTTCGGTTGATCTCGTCGATGAGCGCGGCGAGCGTCGTCGACTTACCGGAGCCGGTCGGGCCGGTGACGAGGACGAGGCCGCGCGGCTTCTCGGCGAGCTGGTGCAGCGTCGCCGGGATGCCGAGCTCCTCCAGTGTCTTGATCTCGGCCGGGATCAGGCGGAAGGCCGCGCCGATCGACTCCCGCTGGAAATAGACGTTCACGCGGAAACGGGCCAAGCCGGGGATCGAGTGGGAGAAATCGAGCTGCCGCTTGATCTCGAAGTTCTTCTGCTGCTCGCTCGAGAGGATCCGGTAGAGGAGCTCCTGCGTCTCCTCCGGCGTCAGTGGTGCGTACTCCTCCACGCGCTCGACTTCTCCACGCACGCGAATGACAGGGGGCGTCCCAACGGTCACATGGAGGTCCGACGCGTTGCGCGTCACCATGTGCTCCAGGAGCTCATCGATTGAATTCACCGGCCGCATAACTCGAACGAGTCATCGGCAGGCCGTGGCGCGGCCTTTACCTCTCTAGGAGCAGGTGGTTTTCAAAAGGCACGTTCACCCCATCGAGGGTTACCCACCGTGGGTGATTCGGCCGATGCAGTGTGGCCACTCTGTTCGTCCGTTCCCCATGGAAGGAGCACCTGCATGACCAGCAAGATTCGACAGCGGCTCGCTGGTGAGGAAAGCGGTTTCACGCTCATCGAGCTTCTCGTTGTCATCATCATTCTCGGCATCCTGCTCGCGATCGCGATCCCCTCGTACCTGAGCTTCCGGGATCGTGCGAACAACTCGGCCGCCAAGGCCAACGTTCGCGCCGCGATCCCGGCTGTCGAGGCCTACAACGCCGACAACCTCAGCACGGGCAACTCCGCGGGTTATGCGGGTATGACGGTCTCGCTGCTGCAGGCCTACGACTCGGCGATCGTCCCGACCAAGCTGAACATCCAGACGGCGACCTCCGTGACCTACTGCGTCGACAGCACCGTCGGCGGCAAAGTCTGGAGCAAGTCTGGCCCCGGCGCCGACATCGTCTCCGGAGCCTGTCCGTAAACCAAGCGGCCACGAGATCGGGCTCGGGCACTTCGCTCGCGGCTGATTTCTTCCGTCCCGAAAAGGAGCAAGAAGATCATGCACACGAAACTGATGAAGAGACTCCAGGGTGAGGAGAGCGGTTTCACCCTCATCGAGCTTCTCGTTGTCATCATCATTCTCGGCATCCTGCTCGCGATCGCGATCCCGTCGTACCTGAGCTTCAGGGATCGTGCGAACAACTCGGCCGCCAAGGCCAACGTTCGCGCCGCGATCCCGGCTGTCGAGGCGTATAACGCCGACAACCTGGGCACCGCCAACTCCGCCGGTTATGCGGGTATGACGGTCTCGCTGCTGCAGGCCTACGACTCGGCGATCGTCCCGACCAAGCTGCACATCCAGACGGCGACCTCCGTGACCTACTGCGTCGACAGCACCGTCGGCGCGAAGGCCTGGAACAAGGCCGGCCCCGGCGCCGACATCGTCTCCGGACTCTGCCCGTAGTCAGGAGCAGTCCACGAAGCTCGAAGGGCGCGGGAGACCGCGCCCTTCGTCTTTCAAGTCACTCCTTTTCGCTGCCGATAGAGATTCCGTGACCTTCGCGCTTTCGCCCCCGGTCCGATATGCCGCCCTGCTCGCGCTGCTTGCTGCGGTGTTGATCGGCGGTGGGATGACCACGCTCGGACACGGCGGGAGCACGGCGGCTGCTACCCCTCACGTAATCAAGCACCACCCCTTCGGGCTCGGATCGAAGAAGCAGACGACCGCGGCTCCGAAGAAGCACTCGAGCCACGCGACGAAGCCGAAGGCAACAACGCCGAAGGCAACGCCCCACGTCGCTGCGGCCCCGAAGGCGCCGGAACAACCTGCGGCAGTCCTCGCCGCGATAGCGGCGGGCCTCCCCAACCCGCTCGCGGCGGCGTTGGGGCGCAAACAGATCGTGGTTGTGGCGCTCTACAACCCGTACTCGGACGTCGACGGGATCGCCTTCGCCGAAGCGCGAGCCGGCGCACGGATCGCGGGCGTGGGATTCGTCGGGCTGAACGTCCTCAGCGAGGCCCAGGTCGGCAAGCTGACGCAGACGCTGGGCCTGCTCCCTGATCCTGGCTTTCTCGTCTACACCCGGCCCGGAACCCTCGTCGCCAAGATCAATGGCTTCGCCGACAAGGAGACTGTCGCGCAGGCTGCCCAGAACGCCGCCCACGGGGCATGACGGACGCGGCCCCCGAGGCTGCGGGAGCGCGTGAGCTCTTCGTCCGGCACGCCCGCCGTGACGGCCGTTCCGTTGCGGTCCTCCGTGCTGTGGACTACGGCGACTCGTGTGTCATCGAGGCTGAGGTCTATCCGGCCGGCGGCCGTAGCGCCGAGCCAACCCGCCCGGGGCCGTACACCTTCGCCGACGTCCACCAGGCGACAGCCTTCATGACCGAAGCAGTCGAGGCCTTGATGGTCCTCGGCTGCGACGTCCACGCCCAGTGAAATCCGCCCGGCTTCGCCGGGCATGATGATTTCACTGGGATTGGGCTAACGGAGCTCGGTCACGAGCGAAGTCGGGCAAGGCCCGCCTTCGCGGCGAAAGGCTTAAGGGATGCATCCCGTCGTCGCCGGTTCGCTCTGGACGAGCTGGCCGTTGACCTCCTCCACGACGATCGAGGAGGCGCCCCACGTGCAGGCATCTGCCCGCTTCGCAGGCGCAGCGCTGGCTGCGATGGTCAGGACGACGAGCAAGCAGGCGCAAATGAGGACGAGACCTCGCGTCATATGGTTTCAACGCCATATGCGTTGAAAGAGATACTGCCCCGGTTCGCTCCCACCTGGAGGCCAGACGGCCCAGCCAGATCGGATCTTCCCAGCCGTCCGAATCCAGATAGGCATCCGCCGCAGAGGCCGGCTTTGCCGGCCTCTGCTCACTGAGCGCCCCTCAGCCGCAAGATCATCATGACCCGCAAAGCGGGCCGGATCTTGCGGCTTAGATAGAGACGCGGGCGAGCTCTTCGATGGACGTTAGACCGGCCGCGACTTTGGCGAGGCCGTCGTCCCACAGGGTGCGCATGCCTTCGCCGATCGCGGCGCGCTCGATGTCCTCACGGCTCGCCTTGCTAACGGCCAGGCTCTCGAGCTGCTCGCTCATCGTCAGCAGCTGGTAGACGCCGATCCGGCCCTTGTAGCCGGACTGGTTGCACCTGGGGCAGCCCTTCTTGCGGTAGAAGACCATCCCGTCGCTGGCAGCGGCGACCTCGCGGGAGACTCGCGCCTTGATCAGCTCGTCGACGGACGGCTGGTACATCTCGCAACAGTGCGAGCAGAGCTTTCGCGCCAGCCGCTGTGCGAGCACGGCCGAGACCGCGGCGCCGATCAGGAACGGCTCCACGCCCATCTCGCCAAGACGCGTCAGCGCCTGCGGCGCGTCGTTCGTGTGCAGCGTCGAGAGGACGAGGTGGCCCGTCAAGGCAGCCTCGATCGAAATCTTGGCGGTCTCGCCGTCCCGGATCTCACCGACCATCACCACGTCGGGGTCGGAACGCAGGATCGACCGCAAAGCGGTCGCGAACGTGAGACCGGCCTTCTGGTTGATCTGAACCTGGTTGACGCCGCCGAGGCGGTATTCGACCGGATCCTCGACCGTGATGATGTTGATCTCGGGCCGGTTGATCTCGGTCAGCGCTGCGTAGAGAGTCGTCGACTTACCGGAGCCCGTGGGTCCTGTGACGAGCAGGGCGCCGGTGGGCTTGCGGATCATCGTCTCGAGCGTCGCCCGCATGTCGTCCGACATGCCCAGTTCCTCGAGGGTCGGCGCCTTCTTCGACTTGTCCAGCAGTCGCATGACGATCGACTCGCCTTCGACCGTGGGCAGCGTCGCGACACGAACATCCAGGGTGCGGCCCGCGGCTGCAGCGTTCAGTGAGATGCGTCCGTCCTGAGGCTTGCGCCGCTCGGCGATGTCCAGCTTCGCGAGCACCTTCAGACGGGTGAGGACGCCCGGCATCATGCGCCTCGGGATCCGCTGAACCTCGTGCAGCACGCCGTCCACTCGGAAGCGGACGAGCAGCGCGTCCTCCTGCGGCTCGAAGTGGACGTCGGAGGCCCCATCCTCGGCGGCCTGGAAGATCACGGAGTTGACGAGGCGGACTAGCGGCGCGTCGGAAATGCCGTCGTCGACCTCGAGATCGTCGGCCTCCTCCTCCAGCTCCTCTTCCAGAGTCAGCTCGCCCTCGACGGCGGCGCGCGCGCCGAACGCCTCGGAGGCACGGGCCAGACGGCGGATCTCGACGAAGATGTCGTCGCGGGCCGCCACGCCGATGTCGAGCGGGTAGCGCGTCGCGAGCCGCAGCTCGTCGATCCCCTGGATGTTGCCGGGATCGCCAACAGCTACCTTGAGCGTCCCGTCCTCGAGTGCGTACGGAATGGCCACGAGTCGCTCGAGCACGTGGAGTGCAATCTCACCGCTCGCCTCGTCCTGGACGCCGGTCAGAGCCAGGTCGACGAGCGGCATCTGGTATCGGGCCGCAAGCGTGCGGGCAAGCCCCTCGCTCGAAGCGACGTTCTGTTCAACCAGGGCGTGCGCAAAGGAGCCCATCCCCGCGGCGCTCCGAACCTGGGCCAGCTTGTCCGCCGGGACGAGGCCGGTGGCGGCGATCAGGTCCGCGACGAGCTCGGCGAGCGCATTGATCGGCGGCGGAGGGCTGCCGATTCCCGAGCCGCCGGGCGACGTCGCAGGGCCGGGCTCGGTGCCCGGAGTGCGCAGATTCGGTGGGCGTTCGATGTCCATGTATCCCTCGTTCGAGGTATCGGCAGGAGCCGCCCATGCCTTGATCCCGGCTCCCTCAACCTCACCCCTCCATAGGCCGATATCGCCCTAGATGAGGGACTTTCTGCGTTCGCCACTCGCTCGGCTGTGGGTACCCGTCCTCGCGCCGGCTGCCGGCCTCGCCTACCTCGACCGGGGGACGGATTCCGGCGACCTCGTCTACTTCGTCCACAAGGGCGAACAGCTGCTCTCCGGGGGCTGGGCGGACACCTTCGCCGACCCCCAGCTGCAGTCGGGCCCTCTGCAGCTGGCGTTGTTCGGTGCCGTCCGCAACCTGGGAGCACTCGCGTTCGTGATCGAGCTTGGGGTCGCCGCGCTACTCCTTTATGTACTCGGCAGGCTCGGGCTCTCCAACCGAGCCCGGCTTGCCGTCGGGTTGCTGGCGGTCGCATCAGGCCTGACGCACATCGCGTTCGTCTACGGCCATCCGGCCGAGGCGGTCATTCCGCTCCTGTGGGTGCTCGCCGGCCTCTGGGCTCGCCAAGGTCGAGTGGTGACCGCCGGTGCGCTCGTCGGCTTGTCCGCGGGCTTCGAGTTGTGGGGCGTGCTCGGCGTCGCGGTGCTGGTGCTGGCTCCGAGGCTGACGCGCGCGCTGGCGGGGGCCTGCGTCCAGGCGGCCGTGGTGGCCGCGATGCTCGCGCCGTTCGCGCTTTCCGGGACGTTCCGGATGTTCGACTACGAGTGGCGAGTGACGTCTGGAACGGTGATCGGCCTGATCGTCGGGCCGGGCGCTCACTTCGGCTGGCCACTCAGGCTCGCGCAGGCTTCGCTCGCCGTCGGTGCAGGCGCCGCGCTCGCGTTTGCACTGCGCCGCAGTTTGCATGCGTTGTGGCTCGCCCCGCTTGGAGTCGCGCTCGTGAGGCTGGCCCTCGATCCCGTCTCCTTCGGCTGGTACTGGCTCGAGGTAGAGGCACTCGTCCTTGTCGGGGCAGGGTTGGTCCTCAAAGAGCTGCCGGCACGGCTTCCCGCAAGTCGTCTCGGACGAGCCCTAGGCGCGCAGCACTAACGCAACGACGAGAAGTACGCGTACAGGATCTCGTGCCCCCAGAAGAGGGCGACGACCGAGCCGATCGCGAGGAACGGGCCGAACGGGATTCCCATCTTGCGGGCCTTCGACCCGTGGCGGACGAGCAGCACGACGCTGGGCACGAGAGCGGCCAGCATTCCGACCATCAGGGCGACAGACACTGTGCGTCCGAGAGCGGCCCCCATCAGCAGCGCGAGCTTCACGTCACCCATGCCCATTCCGGCGGGGTAGGCGAGAGCCGCCGCGAAGAGGAAGCCCGAGGCGGCGAGGGCAGCGAGAGCCCATTCCGGGCTGAGATCCCACGCGCTGTTCGCGACAAGCACGACCACCGTTGCCGGTAGGACGATGCGGTTGGGGATGATGCGGTGCTCGAGGTCGATCGCCGACACGGCCACGAGCACGGCGCAGAAGAATGCGGCGATCGCGGCCTTTGCCGTCAGTCCGAACGCGAGCACACAGCCGGCGAGAAGCAAGGCGGTGACGAGCTCGACGGCCGGATAGAGGAACGGGATTCGCGCCTGGCAGTGGCGGCAGTGGCCTCGGAGCAGGAAGTACGACAGGAGCGGCACGTTGTCGTACCAGGCGATCTCCCGGCTACACGACATGCAGGCCGAGGGTGGCCGCACGATCGACCGCCGCAGCGGCACGCGTGCGGCGACGACGTTCAGGAAGCTCCCGAGCGCAAGCGCAGGGGCAAAAACAACAGCAGCAAGGGCGAGATCCACGGTACTTGCTATCGGCACCCGCCGTCCCTGGGTTGAGGGATGCCTCTTTCCTTGCAGTGCTAGCCCGCGCCGTACGAAGGTGCTTCCGGCACGCCCGAGGTGTTCGGGTTACCGGGTGCGCCGAGCGGAAGATCGGCGAGCCCGGGAAGGGGCTTCATCTTGACGCTCTGACCGAGGGTCAAGCTACCGGCGATGATCGGGCCTTCTGTCTGGGCGGACTGGCCGAGCGAGACGTTCCCCGCCGTGAAGAGCGCGCCCTGGAAATAGGAGCCCTGGCTGAGGGTCACGCCCCCGCCGGCGATGAACATGAACATCGAATTCGCCGGAGTCCATGCGTTGAAGTCACAAGTTCCTCCCGAATACGCCGAGGTGTCGCTGGTGCTGTTCCAGCCGCAGAAGACACCGGTGTTCGACATCGAGACGGTTCCCGAGACGTACATGACCATCTGCCCGCCCGTCCCGTCCGAGCCGTCCGCGCCGGCGGGATGGCTGCCGGCGGCGTTCACGCCGCGGTACTTCACGACTCCGTCGACGGAGAGATTTCCGTCGATGAAGACCGTCCCGCGAACGTCGAGTATTCGTGTGGACGCGTTCCAGTCGAGCTCTCCGACGACGGCTCCGCTGCCGTTCGTGGTTCGGCAGGTGTAGTTCGAGCCTGATGTCAGGACGAACGTCGAGGGGAGGCTCGTGTTTCGAGTCGTGTCGTTGTCGAAGGCCGTTCCGGCAAGGCCGCCCGAATTGCAAGGCTTCAGACGACTGATCGTCGCGTTCGCGTAATAGCCGTCCCAATCGGTGGAGGTGAGAGTCGGTGCGTTGATGGCGGGAGCACTCGTGCTGTAACCGCCGGACTTGACGTAGAAGTAGTCGTTCGTCGGCGATGACGGTGAGCAGGTATGACCAGCGTTGGTGACCGCGCCGCTGGTGCAGCCGCCACCGATCTTCGCCGACGTGACCTCTTGCAACGGGGACGACTGCCCTACCCCCTTCGACGCTCCGCTCAGCCACACGAGCTTTCCGCGCACCTCGAGCAGGACCGGGTCGGCGGCGTTGGTCTCGCTGATGCCGGCCGAGTTCTTGAAGCAGAGGTTCCCCTCGACGTAGAGCGACGAGCTCAGACTCGTAGTCTGGTCGAGTGTCACGTTGCAGACATTCGGCGTCGTGTCCTTTACAAAGACGTAGTTCCAGGCTGGCACGACATTCAGCTGAGATGCCTGAGCTCGAATATGCACCGTCGCGGTGAGCGTGCGCGTCGTTGCCACCCCGCCGAAGGCGTTGCGCACCGAGCCTGTCGAGGTGATCGTCCAGTTCGAAGTGTTCGAGTCGAGCCAGCCCCACATCGTGGTCGTTCCGCCGTCGTAGCTCCACGTGTAGGGCGAGCAGGTGTTGCCCAGCAGGGCGGCGCCGGTCGGGTTGGCGGGCGGGCTCGCACAATCCGCCGGGGAATAGCTTCCCTGCGGATGAAGGACGTGCTGGTCGTAGGCGTTGTTCTTGGCGAGGATCGAGGCGGCGTTGTTGATGCCCGCCTCGGCCAGGCTGTAGGCCGAGATCCTGCCCTTCGAGCGGTCCGAGCTGCGCGAGTTCGAGGTTGCAGACTCGATCACCGTGACGACGGTCATGCTGAAGACGACCGTCACGGCCAGTGCGATGACGAGCGCGAACCCGCGCTCTTCTCCCAGCCGTTTTCGCAGTCGCGCCATTTCAGATCCTCGTGCTGTTCCGGAGGTAGATGGTGTCCCCGAGGTCGTAGGTGTCGACCGTTGTGCTGCTCTTGACGCTCACAGTGAAGTCCACCCGGAGCGAGGCGAGACAGAGGCAGCCGGAGGTGTGAGCGAAGGCGGGGAAGGCGCTTGCCGATGTGAGGTAGTCGGCAATCTTGGTCCCTGACGCACTGCAGCTCGTCCCCGCCTGTCGGTAGAGCGCGTAGCGGTTCGTATAGCCCGAGACCGCGACCGTGCACCAGCTGATGTCACCGCCGCTGCAGCCCGTGATCTTGAGCGTGACGGAGTTGGTCGCATACGGAGTGACGTCGCTCGCGCAATGGATGTCGCGGCGGATCTTGTCCAGGGCAAGACGGGTGGTGAGCTGCGCCTGAAAGCGTCGGTCCTGATCGGCCTGCGCCTTCGAACCGGCGACGAAGACCGCCGTGACGCCGGCGAAGACGATGCTCATGATCACCATCACCGTGAGCATCTCGACGAGGCTGTAGCCGCCCTCTCCCCTGAGGCGCAAAGCGCGCAGACGGTTGATCACTTGGTTCTCGCCTCGACGCCCGCGAGCGCTCTGCGGGCGACGAGCTCGCTCTTCTTGCCGATGCCCCAACGGTGCTGCGCAATTCGGTCGGCGGCGATCAGCTTCCGGAGCGCTTCGGCTCCGTGCCACCAGCCGAACGATGCGCCGGTGACGATCCAACTGTGTTGGTAGAGGTAGTGGCGCACGTTGGCCCTGGTCTTCCTATGCGCCCCGAGCCACGCTGACAGCAACTCTGCGCGCTGGGCGAGCGGCATCTCGTTCAATGGTTCGGTCGGTGCGCCGGCCGCGACGAACGCGGGCGAGCGCCCAGCCGTCTTCGTTGCGGGCTTCGGCTCGGCCGTCTGCGTTGCCGGCTTGGGCTCGGCCGACTTCGTTGCCGGCTTCGTCTGCGCCGCCTTGAGAGCGGCAGGAACGGGCGCGGCCGGACTGACGGAGGTCGACGCGAGCGAGATGGGTTGGACGGGCGTGCCGACATACGGAGAGACGTCCTCCGGACTGCCCTTCTCGGCATAGGCGGTGCGCTTGAGGGTGACGGAGATCGTGGGTGCGCCGGTATCGCGTACGCGCGTGCCGGCGGGGGGCGACTGGCGGGCGACCTTGTTCGCCGCATACCCGTGCACGGAGCCGATGACCTGCCAGGCGAACCCGGTGTCTTCGAGCGTTCCCTTGGCAAAGACGAATGCCTGGCCGGACAGATCCGGAACGACGAGCGTGGCGGCGGCGACCGGCGCCGGAGCGCCCGCCGGGACTGCGGTCATGCGCTTCGCTGCGCCGACGGCAAGCGTCGCGCTGGCGAGCAGCAGGACCACGCCCACGATCGCAAGGCGCGGCAAGCGGGTGGCTATCCGCAGAGCCATGCTTCGCGAATCGGCAGGGAGCGGCTTGAACTCAAGCCCCACCACGAGTGAAGCCGACGACGGCATCCCTCGACTCAGGGACGACGGAGAAGACGCGGGGAGAGATCGGGCTGGCGTCGGGCAATTCGAGCGGCGTCGGCGCGTCCTGCCAGCTGAAGGCGCTGCCCGCGAAGCTCTGGAACCAGGGTTGGTTCTGCGGGAATTCGGTCGGCGGCTGCAGCTGCAAGTGGAGGTGCGGGCCGGTCGCGTGCCCTGTCGAGCCGACGAGCCCGATCTGTGCTCCGGCCGCCAGGGAGATCCCGTCCACGACCGAAGGCTCGAGGAAAGCCAGGTGGCAATAGGTCCACACGAGCCCGTCCTCCGTGCGAATGGTCAGGCCGATGCCGCAGCGCGGGTCGGCCGTGTGCCAGGCGTTCAGCACGACGGCGTTCGAGATGGCGTACACCGGCGATCCCTCCGGGGCGGCGATGTCCGCAGCGGGATAGTCGTGATGCGTATGGGCAACGGAGACGAGCTGCGGTCCACCGCCCACGGGAAACACGTAGTTGTCGTGATAGGAGGCCGCTCCCATCAGCGTCCCCACGCCCTGCGCGAACGAGGGAGCCTGGGCGCTCTGGGTCGCGCTCGCGAGCGCCGACTGCGCCTGCTCGAGGTTCGCCCGAGCAGCCGCGGTGGCGGCGTGGGCCTCATCGACATGGGCGTCGTAAAGGACGGCCCGCCGCTCCGCCGCAAGACGATCCGAGAGCAACGCGGCAGCGCCCACACGTTCATGCAGCCCCTTTGAAACCTTCTGGAGTCGTTGCTCGGAGTCCTGTGCGGCCAGGAGCTGCTCGTTGGCGCGAACGACCTCGCGCCGCGCTTCGTCGAGCTTTGCCTGGACCTGCTGCAGGTCGACCGTCTGCGTGATCCCGCCCTGGCCGTAGACCCTGGCGAGATCGAGCACCTCGCGGACGTACCAGTCCGCGTGGTTGTACGCGAAGACGCCGCGCGCGATGTCGGTCTGGCCGCCGGCGGCGGCGAGATAGCGAGCGGCGGCGTAGACGGCATCGGTTGCATTCCACGGATCTGCGATCCCGTCGCCGTCCGCGTCCACTCCCCACCGCAGCCAGGTCGAAGGCATGAACTGCATCCAGCCCACCGCCCCGGCCGAGCTCGGCCCCATGTTCTGGCCGAAGTTGGACTCGATCTTGTTGATCGAGGCGAGGACCTGCCAAGGAATCCCATACGCGGCGCCGGCTTGCTGCCAGAGAACGTGCAGAGTCGAGAGCGGCAACTGCTGTGGGCTTGCGGGCGGAGACGTGAAGGAGACGGGCACCGAGATCGAGCCCGGCACATTCGGCGTGGCGGCGCTCGGCAAGGAGACGCGCTGGAGTCCGGACTGCGCGCCGGAAGAGATGGAGAAGCCGAGCACGGGAGGGCCCGCTGCTCGAGCCGAGCCGGCGAGCAAAGTCAGGCCGACGGCCGCAGTGACGAGGAGGCGCATCAGTCCCCGGTTTTGGCGAGACGGAGCGCCGGAATCCCGTGCTCGGGCTCGGGCTCAGGCGCAGGCTCGGGCTCCGGCTCGCGTGCTTGCTCCTCTTGGGCCTTCGTCTCCCTTTCCACGGCCGCGACGTCGGCCTTCTGCTGCTTCAGCGCACGCTCGAGTGTGACCAGGAAGTCGTGGCGGTTCGTGGCGGCGTTCGCCGCGACCTCCTGGTCGACGCTGCCCGAGACGACGAGATCGATGAGCGCCTTGGAGAAGGACTGCATATCGAAGAACGAGCCCTCCTCGATCGCGTCGGTGATCGCCTCGGGCTGGTTCTCGCGAATGAGATCCGCGATGCGCATGTTGGTCACCATCACCTCGACCGCGGCGATCCGGCCGCCGTCGATGCGAGGCAGGAGGCGCTGGCTGACGACGCCGCGCAGAACACCCGCCATGATCGAACGGATCATCTGCTGCTTCCCTTCGGGAAAGAACTCGACCATGCGGCCGATGGTCTCCGCCGCATCGACGGTGTGGAGCGTCGAGAGGACGAGGTGTCCGGATTCGGCGGCCTGCAGCGCTGTCTGCGCCGTTTCTGCGTCGCGCAGCTCGCCGATCAGGATGACGTCGGGATCCTGGCGGAGTGCTCGCCGGAGGGCCTGCATGAAGTCCGTGGTGTCGAGCCCGACCTCGCGCTGGTTGACGATGCACGAGTGGTCGCTGTGCAGGATCTCGATCGGGTCCTCGATCGTGACGATGTGCTGCTGCCGCGACCGGTTGATGTGATCGACCATCGCAGCGAGAGTTGTCGACTTGCCCGAGCCGGTGGCGCCGGTCACCAGCACCAGCCCGCGGTGCTCTTCGGCAAGGCGGCGAATACCGGGCGGGAGGCCGAGCGTCTCGAAGTTGGGGACGTTCTTGGGGATGACGCGGAACGCGAATGAGATGTGCCCACGCTGCTTGAAGGCATTGACGCGGAATCGCGGGAGATCGTCGTCCTGGTAGGCGATGTCGAGGTCGCCCGTCTGCTTGAACGTCTCGAGGCGCTCGGGTGAGCGCTTCCCCACCAGCTCGATCAGATCCTCCATGTCCCGGTCGACCAAGATCGCGGACTCCTCGAGAGGGCTGAGCGCGCCGTCGCGCCGGAGGATCGGCGGCAGGCCGACCTTCAGGTGGATGTCGCTGGCGCCGAGTTCAACGGCGCGTTTGAGCAGGGGATTGAGCTCCATGGCGGGCACCCATGCATCGGCAGGGCGTTCCGGTCGCTTTAGGCAGGTTCAACCCGTATGGCACACCGCGCGATGGTTTAGACGGCCACATGGGCAAAGCCCACGTGGCCTCTATACGGCGCCGCCGAGTCGGCGCCTTCGCGCCGCTTAGGCTGGACTATCTCCGAGTGGTCCCGACACTTTCGGGGTCTTCGATCTTTCTGTAGATGCAAGACGGCGCCCTTTCGGGCGCCGTCTGGTTTGCGGCTCAGGCTCGCTCCTTCACCGCCAAGTAAGGGAGGAGGAGTCGCGTGTCGCAGGATGACGTGTTGTTCGGCTACCGGCTGCAGTTGTTCGATCTCGCCGGCCGTGTCGGGGTATCGTCTGCCTGCCGGACGTTCGGGATCCATCGCTCCAGCTACTACCGCTGGAAGCGCCAGGTCGACCGGCATGGCCTCGAGGTGTTGCGGCCGCGGGAGCGGCGGCGGCCGCAGATGCCCAACCAGCTGCCGGCGATGGTCGAGGAGCGGATCGTCGCGTTTTCGATTGCGCATCCGGGCTTGGGGCCGCGCCGGGTCGCAGCCGAGCTCGCGCGCGAGAAGTGGGGAGCGATCGTCGTCTCGCCCAACGGCGTCTGGCTCACGCTGCGCCGGCACGGGCTCAACACCCGCGCAAAGCGACTTGCGCTGGTCGCCGGCTACCGCGCCCCCTACGAGCCGCCGCGGGATCCTGAGCCGGAGCGGCACGTCGAAGCCAGCCAACCGGGGGAGCTCGTCGGCGTCGACTGCTTCTACGTCGGCCGTCTCCACGGCACCCGCGGCGTCGTCTGGCAGCTGACCGCGATCGACGTCGCCTCCAGCTACACCTGGGCCGACCTGATCAGCTGCCCTGCCGGCACGCCAGGGCCGGCGCAGACCAGCAAACTCGTCTGTCGCGTCGCCCGCGAACTACGCGCAGCAGGCTGGCGCCTCGAGCGCGTCCTCACCGACAACGGCCAAGAGTTTCGCGGCGAGCGCTTCCGCCGCGGCATCGCGGTCTACGGCATCAAGATCAGCCGCATCTATCCCGGCCGGCCGCAAACGAACGGCGCCGTCGAAGCCGTCCACAAGACCATCCTCGACGAGTGCTGGCGGCCCGCCTTTGCCCGCTACCTCCACGTCCGCTTCCACGGCCTCCGCCGCGAGCTCGAGCGCTACCTCACCTACTACAACAACGACCGCGCCCACACCGGCCGACTCACCAAAGGCCGCATCCCCGCAGACATCGTCTACGGTGCCCGCAAAATGGAGCCGAGATGAGCCACACCTGTCGGCACAACTCGGAGGCCGTCCAGCTTAGGCCGCGGCGGACCGAGGCTTGCGGGCCAGGCGCCCGAGAGTCTCGATCACCTGCATCGCCCTCAGGCCGGTCCCTCTGGCCTCCCCGGGATGGGAGACCTCGCCCAGCATGAGCTTCTCGAGCACCCGCCAGGTGGCGGGAAGACGCATCACGGCAAAGACGGCGCGCGGGTAGCGGTCGAGTGCGACTTTCGCTCCCCATCCCGCGGACGCGAGCGGATCGAGCTCGCGCCTGACCGCGGCGTCGTAGGGCTCGAGGCTCCCGGCGCCGCCGCGAAGCAGCTCGAGTGTGTGCTCGGCGGCGAGCCGGGCGGTGATAAGCGCCTCGTAGATGCCGTCGCCGGAGACCGGGTCGAGTGCGCCGGCGGCGTCGCCGACGACCAGAGCGCGGCCTCGGGCGAGCACAGTCGCCGGCCGTCGCATCGGCAGGCGATGACCACGTAGGTCGGAGAGCTGCCGCAGCTCGATGCCGTAGTGCTCGCACAGAACCTGCAGATGGCGGCGCAGCTGGGGCCCCTGGTGACCCCAGCCACCGACCCCCACGTTGACATGGTCGCCCTTCGGGAAGATCCAGCCGTAGCCCCCCGGCACGGTACCCAGCTCGAGAACGAGCCTCCCGTGCCACGAGCCGCGCGGAAGATCTTCGTAAGGCAGGTTGCCCTCGAGCGCGACGCCGTTGACGATCGCGCCGCCGAGCCCGAGTGAGCGAGCGGTGATCCCGTTCGCACCGTCGGCGCCGATCACCGCGCCGACCTCCACAGGTTGGCCGTCGACACGCAACTCGGTCTCGGAGTCGACCGCGACGTGGACACCGTCGCGAAACTCGGCCCCCGCGGCCACCGCCCGCTCCACCAGGAATGCGTCCAGCCGCCGGCGCTGCGTCATCAGGCAAAGCACCTGAGCGGATTCATGTTCGATCTTCGGCCCGTATCGCAGCCGGCAGCGCGTGCGCGTGATCCTGTCTTCCACCACGGGCTCGACCGAGAAAGGCAGCTGGCGGACGGCCCTCATCGTCAGGCCGCCGCCGCACGGCTTGTCCCGCGGGAAACGAACCTTGTCTATTAGTAAGACGCGCGCGCGCGAGCGTGCGAGGCGATAAGCCGCCGTGGATCCCGCTGGGCCGGCCCCGACGATCGCAACGTCATAGCGCTCCACGGCACAAGGCTACGCCAGGGACGCCACAAAGTCCGGCCGCTTCGCGGCCATGATTCCTGCGCCCGCAGCGTCCAAGGTCGCAGCGGGCGAAGCCCGGCACGGCGGCGGAAAGGCTCTCGATAGAGCACGGCTAGAATCCTTCGTCCCGGGGGTGTGCCCGAGTGGCCAAAGGGAACGGGCTGTAAACCCGTCGGCTCAGCCTACGGAGGTTCGAATCCTCCCGCCCCCATAACGCTGGGAAGTCCGGCCCGCTTCGCGGGCCATGATGACTTCCCACCGCTCTCTGACTACGGTCACGCGACGGGCAGAGCCCGCCGCTGCTCGCTTAAAGCGTTTCGACTTTTTGCATGAAGCTGCTGATTGCTGCGAGGTACTCGTCTGTTTCTTCGAGGACCGGCGTGTGCGAGCTGTTTTCCAGCACGACTTCTTTGGCCCCTTTGATGCCGTTCACCAGCGTTGCGGCGATCGGGTCCGTGCTCATGTCGTGGCGGCCTCGGATCACGAGCGTGGGCACCTTGATCTCGCCGAGACGGTCGCGCACGTCCCACCCGCGCAGGGCTCCGGTGACGGTCCACTCGTTGGGTCCCTGCATTGCCCGGTAGACCTCGACGGACTTGGAGGCGCTCATGCGCTCGAGCTCCGCACGCGGCTTGGGCCCTCGATAGAAGTGGCGATCGAAGTACGCCTCCATCGCCTCTTCGTACTCGGGTTCGTCGTAGGTACCGGCGCGTTCGTGGCGCTCGAAGACGTCGACGACGTCGGGCGGAAGCGCGTCGCGGAGCTTCATCTGCTCGGTCGCCCATTGATCCACGCTCGCCAGCGTGGAGCTGAGAATGAGGCCGACGATTCCCTCCGCACCGGAGAGCACGTGCTCGAGGGCGAGCATCCCGCCCCATGAGGTTCCGAGCAGATGGATCCGCTCGAGCCCCAACTGCCTGCGCATTGCGTCGACCTCTTCGCGGAAGACGTCTACGGACCATTCGATGTCCTGCGGGTGGTCCGAGCCGCCGCAGCCGATCTGGTCGTAGAGAACGACGGGCCGCTCGGCCGCGAGGCCTTCGAGGGGAGCGAAGTAGTGATGCGTTGACCCGGGGCCACCGTGCAAAGCGAGGAGCGGCGTGGCCCCGGACCCGAGCTCGCCGGCAACGCGATACCAGGTGCGGTGGCCGCGAAAGTCGGCGTAACCCTCCGAAACAGCCGGCTTCATCCCGGGCTAGAGTACGAGGTCGCCCGCCCTCTTAGCTCAGTTGGTAGAGCACCTCCATGGTAAGGAGGGGGTCGACGGTTCGAGTCCGTCAGAGGGCTTTGTGTTTCTGCCCGCTTAGCCGCTAGTTGCGTTGTCTCGGCGGGCGGCGCTCGAACCTTCTGACGTCCACGCAGCGTCCACCAGCGTCCACCGTGGACGTTGGCCGGCGCTGAGCCCGTGCAGGTTTTGGGACGAATCCCGAGGCTTCTCCAAGAGACGCCGCGGCGCGCGGCACCGCCGCGTCATGAAGCGCTCTTTCGGTCGAGGTACTGCAGGAGCTCGTGCGCTGCAAGCTCGATCTCCTTGTGCCGCCACTCCGCGGCACGGTAGTGGCAGGCGATCAGCCCCATCCGGTGCAGGCGGCGGAAGTCGCCGTAGACAAACGCGTAGCGCGCCTTCGTCTCCTTGGCCGCGCCCTCAGTAAGGCCGAGATGCCAGGCGGCATATTCCTCCCAGGAGTGCGTCTTCAGGAACGCGTTCTGTTCGCGTGCGCGCGGCTGCACGTCCTGCCAACGCGAGCGGAGCACGTACCGGCGAGCGTCGATCAGCCGCTTCGCGTGCGTAACCGCGTCCTCGTTCACCGTGTAGGCGGGCACGCGGGCATTCTCGCCGACCCGCGCGTCAGCGACTGTTCGGGCGGGAGCGTGGCCCGCGCATCGAACGACCGCGGGCGCTCGCGCGCAGCCCGAACGGCCAGCCGGCCGGTCTTCTATGTACACGCGCGCGCGCCGGACGAGACGGACGAGGAAAGCACGCCGCGGTTCGCGGTGTCGGCTCGACTACATAAAGCGCGTCAGACGGAGACGATCTCGACGGAGGCATGGCTGTGGCGTGCTTGCCAGGCCTCCAAGCATCCGGTAAGAACGGCGCGATCGTGGCGGTCGCTGACGCTGTTCAGCAGGTGCACCTCGATCTCGCTCGGCCCGTGTTTTGCGCCAAGGCACGACGAAGCTCGAAGAAACTCGAGCAGATCATCTCGCAAATCCGCCGGATCGACGCGCAAACGCACAGCCGCAGTAGTTTTCCGATCGGCTCTCGGCGGTCGCAGTCGGATCGCCTTCACGAGGGAAGGCTAATCCATCCAGCTCGGGTCTCTTGGCGCTGGTTGGGTCTGCCCTGCTTCGGTGGGTCGGCCGTCTCATCGCCGATCGCGCGAAGGCGACTTGGCCGCGGCGGAGAAGGAGCGTCATCGTGTCGGTCCTTGAGGTCGCCGCGTCACGCCAAACCGAGACACCGGCGATCGGAACGCTGAACGAGGGTGCGCTGCACGCCCAGCTCAAGGACTGGTACCGACGCCAGGGCGACCGCATCGAGCAGGTCGTCGACGGTTTCGTCGTCGACCTCGTCCGCGGCAACCTGTTGGTCGAGATCCAGACCGGCAGCTTCGCGCCGCTGCGACGCAAGCTAGACCTGCTCACACAGCGGCATCGGGTCCGTCTCGTCGCGCCGATACCCCTGGTTCGCAGGATCATCAGGCTCTCCGACGAGGGCGAGATTCTGTCGGCCCGTCGTTCGCCGCGCCGGGGACGGGTGGAGGACATTTTCAACCTGCTCGTCAGCATTCCCTCGCTGCTCTGCTGCCCGCGCTTCGAGCTCGAGTTGATCCTCAGCCACCAAGACGAGCTTCGCGCCTACCGCCAAGGCCAGGCTTATCGTCGCCACGGCTGGGTCGTGGTCGGCCGCCGGCTCGTGTCAGTCGAACGGTCCATCCGCATCGCCTCCCCGAGCGCTGCCGCCAGCCTGCTTCCGCCCGGCCTTCCCGACCTCTTCGACACCGCCCAACTCGCCGAGGCAGCCTCAGTCGAGCGCCGGCTCGCCCAACAGATGACCTACTGCCTGCGAGCAATGGGCGTCCTCCACACCGCAGGCAAACGCGGCAACTCCATCCTCCACCGCCGCGTCGAGAGCCAATGGACACCTGCTCGTTGACTTTGGCTCTCTCGCACTCGCTTCACTACGTCTAACGAGAGGATGGCTCAGGCGAGAGCACGCTCGCCCAGTCGAGTCATCTGTCACGTGCTCGAGTCGCACTCTCTCACGAGGTGCCAAGGCGGTCCACACCGCATCACCGACGCCAGTAACGTGCGTCGAACGGGATGCGAGCGGCCGGGATCAGAGCACTCGGCGAGCCCGTCGAGATCCTTGAGGTGGACGAGTTGGCGCCGCCTGGCGCAAGCGAGGTCCTCATCGACGTCGTCGCCGCCGGCATCGGCAACTGGGACGAGCTTGTCAGGATCGGCAGCTGGCAGATCGGCGGCCCGCCTCCGATGGCGCTCGGGACGGAGGCGGCCGGGACGGTCGCAGCGGCCGGCTCCGGCGTGGCCGAGCTGCGCGAGGGCGACGAGGTGATGACACATCCGCTGCCGCTCCGGCGTCACGGGACGTGGGCGGGGAGGGTGCTTGCCCCGGCGGCGACCGTCGCGCCCCGACCGCCGGAGGCGTCATGGGAAGCCGGCGGGGCGTTTCCCATTCCGGCGCTCACCGCGGCTCAGGCACTCGACGAGGCTCTCGGGATCGAGAGCGGCGGCTGGGTCGTCGTCAACGGAGCCGGCGGAGTCACGGGTGGCCTGCTCGTCCAGCTCGCCGCGGCACGGGGCGCCCGCGTGATCGCGACCGCGAGCGCGAGGAAGGCCGAGCGCATCCGCGGCTACGGTGCGTCGGAGGTGGTCGACTACCACGCCGACTGGCCTGCGCTCGTTCGCGAGATCACCGGCGGCGGTGCCCCCAAGGCGGTCAACGCTGCGCGCGGGCAGGCGGCCACGACGCTGAAGGCCGTTGCTGACGGCGGCCGGCTAGCCACGATCACGGGCGACCCGCCGCGGGAGGAACGGGGCGTCGCCGTTTCCGACGTCTACGTCCGGCCCGATGGTCGGCAGCTGTCGGCCCTCGCGGAGCTGCTGGCCCGCGGCGCCCTTAGCGTGCCGATCGCGTCTGTCCGTCCGCTCGAACAGGCGGCACAAGCACTGCGCGAGGTAGTCGCGGGAGCGGACGGTGCGGTCGTCCTGTCACTCCGAGCCTAGCCCGACCCCTGGATGGTCGCGCCCGATTTGCGCAACCCGGCGCGGGCCAGGTAATCACCGCTCCTGATCCAGGGGTGATTCCGGAACGCTGGCGCATGCGACGCCTCCGAGCAGGAGGGTGGTGATGGCAAGATCTCCTGAGGAACGAAGTGCAACAGGGGGCAGCAGGGGAGCGGTGTGCTAGCGGTACGGCTGCACGATGACGGCTTGAAGGTTGAGGAGATCGAGACGCCGTCGCCGGATCCAGGCGAGGTACTGGTGCGCGTGCATGCGGCAGCGATTACACGTGGCGAGCTGGAGTGGCCGGTCGATCGACTACCGGCGATTCCGTCTTACGAGCTTTCGGGCGTTGTCGTCGGCAGCGGTGACGAGGTATATGCGCTCACGCCTTTCGATCGCAACGGCGTGGCTGCCGAGTACGCCGTCGTCCCAGCCGATGCGCTTGCACCGAAGCCCTTGCGGTTGAGCCACGTCGAGGCGGCAGCTCTGCCGATGGGCGGGCTGACCGCCTGGCAAGCACTGTTTGTGCACGGGCGGCTCGCCCGAGGCGAGCGGGTGCTGGTCACGGGCGCCTCGGGCGGGGTTGGGCACATCGCCGTCCAGCTTGCGCGACACGCCGGCGCAGCGGTCGTGGAGAGCGGTCCAGTCGATCTTGTCTTCGACACTCGTGGCGGCGAGGTCCCCGCTGGCGAGCGCGTGGTCACGATCGCAGAGGAGATGCCGGGCGCGATCTACTTCATCGTCGAAGCCGACCACGAG
>Ga0307287_10000229_pt1 | contig 21059 bp, 15 predicted proteins | sample ER_DNA_141_FD_194485 | JGI IMG/M metagenome (GOLD analysis project Ga0307287, IMG submission 194485) | Bulk soil microbial communities from the East River watershed near Crested Butte, Colorado, United States - ER_DNA_141 | ecosystem: Environmental > Terrestrial > Soil > Floodplain | place...
GCTGTGGCAGTCGCTCGGCTTCAAGATTCTCGCCACCGTCCCGGAGGCCTTCAGACATCCTGAGCGTGGATTTGTTGGGCTTCACATCATGCACCGGTTCCTGCGATAGGCCCTCACTCGGTAAGCATGCTGCCGTTCTCGGTCGCTCGAATCGTCAGCGGCCACCTCTAGCGTGAAGCTCACGACCACCACAAGAACGACACATGTGGACCCTGAAGTGCTCCACATGAACCCTGCGTTCACGCAGGGCGTGATCGCACCCGCTGCCAGGACGCTCTATGTCGGTGGCCAGCTCGGCGCCGATAGCACCGGAAAACTGCTCGACGGCATTGAGGCGCAAACTACTCAGGCAATGCGGAACGTGCTGACTGTGCTTGCTGCCGCGGGTACCGGTCCCCAGCATGTCGTCAAACTCAACATCTACCTCGTTGATGGGGTCGACGCACAGGTCAGATACGCGGCGTCGCGATCAGTATGGGGCGATCACCACACGGCCATCACGGTCGTTTCCACTGCCGGACACGCACGCCAGGTGCACTTGTAGAGATCGATGCGGTTGCGATCATCCCCGAATAGAACAAGGACGAGCCAGCCTTAAGCGGCGAACGTGGCGGCGGGCCCAGCTCGGTCAAGAAGCCCAGCGCAGGCGGAGTTGTGCCGTCCACTGCTCACCCGACGGGGGTGAGGCGAATTGCCAGGTCGCGTACGAGACTGGCGAATCAATGACCAGGAAGAAGCCATGACACCTGACCGGCATGCACGCACGATGCTTCCCATTCCCGACCGGCCGTCGCCGGGACTGACGACCTACGATGCCAAGGACCCGGATACGTCGTACCCGCCGATCAAGCCGCTGCTGCCACCAGCGGAGGCGCCCAACGTGCTGCTGATTCTCCTCGACGATGTCGGCTTCGGCGCTGCGAGTACGTTCGGCGGTCCATGTCGTACGCCAACCGCAGATCGGCTCGCTGCCGGCGGGCTGCGATACAACCGCTTCCATACCACCGCCCTGTGCGCCCCGACGCGGCAGGCCCTGCTGACCGGCCGCAACCACCACTCGGTCGGGATGGGCAGCATTACCGAGACCGCGACGTCGGCCCCGGGGAACAGCTCGCTGCGACCGAACACCAAGGCGCCGCTGGCCATGACACTGAAGCTGAACGGTTACTCGACCGCCCAGTTCGGCAAGTGCCACGAGGTGCCGGTCTGGCAGTCCTCCCCCATGGGCCCCTTCGACGCATGGCCGTCCGGCGGCGGCGGGTTCGAGACCTTCTATGGCTTCATCGGCGGCGAGAACAACCAGTGGGATCCGGCCCTCTACGACGGCACCACCCCGGTGGAACCGCCGGCGACTCCAGAGGAGGGCTACCACCTCACCGAGGACCTGGCCGACCGCGCCGTTAGCTGGATGCGCCAGCAGAAGGCGCTGATGCCGGATAAGCCCTTCTTCGTCTACTTCGCCCCGGGGGCCACCCACGCCCCGCACCACGTGCCGAAGGAGTGGGCCGACCGGTATGCCGGTCAATTCGATGACGGCTGGGATGTGCAACGCGAGCGAACCTTCGCACGGCAGAAGGAGCTCGGGATCATTCCAGCCGACGCGGAGCTCACAGCGCGACATGCCGAGATCACCGCATGGGATGAGATGCCGGATGAGCTGAAGCCGGTGCTGGCGCGAGAGATGGAGGTCTATGCAGGCTTCCTCGAACACGTGGACTACCACGTCGGCCGGTTGATCGACACGCTCGACGACCTCGGCATCCTGGATGACACGATCATCTACTACATGATCGGCGACAACGGCGCTTCCGCGGAGGGCACGCTCAACGGTGCCTTCAATGAGTTGGCCAATTTCAATGGGATGGCGGCTCTGGAGACTCAGGAGTTCATGCTGAGCAAAATGGAGGAGTTCGGCTCACCGAGCTCCTACAACCACTATGCGGTCGGCTGGGCGTGGGCGATGGATACGCCGTTCCAATGGACCAAGCAGGTCGCCTCGCATTGGGGCGGCACCCGCAACGGCACCATCGTGCACTGGCCCGACGGGATCGAGGATCCCGGTGGACTGCGGTCCCAATTCACCCACGTGATCGACGTAGCCCCGACGATCCTAGAGGCCGCCGGCCTCCCCGAGCCCGCCATGGTGAACGGGGTGCAGCAGTCGCCCATGGAGGGCACGAGCATGCTCTATAGCTTCAATGAGGCGGATCAGCCGGAGCGCCACGATCTGCAGTACTTCGAGATGTTCGGCAACCGGGGCATCTACCACAAGGGCTGGAGCGCGGTAACCAAGCACCGCACACCGTGGGTCATGGTCGGCGGCCTCCCGGCGCTGGATGATGACGTTTGGGAGCTTTATGACGGCAGCACCGACTACAGCCAGGCTCACAACCTCGTAGCCGAGCACCCCGACATGCTCGCCAAGCTGCAGCGGCTCTGGCTGATCGAGGCCACGAAGTACAACGTGCTGCCGATTGACGATAGGGGAGCGGAGCGGCTTGAGCCGTCGATGGCGGGCCGACCGACTTTGATCCGCGGCGACTCGCAGCTGTTCTTCCCTGGCATGGGACGACTGTCGGAGAACAGTGTGGTCAGCATCAAGAACAAGTCGTTCTCGGTCACCGCCGAAGTGGTCATACCCGACGGCCGCGTCGACGGTGTGATCATCGCGCAAGGCGGCCGATTCGGCGGATGGTCGGTCTACGTCAAGAACGGGCGTGCCAAGTTCGTTTACAACACCCTCGGAATCCACGAGTTCGGCATCGAAGCCGACGTGGTCATCCCGTCCGGAAAGCATCAGGTACGGATGGAGTTCGCTTACGACGGCGGTGGTCTGGCCAAGGGTGGCGACGTCACCTTGTATTACGACGGAACCAAAGTCGGCACCGGCCGCGTCGGCGTCACGCAACCGATGATCTTCTCCGCCGACGAGACCACTGACATCGGCTACGAATCCGGGACGACGGTCGCATCCGACTACAGCGCGCACGGCAGCCGGTTCACAGGCAAGATCAACTGGGTGCAGATCGATCTCGGCAAGGACGATCACGACCACTTCATCGACCCGGAAGAACGGCTACGGGTTGCGATGTCCCGGCAATAGGCGCTGCCCCCGGCTCACGTCGTATGCCGCCCTCAAGGTCGCACGATGCACCGGAAGCCGAGGTGGCTGGTTGACGTGTCGGTGGTTTGGGACTGGCGAGCAGCTGGCCGATACCGAAGACAATAATTCGGCGCGCACAGATGCGAACCGCCCTTGATCACCTTCGTCGACGGTGTGCTGGCGTCGTGCTGCGCAGATTGCGCGGTCGTCGGCTCGAGTTGCGGCCCGCAGCAGCTGGCTGAATCGAGTGCCGGTTGAACTGCCTCTGAGGCGTCGTCAGCGGGTGTATGACTGCTCGTGTAGTCGTCCGACGTCCACTCCCACACATTGCCGGTGATGTCGATGAGGCCGTAGCCGTTGGGCGGGAACTTGCCAACCGGCGACGTGCGCGCGTAGCCGTCGAGCAGGTCGTTGTGCACGGGGAAGGCGCCCTGCCAGGTGTTGGCCATCATGCGTCCGCGAGGGGCGAACTCGTCGCCCCAGGCGTAGGTGGCACCTTCCAGGCCACCACGGGCCGCGAATTCCCACTCCGCCTCGGTGGGCAGTGCCTTGCCCGCCCACTCGGCGTAGGCCAGCGCGTCCGGATAGGCGACGTGTGTGACCGGATGCTGTTCCAATCCATGCAACGTGCTCCCTGGTCCCTCCGGGTGACGCCACTGCGCTCCGGGCACCCATGACCACCAGTGACGAAAGTCATCGAGGGGCACTGGGCGGTCAGGTGGCGTGAACACCAATGAGCCGGGAACCAGCTGCCCAGGCTCAGCGGCCGGGAAGTCCGCGGGGTCGGGGGTCATCTCCGCCACCGTGATGTGGCCGGTGGCCTTGATGAACCGCCGGAACTCAGCGACCGTTACGGGATGCTCGTCCATCCAGAACCCGCCGATCCTTGCTAGGTGAACCGGCATCTCCTCTGGGTAGAACTCGTTCGACCCCATCAGGAAAGCGCCGCCTGGAACCCAGACCATGTTCTTCGGGTTCATAGGGTCGATCCTGTCCCCCGTCAGCTGACCGGCGAGGCAGGATGCTCCATGGCGGGACAGGTATCCATGACGACATCCAACCCGGCTACTCGGGCCCGTTGGGCGGCGGCTTCGTCGATCACGCCGAGCTGAAGCCATACCGCCTCGATGCCCAGTCGATCCTTTTCAGCGATGGCCTCGTCGACGACCGCACCGACCCGCTGGCTGTTCACGAAGTAGTCCACGACCTGGACCGAGTCAGGGATGTCAGCGAGCTGCCGATAGCCCCGCTCGCCAAGGGCATCCTCACCGCGGAGATTGACAGGGACGATGGTCATGCCGAGTCGGTCGCGCAGATACCGACCGATGCCGTAAGCAGTACGTTCAGTGTTGGCGGACAAACCGACAACGGCCCAGGTGGCCGGCGTCGTCAACAGCCGTTTGATTACGTCTCGGTCCGTCCACGTCGTCACAGCACAGATCCTGGTCGATCCGGCCAGCGTTCCGCTAACCGGGGCCAGCTCAGTAGCACGAAGGCAGGTGCCATCATCACCGAGATGATCATCAGACAGACACGGAACGACGACCGGCAAGCATGGGAGCCGTTGTGGCACGGCTATCTCGAGTTCTACCGCTCCGCACTAACGCCGGAAGTCACAGACGCGACCTGGGCAGCGCTGTGCGATCCAACCTCACCTGTGCACGGACTCGTCGCCGAGCAGGACAATCAGCTGGTAGGGCTTGCGCACCTGATCGTGCATGCCACGACGTGGGCGACATGCCCAACTTGCTATTTGGAGGATCTCTACGTGGCCAAGCCGTGGCGCGGCCAAGATATTGCCCGGCGGCTCATCGAGGCTGCGTACGCGTTCGCCGACGAATCCGGGGCTGGGAGCGTCTACTGGATGACTCAGGAGTACAACGCCCCGGCACGCTCCCTGTACGACACGCTCGCCCATCGGACATCTTTCGTCGTCTACCAGCGGTGACGCAGCCGGGCCGGACGCCAGCTCAGCGAGCCGTCTGCTTGCCGGTTCACATCGTCGATGCGGCGCGTTTGATCGCCTTCCGAATCCGGCAATACGTACCGCACCTGCACACGTTCATGATCTGGTCGATGTCGGTGTCAGAGGGATTCCGCTTCGAGTTGAGCAGCGCAGTGGCCTGCATGATCTGCCCGGGCTGGCAAAAGCCACACTGCGCCACGTCCTCTTCGAGCCACGCTTGCTGCACCGGGTGCAGCCCACCTTGGGGGGCCAGGCCTTCGATCGTCGTGACCTTCTTTCCTACAACGTCGGCCGCAGTCAGGGTGCATACCTGAACCGCTGTGCCGTTCACATGACAGGTGCACGCGCGGCACACGCCGACGCCGCATCCATACTTCGGCCCGGTTACGCCGAGCAGGTCGCGCAGGACCCAGAGCAATGGCATGTCGGCCGGAGCGTCGACCGTAACCTTCTTGCCGTTGAGCGTGAATGCGTATGTGGGCACCGGTGGTCCTTAGAAGTTGATCGGGAATTTACGGGGGTTGGAGCCTGTCGCGCGGGCGTACGCATTTGCCACCGCACCAGCTGCCGCTGGAACGCACAGCTCGCCGACGCCGCCTGGCTTACCGGTTCCGCCGACCAGGTGCACGTCGCAGACGAGCGGCGCATCCGCCTGGCGGGCGTACTTGAAATCGCTGTAGCTGCCCTCGCGAAACGCACCGTCATCGAGGTGGTTTCCGGCCAGCAGCACGGTGCTGATCCCGTCGATGAGACTGCCCATAGCCTGAGCGCGCAGACCGCTCGGATTCACCTGGCGGCCCACGTCTAGTGCCATTACGGCCTTGGTGACCCGCGGCTTGTCGCTGCGGCAGTCGATCTCGACTAGGCAGGCCGCGATCGAGCGATACTCGGCATGGAGCGCCACACCTTGCGCCGTCTTGGACGACATAGTCCGGCCCCAATTGCCAGCTGCGGCGACCTTGTCGAGCACGGCACGAGCCTCGCCGGTCTTGAGGAACTTCCGCCGCATGGCTACCGGGTCGGTTCCCAGCCCCTTTGCGATCTCGTCCACCAAGATCTCCTCAGCCGTACGAGCCTGGGCCGAGTAGACCGAGCGCCAGGCCGCGGTCGGCATGTCGTAGGAGACCTCGTTGAGGCTCTCGGTGACGGGCCCGAAGTTGTACGGGCAGGACTGGCTGAGATTGAAGAATGCTGCGCCGATCGTCGGGTTGACGTAGCCCGCATCGACGAGCGCCTGCCCGGTGCCGCTGCCGAGATCCAGCTCCACGCACGCCATGCGGTGCTCATAGCTCAACACATCACCACCGGCATGGACGGCTCGCAATTGATGGTGGCTACGCGGCCGTACGCGGCCGTGGCGCATGTCATCGTTGCGGGTCCACATGAGCTTCACGGGCCGCTTGATCGCCTGCGATACCAACGCCGCCTCGACTGCCGGCTCATGGTAGAGCCGCCTGCCGAACGAGCCGCCGCCCCTGACCACGTGCAGGGTTACCTCGTCGACGCTGAGCCCGACGGCATCCGCGACTGCCGACTGAGCTCCGGTCGGCGACTTGGACGCCACCCAGATCTCGGCAGACCCAGATCGGACATCTGCCACAGCACTACCGACCTCCATCGGGGCGTGGTTGACGAACGCGAACTCAAACGTCGCGTCGACCCGTTGGGTCAGCGGAGGCGTTGGGGTCATCGGCGGGATCGCAGCAGTGAGGCGAGCGTCGATATCAGCGTCGGAGACTTTGTCGACCGTGCCGGCTGCCCAGGTCACCTGAACCGCCGACTTTGCCTTCAAGGCCTGGTCAAAGGTCTTCGCAGTCACCGCGACCCCGCTCGGCAGCTCGGTGATGGCCACGACGCCTGGCATCTTCAGAGCCGCTGCTGCGTCGTAGGTCTTCACCTTGCCTTTGATCGTGGGCGGCCTCACGACCACCGTTGGCAGCGCGTCCGGCACATTGACATCGAGCGCATATTTCGCCGCACCGGTGACGATGCTCCGGGCGTCGATCCGAGCCGTCGAGGTGCCAATGACTCGGTACTCAGAGGAGGGCTTCGGATCAGTCGGCACCGCTGGTTGATCCACCTTGGCGGCCGCTTCAGTGAGCGACCCGTACGTCGCCGAGCGCCCGTCCGGCGCCCTGACCGTCGTATCGCGCGTGGTCAGCGAACTTGCCGGCACGTCCCACCGCTTCGCCGCGGCCGTCACGAGCCGGGCGCGGGCCTCCGCCGCAATCGAGCGCACCGGATCCCACAGCGAGCGCACGGAGGACGACCCGCCGGTGGACTGCGCGGTGCCAAGGTCCTGACGCGCGTCCTCTAACGGAACGTCCACGTCCGCGAGCCGAGCATCAATTTCGTCGGCAACCACCATGGCGAGTGCGGTCGTAATGCCCTGCCCAACCTCGGCGCGTGGCATCCGGAAGACAACCCGATTGTCCGTCGTCACCTCGAGCACCAGAAGGTCCTGAGCTTGCTTCGTTGCCGCGACCATGACGTCGCCGAGGTCGAGAATGTTCTCCGGCTGCGGCGGGCTGGGCACGACCGCGTACGCCTTGCCGGGAGCTATCAAGGTCCCGGTGCTGCTCGCAGCAACAGTGAGCACGGGAGCTGCGACAACGTAGGTGAGGAATTTCCGCCGAGTCAGCGGCCCAGCGCTGGCCTCCTCCGCTGACGGCAGAGGGTTCGGCACGGGGTGGGCTGGCGGCATCGAGCATCCTTGTCTACGGGGGATTGGTTTCCGGGCTGAGCTGCATGGTTGCGAGATCTGCCGATCGACTTGCCCGTTGCCCACGCGGCAGCGTAGCCCTCCGACCGCAGGCCCGCAGGAGCTGGTGAAGGATCCGTCGCGATGACTTGCCGGTAATACGCCAGGGCACTAGGTGGCGTAGCGCAGACGTCGCCTCCCATAGTCGCCATCCAGCACGAGCTCCAGAGTGAGATCATGAGGATTAGCGACGCCGAATCCGACCTCGAAATCCGATTTTCTACCCTTTGACACTTTCGTCTCGGGAGGTCCTTTCAGACCGCTCAAGGAATCATAAAATTGATCGGCGTCTTTGTTATTCGATTGAACGCTGATGTGCGTCCAGCCGATGTCAATAGGCTCGGCGGCCTTATTGACAACAGTTACGGGAAATTTCACATAGTGCTTTGATTTTTCGGTAACCGCAAATTTGCTTGGCTTGAACACCTGTGGCTTTCCAACGGTCACACTGACCCCGTCGCGCCAGGTGTGGGACTTGCCGAATTTTAGCGTCGGCATTTCGGGTTTCCTGCTGACCGTTGGCACACTCGATGGCGGAGGCACACTCGATGGCGGCACACTCGATGGCGGAGGCGCGGTCGATGGCGGAGGCACGCTTGACGGCGGACGAGTGTTGACAGGCGGTATGTCGTCGGGGTCGGCGCCCGTTGTGGCGAGGCAAGCGGAGCACAATGCTGCGACTATGACGGCGGACAAGCCGAGAGCGAGGCGCCTCACGAGCCGCGATACTACGTGAGGCCAAGACCGCAGAGGTCGATGCCTCGCGGGTGAAACTCAAAGGTCCCGCGAAATTCCGCTACAGGATTAGCTTGCCGGTCTCCCGGTGAGTATCGAGGCTACTGGCCTGGAGAGCGTGATCGGAGAGCATGTAGACGGTGTCGCCGACAACCACAGAACGGTTGACGCTGCCGTACGCCTCGGTAGTTGCCAGCCGGCCGATCTCTGAGAGTCCACTAGCGTCCGCGCGGAGTAACACAAGACCGCTGAACGCGCCTCGCCCTCGGTAATCACCATGCAAGTTGGTCGGAGCAATGATCAGATCACGCGGCTGCCAGTACAAGAACGCCTTCGGGTCGAACTCGGCTGCCGCGGTCCCGCCACCGTAGGTCTGCGTGTCGATGCGACGCGGTGACGCCGGGTCGCTGATGTCGAACAAGGAGAACTGCACGCCGATTTGTCCGCGACGTGTCGGTGTCGGTGGGTTGCTCGAGTCCAGCCCACTTTGTCCAACGCCTAGTAGCAGGTTCTTCCCGATCGGGTGCAGGTAGCCCGAGTAGCCCGGAATCTTCAATTCACCGACGACCTTCGGCGCCGCGGGATTGCGAAGATCAAGAACGTAGAGCGGATCGGTCTGGCGGAACGTCACGATGTAGCCGCGGTCCTCGATGAAGCGCACTGCCCGGATCGATTCGTTGTCCTGCTGGCCGAGCCCACCGACCTGTCCCAATTGCCGAAGCGCGCCGCCCTGTTCCTGCAGAGTCGTCACCACACCCTCGGTTACCTGCCGAGCGTTGACCCAACCACGGCGTTCGGAAACCGTGCTCGCGACACGCAACACGCCGTCGTACTCCGACATCGCATATTGATTCAGCAAGGTTCCCGGCACCCCACCTGATCCTTCGTAGGTCGTTGCACCCGACGGCGCGGTAAGGAACTTGTGCAGGCTCGTCGTCGCGGCTGAACCGTCACGGCTCCACTCTGTAGTCGAGACGTAGGTCGACTTGTCAGTCGCGTATATCTGCTGTCCGCCGGCAATCACACCCACGCTCTTGCGGGACTGCAAATCCGAGCCGATATCGAACGATGACACCGCAACGGTGTCCAGCCCGGAGAACTTCTCGGGATGAGCCAGATTCGCGCAGTCAACCAGACGTCCCTTGCTGACATCGGCACCCACGCCATCGCGCAGCGTGTACGCCGGAATCCAGTCATCGACAGTCGTCTTCGCGACCGCGGCTCGTAGCTCGTCTTTCGATTTCTGCGAGATATTGCCATCCGGCTCATAGACCGGCGACGGAGCATCGACATCGGGCGCCGAAACCGTGACCACCCGCACCTGCGTCCCCACAAGTCGCGCGTCCAGTACATCGCCGTCGATCGTCAAGGTTGCAATGCGTTGGGGATCGCCGAGGTCGGAGATGTCATACATCGTCAGGACGGCCTGCTGACCTGCCCAGCGCGATCCAGGCGCGAAGCCTTGACCCTCTTGGCCGCTAAAGACAAGCAGCCGGTCGCCGGCGAGAAATACATTGCGAACCATCGTGTCCGGCAAAGTCTTGCGGAGAGTCATCTTGCCGCCGTCGAGCCCGACCAGATGCACCCGGGCTTGCGCTACCGCGACAATCCGTTTCCCATCCGTCTTGACGATGTCCGGTTCATCAACTCCCGCCTCTTGGACGTTCGTGGTCGAGTGGGCCTGCGGCGTACCCGCCGATTTCTCCGCGCTGCCCGAGGAGTCAGCCGCGCGGCCAGCGTTAGGTACCGTACGCTCGGTCGCCGATCCGCCGGCGTCGGTTCTGCTCGGCACCGCGCCACCACCCACGCGTTGGATCAGGTATTCAGGCGCCTGATCCTTGAAGTACGCCAGAACGCTGTCGCATGTGTCGAAGGGCTGCAACGCCCCTGCCATCGCGTACGCCGCACCTTCCGCACTTGAGGTTCCTCCGTCCCCGCCTCCACGAGGTAGCGCAATCGCGACGCCAGCGATGAGGACTGCCGCCGCAGCAACCGCACTCGGAATGGCCACTCGGCTGGGCGATCGTTGGGCCCGACGAATGCCCTTCTCCGCGTCGGACGTGTGCTCATTTATCTGCCGTCGAACGGCGTCGGCCGCCTTCCGGGCTCGCGATTCGAAGTCGCTCATTCTGCGTCCTCTAGCTGCAATTGACGAGCGACGGCTTTGCGCGCCCGGCTCAAGTGGGTTTTGACAGTGCCTTCGCTGCAGTCGAGAACCTCGGCGATCTCCCGCACGCTGTAGTCCTCGAGGTAATAGAGGGCGACCACTTGTGCTTGCCGGGGTGGCAGACCACGGACGGCTTGCCAAAATGCTTCATCGCCTTCGTCCAGTTCGATGTAGGCCTGGGTACGCCCGGCAAGACGCATCACTGCCTTCGCCTCGCGTACCCGACGCCGCAACACCGACGCTGCTCGATGACAGGTGACTCGCCGCACCCAGGCGCCCGGCGAGTCGTAGGCAACGATGGAGGACCAACGCCGAAATGCAGCCGTGAACGCATCTTGCGCGGTGTCCTCGGCCACCGATTGGTTGCCGGTCAGGACAAATGCCAGGCCGAGCACATGTCGGTGCTCCCGCCGGTAGAAGTCAGCGAACGACAACGACTCGCTACCCACATCGACTGTGGGTTCGACGGCGGCTGCCGCTGCGGCTTGGCTTTCCATCAATGAGTCACTCGCCGCAGCGGCCTCTTCGGTTGACATGACTCAGTGATTTTCTCCAGAAATTTCCGGCGGCGCTGGCCCAATCGGGCAACGATCATCTCCGCCGGCCGCGCGCATCACGATTGGGGCGTTCGGGTCAACAGTGCCATCCCATGGCGCGGTCCCCTAGCAAAGTCGCCGCTAGCTGTAGAAACTGTCATCAACAGCAGCGCGACTGGGAGCAACATGGCGGCGACCACACGCACCAAAGAATCCGAGCAGATCGAACCACCCGGCACGCTCAATGAGCACTTCGGAGCGTCGTGGCGACGGGCACGTCTGACGGCAGAACAGCGCATCGCCAGGGGCAGAGATGCTCGCACCAAGGCCCCGAGGTCAGCCCATGCCCATTGGGAGCGGGCCGCTGGCCGGCCGGATCCGGTCACGCTTCTCGAGGAGCAGTCGAAGGACCGAGTAGCAGAGCTGATTCCGATTCGCAATGGGCGAATGCTCCTCTCCCCCTTCACCTTCTTCCGCGGAGCCGCCACGATCATGGCCGCGGATCTGGCCCCAACACCGGTGTCGGGAGTCACCGTCCAGCTGTGCGGCGATGCGCACCTGTCGAACTTCGGACTCTTCGGTACGCCCGAGCGCCGCATGCTCTTCGACATCAATGACTTCGACGAGACCCTGCCGGGCCCATGGGAATGGGACGTCAAGCGGCTCGCGGCCAGCCTCGAGATCCTAGGGCGTGACCGGGGCTTCTCCCCTGCTGACCGGCGTGCAGTCGTGATAACTGGAGTACGCGAGTATCGGGACCGGATGAGCCACGCCGCCGCGTTGGGAACCCTCGGTGCCTGGTATGACCAGCTCGATGCAGGCATGCTGCTGACGCTGGCCCAACAGGAGGCGCAGCAGAAACGCCTGACCAAACAAGAGCTGAAGACCGCAAAGCGACGGGTGGCCCAAGCGCAGACACGTGACAGCATCCGGGTGTTCGCCAAGCGGGCGCATGAGGTCGACGGCGAGCTTCGAATCGTGGCCGATCCGCCGCTGGTGGTACCTATCGAGGATCTCGTGGTGCCGGGAACGGAGTGGGAAGACCCGACCCCGTTGATCAAGAAACTGCTCAGCTCCTACCGGCGCACCATTGGTCGGCAGGGGCACCCGCTGGAGGAGTTTCGCTACGTCCATGCCGCCCGCAAAGTCGTGGGAGTGGGCAGCGTCGGTACCCGGTGCTATCTGCTGCTCCTGATGGGCCGCGACGTCAAGGATCCGCTGTTTCTACAAGTCAAAGAGGCGAATGCCTCAGTACTGGAGCGGTTCCTCGGCAGCAGCAGCTACCAGCATCACGGCGAACGCATCGTAGTTGGGCAACGCCTGATGCAGGGCGCGACCGATATCTTCCTGGGTTGGCAACGCATCAGGGGCCTGGACGGAGTCACGCGCGATTACTACGTACGGCAGTTTCATGACTGGAAGGGCGGGGTCAACGTCGACAACCTCGAGGTGCGGGGCGCCACCTTCTACGCTCGCCTCTGCGCAGCCGCCCTCGCACGTGCCCATGCCCGTTGGGGCGATCGCATTGCCATCGCCTCCTATCTCGGCAAGGGCGACAGATTCGATAGCGCGATCGCGGACTTTTCGGTGATCTACGCCGACCAGAACGAGCGCGACTACGACGCCTTCACTGCTGCGGCCAAATCCGGGCGACTGAGTGTCCAAACCGGCGTGTAGTCGACCACGCCATGCTGATCTGAGGAGAGACTGCATCTCATGGCTGACTCAAGCAGTCCCAGAAGTGGCGCATTCCCTGAACCGAGCCAGCATCCCTTAGGCGCGCCCACGGGAAAACCACCAACGATCGACCCTGTCGCCGTGATTCGTTCGAAGGCCTACATCGGAGCGCTTGTGCTCGCAGCCATCGTGGGTATTCCGGTCTCGGCAATCGCCTATGGCTTCCTCGCGTTGGTGGCAGCGATCCAGCGCTACCTGTTTACCGACCTGCCGAATCAGCTCTTCGGGCAAGCCCCGCCTGCGTGGTGGCCGTTGCCCTGGCTGCTGGTGTGCGGGCTGCTGACAGCGTTGACCATCAGGTACCTGCCGGGCAACGCAGGACACTCACCCGCATTTGGGTTCAAGACCGGCGGCGGTCCGCCAACCGGGCGCGAGCTTCCAGCCGTCGCCCTCGCCGCGCTGACCACACTCAGCCTCGGCGCAGTGCTCGGACCCGAAGCACCTCTCATCGCGATCGGCGGCGGGCTTGGAGCGCTGACCGTACGCCTCGCGAAGAAAGATGCGCCGCCGATGGCGCAGACGGTGATGGCGTCGGCCGGCAGTTTTGCCGCGATCAGCACGCTGCTCGGCTCCCCCGTGCTCGGCGCATTTCTGATCATGGAGGCAGCAGGGATCGGCGGCATGACGCTGAGCCTGGTGGCGTTGCCAGGTCTGCTCGCATCGGGCATCGGGGCCCTGGTCTTCGTTGGTCTGGACAACTGGACTGGCCTTGGCACGTTTTCGCTTGCTCTGCCGTCAGTTCCGCCCCCGGTGCCACCGACCGTGGCATCCCTGGCTTGGGCGATCGTGATGGGGGTGGTGGGCGCCCTCCTCGGCTGGTTGATCCGATCTCTAGCGCTGCGGCTACGTCCAATCGTGCACCTGAATCGTGTGTTGGTTACCGTGCTCCTCGGTCTGCTGATCGGCCTCACGGCCATGGTGTATCAGCTCATCTCCGGACGCAGTTTCACGCAGGTGCTGTTCTCGGGACAGGACGCGCTGCCCGAGCTCGTCGAACACGCAGCCGACTATTCGCTCTCCGTGTTGATCTTGCTCATCCTCTGCAAGGCTCTGGCTTATGGGCTCTCACTGAGCGCATTTCGCGGCGGTCCGGTCTTCCCTTCGATGTTCATCGGCGCTGCGATCGGTATTGCCGCGAGCGCATTGCCCGGCATGAACTTGGCGGCTGGAATCGCTATGGGCATCGGGGCCATGTGCGCTGCCATGCTGCGACTGCCATTGACCTCGACGCTGCTCGCCGTAGTGCTGCTGGGCACCGACGGACTCGTAGTGACACCGCAGGTCGTCGTCGCAGTGGCCGTGTCTTTTGTCATCATCAACATCCTGCCGGATCCGAGTGCACAAACTGCGGAGCCGCCGGCTACGGGCCAGGCGCAGGCATCCGGCGCCGAAGGAGCGGGCTCCACCTCGCCGACAAATGCTTAGCCGCCATCAGCGTGAAGCGGCGGATGTTGCGAAGAAAGTGGAGGCTCAGCATTGGCCTGCTGTACCGGCTGTTGCTGCCGCCCGTACTTGATCGCGTCAACAATGATCCTGGCGCCGATTCCCACGATAACGATGCCGGCAACCATCTGCCCCGTCACCAAGGCTCGGGCCCCCTGGCTCGTGGCGGTGATGTCGCCGAATCCAACGGTGGCGAAAACGGTGACGGTGAAATAGAGCGCATCGGTACGCGTCATGGACTCGCTGAAATTGCTGGCCGAAAGTCCGCCTAGCACGTAGTACGTTCCAGCGAAGAGCAGCAGAAACAATGGCGCACTGGTCGCCAGTGCTCCGACCGCTCTGAGCACCGGATACTCGGCCCTGATGATTCTGCGCACCTGAAAGACGATGAGTACGACAAGCCCGGAAAGGCCGACGCCGAGCAGCGCAATCGCTCCCCTAGTCAAGGTGCGATCCAATGGCAGCAGGTAGTAGGTCGCCAGCAGCGCAACGTTAGCGCCCAGGACCCTGAGCAGGGTCAGTACGACTTTGCGAGTCCCAGGTCGTGGTTTTTGGCCGGCGCCATCACCAAGGCCCGCGCTATCAGTCACGGAGAAAGGCTAAACCGCAGTGCGGTCGCCCGGGGGCGTTCCCACTACGGTGGCCTCCGTGGGCTTCACCCAGGCGGAGTTGCAGACCTTCCGGAACTCGTCGGTTCCTGATCTTGTCGGACCCGGACTGAAGCTACTCTTCGTCGGCATCAACCCTGGTCTATGGACCGCGGCCACCCAGACCCACTTCGCCCATCCGGGCAATCGTTTCTATCCGGCATTGCGGCTGGCCGGGATCGTCGATCGTGATCTTGACCGAGGCGAACCGATGACAGCGGAGGACCGGGCCTACTTGATCAAGCGCGGCATCGGTATCACAAACCTGGTGAATCGTGCCACGGCCCGGGCCGGCGAGCTGGCAGCCGACGAGCTGAGGGCAGGGCGTACGCGGCTCGAAGACTTTGTTGCGCAGCATCACCCAGCCGTTGTGGCGATCGCCGGCATCACCGCGTACCGGCAGGCCTTCGTGGCTCCGAAAGCCAAAGAGGGCGAACAGGCCGAGCTGGCCAGTGGCGCCCGAGTCTGGGTTGTGCCCAATCCGAGCGGGCTGAATGCCCACGAGACGATCGCCAGTTTGGCTCAGGCGTACGCCGAGCCGGCCAGGGTCGCCGGTGTGATCAGATAGCTTTCCTCGACCAGATGTGCCCTGAGCGGGCATTCCCGTCGCGCCCGGCACCGAGCTGGCTTGCCACAATGTGCTGTGATGTGGGGCATGACTTCGGGCGCGCTCACCGGTCTTGGCTACCCGATCGTGCAGCACACGTTGGATAACGGGCTTCGCGTCATCTCGAGCCCAGACCACCTAGCGCCGTCGGTCGCAGTGAATATCTGGTACGACGTCGGCTCCCGAGATGAGGAGGAGGGCCGTACCGGCTTCGCTCATCTCTTCGAGCATGTGATGTTTCAAGGCTCGGCGCATGTCGCATCCGGCCAACACATTGCGCTGCTGCAGGCGTCCGGCGCCGTGGTCAATGCCACCACCTGGTTCGATCGGACCAACTACTTCGAAACGTTGCCGACCGGCGGGCTTGACCTGGCGCTCTGGTTGGAGGCGGACCGGATGGCCACGCTGCTGGATGCACTCACTCAAGAGAATCTGGACACTCAGCGAGAGGTTGTGAAGGAAGAGAAGCGGCAGCGCTACGACAATGTGCCGTACGGGAACGTTATGGAGCTGCTCAACACGTTGACATTCCCTCCGGACCATCCGTACGGACACACCACGATCGGTTCGATGGAGGATCTGGACGCGGCAACGCTCGAGGACGTGCATGGCTTCTTCCGGCGCCACTACCTACCGAACAACGCAGTCCTGTCCATCGCCGGCGATGTTGAACCCGAGGATGCCTTCGAGCGGGCCGACCTCTATTTCGGATCACTCGCCTCCGGCGTCAAGCCTCCGAAACCCGACAATGGGTCACTGCCCTCCCTCTCCGGCCTACCCCGTGTCGAAACCTCCGGCAAGGTTCCGGCCGACGCCGTCTACTTTTCCTGGCGGTTACCCGCGACGGGGGGCAAAGATTTCGACGCACTCGACCTTGGCTTGAGCATCCTCGGCCATGGGCAAACCTCGCGGCTCCACAAGCAACTTGTTCGTGGTAACGAACACGCCGAGGGCACCAGCGCATCGGCGATGGGCCTCATTGGTGGCAACTCCTTCGGCTTCAGCTACGCACGGTCACGCGACGGCGTCCCGCCGGAACAGCTCGAGCATGAGATGGCTGAGCTGATTGATCAGTTGCTCACCGACGGGCCAACCGAGGAGGAGCTACGGCGAGCGAAAGCCCAGTTCGAGAGGCATTGGCTCCATGAGCTGGCACGCGTCGACTCTCGTGCAGATGCGCTCGGCGAGTATGCGACGCTGCACGGTGATCCGCACTTGATCAATTCTCGGATTGCCGAGATCACCGCCGTTGGCTCCGAGGAGGTTCGCGATGCCGTGCGGGAATGGCTGCATCCCGACCAGCGAGCGACGTTGATCTACCGGCAGCAGGCATCATGAGGGAGTTTCGGCCCCGCCCGTCGATCGCTCCCGCGGGCGTCTGGGCATTTCCATCACCTCGGCGCGGACGGCTGAGCAACGGCATCGAGCTGATGATCTTCGACCTTCCTGGCCAGCATGTGATCGCGGCTCACCTGGTGTTGGACGTGCCGCTCAATGCGGAACGTCGTGACATCGAAGGCGTTGCGACCATGTGCGCAAGAACCCTGGACGAGGGCACTCGACGGCACAACGGGGAAGAGTTCGCGGAGCTCCTGGAAACCGAGGGTGCTGGCTTCGGAGTTGATCTTTCGCTGGCGGGTTTGCAAATCGTTCTCGACGTGCCGGCCTCACATCTGGAGCGCGCCCTCGAGCTGTTCGCCGAGGCGGTGATCGAGCCGTCGCTCGCCGATCGCGACGTCAACCGCCATGTGCAGCTACGGCTGGCCGAGATCGAGCAGGCGCAGGCCAACTCCGCACAAACGGCGAGCATGGCCTTCCGAGCGGCAGTTTTCGACGAGACCACCCGGGCAGCTCGGATGAGCGGCGGCGAGCCCGACACAGTCCGCCAGGTGACACCGGACGCCGTGACCGCCTTCCACCATGATCATTTCGGACCGTCGGGAGCGACGCTGGTGCTCGCGGGCGACTTCGCTGAGGACCCAATCGCGGTTGCCGAACGCTGCCTCGGATCGTGGCAAAACGAAGATCAGCGCCAGGTGAGCATCCAAGAGGCAACTCCCGGCCGGCGGCACACGCTACTGGTGGACCGCCCCGGCGCGGTGCAAGCTGATGTGCGATTCGGCAGCTTCGGCATCGACCGGCTGGATCCGCGCTGGGCCGGGATCAGCGTCGCCTCGTACGCCATGGGCGGTGCATTCCTGTCCCGGCTCAACTCCGTGCTGCGGGAGGAGAAGGGCTACACCTACGGCGTGCGGATGAACTTCGGCCCATTGCGAACCGGCGGCTCGTTTGCCGTCCAAGGCTCGTTCCGTACCGAGGTCCTGGTCGATGCGCTCGCCGCGACACGGGACTTGATCAAGGTCGACGCGGCACCCTTCACCAGCCAGGAGGTCAACGACGCGGTCGCCTTCTTCACCGGCGTTTCCCCGCTTCGGTACGCAACCGCCGATGGAGTGGCTGATCAAGCCGCGACTCAGGTGCTCGCGGGGCTGCCTGACGATTACGTCGATCGGAGCCTGGCGCTGCTGCGCTCGGTGACTCCGGAAGCAGCCACCGAGGCGTACGGTTCCGTCGTCCATCCAGACGACCTGACCTTGGTGGTCGTCGGCGACGCGGAGCGGCTGGCCGATCCCCTCCGCGCCTCAGGCTTCGAAGATCTCGAAGTGCGCACCGTTGTGGGCTAGCCCTTCGACAGGCGCCGTCCTGAGCTTTGTCGAAGGGCTCAGGGAGCAAACTCTCAGCGGCCGAGCGCACGCATCGCACGCTGCACGGCGCCCTGAGCCTCCTCGATCTTCTTCTGGTAGGTCCCCAGGTCCCCTGAGGTCAGCGCCTTGTCCGCGGCCGTGAAGGCCGCCTCCGCTTCACCCAGTGCCTTGGTCGCTGCCGGATTGTCGGGCTTGCTGTTACCTGCTGGCGTATTTCCATCAGCACTGGCTTCCCCAGTGCTGCCGCCGGCGCTGCCCTGGAACACCTGGTCCAGCGCCTGTTGCAGGGTGTCACCGATGCCGACCGACTGACCAAACCTCACCACGACGAAGCGGAGCGCGGGATATGAGCCGGTGCTGCCCTGACGCTGGGTGTAGACCGGCGTCACGTAAAGCAGCCCGCCACCGACCGGCAAGGTCAACAAGTTGCCAAACGTCGCGCTGGCCGCGCCTTGGTTCAGGAAGGGACGAAGTCGATCGGCCACTGTTTCGTTGGTGGTCATGGCGTTGAAGGACTGTCCTGGTCCGTCGATCTGAGATGTGTCGGACATCTGGAGAATGCGCATCCGCCCGTATTCGGGGCTGCTGGCATCGGCGTTCACAGCCATGTACGCGGCCAGGTTGGAGCGCTTGAACGGCACATATGAGCTGGTCAGCGAGAAGATTGCGTCATTGTCACCGGGCCATTTCACCGACAGGTAGAACGGCGGCTCCTTGGTCTGGGCCGACGCGCCTGACACCGGGTCGTTCGGGACATCCCACAGGCTGGATCGTTGGTACCAGTTGTCCGGGTTGGTCATGTGGTAGCGGGCCAGGATCTGGCGCTGCACCTTGAAGAAGTCTTGCGGGTAGCGCAGATGATCAAGCAGGTCTTTGGAGATCTCCGACTTCGGCTGCACGATGTTGGGGAAAGCCTGCGACCAGGCCTTCAGGACAGGATCGGTGTCGTCCCACGCATACAGCTTCACACTGCCGTCGTATGCATCGACGACCGCCTTGACCGAGTTGCGCATGTAGTTGATGTCGTCCTGCGGCTGCGCCACCACGGTTCCTCCAGCACTGGTCTGGGCGTCCGAGGTGACATCATTCAGGTTCACGCGCTCGCTGTTTGGATACGAGTCCGACGTCGTGTAGCCGTCCACGATCCAGACGATTCTGCCGTCGACGACGGCTGGGTACGTATCGCCATCAACCTTCAGCCATGGCGCGGCGCCTTGCACCAGCTGCCGCGGCGTCCGGTCGTAAATGATCTTGGATTGGGGGTGGACGCGATCGGAGAGCAGGATGTTGACATCGGCGAACTTGGCGGCGTAGAGCAGCCGCTGCCACATGCTGCCGATCTTGACCCCACCCTTGCCGGTGTAGGTGTAGGTCTTCGGGTTGCCACCCTCGCCGCCACCAGGGGTGTCCAGCTCGATGGGCGGCGTGCCCGCTGGTGCGCCGACGATGGAGTACTGATCCGGCCGCTGGCCCTGTAGCTCCCCGAAGTAGATGCGCGGCTCGTGCTCCTCGATCAATCCGGTTGGCGGGATGTCCTTGGCGATCCACTCGGGTTCACCGCCGGGCTGACGACGGTTGCCATACGCGGCGACGAGACCGTAGCCGTGGGTATAGACGGTTTTCCGGTTGTTCCAGTTGTCCTCGACACCGCCCAGGTCCATCTCGCGTACCGCGACCACGGCGTCGGTTTCCTTGCCATTGATGGTGTAGCGATCCACATCGAGGTTCTTGGGGAACGCATAGTAGCCGCGGACTTGCTGCAACTGCTCGTACGCGGGACTCACCACGTTCGGATCGATGAGTCGGATCCCGGGCAACGCCTCAGCATCTGCTCGTAGCTGACCTGCCGTGGCGGTGGTCTTGGCCGAGTAGTCCGTGATCTCTACCTTGTCCACCCCGTACGCCGCGCGGGTGGCTTCGATATTGGCTTTGATATAGCTGCGTTCCTTGTCCGGCTCATCGGGTCGCACGCTGAAGTACTGCACCGCGCCGGGATAGACCAGGCCGAGCACAATGGCCGACAGCAGCAACAGGATCAGCCCGATCGTCGGGACCATCCAGCGGCGCAGCACCGCATTGGCAAAGAACAGCAGCGCGCAGATGGCGGCGATAATCGCCAAAATCATCTTGGCAGTCACCGTTGCATGATCGGCTGTGTAGGAGATGCCGGTGAACAGCCGGTTGGAGCGGTCGATTGCCAACGCATATTGGTCGAACCAGTAACTCACGCCTTTCACCAAGACGGCTAGGCCGACCAAGATCGACAGATGTGCCTGGGTAGCCCGGCTACCGCCGCGTCGAGGTCCGCTGAACCGCAAGCCGCCCATCGTGTAGTGCACGATGGCCGCCACGATCGCACTGAAGACCAGCGCGGCGAAGGCGAACGACAAGACAAACCGCCACCACGGATAGGAGAAGACGAAGAACCCGACGTCAAGCCCGAACCGCGGGTCGGTGACGTTGAAGGGCTGCGCATTGCGCCAGGCCAGGTATTCCAAGGCCCGCCCACTGGCGGCACCACCGGCGAACAGGCCTACCACGACACCTATCGCTACCAGCACCCAGACGAATCTGGACTCCAACAGTTCCCGGTAGCGTTCGAGCAGCGGACTGCTCGGCATCTGGACGCCCAGCCGCGGCCGGAGACGATAG
>Ga0307287_10000231_pt1 | contig 20980 bp, 29 predicted proteins | sample ER_DNA_141_FD_194485 | JGI IMG/M metagenome (GOLD analysis project Ga0307287, IMG submission 194485) | Bulk soil microbial communities from the East River watershed near Crested Butte, Colorado, United States - ER_DNA_141 | ecosystem: Environmental > Terrestrial > Soil > Floodplain | place...
CCATCGCGGTTCACGACGAATATCTCGTATACGGGCGGCTGGGTGAGCTTCCAGAACGCAAGCTGTCGCGAGTCAGGAGACCACACAGGCTCACTGCCCGACAGCAGGCGGTGGATGTCGCTGCCGTCTTGACCCATGAGGTAGATCCCCTCATTGCGCTCAAACGCGATCTTGCGGCCGTCCGGCGCCCAGGCCGGGAAGCGGTCTCCCCGGCTTCCTGTGAGTCGGTGTCGCCCGCTGCCATCGACATTCACGACGAAGATCCCTCCGGGCCGGACGAAGACAATCTTCTGCTCGTCCGGCGACCAGCTCAGGCCAGAACCGCCGGCGCGCGTAACCCTGCGGAGTCCGCGCCCGTCAACTCCAATGGTCGAGAGCCAGCCGTGGCCCTTGAACGCGATCCTTCGGCCGTCCGGAGACCATGTGAGCTCATCCGCAGGACCGGTCTTTTCGATACGTCTCCGCAGTCGTCCGTCGTAGCGCATGACGTACATAACCGGATCGCCAAACCCGCAGAGGAAGGCAATCTGCCGGCCGTCGGGAGACCAGGCTGGATTGGTTTCGTCGCAGTGAGGACTGTGGCTCAGATTTCGCCCCGCGCCTCCAGTCGGATCGACGACGAAAATCTCCCAGTTGTCGCTGATCTTTACGTCCTTCGGCCAGAACCGATCCGAGTAGGCGATCCGCCCGCTCCCGCCGGATCCGGAGACCGGCCCAGCCGACGAAGCAATGCCCAGCGCGCCAATGATGATCACCAAGGCGTAGAGCTTCACTCCAGCAGCGTGACCCTTCCCGGACCAAACGTCCAGGCGCAAACCGCCTGACGACACATGCCTGAGTTCGACTACCCGGGCGTCCATGTCGAGGAGGATCCGTCCGGCGTAGCGCCGATCGCCGGTGTGGAGACGTCGACGACAGGTTTCGTCGGCGAAGTTGGGAGCGCAGAGCGCTGCGCCGCGGTGCAGGTGAAAAGCGTCGCCGAGTTCGAGCGGACGTTTGGTCGCGTAGTGAGCGGCTTCGAGCTCGGGGCAGCAGTCGCGCAATTCTTCGCGAACGGTGGCTACGACGCGTGGGTCGTCGGCCTGCCGAACGGCGTGCCGCTGTCCGATGGTCTGAAGCGTTTCGACGCCGTCGACACGCTGAGTCTCCTCTGTCTTCCCGGTGAGACGGACGTGGAGGTCCTGTGGGCCGCGATCGAGTACGTCGAGCGTCGGCGTGCGTTCCTGTTGATCGATCCGCCCGGAACAGACATCGCCGGCACGATCGCGCTGACCGCATCTCTCGCGCTCGGCGGGAGCGCGAACGGCGCGGTCTACTTCCCGTCGCTCCTGGTCGATGATCCGGCGGGCGTCCTGAGCGCGCGTCCGCCGAGCGGAGCAGTTGCCGGGATGTACGCGCGAGTCGACCGTTCGCGTGGCGTTTGGAAGGCGCCGGCGGGTGAGGAGGCCGTTCTGCACGGAGCCCTCGCGCCTGCACTCGACCTGAGCGACGACGAGATGTCGAGGCTGACGTCAGCCGCGGTGAACGCGATCCGGGGCTTTCCGGCTGAGGGGGTCAAGGTGTGGGGCGCGAGAACGATTCAGGGTGCGGACCAGATCGATTCCATTTGGAAGTACGTCCCGGTGCGACGGCTGGCCATCTTCGTCGAGCACAGCATCGACCGCGGCACTCAGTGGGCCCTCTTCGAGCCCAACGACGAGTCGACATGGGCGAAGGTGCGGCGGCAGTGCGTCGTGTTCCTCGAAGGGCTTTTCCGGCAGGGAGCCCTGCAGGGCCGCACAACCGACGAGGCCTATTTCGTCCGCTGCGGGAGCGACACGATGACGCAGAACGACATCGACAACGGAAGGTTGAACTTGGTGATCGGCATCGCGCCGCTGAAGCCGGCGGAGTTCGTGATCTTCAGGATCGGTCAGTGGCAGGACGAGTCGGCGAGCAGCGCCAAGCGCGGGGAATGTCGCCGCAGGCGATGATCGGGCGCTGCGAGTGTGATCCTGCCGAACTACGGGCAGAATGGAGCGTCTGGCAGCTTACGAGGAGGCAGGCATGGCTACACGGGAGCGTCGCTACGGCCCGGCGGGCGGGCTAACGCTCGGCGGGATCATCGTCGCCGTCGGGATCGTCTTGATGATCTTTTGGAGTTTCTGGATCGGTCTCATCATTACCCTGGTGGGACTCATCTTCTTCGGCGGCTTTGTCCGCGGGAGGTGGTACTAGGCACGTCGGTGAGCCGGGCAGTTCCGGCTAGCCTCGAACCATGTCCGCTGGCGTCGGTGACGGGACTGGTGAGATCGACTTCGAGCGGGAGGTAGAAGACGCGGTGGCGTCGCTCCCGCGCGAGCTTCGAAACGAGATCTCCAATGTCGCGATCGTCGTCGAAGGAGAGCCGCCACCCGGCCAACCGCTGCTCGGGCTTTATCAGGGCATTCCGCTAACGCGACGGGGGAGTGGTTACTCCGGGGTCCTCCCGGACAAGATCACGATCTATCGCGGGCCGCTCGAGCGTCTCTACGGCGCGGATCGGGAAAGCCTGCGGCGTCAGATCCGGCGCGTGGTGCTCCACGAGGTAGCGCACCATTTCGGGATCAGCGACGAGCGTCTCGAGGAGCTTGGTCGGTACTAAGAGCTGGGGCACGCGGCAGTTCCTGGCGGGGCATCATCCTCTTCGCAGTGCTGATCCTGGCTCTCGTGCTCGTGCTCGCCGGATACCTCTAAGTCAAGCCGTCCATTCACGGACCTCGATGAGGTCGACCGCAAGGACGGGCCCGTCGGGCGGCTCGGCGTGGTACTGCGGGTACTTGTCCTGCAGGAGCGCAAGCCCGCGCTCGCGCTCCTCGCCGGCGTGGAGCACGCGTGCGCGGCCGCGGAGTCGGATCCACCAGAGGCGTCCCCAGTCGTCGTCGTAATGATCGACGAGGATCGTGACGTCGGGCCGGGTGCGGGCGTTCTCGATCCGACGCAACTTCGGCGAACGCTTCGGCTTGAGGTCGACCGCGGAATAGAGCGTGTCGCCGTCGAGCGCGAACACGATCGGGACGAGATGCGGCCGGCCGTCGGGATCCGTCGTGGCCAGCCTTGCAACGCGCGCCGCCGTTAGTCTCGGGTCGTGCATTTCGGCTCATCGACACCATGGCCAACGATCCATTCGTGCGTTTTCTCAAGGCTGCACCGCTCGACAACGAGCCGCTGAGCGCGGAGGGACAGGCTGCGGTCGCCGAAGTCGAGGCCGATCGTGCTGCCGGCGTGACGACGGTTTCGTTTGAGCAAATCAAGCGCCGCTTCGCGGTAGCACCATCTGTGCTACGTGCAGCGCAGCGGGCGTGAACGCGATGTCGCCCTGCTCGTTGTGGAACTCGACCGCCGATGCATCGGCGGCTGGGACGCTACATCTCTCGTGTCGTTGACAACGCGGCGCACATGCGAGAGCCTGCAGGCATAGGGGTCTTCTAGTGCGGAAGGGGAATGGACCGTGAGGAAGTTGCTGATGCTCGGCGCGGCTGTGGCTGCGCTCGCGATACCCGCCGGCGTTTCGGCCTCGACAATCACGCAGGTCATGCACGGACTGGACAACGCGAAGGGTCTCGCGTTCGGGCCCGAGGGTGCGCTCTACGTCGCCGAGGCCGGACGCGGCGGGCCCGCTTCCGGGCTCTGCTGGACGAGCCCGCGGCCGGATCTCGGTTTCCGTTGCTACGGCGCGACGGGCGCGATCTCGCGCTACTGGCACGGGACGCAGGAACGGATCGTGACGGGTCTTCCGTCGCTGGAGAATCCGGCCTTCGCCGGGCCGGCGGCAGGGCCTCAGCACATCTCGTTCCAGGGACGCGGCGGCATGTACGTGACTATCGGCTTCGGCGGCGACCCGAGCGCGCGCGACGCGTTCTTCCCCGGGCTCGGCTTCTCGCAGTTGCTGAGGATCACGCCGTCGGGCGTGGTGCACTCGGTCGCCGACATCGGCGCGTACGAGGCCGCGAACAATCCGGACGGCCTGCAGGTCGACACCAACGCCTATGCGGTGCTCGCCTTGCCGGGGCATCAGCTTGTGACCGATGCCGGAGGGAATTCGCTCCTCGACGTTCGCGCCGACGGCTCGATCTCGAAGGTGACCACATTCCCGAAGGTGATCGGCGGGTTCGGTCCGGCCGACCCGGTTCCGACGGAAGTGGTGCTCGGCCCGGACGGCGCGTACTACGTCTCGAACCTGAGCGGCGTGCCGTTCACGCCGGGCAGCGCGCGTGTGTGGCGCGTCTTGCCCGACGGGTCGAAGACCATCTACGCAGACGGTCTGACGCAGGTCACGGATCTCGCGTTCGGCCCCGACGGATCGCTCTACGTGCTCCAGCACGCGGCGGCGCCGTTCTTCGGCGGGTTGGGCTCGATCGTCCGCATCGCGCCGGGCGGCGCGCGCACGACGGTCGACACGCAGGGACGGCTGAACCACCCCGCGGGTCTCGTGGTCGGGCCCGACGGTGCGCTCTACGTCGCCAACTTCAGCACCGCGCCCGATGTCGGTGAAGTGCTGAAGATCGTGCCGTAGCAACGATCGGGGCGAGGGGTGGTTGCGCCGGCGGGCGCGCCACCCTCGTCCCAGCTCAGTAGAGGGCGAGGTGGTCACGGTGGACCGCCCGACGAGAGACCAGGTGACCCCCGCCCTGCTAGTAGCGGGTCGCCGTTAGTCTCGAGCCGTGTACTTCGGTGTGATCCTGCCGAACTACGGCCTGGACTCGAATCCCGACGGGATCCGGCGCGTCGCCGAGCTCGCGGAGGAGCTCGGGTTCGACTCGGTCTGGGCCACGGAGCACATCATCGTCGGCCCGGAGGCGGTCGACCCGTACGGTCGCGTCTACGCGCCGCTCGTCACGCTCGGCTGGATCGCCGGCTTCACGGAGCGGATCGGGCTCGGCACCTCGATCGTGCTCGTGCCACTGCACCACCCGATGCATCTGGCGAAGGAGGTCGCGACGCTGCAGGAGCTCTCCGGCGGCCGCTTCACGCTCGGCGTCGGGATGGGCTGGCACAAAGAGGAGTACGACTTCATGGGCATCCCGTTCGAGGGCCGAGGCCGGCGTGGCGACGAGGCGATCCGCGTCATGCGGGCGTTGTGGAACGGCGAGCGCGACTTCACGGGGGAGTTCTGGTCGTTCCACGACGCGACCTCGGAGCCGCACCCGTCGCCGCAGCCGGAGATCTGGGTCGGCGGCAGCTCGGAGCGCGCGATCCGGCGGGCGCTCGAGTTGGGGGATGTTTGGCATCCTTCGCGAGGCTCGGATGCGGAGCATGTGCGGCGCGTGAAGGAGCAGCATCCCGGGCTGCGCGTGATCCCGCGGGTGGCGGCGGAGAACGTCGAGGCAATGCTCGAGGCCGGCGCCGAAGGAGCCGTCGTCGCGTTCGCGGAGGAGGCCGCGATGCGCGACTTCGCTGGTCGCTATCGGTAGCGGCGTGCGGATTCGCTGCGCATCTCTCGGCGATAACGCATTCGGCCTCAGCCGCTCAGCCCAGCGGAGGCGGCGTTTCGCCTAGCGCACGTCCTCTCGGGAACGCTCGCGATCAGCCTCCTCAATCACTCTCCGGATCGCTGCCGCCTCGTCGCTGTCGCGATCGAACGGAAGACCTTCGATCGGTGGCAGGGCGAAAGGGCTGGCGTCCGGGTCAACCTCGTGCTCGAGTATCTCCTCAGTCGCCATGCGTCTCCGTATCCGCAAGATCCAGTCCCCGTTCCTGAGGGTCGAGCGGCGGAAGCGGAAATGGGGATTCGTCCGCCGGCGGGGAAGCCGGGGGAGGAGCGGGCGTCCCTCCGGGTCCTTCGCTCATTCAACTCACCTCGTTCAAGCCCAGCGTAACTGCTTCCGCGATCGTCAGCACGAGCGCGGCCGCGAGCGCGACGTACGCCCAGCGCACCAGACGTGCTTTGCCGTCGTTCGCAGCGCGCTCGCGTGCGATCGCCTCGACGAGACCACGCATTGTCTCTCCCCGGACCTGCTCAGGCGGCTTGAGGATCTCCGACCACGTTGGAAACCGCCTGAGGTACTCGATCCCCAGAGCGAGGTACTCGCGCGGAAGCAGGACGACCACGGGGAGCCCAACGGCAGCGCCGAGCAAGACCAGGTTGCCGATGTAGAGCGTCAGCGCGCCCACCAGGATGGCTTATCTTCGACGAATCGGAGTCCGAGCGTTGCGGTCAGCGCGGTCAAGAGCGACACGAACGTCGCGAGTGTCGCGGACTTCCGATCGAGCGCTTCTGTACGCGCCGCCTCACTTGCCGTCAAGTGCCAGGTCGTGTCAAGCAGCGCTTCGACGGTTGCGGGGTTCGGTTGCGGACTAGTACTCACCGCCATCGATAGTACGGCGCGCGCCTGACACCTCTGGTTCGTTGGCCCAGTCAAGGAGTCACGCAGTTGGGCCGACATGGTGCCGATTCTTCACCGTAGGCGCTTCACTTGGCGCCGCACGACTTCGCCGCCTTCAACTTCCGCTTCGGAAACGCGTCGCCGTAGGTGATCCGCGACGTTCTGCGCGCGGTCGCGAGCCTCCTCTAGGCCGGGCCGTCGACCCACCAGGCCTCCATCGGCTTGCGGTGCGTCGAAACGACAGCAACAATTAGTCGGAGCGAACGTTCGGGTTAGGGGACTGATGGAGATCGGCGACCCAGAGCGCACCTTCACGGTTGAGCCGGTGGAGGATCCGGTGCCGCGCGAGCTTCCTGCCGAACCCGCGCAGCAGCCGGCCAGGCCGTCCCCCGCCGAGGAGCCGATCGAACCGGAGAGGGTGCCGGCCCCGTGAGCGCAGTACCCGATTACATCGAGCCAATCGTCGGCTGGCGCTCGTGGCTCGTTGTGCGCGACGGCGAGGAGTTCCGCCTTCAGAGCATCGTCTACGAAGCGCGTTGGTTCCCGCGCAACCAGCTGACTGCCTGCTGTTTCCAGCGTCGATCGTTCTTCCCGTGGTCCAGACGCTCCGAGCATTTTCCGCCTGCGCGCGGCTGCCATTGCGGCATCTATGCGGCAAGGGAGCCGGAAGATGCCGCCGGCTATCTCGAGGGACGCAGCTGGGCAGACAGGCTCGGCGTCCACCGGGTCATTGGGACCGTCTCTCTCTGGGGCCGGGTGGTCGAGTGCACCCGCGGTTGGCGTGGCTCTTTTGCCTATCCGAAGACGATCTACGTGCCGGCGATGCGCAGGCCCTTCCGGCTCACGGCGGAGCCTGCCGGCGACGTCGCTCTTGGCCTGACCGACTACGACGTTCCGGTTGAGCTTCTCGATGCGGGCACTTCTGACCCCGAAGACCTTGTCGCGGCTCTCGGACGATTGCGCGAGGAGGTGGAGCAGTGAAGGCGCACACGGGGGACAGGATCGTGGTGGAGTCGGAGCGCGTCTCGCAGGCGCCGCGGCGGGGCATCGTGGAGGAGATCCTCCAGGATGAGCCGCCACGTCTGCGCGTCCGCTGGGACGACGGCCACACGTCGATCTTCGCGCCGGCGGCGGGCGCCGTCCGGATCGAACAGCAGAAGAGCAACGGTTAACGCCAGCGGGCCACGAGGCGGCCGTCCTCGTCGCGAACGTCCGTGCCGAGCTTGGCGCAAGCCTTTACGAAGCGGCGCCTGATCCAGGCCGCATCCTCGCCCTCCGCGAGGCGCGTGCGCGCGAATTCGAGCTTGAGCGGGATCGCCTCTAGCCCGTCGCCGGCAAGGTCGACGAGGAAGAGCAGGCCGAGATCGTTGCGCAGCTTGCGGTCGACACGATAGTCGTCGAGGAAGTCGCCCAGGTCGTAGAGCACGCGCGGCGCCACGCCGTGGAAGACATGCGCGGAATGGCCGGCGACGAGCGTCGCACCGGCATCGACCAGCACGGTCGCCGCTCGGTGCACGTGGGGGCGCGGCTCCGCGACCATGTTCGGTCCCCAGTGCGGCGTGACGAGGACGGCGTCTGCGTCGACAGCGGCGATTCGTTGGCTGAGCCACTCCGGAGCCGGGTCGCGGCGGAGGTCGGCGTAGGCGACCCCGCCCAGCCCGGGCCGGGCCGCGTACTCGGGCGGGTGGTCGGTCACCGCAAGGACGGCAAGCCGGAACCCGTTGACTTCGAATACGGCCGGCGCACGGGCGCGCTCGAGGTCCGAGCCCGCTCCGACCGCCTGGATCCCCGCGGCGTCGAGGTGGGCAAGCGTGTCGAGAAGCGCGTCCTGTCCGAAATCCAGGGCGTGATTGTTGGCCAGGGTGACGCAGTCGACGCCGAGGTGGGACAGTGCCTGCGTCGCCCAGGGCGGCGCGCGGAAGTGGAAGACCCTGCCCGGCACAGGCTCGCCGCGCGCGGAGATGCAGCACTCGAGGTTGAGCAGGCAGAGGTCAGCCTCGCGGACGAGGTCGACGACCTCCGCCGCGAATAGCGACTCCGGCGGCTCGGTCTCGAGCCGGCGAGCGACGCCGCGCCCGAGCATGGTGTCGCCGGCGAGGGCGAGCTTCAACGTCCGGTTGCCTTGTTATAACTCATGTGTTATAGTGACGTACGCAGTTCTCTATCACCCGGAAGCGGAGGCGGAACGTGACCGTCTACCGCGCAACGAGCGGCTGGCCATCGCGACGGCCGCCGAAAAGCTTGAAACGTTCGGCCCGAATCTCCCGTCTCCGCATCAAAGCAAGGTTATGGGGGCCACTGATCTCCGCGAACTCCGACCACGAGCCGGTCGCAGCCCTTGGCGACCGCTCTACGGGCGGGTTGCGGAAGACACATTCGTGATCGCCGCGATCGCCCGGAAGCGCAAGCCCGGAGACGGGGTTTTCAGCAAGCCGCGCGACGTGCCGAGAGACGACTTGAGGAGCTGGATACTTGACGAAGATGAAGCTGAATCGGCTGCGCAGCAGCAAGGACGTTCTCCAGAAGGATCTGCGCGACCCTGAGTTCCGGGCCGAGTGGGAGCGCACCGCGCTTGCCCGGGCGATCGCCTCGGAGGTGATCGCCTACCGAGTGGAGCAGGGCCTCTCGCAGACTGCCCTCGCCGAGAGGCTCGGCATGAAGCAGCCCGCGGTTGCTCGGCTCGAGGCCGGCGATGTCACGCCGACAATCGAGACCCTTCAACGACTTGTGCGTGTCCTCGACAGAGAGATCGTGATCGACGTCGTTCCCCCCGAGCGTGAGCCGAAGCTTGTGACGAAGCGGGCGCAAACAAGCCGTGCCGTCGAGAAGATCGAAGCCAAGGACTACAGCCTGCTCATCGCTGCGGGCTGAGCTGGACGGCCGAAGCTAATCCTCGCCGCCGAGCTCGGCCTCTGGCTCGAGCGCGATCTCGCCGTAGCGCTCGAGCACACGGGGCAGGGGCTCGTCGTCCGGGCGCACGTCGAGCACCGTGACGGCAAAGCGCCACTCCTCCGGCCCGTCGACGTCGTGCTCCAGCCGGTCGCCGCTCCGAAGCCCGAGGCCGGCCAACGCGACGTCGACCCCTTCGCCGGGCGCTCCGGCATATTCGCGTCCGTCGTCGAGTCGGAACGCGTACGGGAAGTCCCCGTGCCACTCGAACGCCTGGCGCAGCGCGCCGTGAACGTCGTCGAGTGTTTGGTCGCTGCCGACAGCGACCGTCCGGCTCATGCCCGAATCGTCGGCCAACCTCGCGTCGAACACGTACGCCTGCGCGGACATCTGAGCAGCGCGATCCTATTCCCGTGGATGCGTGGCGCCTTTACGCAGCCTGAAGGCCGCGCGGCGTCGCGACCACGTTCCCGAGCGAGCCGGGTAACTGGACGCGCTTGCCGTTCAGGGTTGCGTCGAGATTCCAGGGCGCGCCGATGCGGATCCAGAGGCGGGACCCCGAAAAGCCGACCGCCTGGCCCTGCTCGAGCGTCCGCTCGTACAGGACCCTCCCGGTGTCCGAGCCGATGCGCACCGAGAGCCAGCATGGACCGCGTGTGGCCACGAGTGCGACCCGCGCGCGGACCGGCTTCTGCGTCGCCGTGCGTGGAGCCGGTGGAGGAGTCGTGGTGCTTGCCCGCGTGTGTGGAAGCGGCGGAGACAAAGCTGCGCGATGGTGGTGCGTACCGTCGAGCGAGAATCCCCAGGCGACCAGGCCCACGGCGAGTACGACCGGGACGACGATCAACAGTCGGCGGCGCAGACGTCCGGGGCGGCGGATTCTGACCGGCGCCGCCGCTTGTGGTTCCTCGGCAGGAGCGAAGTGGGCGTTGTACTCGTCGACGAACCGCTGGGCGTCGAGGCCGAGGTAGTCCGCGTAGGTTCGGAGGAAACCCTTGGCGTACGCGGGGGCGGGGATGCGGTCGAACTGCTCGTCTTCGAGCGCCCGCAGGAACTTCGCCCGGATCCGCGTGTCGTGCTCGATCCGGGAGAACTCCAGGTTCTGACGCTCGCGTGCCTCGCGAAGACTGCTGCCGATCTCGAACACTGCGACTCCTGACGGTGCTGCTAACAGTGTTGCGCGCAGGGCGCCGAAGCGCTACTCGATCTACCGCGAGGCGCGGCCGACAAGCGCCGCGACGGCAGCGACGGCCAGGGCAACGGCCGGTGCTCTGAAACGCTTCGAGAGCGCGACCACGCGTTTAGCCAAGCGCTCCTGAGCACGTTGTTCGTGCTCGAGGCAGAGGTCGCCCATGGTCAGCGTGCTGCAGCCGGGCTGGCTGCAAGGCTGGACAAGCGGCATCGGTGCAGGGTAGGCCGCGGCATGGACAGACCGTCCTGGAAGGCATTCAGGGCGGGTTTTCCAGAGCGGATCCTTCCACTGCTCCTCTGTGGAGCATTCGGTCGGAGTTTCCGGAAGGTCTGCGCCAGTTTCCACAGGCGATCGACAGGGACTATCAGCGACTCTAGGTAGGTCATGAGCGTCGTCGAGACCGGGCCTGTCGAGGAGATTGAACTCGTCTTCTGTTGGCGCTTCCTCCAGTCTCTTCGGATGGGTTACGTGACGGCGCTGGCCGAGCGGATAGCGGCTACCGGCGTCGATCTACACGAGCTTGAGCATCTGATCGGCCGCGGGTGCCCACGCGGAACGGCGTACCGCATTCTGCGCCCCTGAGAACCGCTCGTCGACCCCGCGCCCGAGCATCGTGTCGTGGGCGACAGCGAGCCTTATTGCGGGAAGGCGTGCTCGCCGTAGAGCCTGACGAAGTGCGCATGGGTGACGCGCCGTCTGCGCTCGAGCTCCCCGAGGCGCTTCTCGAAGAGGACGACCTCGTCGGCGCCGCCGAGTCCGATCGGCTGGACGAGCCGGCCGCCCTCGGCCAGCTGCTCGACGAGCGGTGCGGGAACCTGCAGGAACGCAGCAGCGACCAAGATTGCGTCGTACGGCGCGTGCTCGGGGAGCCCGGCACTGCCGTCGCCGACGACGACCGTGGCGTTGTCGACGCCGTGGTGCTCGAAGTGCCTGCGAGCGGTGCGAGCGATGTCCTCCCAGCGCTCGACGCTCCACACCTCGTTCGCGAGACGGGCGAGCAGGGCGGTTTGCCACCCGTAGCCGGTGCCGATCTCGAGCACCCGGCCGGAAGACGAGAGGTCGAGCGCCTGCACCATCTGCGCGACGAGCGATGGCTGCGTCGTCACCTGGTCGTGCGGGATCGGCAGCGGCGCATCGTCGTAGGCATGCGCGGCGAGATCAGGCGGGACGAACTGCGCCCTCGGGACGGCGGCGATGGCTTCGAGCAGACGCGGGTCACGCACGCCGGCGGCACGCGAGGCGGCGACGAGATCCGCCGGCTGAGTCATGGACGCTCGCCGATCCTACTCGTCATGCCGCGCGTGGCGCGGGACCCGCGCGAGGGAGAACCTAGTCTTCCGAGATGTCCGTGACGGCGGCGCCCGTGACGGTCACCAGGTCGGCCGCCGCGATCCGCACGGACTCGTCGTGCGCGCCGGCCTCGATCACGATCGACGTTCGCTCAGCGACCTTTGGATCGACGATCACGGGATCGCTCCGGCCGCCAACCGGAGGCACAGCGCCGACCTCGAACTCCGGGTAGTCGCGCCGAAGATCGTCCTCCGTGGCCAGGTGCACCTTGTGTCGACCGCTGCCGTGGACCTCGCGCACCTTGCGGAGATCGATTCGCATCGACGCCGGCAGCACCGCGCGCAGGTAGCCCTCCGAGAGCTTGACGACGAGCGTCTTCGCGACGTCGTCGGGTGAGACACAGAGCGATTCAGCCTCCGCGAGCGCGCTCTCCGTGTGCGCGTGGGGGAGGAGCTCGTAACTCACGCCGGCCTCGTCGAGCGCGCTCGTTACGTCTGACGTTGCCATCTCCGAACCTCCTTGCCCCCTCATCATCGCAGCCCGCGCCGCCGTGGGGCGGAGCACATCATCGTCGGCCCGGAGGCGGTCGACCTGTACGGCCGCGTCTACGCGCCGCTCGTCACGGTCGGCTGGATCGCCGGCTGGACGGAGCGGATCGGGCTCGGCACCTCGATCGTGCTCGTACCGCTGGCCGCGCACTATCAGTAAGAGCCTTGTTTGTCGCATCATCCGGGGGCAATGCGTGATCTGCCCTCCGGAGCTGTGACATTCGTCTTTACGGACATCGAGGGATCGACCGGCCTTCTTCGTGAGCTTGGAGCCGAAGGCTACGCCGAGGCGCTTGCTCAGCACAGAACAGTCGTTAGAGCAGAGGCGACGCGGTGCGGTGGCGTCGAGGTCGATACCCAAGGAGATGCGTTCTTCCTAGCGTTCGCGAACGCGCGGCGGGCAATCGAAGCTGCTCAGGCGATCACGCAGGGGCTCACCTCGGGGCCGATACGGCTGCGGATGGGCGTGCACACCGGAGCGCCGCTCCTCACGGAGGAGGGTTATGTAGGCGCCGATGTTCATCATGCCGCCCGCATCGCAGCGGCGGGGCACGGTGGGCAGGTCGTTATCTCGTCCGCGACCGCGGAACTCGTCGGGGATGGGTTCTTGCTCGTCCCACTCGGCGCGCACCGTTTTAAGGACTTCGATCATCCGGTCTCCCTCTTCCAGCTCACCGATGAAGAGTTCCCGCCGCTCAAGACGATCGCTAATACGAACCTGCCGACACCTGCTTCGAGCTTTCTCGGGAGGGATGACGAACTGGTCGAGGCGGATCGTGAACTCGCGACGACGCGCCTCCTGACGGTGACAGGGCCGGGTGGTGCGGGGAAGACCAGGTTCGCGCTCGAGCTCGCACGCCGTGCGCGCGAAGAGCGTTTCTCCGACTATCGCGACGGCGTCTTTTGGGTGACTCTCGCGGCCCTTCGCGATCCGGCGCTCGTCCTCGACACGATTGCGGAGGCCGTCGGGGCCAAAGAGGGGGTTCATCAATACATCGCCGCCAAGCAGATGCTCCTGCTCGCCGACAACTTCGAGCACGTGGTCTCCGCGGCGGGTGATCTCTCGAGCTTGCTGGAGGCATGTCCCAATCTGACGGTGCTCGTAACGAGCAGGGAGTTGCTCCGCATCAGAGGTGAACTCGAATACGAGCTTCCGCCACTCGCCGACGACGACAGTGTCTTGCTCTTCTGCGAACGCGCCCAGCTACTGGCCAGCGAAGACGTCCTCGAGCTTTGCCGCCGTCTCGAAGGTCTCCCGCTCGCTATCGAGCTGGCCGCGGCCCGTGCACGAATGCTGTCGCCCCGAGAGCTCGTCGTCCGGCTCTCCGAGCGCCTCGACCTCCTAAAGGGCGGTCGCGACGCGGACCCGCGGCAGCAGACGCTCCGCGCCACGATCGAGTGGAGCCACGACCTGCTGTGTGGAGAAGAGCGGCAGGTGTTCCGCCGCCTCGCTGTCTTCGCGGGCACGTGGACGCTCGAAAGCGCGATTGATGTCGTCGATGCGGACCTTGACACGGTCCAGTCGCTCTTCGACAAGAGCCTGCTGCGTCGCAGCGAGGACGGCCGTTTCTTCATGCTGGAGACAATCCGGGAGTACGCGCGGGAGCGGTTGGAGGAATCGGGTGAGTTGGAAGCGGTGAGCCGTGAACACGCGCGATTCGTGCTTCGTTGTGCTCAGGACGCGCTCGACGAGGCGGACAGGTGGGATGGGGCGCGGAAGCTCGAGCCCGAACGCGAGAACCTGCGGGCAGCGATGAGGTGGACGCTCGATTCGGGACAGGCCAAGACCAGTCTCGTGCTCGCGACCGCCTACTCGTTTCTCTGCGTGTACCGCGGCCCGTTCGGTGAAGGACGCTCGTGGCTCGCCGCTGCGCTCCAGGCCGACGAGGAGCATGCCGCCGAACGAGTGCACGCGTTGCTCGCGGCCGCCAGCCTCGCCGAGCGGCAACGAGATCTCGAACCCGCGCGGGAGTTTGCCCAGGCGGGCCTGAGTCTGGCCAGAAGCATCGACGACCCCACGTCGGTCATTCGAGCGCTGGTGGGCCTCGGCGTCATTGGTGGCGTCGAGGGCGATTACGGGAAAGCGGAATCGGAGCTGCGCGAGGCACTCGCGTTCGCGTCGCGCGAGGGAGATGAGCGGAACGTGAGAGAGGCACTCGCCATGCTCGGATGGGTCGCGCTCGCACGCCGGGACTACGCACAAGCGCGAGCTGTGATCGGCGAGGGGCTGGAGCTCTCGCGCCGAGCCGGCGATGCGCGCGGAATCTTCTATGGCACGGGCAACCTCGGTCACGTAGCGGCGCGCGAGGGCAGCTTCGACGAAGCCCTTCAACTCTTCCGCGAATCCCTCCTGATCGGGCAGCAGCAGGATCTCCAATCAGAAGCCGACGGATTGCAGGAGGTCGCCGCGGTGGCGGCGGCTCAGCGCCGGTACGAGGAGGCAGCGGTCTTGCTCGGTGCAGCAGAAGGCCTCCGCGAGGGAATCGAGGCCGAACAGGAAGAGGTTGCACGAGGTCTTCGTGAGGAAACGCTGTCCATCCTTCGCCGCAACCTGGAGGAGGATCATTTCGCCGCGGCGTCGGAGCGGGGCCGGGCGATGACGCTCGAGGAGGGCGTCGCGTACGCGGTTCAGTTCATTGACTCCGCACGAGACACGGCGGATGCGCGCCGATCCCGGCCCTCGACGGTGTAGGAGACTCCATCCGATGCGGATGGCATTCTTCGTATCTGTTGTCTATGTGGTCAACAAAGTACGTGTCCGAAATGCGGTGCTTGAGGCAGAGAACCGGCACGCAGGTGTCACGGCTCTCGAGCGTCCTTTCTCCCGTGGTGGCTCGTCCGGGCCGCCTGCGAGGATCGCCCTGGCGACGGCGGACTGCCCGTCGGATCCCGCGTACCCAAAGGAACTTAGCGGACTTTTTCTTCCCGGATAGCCAAGACCAAGTGGACCCGAGCTACGACTTTGAGCGCGAGTCTTCCTCACCCGATCGTGTGCGGCAGCGCGACGATCGCTACGCGCACGAGGTGATCTCGCCAGCTCCGCACACGGGCATGCTTCTCTCGAAGGCACTGTCGACGGCCCCGGCAGCAAGTACACGCTCGCACAGCGCCACCGGCTATACCGGCTTGGTGTTCGTCGCTTCTTTCGGTTAGACGACCAGAGCGGGCCGCGCCTTGCCACGCTTGGCGATTGTGGTGCCTTCAATTACGTGCGAGAGGAGGAGCCTCCCTTTTCGGTCGAAGAGGTGCTCGACTTCTATGAGGAGTGCGGCTTTGACTACGGCGTCTCTGTCGACCACGTGATCCTGGGTTACATCGCTGACTCGACCGACGTTGTCAAGCCGCTAAGGGCGGTCGATCCAGATTGGATCCGCCGGCAGCAATTGACCCTTGATTACGCACCCGACCTCGGAATGGCTGATGGGCATCGAATTCGACAGGCACATTTGCGCTTGCGTCGCGGAAGCTGCGCTAACGATTCCCCTCGAGCCCGAGGAAAGCTTTCTCGAACGGAAGCTCGAGACCGCCTTCGTCGCTGCGCTTCGACAGCTCCTTCCTCGGCTGGAAGTTGCGGCAAGGCGGAAATTCTGGGTTCCCGATTGGGATCCGCAACCTGGTGGTCTGGACGTTTTCGTCCTTGACAAAGGGAACTTGATCGCTGCGGCTGAGCTCAAAGTCGACGACGTCGATCAGTGTCTCTGGGACATCTACAAAATGGCCGCCCTCGGGCAAACCAAGGGGCGCCTTGGGATGTATGCGGTCGTCGCCGCTCCAGCCAAACGATGGGCGAGCACGAGTGACTGCGTCGACTTCTTTACTGGCGAAGTTGGCGAGACACGACGCTTTGATTCACTCGAGGCATTCGGCCGCAATCGAGAGGCATGGCGCTGGCTGCTCATCGGAGGACGTGCGCGGCCGGTGCGCGTGCCCAAGACACTCGAAGTTGTCACGGTCGTCGAGGCCGCCGTACGCTCGCGTCCGACTCATGAGTTGCGAGCGATCCGCGTCCGAGGAGTTCCTGAATCGGGATGGCTGGACTTTGCCGGAGACTGGCCCGAAGGACTTGTAGACGGGAGGAACGCACGTGCATGACGGGCAACCACCGGCGAGAGTGCTGTGACGCTGAGTCCGGCGGCATGAGAATCGAACGAGCCGCACCCGCCCGGTGAACTCATCAAGCCCGCCGCCCAGTCTCCGCCGCCGGCAGTAGTCTCATCCGAGCAGTGCGCACTCCAATCGTGGTGCTCGCGCTTTCGGTCGGTGTCGTCCTTGCCGACTCGTCGGTCGTCACGATCGCGCTCCCGGACATTCTCGCTCGCTACCACGTCGAGATCTCGACGCTCGCCTGGGTGCTCACCGCCTTCAACCTCGCGCTTGCTCTCTCGGCGCTACCGGCGGCGTTCCTCGCACGCCGCCGGCCCGCGCACGTCTTTGGACTCGGGATTCTCGTGTTCGTGGCTGCTTCGCTCGTGTGCGGCTTCGCAGGCTCGTTCGGTGTGCTCGTCGCGGGCCGCGCTGTCCAGGGTGTCGCAGGGGCGGCCGTCGTGTGCGCCGCGCTCGACCTGCTCAGCCAGCTCACCGAAACGGACGCCCGCGCCGCACGGATCTGGACGCTCGCCGGAATCGTCGGCGCCGCGCTCGGACCCGCCGTCGGCGGGATCCTGACTCAGCTGCTCGGCTGGGAGTCGATCTTCTTCGTCCAGGCGCCGGTCGTTCTCTTCGCGTTGGTCGCGTTGCGCGGCGCGCGGGTGGTGCCCGTTCCCGAGCCAGCTGAACGACCGCATGTAGGTGCCAACGTTGCGTTGCTGCTGATCTCTGGCGGGCTCGTGGCGGCGCTCTTCCTGCTAGTGATCCTGCTGATCAACGGCTGGCGGCTCGACCCACTGCCGGCGGGCCTCGCGGTGACGATCATGCCCGTCGCCGCGATCGCGGCCGCGCGTTTCGGGAAGACGATTGAACCGCTTTGGGCGCGCGCGACGTCGGGTGTGATCCTGATCGCGGGAGGCCTCGCCGCGCTTGGCTGGCTTCCCCACGCGGGAGCCGCCTGGACGTTCCCGCCGCAGCTCGCCATTGGGGCGGGGCTTGGGCTCGCGCTTTCCGCGCTGACCGAGCGCGCGCTCGCCGGACGCTCGGCGCAGGCGGTGCACGGCGGTTGGACGATCGCGGCGCGCCACGCCGGCGTGGTCGTCGGCTTGCTGCTCCTCACGCCGATCTTCACGACCGATCTCCATCACAGCGAGCGCGACGTGCTCGCGTCCGGCACGGCGGCCGTGCTCGACAGCAGGATCCCGCCGCTCGACAAGATCGCGGTCGCGCGCCACATCGCGGTCGCCGTCGACGAGGCGAAGCAGGAGGCACGCATTCCCGACGTCTCCGAGGTGGTAGGAACGCACAAGGGCTCCGCCTACGCCGACCTCGTCTCCAAGCTGCAGGATCAGCTCGACCGTGCCGTCACGCAGGCGTTCTCGCGAGCGTTCCTCGCGGCCGCGCTCCTCAGCCTCGCCGCCCTCGTGCCGATCCTGCTCCGTCGCCGGGAGGTGAGCGTATAGATGCGGGCGATCGTCTGGGCCGCGGCAGCCTCGCTCGCGCTGATCGTCGTCTACCTCGCGCTCGGCGGGGCGTCCTACGCGCCGGCTCGCGTCGCAGACCCGTGCTCGCCGCGGGACTGGCGCAACCCGCAGGGCCTGCAACAGACGGCCGAGCAGATCGTGCTCTCGGCTCTCGACGGAGCTGCCTGCAAGCTCCACGTCTCGCGCGAGGAGATGGTGCTCGCGTTCGGGAGCCGTGACGCGCTCCGGGCCTTTGCACGCAAGCACCATGTGTCGACGCAGAAGCTCGACGAGCTCGTCCGCAGCGGGCTCATGCGCTCGATCGACGACGCCGAGCAGGCGGGAGCGCTCAACCCGACGATCGGCGATCTGATGCGCGGCTTCGTTCGCCGCTTCCCCGTCGCCGAGCTCGTCGACCTGCTGCAGCAGCTTCCTGGTTTCTAGACGACGCGGGCGACCGCGCGCAGGACGTCGTTCATCACCTGCGGTGCCGCATTCCCGAACCGGAAGTTGAATACGGCGAAATCACGGACGCCCGTCTCGCGCCGCGTCGACAGGTAGCGCGCACGCCACCGGTTCACATACGTGCGCGAACGCCGGTCGACATTGCCGCCGAGGCCCGGCGCGAGCCGGTATCCCGGCGTGATCCCGGCCTGATAGCGAACCGCGAGCGAGCGGCGGACCGGGCCTCCGGCGGCGAGCGCGCGCCGTCCTGCATCTTCCGCGTGCGCCGCGGCGGCCGGGTCGCCGACGAACGCCGGGAATTCCTCGCCGACGAGATGCGCGGCCGCTGCGCTGACGGCGTGCCAGAACGCGCTGAGCTCGGCATCGACCGGCCGCAGTGCAAGACCAAAGGCGCTGTGCGCGAGCCAGACGAAGCCGGGGAGGTCCTGATCCTGTGCACGTCCGTGAAGCAGCCCGTCGAGGACGCCGCGCGCGAACTCCCGCGTCTGACGCGAGCTCGCGACGAGTCGCGACAGCTCGTCGAACTGCCACGTCTCGACGGCGGCCGCGCTCGAACGCATGCGGTCTCGGAACGAGCGGCCGACCTCTCGTCCGGCCGCGACACGCCGCGCCGCCGTCGGCGGAAGGGGTGACGGCAGGACGTTGCGCAGGGCGAGCATCGGGGCGTACCGAAGGCCCTCTTCGTGCACCGCGTTCGTGGCCTGCGGATTCACGCCGTAACTGCCGACGTAAACGTCGGCGCGCTTGGTCAGGCCGCTCCGCCGCACGGCGTCCAGGAGTGCCCCGAGATCGCGCAGCGTGAAGTACGAGAGCAGGACGGTTTGGCGAGCCTCGATCAGGCGGCGCGCGACCGTTCCGCCGGCCGCCTCCGTGCATCACGTTGCGTGTGCGCCGTTCGCCGAGCCGCCCTGTTCGCGGTGCGCAGCTGTCTGAGCGTGTCGTTGATCGTGTGGATCAGCACCGTGACGATCGCAAGCAGCCCGATCGCGAACACCGCGAGCGGTGTGCCGACGAGAGCGTGCAGGAGCACCGTGACCGGCAGCGCGAGGAACACGAGGAACGCCGCCAGCATGTTCCGGAAGAACGAAGCGCAGGCAAGAGCAACGACCAGCACGAGCAGAAGGCTGAGAAAGATCACGGCAGCGGCGGGCCGATGGCCGTGTCGAAGGCGTGGTCGAGGTGCCCGGCATCGGTCCAGCCCGGGTCGTCGAGGGCGGGTGGCCGGATCTGGCCGCGTCGCTGCTCGTGGTGCAGGCTCTCGTAGCAGACCGGGCACAGAGGCGACCAGCGCGAATCGAGCGAGTCGCGACCGCACTCCTGGCAGTGCATCGTTCGAGGCGACGACATTCCTTGAATGGTCCCGCGCGGACCGGACGACGCGGAGACCGTGGAGTTTCAGATTCGGCGCAGGCTCGCGGCAGACGCGTAACGGGTTGCCTGCTTCGATGTGTCCGTGGCGCCGCCGACCGTTCGCCAGGTCTACGCTCTCGCCGCTGCGCTTTGTGAGCGGAGCGGGGAGGAGTTCCCCGCGACCCGCGAGGTTGCGTCGGACGCGATCGAGCGGCTCCGCGCCGAGAATGGGCATCCGGCGCCGGCCTTCAAGACATGGCCCTCCGCGATAGCGGTCCTCAGCGGGCCGGGCGCGGGACGCGGAAGCTCGCACGCGCGATCGCGGCCGAGGTCGCCCGGGAGCTCAAGTGACGCGCGCCGAGGCGGCCGCGCTCGCTGCCGTGCTCGAGCTCGACGTCGAAGACATCGCCATCTGTCACGCGTGCCTCAGCTTCGTCTGCCTTGCGATTGACTCCGGCAGTGAACACCAGGTCGCGGGCTCAATCACGCGGATGGCTCCGGATCTCTGGGCTGAAGGGCTCGCGCAGCCCGTGCGCTTGGCGCTCGAGCGCGCCCGGAAGCGTGGTGTCGCGAATGCCGAAGAAGCGATCGTCGCAGTCGACAAGTCGGGCCCTCGGAGCCAGATAGCTCGCGCGATCGTCCGCCGGCTGGCCGCCGACCTTTCGGCTCGGGCGCAGGGGGACCTCCTTCGCATGGGCTGGCAGCGGTGGCCGCCCGAAGGTCTGTTTGGCGCATAATAATCGCATAAAGTCATATTGATGCTATGATGCGGCTGTGGCCAAGGCCAGAACGACGATCACGGTGGACGAGCGGGTGCTACGCGCTGTCCGCGTGAAGGCAGCTCGCAGCGGCCGCCGTGACAGCGACGTGATCGAGGAAGCCCTTCGGCGGGACCTCGGGCTCGATCTGCTCGAGCGCGTCTGGGAGTCCGCCGACCTCGACGAGGACGACGCTCTCCGCGTCGCGGTGGAAGCGCAGCACCAGGCCCGCCGCGCATAGCGCGTGCGCGCGGTCCTCGACGCCAACGTCCTCGTCTCGGCTCTGATCTCGCGACTAGGTGCGCCGGCGCGTCTGGTTGAGCTGTGGCTCGAGGGTGAGTTCGAGCTCGTCGTCTGCAAGACATTGCTCGACGAGGTACAGCGAACGCTGAACCAACCAAGGATCAGCAGTCGAGTCGCGTCTGAGGATGCCGTTCGGTTCGCTCGACTCCTCCACGAGCTTGGGGAGGTCGTGGAGGACCCCGAAGGAGCACCGCCCATTCACTCGGATGACCCCGGCGACGATTACCTGCTCGCGCTGGCTGCGCGCGAGCGCACACCCCTCGTTTCGGGTGACGCACACGTGCTCACGCTC
>Ga0307287_10000233_pt1 | contig 20912 bp, 29 predicted proteins | sample ER_DNA_141_FD_194485 | JGI IMG/M metagenome (GOLD analysis project Ga0307287, IMG submission 194485) | Bulk soil microbial communities from the East River watershed near Crested Butte, Colorado, United States - ER_DNA_141 | ecosystem: Environmental > Terrestrial > Soil > Floodplain | place...
TGAGGAACGCCATCGAACGCGCGTGACTGAATCCGTCCGAGGCCCGCAGGCGCTGGAACGCGTCGCGAAGCAACCGGCGTGACCCGACCTCAGAGAGCGTCTCCTTGGCGTCGGATCCGGTGAGGTTCCAGGTCTCCGGGACATAGTTCGCGCTGCTCATGAGGAGGCTCCTTCGGGAACACAGACGGTGATCGCCGCCGGCTTCACCTTGACCTTCAGCTTCTTGCTCGCCTTCCGATCGCCTCCGTCGAGCTGATACGGCATCGAGGAGGCCAGGCGGACCTCGAACGATCGGCCGGTGGTCGTGTTGACGAATGGCGACGCACTGACATCGCCGACGACCGCGCGACCGAGGGTTCGTGCCCACTCCCACGCACCGTCCGCCGTCACGACGCCGAGGTCGAGATAGCCGTCGTCCGGTACCGCGTCGGTGAACACCGACAGGCCTCCGAACACGTCGCCGACGTTCCCCACCAAGACACAGCTCGCCTCCCCCTCGAACCAGCGAGCTCCGTCGACGTCGATCGACATCTCCACGGGGTCCATCTGCACGTTCTTCGCGCCGGTCCACACGTAGGCGATGCGCCCGACCCGATCCTTCAGTCCCGCATCTGCCGCCCGGATCATCATCGCGTCCAGCCCGGCACCGGCCATGACGCCGAAGTGCTCTCCCTTCACCTTCCCGACGTCCAGCCCGCGGCGGTCGCCGTCGAGGCCGATCCGGACGCAGGCATCGAGATCGTCGGGCAGGCCGAGGTTCGTGGCGAGCAGGTTGGCCGTGCCGGCCGGCAGGATCGCCAGGGTCACGGGCTTTCCGACGACGGCATCGATCGCGCGCTGCACGGTGCCGTCGCCGCCCCACACGAAGAGCAGGTCGACACCCTGTTCGACCAGCTCATCGACGCGGTCAGACACGTACTTGCTCTTCGGCACCTGGTGCCAGGGCGGATCGTTGATGCCGTACTCGGCCAAGGTCTTGCGGAGCTCGGCGAGCCCGCCGCCCAGCTGCTTCTCGGCGTGTGCCACCACCCCGACGGAGGTCACGGCGACACCTCGACGTCGGCGGGCGTGTTCGGGAGGGCGGGAGTGGTTGTCGTGGCTGGCCGTTGGCCATCGAGAGCGGGCGGTCGGGAGTCCTCGCTCGCGGCACGTTCGTTCGCCTCGGCGACGGCCACGCCGGTCCTCGTCGCGAGGAACGCGAACGCCAGACAGCCGAGCGCCCCGATCACGCTCCCGATCACGTCGGTCGGATGGTGCATACCTCGGTACAGGCGCGAGAGCGCGACGAAGATCGGCAGGGCGATGGCCGCGATCCACGCCAACGTCCGAACGAACCTCGACCGAACGAGCGAGGTGATGATGAGCGCGAGGCCCACGTACAGGACGATCGACGCCGCCACATGTCCCGAGGGGAAGCTCGATGTCGGGGGCCCCGGGTCCAAGTGCGGCACGGTCGGGCGCTCGCGGTCGATGACGAATGTGGTGGTCACGAAGGTCGTCACCTCGATCACCAGTGCCCCGACCAGGAACGCGATGTGCGCCCAATGGCGGCCGATCGCCAGGACCACGACGGCCACCGCCGCGACGCCGACCACCGCCATGGTGTCGCCGAGCATGGAACCCCACTCGGTGATCGCGTCGAACGTGGCCTGGCGCTGGAGGAAGAACCAGCGATCGAGCGCGTAGTCCCACCGTCCGACCGGCCCGTCGAGCAGGACCTTCGTCAACAGGAGGCCGAGCGCGACCAGGATCGTGGTCATGACGACGTAGCCGCTCACCCCGACCGCGATGCCGGCGACGACCGGGCGCCGCGTTCGCGAGCGCCGGGCGAGTCGGTCGGGCAGGCTGCCCGCTCGTACCGGTTCCAAGGGTCCCCTTCCGTCTGGGTGGTGTTTCCCACGGACGGCGTCCGGGGAAACCTCGATCACGTCTCGGAAGGAGGTTTCGACACCGTGGTGCTGCTCGTGGTCGCGGTGCTCAGCGTCGTCGCGGCCCTCACCGGCTACCTCGTCGTGCGCCACTGGCCCAAGGCGGATCCGGCGCTGAGTGCGTCCGAGGCGATCGGGGCAAAGCTCCGGAAACATCCGAAGCCCCGCAATTTCCTGCGTTCGCGATTGGATCGCGCGACCGCGACCGGGCTCGTGCTCACCGCTGCCCTGATCGGCATCGTGGTGGCGGGCGCCGTGGTCGGCCTGTTCGCCTGGATGATCCGGCGGGATCTCGGGGTCGTCACCGTGGATCTCGCCGTCGAACGGTGGGCCGAGGCGCGGGCCACCGCCTTCACCGACGGCGTGCTCGGGGCGCTCACGCACCTCGGCGATACCGAGACGATCGTCGGGATCGGCATCGCCGTCGGCGCCTACGGGCTCTGGCGATGGCGTAGATGGGCCGTCCCGCTCTTCGTGCTGATGGTCGTGCTCGGGCAGATGCTGATCTCGAACACGATCAAGATCCTCATTGACCGCGCCCGTCCCGAGCTGCGTCCCCGTGCGGACTTCACGGGCACGTCCTTCCCGAGCGGTCACACCACCGCCGCCACGGCCACCTACCTGGCGGTTGCCCTCGTCCTCGCGATCGGCAGCTCGCCGAAGGCCCGCGCCGCGCTCGCCGGCGCCGCCCTTGCGATCGGCGTCGCTGTCGGGTGCACCAGGGTGCTCCTGGGCGTGCATTTCTTCTCGGACGCGTTGGCCGGGCTCGCGATCGGCCTGTCGTGGTTCGGTCTGTGCGCGGTGGCGTTCGGGGGCCGGCTGCTGAGCTTCGGCGCGCCCGCGCGGGCCGAGGCGGCCCCGACCATGCGCCCACCGCCGGTCCGCCCTCGTGCCGGCACCGGACGCTCTCCCTAACTGGCGCGAGGCGTCTTCGTGGAAACGACGCAGGGGCGACGTTGGCGTGCACCGAGGCGAGGCTGGGTACGGATGGAGAGGCGCACGGCCACGTAGGAGGTCAGCGCGATGAACGAGCTCGGCGGCAGCAGCTCGATCACGATCGGTGCACCCATCGACGAGGTCTGGAAGGCGATCACGACCCCCGAGCTGATCAAGCAGTGGTTCTTCGGGGTCGACACGGAGAGCGACTGGGAACCCGGCGGCCAGCTGATCCATCGAGGCGAGTGGCAGGGCAAGCCGTACGTGGACAAGGGCGAGATCCTGAAGATCGATCCGCCCGCGTTGCTCGTCCACACCCACTGGAGTGAGGTCTCGGGTGTGCCCGACACTCCGGAGAACTATCAGGAGGTCACCTGGGCGCTCTCGGGGCGCGACGGATCGACCGAGCTGACGATCACCGAACGCAACCTGCCCTCGGAGGAGGCGAAGGCCGCGTCCGAGGAGGGCTGGAAGACCGCCCTGACGGGCCTGAAGGCGCTGCTGGAGCGGTAGACGAGACGCTCCGTCTCGCGCCGGGGCGTACGATGCGGGCGACGTCGGCCCCTCTCCGCATGAAGCCCATCCTCGACGAACTCGACGCGCGCGATCGTCGCCTGCTCCGGCGTCGCGCGATGCCGGCCTTCACGCCGCTCATGTTGGCCACGCTTGCCAAGGACCCGTTCTCCGATCCCGCATGGGTGTTCGAGGCCAAGCTGGATGGGCAGCGCTCGCTGCTGTGGAGGCGTGGTTCGACCGTCCGGTTGATCACGAGGAACGAGAAGGACCGCACGTCCCACTACCCGGATCTCGCCGAAGCCATCCTTCGCAACGAGACCGCCCCGCTGATCGCCGACGGTGAGATCGTGGCCTTCCGGGGAGATGTCACCTCGTTCTCCCGCCTGCAGGAACGGATGCAGAACGCGAGACCAAGCGAGGCACAGGTGGCGGCCGTGCCGGTGGTCTTCTACCTGTTCGACCTGATCTGGTTCGACGGCTACGACCTGTCCGCGCTGCCGCTGGTCGCGCGGAAGTCCGTGCTGCACGGCGCGCTCGCCTTCACGGACCCGATCCGCTTCTCGGAGCACCTGGACGAGGAGGGCGAGGTCGCGTTCCGCGCCGCGTGCGAGAAGGGCTGGGAGGGCCTCATCGCCAAGCGCGCCTCTGCTCCCTACACGCACGGACGCTCGAAGGACTGGTTGAAGTTCAAGTGCGTGAACGAGCAGGAGTTCGTCGTGCTGGGGTGGACGGATCCCCATGGGTCGCGCTCCGGGCTGGGAGCCCTGCTGGTCGGCTACCACGAAGACGGCGCGCTGCGGTTCGGCGGCAAGGTGGGTACGGGGTTCAACGAGCGCGAGCTCGCCAGGCTCACGGGACTCCTCCGCCCCCTCGAGCAGGCGGTTCCACCGATCACCGACGCGAGGGGCGTGTCGACGAAGGGCGTGCACTGGGTACGGCCCAAGCTCGTCGCACAGGTCGGCTTCAGCGAGTGGACCCCGGACGGCAAGCTCCGACATCCCCGATACCTCGGCCTGCGCGACGACAAGCGTCCGAAGCAGGTCGTCCGCGAGCGGGCGTAGGACCCGACAGCCCCGCGTGTGCCCGATCGGCACGAGCGAGACCGGCAATGTGGCACCGCTGGCGCGAAATCGACCAGAAGCTTGACGGCTTCGCTGCGCGACGCCCGCGAGAGACAGCGGTCGTGATCCTCGAGCCGCGCTCGACGGCCGAATGAGCGCGAAGTGGTTCGTTTCCTGACCGGCTCAGACGGTCACGGCAGCGGAACCGTCACCCGCCCAAGGTCCGGCAAGCGTCGCGGCGATGATCCATCATCCTGTGGGCGGTTCCCTCCTGGAGGCGCAGATGTCCTCGATTCCCTCGCTCGTTCCGCGCGATCGGTACGCCGCCCTCGAGCGCTGCACCTACCTCAACCAGGCGTCTCTGGGGCTGATCCCCGAACCTACGATCGATGCGATGGAGAGCTTCCTGAACCAGACGGCGCAGTACGGGAACCTCTATCTCAACGACGACCAGGAGACCGCGATCCTGGACGGCGTCCGTTCGGCCGGCGCCGAGGTGCTCGGAACCTCATCCGAGGCGGTGGCCGTCGTCTCGGGCGCGGGCGAGGGGCTCGGCCAGGTGACCTCGCTGCTCGAGACCGATCAGGGGACCGTCCTGCTCGTCGGATCGGACTTCCCGAGCGTGACGTACCCGTGGCTCGCGGCCGCCCAGCGCGGTGGGATCTCGCTTCGGTTCATCGACGACCGCGCCAACCGAGACCTCACGCAGGATCTCGTCGAAGCGATCGATCCGGGGACGGTGGTCGTGGCCTTCAGCGTGGTCCAGTTCGCGACGGGCACGAGGGTCGACGCCCGGCGGGTTGCGGAGCGGGCGCACGAGATCGGCGCCCGCGTCGTCGTGGACGCGACGCAGCTCGCCGGTGCGGGAGTCGTCGACACGATCGGGTGGGGTGCTGACGCGCTTGTGACGAGCGGCTACAAGTGGCTGTCGGCCCACGGCGGCGTGGCGCTGCTGGCACTCGTTCCGGATCTGGTGAACCTCGTTCCGGGCCTCGTCGGCTGGATGGGTGCCCAGCACCCGTTCGATCTCGATCCGCTCACGCTTCGCCTGGCCGACGACGCGCGCCGCTTCGAGCTCTCGACGATGTCGTACGTCTCCGCCATCGGGCTCGAGTCATCGATCGCGATGCTCTCGTCGGTGGGGTTCGAGCGCATCGAGCAGCACGCGCGGCGTCTGGCGACGCACCTCGTCGATCGGGTCGCCGAGCTGGGGTGGCGCCCGTTCCGGCCGCCCAGCGATCCGTCGGCGGCGCCCCACATCGTGTCCCTGCGCCACGCCGACCACGACCCCGCGGTGACCGCGGAACGTCTCGCTTCCGAGGCCCGGATCGTCTGCGGCCGTCGAGCGGACGGGCTCAGGATCTCCCTCCACGCCTACAACGACAGCGACGACGTCGACCGGCTCGTGGAAGCCCTGAGACGTCTCTAGTCTTCGCTGGACGATCCCGTCTGGGCGCGATCAGCATCAGGCTGCATCCGAAGGTCCGACCGAAGGGACTCAGTCCGAAGCGAGCACCCACATCTCTTCGAACGGTGCTGTGACATGCCACGTGGTCGCGACGCCTGGAGGAAGCGAGAACAGATCCCCGACCCCGAGATCTAGCGTGTCACCACCCGCGACCTCGATCCGCACGGATCCCTCCAAGATCAGCGCGACCTCTCGCCGCTCGGGAGTCCACGGCACCGGGCCGTCCACGCTCGTGAAGCGCGTCAGCCCGGCCCAAAGGCCGTCGGCGTGCACGAGCTCGTGCATCTGGCTTCCGGGCACGTCAGGATCGGACTCCCAGTCGTCGGTCGAGGCCTTCGAGACGAACACGCCAGGGTGCGGCTGCATCCTTCGCCCTCCTTCTGGTCTTCACGTGACGTGACGGAAGCACGGGTCCTCAGCGCACCACTCCCTTCCGGGCCGGTAGATTGATGCCCGATGGGGTTCGAAGCACACCCGGTCACGAAGGAACGGTGGCCTGATCTGGTCGAGCTGTTCGATCGGCCCATCGTTCGAACCTGTTTCTGCATGTTCTATCGGAAGGTCGGGGCCGGTACTGGCGTCGGCCAGCAGAACCGGCGGGCGATGAAGGCACTCGTTGATCGGGACTCGGTGCCCGGGTTGATCGGGTACGAGGACGGCGTTCCGGTCGCATGGGTGTCGCTGGGGCCCAGGGAGGACTACGCGAAGCTCCGCCGGTCCCCGGTGATGAGGCCCGTGGACGACCGGCCGGTGTGGTCCATCGTGTGCTTCTTCGTCGACCGCAAGGCTCGAGGTCGAGGCCTATCACAGCGGATGCTCAATGCCGCCGTGGACTACGCCCGGTCGTGCGGCGCACGTCTCGTGGAGGCGTATCCGGTGGACAAGGACCAACGCAGTCACCCGGACGACATGTTCTTCGGCGCAAAGTCCATGTACGACCGCGCCGGATTCCGGGAAGTGGCCCGGCGGAAACCCACCCGGCCTGTGGTGCGCAAGTCGCTTCGGCCACCACGCGCTGCTGCACGTCGCTGATCGGCGTCAGCCTTGAACGTTCGACGCAGCAGACTCGCGCACCAGCCGAACGGCTTCCTGCACGCCTCCCGTCCAGGGATCGCCGTGTCCGGGGAGCACCATGTCCGAGGACACATCCTCGATCCGAGTCAGCGACTCGACCGCTCGTGTGGCGTCGGCGGTGAACGGAGCGATGCGTGGGCCCCGAGCCCCCGTCGTCACCGCGTAGGTCGCGAACGCATCGCCGATCAAGAGCGCGCCGAGCGACCGGAAGTGGAGCACGGCGCTCCCCGGCGTATGGCCGGGCGTGAGAGTGACGACCGGGCTCCCGGGCACGTCGAGGGTCGCGCCGTCACCAAACGTCGAGACCTCACCGAGGTGATGGGTCCGAAGGCCGCCACGCACCAGCGAGAACCAGAGGAACCCGACCATCGGTCCGACCTTGGTCGGGCCGAAACCCTTCGAGGGGTTCGGCACCTCGCCGCGAGCGAGCGCGGCGTCGGCCTCGTGAACCGAGACCGGGATGTGTCGCTCGGTGCGGAGTCGCTCGGCGAAGCCGACGTGGTCGCTGTGACCGTGGGTCAGGATCAGGGCGCGGACGTCCTCGATCGTTCGGCCCATCGACGCGAGCTCCTTCGGGAGGTCGCGGTACAGGCCGGCCACCCCCGCGTCGACGAGGGTGACCTCGTTCGCCTCCTCGATGAGATAGGCGTTGATGATGCTGTGATCTCCGATGCGGTGGATGCCCGATGCGATCCGCATGTCGACCTCCCGCACCCCCGTGGCCCGACCTCGAAGTCGGCACCGAACGGAGCCTACGAGAGTTCGGCGAAGTCGCCCTCCTCGCCTCGTGGGAGTCTGCTTGCCCGGGGTTCACTTCGATAGGGTGGAGAGGTCGACCGGAGGTTTCAGCGCCGATGGAGCAGCGGAGACTCGGGCGCCTCGGCCACATGAGCAGCGTGCTGATCTACGGGGGGGCGGCCCTCTCCGAGGTCACGCAGGAGGTCGCCGATCGTTCGATCCGGCTTGCGCTGGAGTCGGGCATCAATCACTTCGACACGGCGGCGGACTACGGCGACTCGGAGCTGAGGCTCGGAACGTGGATGCCCACGATCCGCGATCGGATCTTCCTCGCGACCAAGACGGGAGACTCGACGGCAACCGGGGCGTACGACAGCATCCGCCGCTCGATCGAACGGCTGCAGGTCACGCGGGTGGACCTCGTCCAGCTTCACTCCGTCGGGGCCCTCGACGATCTCGACCGGCGAACGGCATCCGGCGGGGCGCTCGAGGGTGCGATCCGCGCCCGTGAGGAAGGGCTCGTCGCCGCGATCGGCATCACCGGCCACGGGATGAGGGCGCCCCCGGTGCATCTGGAGGCGCTGCGACGATTCCGTTTCGACACCGTCCTCACTCCCTACAACTACCGGCTCACTCGCTACCCGGAGTACCTGCACGACTTCGAGGCGCTCGTCGAGGAGGTCCGCGCGCAGGATGCCGGACTCATGTTGATCAAGGCCGTTGCCAGGAACCTCTGGAGGGCGGGCGAGGAACGCCGTTTCGCGACGTGGTACGAGCCGCTCGACGACCAGTCGACGATCGATGCGGCGATGGCCTTCGCCCTGCGTCGGCCGGAGGCGACGGGCGTGTGCACGGCGGGTGACGTGCGTCTCGTTCCGATGCAGATCGAGGCGGAGGGACGCAGCTCCACCATCTCGATCGACGAGGCCGCCGCCACCCTCGAGCGAGTGCCCGACCTCGAACCGCCGTTCGTGCGGCTCGATGGCCGGGTCGTGCCGGAGTGGCTCGAGCCTTTGCTGGATCGCTGACCCTCAGAGGTGCGTTGTTCCTCGGCGAGTCCGATACCGATTTCGGTATCGCGGCCGGCCGATCGGTCCCGGGTCAAGGGTCGACGGGGCTGCGGGCCACCAGCCGCTCACGCGCTCCTCCGTTCGTGCACCCATCCACGGACGAACTCCACCGGCCGGTAGTTGAGGATGCGCTCGCGCGGGATCCCGGCGAGCGCGGCGATCGCCATCCCGAACGGGAGGAGCTCGAGCTCTCGCGCCGCGTGGGCGTCGCTCCCGATCGTGAACCATTCGACGCCCTCCCGACGCGCGAGGGTGGCGAGCTCGACGCTCAGATCCTGCCGCCACACCGTCGCATCGAGCTCCAGCGCCTTCCCCACCCTTGCGGCCTCGGCGAACACGCGGTGCCAGTCGGCGACGAGGCCGACCCGCCGCCCGTACATCCGGGCCTTCGGGTGCGCGAGGACGTGCAGGCGCGGCTGGTCGAGGGCGGCGAGGTAGCGCTCGGTCTGGTCGTCCTTCGACCGCAGCTCGGAGTGGAACGCGCCCAGCACCAGGTCGAGGCTCGCGAGCGAGTCGTCATCCATGTCGAGCGTGCCGTCGGGGAACAGATCGACCTCCATCGAGCGGAGCACACGGAACGCATCCCCGTCCGCCTCGAACCCGACGTTCAACGCGTCGATCGCGCGCGCCTGCTCGGCGAGCTCGGCGGGGGTCATGCCGTTCGCGATCGTGAGCGCCTGCGAGTGATCGGTGACGGCTACGAACGGCCGTCCCAGGGATCTCGCGGCCTGGACCATCTCCTCGAGAGGGAGGGTGCCGTCGCTCCACGTCGTGTGCATCTGGAGGTCGGCGCACGGGGTCGCCTCCCATGCGGGGTCGTCGTCCAGCGTTCGGCGGACCTCCGCGTACGTGAGGAACCCACGCCGCGTCTCGTCGGGCTCGGTCGTGGGAGGATCCTCGAGCCACGCCTCGATCCGGGCGGCGACCCAGGGTCCGACGGCACGAAGCTCCGTCAGCGGCCGCCCCGAAGCCGCGACCTCGCCCGCCTCCTCCGGCCAGAACCACGCGGCCCTCGATGCCCGCTCCAGCGCCCTGCGGCGGTGGTCGGTCTCCTCGCGCGCGGCACGCCGGAGCAGCTCGCCCAGATCGCCGTTCGACAGCGATGTGGCCGAGGCGTTCCGCGTCGGTCGGTCCCTCCCCTACGGAGGCGGCCCCGGCGGTGGCGCCGTGACCTCGGGAACGGGCGAGGACACGGCCGGAGCCGTGGTCGGGATCGTCACGACACCCGAGCTCGCCGCCGGTGTGGCGGCCGGTTGCCGCATCTCCTCATACCGCTTGGCCGCGATCTTCCGGTCGATCCAATCGATCAGGCCATGCGCACCCAGCGCGAGGAGCCCATACATGAACATGGCGAAGAGCATCGAAACATCGAAGACCGAACCCTGTTCGCCCTCGACGGAAGGGAAGATCCCGCGGAACGGCTGCATGATCCTCTTGGCCGCCCGGTAGACCCAGTCGACGAAGGGGGCCGTCGTATTCGCGTTGAAGAGCTGGAGGAAAAACGCCATCGCGAGGATGACGATGCACGCGATCGCGAAACCATAGACGAACACGATGATTGCGCGGCTGATCCAGTAGGCGGGACCCGCCCGGCGGGCGGCTTGATGCGACATGCGGGCCTCCTTCGTCTCGACGCGCTCAGGCGTCCTTCGCGGCGTCGGTCGCCTTCGCGGCCGCGTCCTTGGCCTTCGCGGCCGCGTCCTTGGCGGCATCGGTGGCCTTCGTTGCGGCGTCCTTCGCAGCGTTCGTGGCTGTCGAGGCGGCGCCCCTCGCGGCGTCGGCAGTCTTCGTGGTCGCGTCCTTGGCAGCGTTCGTGGCTGTCGAGGCGGCGCCCTTCACAGCGTCGGTGGTCTTCGTGGTCGCGTCCTTGGCAGCGTTCGTGGCTGTCGAGGCGGCGCCCTTCACAGCGTCGGCGGTGTTCGCCGTGGTCCTGGACGCCTGCGGGTACACGTCATCGGCGGCGAACGAATCCCATTCGTCGACGCCGGAGCCCGAGCGCCGCTTGATGACGGCGATCGCGGCGATCACGCCACCGAGGATCAGCAGCCCGATCAAGAGTTTCCTCATGGTCACCTCCTGGCCGTGGCCTCTCAGCCTAACGTCATCCGAAGTCCGATAGCCACCCGCCCCGGTGCTTCCGTCGGACCGCGCGATGCTAGGCTCACGAGACGGCTGACAGGGGCTCACGAATCGTGATGAAGGCCCGCACGCGTGCCTGGCGCTTCCGCCGTATCGCGACGCGGTACCTCGATCCGGTTCTCCGCCCGGTGGCCTCGTGGCTCCCGGCGTTCGCGGTCATGACGCACCGTGGCCGCATGAGCGGACGGGAGTATCGGACGCCGATCAACGTGTTCCGTCGAGGGGACGCGTACCTGTTCTTCCTCACCTACGGAGCCGACGTCGACTGGGTGAAGAACGTCCTGGCTGCGGGGAGCTGTTCTCTTCGCACCCGGGGGCGCGACGTGGCGCTCGTGGATCCGGAGCTGATCGAGGACCGGGAGCTCCGTGACGCCCCGCTCATCCCTCGCTTCATCGAGCGCCGCGTCGCCGGGGTCGACTCGTACCTCCGGATGCAGGCGAAGGCGCAGCCACGAGGGCCTCGTCCGTGAACGACATGTGGAGCTCGCTGCGAAGGAGGTAGATCGTGAAGGTGCTCAAGATCGGTTTCGTCGGAACCCGAACGGACCAGCCCGCGGCCATGGTCGACTTCTTCGAGCGCACCCTCGCGCTTCGGCCCATGCACGGTGGTGACGACATGTGGGCCTTCCGGCTGCCGGACGGCAGCATCGCCGAGGTGTTCGGACCCACGCAGAACGACCACTACACGACCGGACCTGTGGTGGAGTTCCTGGTCGAGGACGTGGCGGCCGCGACCGAGGAGCTCCGCGCTGCCGGCGTCCCGATCCTGCTCGGCCCCGTTCGATCGGACGAGGTGGGTCTCACCTGGACGCACTTCCGGGCACCAGATGGCAACGTCTACGGCGTGATCGAGATGGACGCGGCTCCGAGCGCGTGACGGTCATCGCGCCTGGTCGTGTTGGTCTGCCAGCGTCCGTTCGAGCCGATCCAGGAACGGGGCCTGTGCGGCCTTGATCTTCTCGCGGGCATCGTGCAGGCCGAACCACTCGACGCGATCGATCTCGGGGAACTCCCGAATGCGACCGGATCGGGGAGGCCACTCCATCTCGAACGAGTTGCTCACAGCGGTCGCCGTGTCGAGGTCTCCCTGCACCGCCCAGGCCAGGACGCGTTTGCCGGACTTCTGGCGAATCTCGCCGAGCTCGATCGTCCGACCTTCCGGCGGCGGATGACCCGTCTCCTCCTCGAACTCGCGCCGGGCGACCGCGAGCAGGTCCTCGCCCGGATCCACCTCGCCCTTCAGCACGGTCCAGTGATCCGCGTCCTTGCCCGCGAAATACGGCCCCCCCGGGTGGCCGAGCAGCACCTCGAGGCGACCCGCCGGCTCGCGCCACAACAGGATGCCAGCGCTGGTGCGGCCCGACTTGTCGACCTTCGGTTTTCGAACGCGCGCCATCTCTGATTCGCCGGAGCCGAGGTGGCGCGCTCAGGCCCTGGACTTGGCGCGAGTCTTGACGATCGTCCGGATCGTGAGCAGGGCGACGACGGCGACGACCTGGGCTCCGAGGATGACCTTGTTGAGGTCGACCGCGGGCCGCCACATCACCTCGTCGCCCCTGATGAGGAACGCCCCCACCGGGCGGGCGTTGAGGCCGAAACCGCTTCCCGAGCCCTTGCCCTGGCCATCGGGACCCTCCCCGCCTCCTCCTCCGGCGCCGCCCTGAACCCTGGCGGCCGGGATCACGGTCACGCCGTTCCTCTCATAGGGTTCGCCGAACACGCGCTTGACGGTGAGCGTGTCCCGCGCCTGCGAGATGACGTCGTTGACCTCCATGACGGCCTCCTTCCCGCTTCTCCGTCCTCCCATCTTGCACCTTCGCGAGCGTTTCCCGCAGTTGGATCCTCACGCCGACGCCCCACCGACGTGATCCCTGCCTTGCGAGGATCGGCGCCCCGTTCGACACTGCCGGGATGAGCTCCACCACGCGCGCGCGCGTCGGCGGTCGCGCGCGCGGATGCCGGCGGGGCGCCTCCGTGGCGGTGCTGGTGCTCGTCCTCGCGGCCTCGTGCACGTCCGAGCCGGAGCGGCGGGACCTGCCCGACGTCGACATCGACGTGTCGGCGGGGCCGACGACCGACGCCCCCTCGGAGGGCGCCACCCCAACCGTCGCATCGGAGGTCGCCGGCCTCCCCGGTCGCCTCGCCATCGTCAACGCCGCGGGCGACCTGGTGACGATGGATCCGGACGGCTCGAACGAGCTCGTCCTCGACGAGGTCGAGGCCGGCCGGAGCCAGGTCCGGCAACCGACGTGGTCACCGGACGGTCGCAGCGTCGGGTGGGTCCACGTCGAGATCACGGAGGCGGGCTCGCTTTCGGCCGCGGTCGCCACGTCCACCGGCCGCGGCAAGAGACCCACCGAGGCCCGGACCGCGGTCGTCCCCTTCTACCTGTCGTGGGACCCGACGTCGACCCGGATCGCCTACCTCGGGTCGCCGAGCGAGGCCGCGATCGAGCTCGGCATCCTGGAGGTCGCCGGCCGGAGCGCGGGCACCCCGCTCGACACCGGCCGGCCGTTGTACCTCTCGTGGGGACCGAACGGCGACGAGCTTCTGGTGCACGTCGGCGAGGACCGGCTCGAGCGGCTCGACCTCGACGGCTCGCCGACGACGGTCGCCGAACGACCGGGCTCCTTCTCCGCGCCGGTGTGGACCGCCGACGGCCGCACCCTCGTCTACGCCTCGATCGACGCGGGCGACCAGCGACTCGTCGTGCGGGGCACCGAGGCCGGAAGGGAACGGACCCTCGTCCCGTACGACGGGTTGATCGCCTTCGTGGTGAGCCCCGACGGCGATCGGATCGCGTTCCAGGTGCTGGAGCCCGAGCGCACGCTTCCGCTCTCGGTCATCGACGTCGGTACCGGGGAGACGGTCGAGATCACGGATCACGCCATCGCGTCGTTCTTCTGGAGTCCCGACGGGTCGCGCCTGCTGTTCCTGGACGCGGTTCCCGACACGGAGCAGTTCTGGTACCGCTGGGGCGTGTGGGACGGGTCGTCCTCGTTCCTCACGCCGCGCTTCGTCCCGAGCGAGCTCATCGCCGTCGACTACCTGCAGTACTTCGAGCAGTACGCGCAGAGCATGAGCCTGTGGTCGCCCGACAGCAGCGCGTTCGCCTACCCGGGGACGAACGAGGACGGCGAGGAGGGGATCTGGATCCAGTCCGCCCGGGCGGATCGCGCGGCGGCCCTCGTCGCCGACGGGGACTTCGTGGCCTGGTCACCCGTCTGACACGTACCGTGGTGACGCCCCGGATCTCTTCCTCGATATCGGTTCTGGATGGGCAACGTGTCCCGTTCGCCCACGGACTGTCGACGTGTTACGATATATCGCGACACGTTGACGAGATGTCGAAAGGAGCGGATCATGCGCCATCCGAGGCACCCGCACCACCACGACTCCCCCTTCGGGGGTCGGCACTGGGAGAAGTCCTGGTTCGCCGGCCCGCCGTGGGGCGGAGGCCGGCGCGCGCGGCGAGGCGACGTTCGAACCGCGCTGATCTCGCTGCTGGCGGACAACCCCATGCACGGCTACGACCTGATCCGCGAGCTCGAGCAGCGGAGCGGCGGGGCGTGGAGGCCGAGTCCGGGATCGATCTACCCGACGCTACAGCTGCTCGAGGACGAGGGGCTCGTCACGAGCGAGGAGCGGGACGGCAAGCGCGTCTACACGATCACCGACGCGGGCCGGGCCGAGCTCGAGGAGCGCCGGGAGCGCGGGGGCGGGGAGCCGTGGGAGTTCGGGCCGCTCGGCGAGGGGCTCGGGCAGCTCCGCGAGGCCGGGGGCCAGCTCGCGGCCGCGGCCATGCAGGTCGCGCGCACGGGTTCGGAGGCCCAGCGAAAGCACGCCGCCGAGATCCTGGCGGACGCGCGCAAGAAGATCTACGCGCTGCTCGCCGAGGACTGACGAGCACGGCTCACTCCCCCTGATATCCGAGACGGCCCGCTCGGTCATGCGCGCCGAAGGTCACCCGAGGGCTATCGTTCCGGGCATGGAGACCTGGGACGCGCTCCGGGCTCGCCGGAACGTTCGGAGGTATGAGGACCGGGCCATCCCCGACGACGACCTCGGACGGATCCTCGAGGCGGCGCGCCGAACGCCCTCCTCGATGAACCAACAGGCCTGGGACTTCGTCGTCGTCACGGATCGCGATCGGCTCCGTGAGCTTGCGCGGACATGGCGGTACGCGGCCCACGTCGGAGCCTCCGCGGCGACGATCGTCCTCGTGGTGCCGACCTCCGAGGATCGGGACGAGCGCGACACGCTCCAGTACGACATCGGGCAGGTGACGATGTCGATCATGCTCGCCGCGGCCGACCTTGGGATCGGGAGCGGACACGCCTCGGTCGGGGATCAGGACCTCGCCCGCAGCATCCTCGGCGTGCCCGAGGATCGGGAGTGCGCGATCCTCATCGCGCTCGGCTTCCCCGCCGGCCGTCCGCTCCGACCATTGAACCGTCCGAACCGCCGGGCCATCGAGGATGTCGTCCACCGCGATCGTTGGTAGCAGGCGGGCGGATGGATTCGATCGATTCGATCTCACCCGGGGGGCGGTAGCGCCCGCGGACGCACGACCAGGTTGACGACGCTGCCCACGATTGCGCCGAGGGCGGCCCCCCCGATGACGTCGAGTGGGAGGTGGGCGCCGACGTAGATCCGGCCGAGGAGCACGATCGCCCCGAGCGCGAGCGCCGCGATCACCCACCGCACCGAGAGGTGGGCCGCCACGACGACGGTCAGTGCAGCCGCGACGGCGGCGTGTCCCGAGGGGTACCCCAGGCTGTCCGCCCCGAACAGCTCCCGTTCTTCCACTGCCGTGATGAGAGCGGCGGGGCGGCCGCGATCCACGAAACCCTTGACCACGAGTGCCACCAGGTACACGCCGACCCCGGCGACCAGGATGGCGAGGGCCAGCCGGAACCGACGGAACACGAGCGCGACCACCGCGAGGGCCGGGATCGTGATGAACGTGCCGTATTGCATGAACGGCCACACCACCGTGTGCAGACCCTGGGGGAGCTCATTCACCGCGCGGAAGATCCTGACCTCGAGCGCGGCGAGCTCGTGCCGGGCCACCAGTGCGGTCGTCGCGAGGAGGACGATCGCCACGCACAGGACGATCAGGTTCCATCTCACGTAGGCGGTGGCCGGCGGCCGCGTCGGTTCGGCCCGCTGCACCGCTTCCTCGGTCACGGCTCGACCCCCGACTCCGGTTCCGAGAACCGAGTATGCGCCGGGGGTCTTTCCAGGGCCAACCGGCAACGGCCCGGGTTCGGCGATCGGCGATCGGCGGAGCCTACTCGCCGCCCTTCTGGATGTACGCCTTGACGAACTCTTCCGCGTTCTCTTCGAGGACGGCATCGACCTCGTCGAGGAGCTCGTCCAACTCCCGCTCGAGCTGCCTTGCGTCCACGCCGTGCTCGACCGACTCGTCCCCCGTTGCTTCGGCCCTGGCGCGATGATGGCTCTTGTGCTGTTGGCGTACCCGTTCCATGTGCTCCGTCCTCTGTGCTCCGTCCTCTCACCTCATTGCATCGGCATCGAGCGTGGCCGGCTCGATGGCACGGGGTGACCAGATCCACTCCCACCCGAGTCGCCGGGTGCCGGGGCTGGTTGGACGAAGGGCGTAGGCGGCGCCGCGGAGGGACCCAGAGCCCTACCCCCGCGGTATAGCCTCGGACACGATGACAACGGCTCGCGTCCAGATCACCCGCCCGGACAAGCTCTTGTGGCCCTCGATCGGCATCACCAAGCAGACGTACGTCGACTACCTCGGCGCCGTCGCGGACCGGATGATCCCGTGGCTGCGCGACCGGCCCCTCTCGTTGGTCCGGGCCCCCGACGGCGTGGACGGGCAGCGGTACTTCCAGAAGAACACCCCGTCGCACGCGCCGTCGTGGATCAAGACGGTCACGATCCCGGCGCCGAGTGCCAACCGCGACGTTGCCTACACCGTGTGCAACGACGCCGACACGCTCGCCTGGCTCGGGAACCAGGCGGCGCTCGAGCTCCATCCGGCTCCGGTCCGCCGAGACAAGCTCGACCGTCCGGACCTGTTCGTCGTCGACATCGACCCGCCCGACGACGCGTTCGACGCGGCGGTGGAGGCCGCGTACCTGATGCTCGAGATCCTGGACGACCTCGGGCTCGAGACGCTGGTCAAGACCACCGGCGGCAAGGGCCTGCACGTCGTCGTACCGATCGTCCGGCATGTGAGCGCCGAACGCCTCCGGCATGCCGCCACCCGGCTCGCCGAGCTCGCCACCGAGCGCCGGCCCGACCTCGTGACCGCGGAGTTCCGAAAGGCCAAGCGCCAGGGACGCGTGATGCTCGACCCGTCGCGGAACGGCCCGGGTGCCACGCTCGTGGCGCCCTACTCGCCTCGGATCCGGCCCGACGGCGCGGTCTCGTTCCCGGTGCTGCCCAAGGATCTGGGAAAGATCACACCGGGTGACTTCACGCTCGCGACGGTCGACCGGCGGCTGGTGAACGGCGCCGCCGCCAAGCGCTGGACCGAGGCGGCGAACGGCCCCCACCAGCGCCTGCCCGCCTCGCTCCTCTCGGAGTAGGCGTGGCAGACTGGTCGGGTGGAGGACGAAGAGCTCCTTGCCCGGGCCGAGCAGGCGCTGACCGAGATCAAGGTCAGCCGGGGCCTGTCGGACCAGCAGGCCTCGGTGCTCGCCGCGCTCCGCATCCGGCTGAAGGGGAGCGCCGACAAGTCGCTCGAGGAGATGCTCGAGGCAGCCGGCGACGACCTGCAGCCCGATCGCCTCGGGGAGGCCCTCGAGAAGGCCGAGGGCGAGCCCAAGACCACGCTCGACGACCTGCTCAGCAAGCCCAAGCCCAAGCCCGAGTGGCCCTCCTGATCGAGCGCTCGACGAGCGATCGAGCTACGCCAACGACTGATCGTCGGGGAACCGCTTGCCGAGCTTCAGCACGGTGAGCGCCCGCTTGATCTGCGACTCGCCCCGCAGGAATTAGCAGAACGGATCCCGCCCTCACCGCTCGCAGGCGGGCTAGCGTTCGCCGCGACCCGCTCCCATCTCGAACCAGACCCTGTTGCCCGAACCTTCGCGTTCGACACCCCACGACGTCGCGACCGCGTCGACCAGGAGCAGGCCCCAGCCCCTTGACCGCGAACCGGGCCTTCGTAGATCGGGTTCGAACGGTGGACCCTGATCGACGACCTCGACGCGGACGTAGCCATCCGCCACGATCCGCACGACGATGTCCTGCGAAGGATCGAGCTCCGCGTGCGTGACGGCGTTCGAGACCACTTCGGACGTCAGGAGCTCCGCATCGGCCACCACCACCGCAGGCAAGCCGGATGCTGCGGCCGCGATCGCGGCTCGCGCGAGGCTCGGCGCCGCCGACTCCGGCCGGAGTCGTAGCTCGCTCTCGTTCGCGGGCCTCATCGCGTGCAACCTCGCTTCGATCCTGAACGTGGTTGTACCCGGTGACCCAGCGGGAAACACCCGGTCAGCCCGGTCTCGGACCCGCGTCAGGCGAGCTGGACGACGAGCGCCACACCCGTCGGGCCGAGCCACGCGGCGATCCGCCGGATCGACCGGATCAGCGACCTGCGGCTCATGTCCACGCCCGCGCCGGTGAGGATCTCGGTGAACCGTTCGAGACGCGCGATGACGACCCCGCGATCCGGATCGGGCATGCGGAGCTCGTCCTCGATCTGCTCGAGCACGCAGCCGGCTTCCGAGCTCACCCGGTCGGGCAGCCCGAGCCGCGCGAGCATCCGCCGCAGCGTGCGGACGGCGTTCACGGCCTGTCGCGGGTCGGGCGAGACGACCCTCGTTTCCGTGACCTGGATCATCACTGAATCCCCCCGATCCACCACCGTGATCGACCCCCGATCCCGAACGTGGTCCACAGGGTGCGGCCACCGCTCGTGCGACGCACGGACAGGCGGCACGGTCTCCGCGTGACCTCGGTCACCCTGCGTTCTGCCGGGTCGATCTCGAGCGGCCTACGCGCGGGCGAGTCGGTACACGGCGTTGGCGAACCGGCGGGCTCGGCGCGGGCGCATGACGCCGCCAGGGAGCTCGACCACGAACGCCTCGGTACCTCGAAGGACGTGCTTCTGCCAGGACGTGGCCGTGCCGTGCAGCCGGCCGAGGCGGACGAGCGGCAGGCCGACCAGACGCGCGTAGCGGCGCTCGACCGTGACGTCGCCCGACGCGTCGACGAGCGCGAGCGGCTGGTGGAACCAGATCGTGATCTCGGGCTCGATCCGTCGGATCAGGCGCATCGCGATCCGCGTCTCGCGTTCGGACGCGGGACGCCGTCCCGGGTAGTAGCGGCCCCGCGGTCCGCGCCGCCAGCGGTAGGGGAAGTTGCGGTTCAGGTCGACGCCGCGCGCGTTCTGCCGCGTGTGCGCGACCCGGCCGTCCGGGTTCAGGCTCGGCAGGATCCACAGGTCGAGGAAGGGCCGCGGCCGGCCGGTCCGCAACCGTTTCGCGATCCGAACTCCCGCGCACTCGTCGCCGTGGATGCACCCGACCACCAACACGCGGATCTCGTCGGGATCGCCTCGATGGAACACTCGGATCGGCCGGTCCTCGAAGGACTCGCCGAGCAGCTCCCGTTCGTCAACGGTCGGCGCGGCCGAAGCCGATATCGAACCGAGGACCGTGATCGCGACGACCGCCGCGAGGGCGATCGATCTCCGCACACCTCGAGGTGCTCTCAGCCCCAGAACTTCCACCAGGGGCGCCTCGGCTTGGGGGCAACTCCCCGCCCCGCCTCCTCGGCCGCCTCCTCGGCGTGGATGCGTTCGGCCTCGTGCGCGAGGTGCTCCTCCCGCACCTCCTTGTCGATCTCTTCCTTCTCGGCACCCCAGCGCTGGGCACCGAGATCGCGGCTGTCCTGCGTGTCTTCCGGTCCCTCCATCGTCATGGCGGCGGCCTCCTCCCCCCGGTCGGCGACCCAGTCTACGGCCGACGTTCGCGACCGTGGATGCCTCCGGTATCGTCCGGGCGTGTCCGAGCCGGTCGATCTCCTCGTCCTCGGCGATGCGAACCCCACCTCGTGCTGACCGGCGACGTCGACCCCGCGTTCGGTCAGGCGGAGCGGCTTGTCGACGAGGCGCATCTCACCGTCGGCGGTTCCGGAGCGATCGTCGCGACCGGCGCGGCCCGTCTGGGGCTCCGCGTCGGGTTCTGCGGCGTGGTCGGCGACGACCCGTTCGGCCGCTTCCTGCGCGACGAGCTCGACCGACAGGGGGTGGACATCGGCGGACTCCTCCTCGACGCGGCGCGGCCGACCGGGGTGACCGTGGTGCTCGCCCGCCCGACCGACCGGGCCATCCTCACCCATGCGGGGACGATCGCGGACCTGCGGACCGACCTGATCGATCCCGCGCGTCTCGAACGCGCTCGGCACGTGCACGTGAGCTCCTACTTCCTGCAGCAGAGCCTCGCGCCCGAGCTCCCGGCGCTGTTCGAACGCGTTCGGGCCGGGGGGGCCACCACCTCGGTCGACCCCAACTGGGACCCGTCCGGGCGGTGGGACGGTGGCCTGCGCGACCTGCTCGGCCACATCGACGTCTTCCTACCGAACGCGACCGAGGCCACGCGCATCGCGGGCATCGACGAGCTCGACGACGCGGTCCTCGCGCTCGCCGAACGCGCCGGCGTCGTCGTCGCGAAGGCCGGCGCCGACGGCGCCGTCGCGGCCCATGGTGAACGGCTCGTCCGCGCCGCCGCTCCCGCGATCGAGGCGCTCGACTCGACCGGCGCCGGAGACGCGTTCGACGCCGGGTACCTGGCCTCGATGCTTGCCGGCGACCCGCTCGAGCGATCGCTCGCGATCGCGAACGCGTGTGGCGCTCTCTCGACCCGGGCCCTTGGGGGCGTTGACGGGCAGCCGACGATGGAGGAGGTCCTCGGATACCTCGGAGAGGGCGACGCCGCCCGATAGCCATCAGCCCGAGCACTCGAGGCGGGCGTTCCCCCAATCGGCGTGATCGAAG